>Ga0160429_1000501_pt1 | contig 34754 bp, 42 predicted proteins | sample SolpanmetagenomR_FD_108199 | JGI IMG/M metagenome (GOLD analysis project Ga0160429, IMG submission 108199) | Solar panel surface microbial communities from Lawrence Berkeley National Laboratory, California, USA - R | ecosystem: Engineered > Built environment > Solar panel > Unclassified ... | reverse complement strand
CCGCGAAGGCCGCGCCCGCGATGCCAAAACCGAAGACCAGAACCGCGGCCAGAACCTGGCCCGTAAGCAGGAGCTACTCGGCCAGCTGCGCCAGCTGGTAGAAAATGCTGAAACCAAAGACAGCTCGCAGAAGCTTAAGCAGCTGCAGGCCGACTGGAAGAGCACTGGGCCCGTACCCCAGGCCGACAGCCAGGAAACCTGGAACAGCTACCACGGCCTGCTCGACCGCTACTACGCCAACCAGGGCCGCTTCTACGAGCTGAAGGAGCTCGACCGCCGCCGCAACCAGGAAGCCAAGGAAGCCCTCGTGGCCCGCGCCGAAGCCCTGAAAGATGCCCCCGGCATCAACAAGGCCCTGGATGAGTTGAAGAAATTGCACGAGGACTGGAAGCACATCGGCCCCGTACCCGGCGAGCAACGCGAGCCCCTGTGGCAGCGTTTCCTGGCCGCCTCCGAGGTGGTGCACCTGCGCCGCAAGGAGTTTGTGGACGTGCGCTCGGCCCAGGAAAAGGAAAATATGGCCGCCAAGCAGGCCCTGCTGGCCCGCGTGCTGCCCTTCGCCGACTTCGCTACCGAGCGCGTGAACGAGTGGCGCTCGCGCACCGACGAACTCCAGGAAATCAAGAAGGAGTGGGAAGCAACCGGCCCCGTGCCCCGCGCCCAGGCCGACGCGCTGAACAAGCAGTACTGGAACGCCTACAAGGCTTTCTTCAATCACAAAAACGATTTCTTCAAGAGCCTCGACTCGGAGAAGAACACCAACCTGCAAGCCAAGTACGCCCTCATCGAGCAGGCCGAAGCCGCCCAGCAGCTGCCTGACTTCGACGAGGCCCGCACCATCATCATCCGGGTGCAGAAGGAGTGGAAGGACATCGGCCGCGTGCCCGAAAAGCAGGCCGACAAAATCTGGAAGCGCTTCCGCGCCGCCTGCGACGGCGTATTTGAGCGCCCCAAGCAGGAAACCCGTCAGCGTGAAGAGCGCCAGACGGCCGCCAGCGCCGAGCAGGTTACCCGTTTGGATAAAGTAGGCCAGCAGGTAGCCGCCCTCTCGGCCGCCGAGCCCGGCACACTGGAAGGCTTCCGCGCCCTAGCCGCTGACTGGCAGCAGCTTGACGGCGAAGGCGGTGGCACCTCGGACCGCGGCGAAGAGCAGTTTCTTACTCTTATGGGTAAGTACCTGGACAAGACCGCTGGCATCACCCCCGCTGATAAGGACGACCTGCTTTTCCAATTGGAAATAGCCCGCCTCAAGGCACGCCCCCAGGCCCAGCAGGCTTTCGCCCGCAAGGAAACCGGCCTGCGCCGCGAAATCCAGGAGCTCGAAAACGACGTGGCCACCCTGCAAACCAACCTCGACTTCTTCGCCCGCTCGAAGAACGCCGACCAGCTGCGCCAGGAGTACCAGGGTCGTATGGACCAGGCCCGCACCCGCATCGAGAAGCTCAAAAAGCAATTGAAGCAGCTGCGCAGCTAAGTCTTTTAAGACCTTGCTTTTCTACTAAAAAAGGGCCGCGCCAGCTAGCGCAGCCCTTTTTTATTACCCGTTCTCTTGCCCGCACACGCTTTCTGCCCTACTTTTGCACCACGATTAAGCCTCCATAGCTCAGTTGGTAGAGCTTCTGACTTGTAATCAGAGGGTCGTTGGTTCGAGTCCGACTGGGGGCTCACTTAATCACTACCGGAGCGCCCGGAAAACAGTCTCTCACATCGTGAAGGCAGTTTTCCGGGTTTTTTGCGTCTGGGGGAATCGGTACTCCTGGGCGGGAATCTTGGGGTTCGCGGCGCGAGCCGCGCCCCCTCTTACACCCCCTCCCACCTTTATGGTAACCCAGTTTGTGTTACGCACCGACAAAAAAGATAGTACGGGCCGGTGCCCCGTACACCTAGTAGTTTACTTCGACGGAGCCCGCTTGAAGTGCGCAACCGGCGAAAAGTGCAAGCAGACTGACTGGAATGCTGACCGGCAGAAGTTCCGAGCCTCCTACCCACTGGCAGAGGAGGCGAATATGCTGCTGGGTCGCCTAGCGGCTGATGTGCTAGTCTGGTGGCGTACAGTTCGGGCTACAGGTGAAGTGCCCACGCTCGCCAGTCTGCGCGCGGCGCTGCGCCCTGTGGAAGTGCTGCCAGTTGTACAAGAGGAGCTATCGGTAACGGCTGAACTGCTAGCTTTCCGCGAGCTGCAACGGTCACGAGGCATCACACTTTACACGCTCAAGCACTACTTGGTAACGGCCAACTGGCTGCGGGACTTTGAAGCCTGGGCCAGCGTGCGGCTATTGGTATCGACGTACGATGTGGCGATGCACGACCGTTTTCTAGCCTATCTACGAACGGTACGTAAGCTGGCCCCAAATACGCTCTACACGGCCGGTAAAGATTTAAGGCGGCTGTTTCGCTACCTGCGCGAGGAGCGCGGCCAAGCGCTGCTGGTGGAGCCCAAACAGCTACGGGTGGCCTGGGTGGAAACTGAAAAACTGTACCTACGGGCAGAAGACTTGGAGCGGCTGCGGGTGGCTATGCTCACGGTGGCGTTAGAAAAAGTGCGCGACATCTTTCTTTTTTGCTGCTATACCGGTCTGCGCTACTCGGACGTACTACAGTTGCATGGTGGTAATTTGGAGCCCCTGCCTGATGGCTCGGGCCGAGTAATACGCCTGATTCAAACCAAAACCCGCACGCCAGTAAGCATCTATCTTTCGTCGGCTGCTTCTGCCCTTTTGGATAAGTATGCCGAACCGGAGCGTACTGGCCCTGGTGCTCGCCTGCTACCAGTACTGGCGAATGCCGTGATGAACCGCTATTTAAAGCGTATTGGGCGCCTTGCTGGGTTTACCCGTTTGGTAGAAATCACTGAGATGCGGGATAACCAAATGGTAAAGCAAGCTTTGCCAGCTTGGCGGCTGCTTACGATGCACGCGGCCCGACATTCATTTGCAGTTCAAAGCTTACTGCGCGGGATGCCAGTGGCGGTATTGCAACGTGTGATGGGTCACTCCTCCATCACCACGACCATGACCTATGCGAAAGTGATTGAGGACTTTCAACACCAAGCCATGCGGGCCGCCTGGGACGGGATGCCGGCCGCTAGTTCGGCGGCGGCATCTGGGCTGGTGTGCTCGGCGGTGCCGGGTGCGGCGTAGGCCTACCCCGTTGCGGCTGGCGGTGTCGTCGAGCACGTCGGCCGCAACGGAGTTAGGGTTGGGTGAACCTGGGGCCAGCCACGGGCGAAGGTCGGCTAGGCCGCTTGCAACGCGGCGTTTACTTCCTGCTCGGCCAAGCCAGTATACTGGCAGAACTCGCGCACCGAAACGTAGGCACGCGCATCCTTGCCCAGCTTGGTGCGAATGCGCTGCAAGAGGCGCTTGCCGGCCTCGTAGCTATTGCCGGTAATGCTGGCGGCCTCCTTGGGGTAGATGACGACCTGGGGCATGAAACTGGGTTACTTCGGGGTATAGTTGGACAGACGAATATACAACGGGTCAAGGGGGCGAATAGGTTTGCCCCATGAAATTTTTACGCATCGCAGCAATCACAGCGCGGGTTGGGCTTACGCTATCGGGCGCGGCCTTAGCAGCGGCTACGGCCGTGGGGCTGGCGCCAGGCGGGTGCAACCGGGGGTTAGAAAGGGAACTGGTTGCCCAGGGCAGCCGGCCCGCGCTGTTTCGGGCGATGCTGGCCAGCGGGCCGGCTTGGGAAACGGGCCGCGTGGTGCGCGTCATCGACGGCGACACCTACGAGTTGCTGGTAGACGGGAACCTAGTGCGCCTGCGGCTGCTGGGGGCAGATGCACCGGAAACTAGCCAGCCCTTCGGGCAGCAGGCCACCGACTCGGCGCGGGCGTTGCTGCAGGGGCGGCTGGTGAGCTTGCAGCGGCAGGGCACCGACCTGTACGGCCGCACGCTGGGGGCGGTGCGGGTGCCGGTGGCTAGCCGCTGGCCTGCGCCGGCCGCCGTGGCGCTGGACAGCGTGCTGGTGGCACGGGGCTGGGCCTGGGCCTTCGACCCGAACCATGCCCAGGCGGCGCGGGCGAGCCAACAACTGGCCGCGCAACGCGCTGGCCGCGGCCTGTGGAAATGTGGCGAATCGCAGACAGTACCGCCGAAGGTGTGGCGGGGCCTAAATGCACAAAATAAACGGCGTTACGCGGGTAGCTGTGCCTGGTAGCAAGGCCGTTAGCGAAAGTCAGCGGGGTTATCTCTCACCTATTTTCTATTTTTATTATGGCCCAGCAGACGGGTATTTTGGGCATTCAGGGCACCGTAGGGGGCCTCGTGTTTGCCAAGGACGGGAGTGTACGGCAGAAGCCGGCTTCCAATAAAGCAGCTTTCACTAGCTCGGCCAGCATGGTGCGCGTGCGTGAAAACGCTTCGGAGTTTGGCACGGCGGCCTCGGCCGGCAAGCTAATTCGGGATGCGTTGCGCACGCAGATTCAGGCGGCCAGTGATAGCCGCATGGTATCGCGCCTGGCGCAGACCATGAAGAGCATCATCAACCTGGACACCACCAGCGACCGCGGAGCCCGGAGCGTGGGCGCCGGCAATGCTGCTTCGCTGCTTGGCTTCAACTTCAATCAGGGCGCCGGCCTGGGGCAGTCGCTGTACTCGCCCTACAGCTTTTCGGCCTCAGGTGCTACGGTAACGCTGGCAATTCCGAGCCTGAACCCTGGGCTGGACATCGTGGCCCCCACGGGCGCTACGCACTTTGAAATCCTGTTCGGGGTGGCCTCAGTGAACTTCGTCACCAAAACGTACACCTCGGCCACGGTAGCCTCGCCGCTGGGTGTGCTGCCGCTGAACGGTGCCGCCCGCTCGAACGTGAGCCAGGTAGCTACCCTACCCGCGGCACCGACCAAGGACGAACTCGTGATTGGTGTGCTGGGTATGAACTACTACCAGCAGATTAACGGCAAAATGTACCCGCTGAACAACAATGCCAGCAACCCGCTGGCCGTGGAGTACACGAGTGCCTTGCCGGTGGCCAGCGGTGGTACGGGCGGTGGCACTACGCCTAAGTTCGGCAAGCACCTGGCTGGCCCCAACGGCGCCGATGCTGGCATCACGCTGGCGGCTTCGACCGGTGATGACTTCGGCTTCGATGAGCTGACTACGGGTACTTCGGCGCCCGCTAGCATGGACATCAACGTGAGCGGCACACAGGTTGCCTCCGTGGCCTACCTGGACCGCTATAACGGTAAGCCGTTCAGCTTCGCCCACGCTGGCAAGACGTACACCGGTGCGTTCGCTGCGGTGGTGAACTTCTAAGCCTGACAGCTTGAAAAATAAGGGGCCGGCTCTGGTATAATGCCGGGGCCGGCCCTATTTTTTTTACCACTTCACTTATTTGCGAATGAGCACGATAGGCAGAAAGTTAATGGGGGTACTTTATGCTGGGGCCGACTTGGCGCTAGCCTCAGCTCCATTTAAGGGTAACCTGAACGCGGTGTATGGTTTCAACGCGGCCGGAAACGGCTACACGGTATTCAAGCCAGCGAGCACCTTCAACTCGCTGACCAAGCTAGTGCAGGATGGGAGCTACATCGTGGACGCGGCCACCACTGGCTTTGACTTACCTGGGGCTGTACTGATGGCATCCAGCTCGGGCAGTTCGTCGCCGGGCACTGGTACGGCGGCCAAGGTTATTCTCAACGTCCTGACCGCGCGGCTAGACGATGTAACGGGCTACCTGAAGGTGCTGGCCAACGTGGACGGCGCCGATACCATCAAACTGTTTCCTGATTCAGTACGCGAAGTGATAGCGCCGCTGGCAGCGAACCACGATACGACTGTGGAAACTACCATAGATTATTATTCTCTGAATACTGGGCGGGTGCCTATGCAGCTGCTACAATCCGGCGCGGTGGTACTGGACTACAGCTTCTGGATTCACGACTAGGTCTAGAATTCTCTTTTCAACCTTTAATTTCTTACTCAAGTGAGTATCATCAGCAAAAGCCTGTCGGGCATCATTTTTAATGGGGCGGCTCTGGCGCTGGCCTCGGCACCGTGGAAAAACAGCGTACGGGCCATTTATGGCTTCAACGGGCCGGGCAACGGCTACACGGTGTTCAAGCCAACTAGCAATTTCAACTCGCTCACGCAGCTCAGCCAAGACGGGGTGTATATCGTGGACGCGGCGACGCCGGGCTTTGAGTTGCCTGGAGCTACGCTCACGGCTACGAGCACTACGCTTCTCATTGGCATTGTAAATGCCACTTTTACTAGGCTTGACGACAAATACTTGCGCGCTACCTTCCGCTTTAAGTCACCTAAGCCTACTGCGAATGTGGTAATTAGCTCAGGTGTAATTAACGGAGATTTTGCTGAGTCTTACAATAATGACTTGGCATCAGACACCGACCACGTAGTTGATTTTCCGTATTTCGGCGCTGGCACCTATGTAGTCAAATTAGGAGTTACTATCCCAAGCGACTACGGCGACGATGATATATCGGCAGCCTACACTGAACATATTGTGGTGCAATAATCCACCACGCTAATAAAAAGCCGGCTCCCGAATGTGGTGGCCGGCTTTTTTGTGCCTGGATACCTCGCCGCAGGCGGTGGTGCAGTACCGGCCTGCCTTTCTACTCTTCTGGCAACCGTACATAATGTGTGTAGTCCTCCAGCGGCACCGAACTCACGAAGCTGCGCAGCACCACCGGCTGCTCCTGGCCGTAGTCCACACCAACCTCAACAAAGAAGCCGCGGCCCTCGTCGGCACAGTGATAGAGATTGACGCCATCGTCGTCGGCCTCCCAGCGTTGGGCCAGGAAGGTACCGTGCTTGAGCACCCAGTAAAGTTGCATGACAGGAGAAAGCAGGTGAAAGGCGTAGAAAGTCATGGCCGGCAAGATAAAACCGTCCTGCCCAGCAGCCCCATCTTTGTAGCCTACTTGCTACCGATGAAAAACCTACTACTCCGCCCAGCGGCCCTAGCCACGCTCATGCTGCTGGCTGTGGCCTGCGCGAAAACAGAAGACGCTACACCTGCTGTTGACAACAGCAACGACAATATGCTGATGGGCAACCCGAGCGGGGCCGTGACCAGCACCTCGTCGCCGACCAACTACCTGCTGGTAAAACCGCAGTACGCCGTCGGCTACAACCGGGACCAAGGCAAGCCGATTTGGGTGAGCTGGCACCTGGGCTCGGCCGACCTGGGCAGTGCTCCCCGGCAGGATGATTTCCGGGCCGACACAGACCTACCTAGCGGGTGGTATCAGGTAAAGACGAGCGATTACAGCGGCTCGGGATTTGACCGGGGCCACAACTGCCCCAGCGCCGACCGCACGGCCACGGTGGCCGACAACTCGGCCACGTTCCTGATGAGCAACATGATGCCCCAGGCTCCAAACAACAACCAACAGACGTGGGGCAACCTCGAAGACTACTGCCGGACGTTGGTGCGAGCCGGCAACGAACTCTACATCGTGTGCGGCAGCTACGGCCGGGGCGGTTCGGGTAGCGCGGGCTACCAGACCACCATCGCGGGCGGCAAGGTAACGGTACCCTCGAACTGCTGGAAGGTGGTTGTGGTGCTGCCGGTGGGCAACAACGATGTGAGTCGTGTCACGAGTAGCACCCGCATTATTGCTGTCAACACGCCCAACGACAATGGCCTGAACTCGGCCTGGGGCGGCTACCGCACGAGCGTTGATGCCATTGAGTCAGCCTCGGGTCTAGACTTGCTTTCGGCCCTGCCAACGAGCGTACAGAACATAGTGGAGGCGCGCACCGATACTGGGCCGACGAACTAGGCCAACTGACCTCGCAAAACGGGGGGCTGCGCCCGCCGCCAAGCGCGGTAGGCGCGCCAGCTCAGGGCCAGCAGCAGCAGCATGGCCACGGCGAAGACAGCGCGGCGGTTCCAGCGGGTTAGGTATCGATGGCGGCTGTATGTGAGCATGGCGCAAAGTAAAGAGCCCCGGCCGGTTGGTCGGGGCTTTTCTCTTTTACCTAGCTACCTCGTCGGTGGCGGTGGTGCAGTACTGGTTGCTGGAGGTCGGGGCCCCGGCCCACCCGCGCCCGGCGGTGCTGGCCAACAGAAAGCCCCGGCGGGCCTGGCTGGCTCGTCGGGGCTGGGGGTGCTCGATGCACGGGGTGGGCGGCCTACTTGTCTTGTATCCATATTTTGGATACACACCTAAGAGTTTTAACTACTTTTGTAAAGAAGGTTTGCTCTGCCACAGGTTGGGGCAAGCATCTGAAAATAAAAGAGGGCCCGCGAAGGCCCTCTCTCAGTTAGAAAATGTGGTGCTGACTGAGCACCAAAATAATTGGAACTACCCACCGCAGAATGCTTTTCAGCAATTCAGGGGGTATTTCCACAGCAATGGCAATTTTAATATTGCCATCGCCCAATTTGCCTGTTGCGGCCATATTGGGTTATTGAATGGAGGTGAAACCAACTCCGTTTCTGAAAGAGCTGTACCCCTGGCCGGGTGCAGCTCTTTTCGTGTGGTGGGACTACCAGGGCCGAAGACGGAGCACCGTACACTGCTGTTCCGCGCTTGGCATGTGTCAAAGGTAGAAAGGTCTTTTTTCAGGAAACGGAAAATTTCTTTCGAGCAGGAGGTTGTTTGCTAACGATTTGGGGGGGGCTAAGCGAACTCGGTCACGAAAAAGCCCCGGCCTAATGGTCGGGGCATGCTGTCACCGGGCTACTTCCTTCTTAAAAGTGCTCGCAGAGCGTATTTGAAGTGTGTTGCGGCGGAATGTACGGCAAAGATTTTTGGGCCTATGTCACGTTTTTTTTAGTCAAAGGCAACCACCAGTTGGGCAAACGTTAGAATGGCAGGTCGTCGGCGGGTGGGTTGAGTTGCGGGCGGCGGTTGTACATCGGCCGCACACGCAGGCAGCCGGTGCGGCTGCCTGCGTGTGCGGCGGGGGCGGGTCCCCGGCGGCGGAGCGGGCCAATCCCAAAAGCCAAGACGGCGCTGGGCAAGGTCTGAGGGCCAAAACCTCATTCGATGCTTTTTCAAGAGCAGGTTTTCGGGGCGCTGCGACTTCTTCATGGTGCTGATGATTTGCAGCCGCCCCCGCCGCGCCTGCCGCTGCTGCAGCATCGTTGGGGCGGGTGGGGGTGGCCAGGGCGGTTAATATTGGGTTGGTACTTCGATACCGTTTGTTAGCGCCTCAGTGAGTTGCTTGTGCGCTACCAGTACCAGTCTTGCGTCTCCCGAGGCTTCCTGCCAGGCTGCGTTTATTGCCCCGCGCTCCTGCTCTCTTTGCTCGGCCACGCACCGAAGTAACTTACTGTACTTCTTGCGCCCGGCCGCCATCTGCTCCTTGGTCAGCTCGTGCACCCACACCTGCGGCTCCTGGCCTTTAGCGGGCTTCTTCTGCACGGCGATGAGCACCACGCGGTGCGCGCCCAGGGCGTCAGCGTACAGCGCGCCCTGGCGGTCGTAGCCGTACTTATCTACCGTTTCGAGGAACTGCGCTAGGTCTTTGCAACTGGTGGTTTTGAAGTCTACGAGGGTGCGGCGGCGCTTCTGCGGGCTGTCGATGAGCAGGTCGGGGCGCACCTTCACCGTTAGGCCGGTGGCCTCGTGGGTGGCCGTGTACGACTGCTCGGCCTGGCCCAGATAACAGACGTGGCGCGGATAGCGGTGGCGCTTGATGATGCGGGCCAAGTCGCCTGCGGCCTCGTACTGGCTGCGCTCACGGCCGGCGGGCACCTGGGCCCCGAGGGCGGCGTACTGCTCAGGCTCCAGGATGGCGCTGTGAAAGTGGCTGCCGAAGGTGAGCGCGTCGGTGGTGTAGCTGTTGACGACGCGCTGGCGGCCCAGCAGCTCATCGGCCAGGTTGCTCAGGTCGGTGTTGCTGACGAAGGGCAAGGCGCGGTGCTGCGTCTGGGTGATGCTGGGGTGGTGCTGGAGGTTGGTAAACATGGGGCGGGCGGCTATTGGCGGTTGATGATGAAGGCGAGCCGATGCGCGTCGGCGGTGCGGTGAAGCCAGATATGGGAGCTGCCGCACCCTACCATGTAAGCCGGCTCGGGAAAGAGCTGGCGCACGGCGGGGCCAGGTCGCGCAGGTCGGGTAGCGGGGCGGTGATGGCGACGAGTTGCCCCAAGTCGGTGAGGCGGGCGGCCTCGGCCTCATCGGCGGCGGGCTGCTCTTGGCGTAGTTCGGGAGTTTGCAACATGGGGCTAGAAGTAAGTGGCCCCCTCCCCTGCTGGTGGGTCGGGGGCCGGTGGACTACTCGGTGACTGCTGCGGCCTCGGCGGTGGTCGACGCGGGCAGTTGCTTGGTGGGGCGCTGCTCGGGCAACAGATAGCCTTCGGGGACACGGTAGCCCTGGGTGATGCGGCGCTCCTCAGTGCCGGTAAGGGTTTCCTCGCGGTACAGGTCAAAGTCCTCGGCAAACTCCTGGCGGGCCTGTACCTCGGCCGGGTCGGCGGGCTTGTAGCTGAATTCGGCAATGAAGTACTGGGCCTTCTGCATCTTGCCGCTGTCGTCGGGCTTCTCGGTCTGCTTCTTGACAGGCGTAACGGTCAGCTCCACGTCGGTCAGCTTCAAGTCGTCGTAGAACAGGCTGGCGTTGAGCTTTTGCAGGTTCTCAACGCTATAGCCGTGGAACAGTACCGCGCACACTACATTGGTCTTGTCCACGAAAAACACCTCGGCCCACACCTTGCGGCCCATGCTCAGGATGTTGTCGGAGAAGATGCGCAGGCCAACGGGAATAAAGGTGAGCGTTTTGCCCAGCACCTCCTGGCCGTTTACGTTGAACACACCGGCTTTGAGGTCGGCGCGAATCTGGCGGGGGTGGCCGGGCAGGTATTTGAAGCGGCTTACTTCGGTCAGCTCGCCGGTGGCCTCATCCACCGAGGCGGTGAGGTAGGCGCGGCTGGGGGCCAGCTCGGGAGTTTCAGCGGCGGCCGGGGCGGCGCTGGCGGCGGATTGTTTTGGGGTTGCCATTGGGGCGATTGTTGGGAAAAAAGGTGGGGCCTATTGTCGGCCGGCCCCGTTGCCGTTGATGGTGCTGCTAGTCGTCGTAGTCCCAGTCGCGGCCGTAGTTGTTCCAGTAGCCGCGCTTCGTTTTGCCGCTGCCATTGCAGCCGCTGCACCCGTCCGGCTGGTCGGGGCTCACGCCGTCGCCGTGGCAGTGCTGGCAGGTGCTGGGGTCTTGGCGGCGGCGCTCGTATTCGGCCTCGGTGGCGCGTTCTGTGAGGTCGCGCAGTACGTCTATGGTATCTGCCTTATTCGTGGTGTAGGCGCTGAAAATGGGGGCTTTCATGGGGTACTGGTGGGGAATGCGGGGCCGACCTGCGCCGGCCCCTGGGTGGGTTAGTATTCGCGCTCGCAGTGCTGGCAATAGTCTTCTTGCTTGAAGTCCCAGCCAAAGCCGCCGCACATTTTGCACTCTGAGCGGGGGTTACTCACTGGCGGCTTCTCGTCTTCGCGCTCCTCGGGCCAGGGCTCTATCCAATTCCACTGTTCATCCTCTGTTTCCTCTTCGTCACTGCCAGCGGCCTCGGCAGCCGGGGCGGCGCTGGGCCGGCCCGTGATGCTGCGAAGCCGCTGCATGGCGCGAGCGTTGTCGTGCTGGGTGCGGATGGTGCTGGGCCAGCCGGCCGACTCGATAGCGGCTGCGGCGGCCTCGGCGGCAGCGAAGCGGGCGGGTACGGGCTTGCCCTCGCTGGCGGTCCACGCCTGGCGGTAGGCGGCGCGGGCGGCGGGCGTGTCGTGGGCATCCTGGGCGGCCTGCTGCGCCTCGTAGTCGATGAGCACCTGGGCCACGGCGCCGAGGGCGGCGTAGGGGTCGGGGCTGCTGCGCTCGATGCGGGTGCCGCACACGATGGCGCAGGCGTTCCACCCGCCGCGCTGGCTGGCGTGGTAGATGTAGGCGCCGGCCCCGAGCAGGGCGGCGGCAAGTTGGTTGAGGGTGAAGCTGAGTGCTGGCATGATGGGGGTAGTTGTGGCCCACGCCGCTGGTAGGCGCGGGCCTGGTGGCTACTGGACTGCGGCGGCGGTGATGATGAGGCGGCCGGCCTGCACCTCGATGGTGGCGACGGCGCCGGGGGCGAAGCCTGCGGCGGCTAGCCAGTCGCCGGAAAGGGTGAGTTTGCTGGTGGTGCTGAGGCGCGGGTGAAGGCTGCGGAAATGCTGGGCAACCTTGATGCGGCGGGCGGTGTGCTGGGCCATGATGCTGAGCGGACTAGATGAAGCCCAGCCAGCGGGCGGGGTCGGTGGCGGACTCATCGTGGGCGCTGGCGGGCGCCAGGCAGTAGCTGACGCGGCGGCTGGCGGCTTGGGCGGCCTGCTCGTCAAGGCGGGCCAGCGTAGCCAGCAGGCGGGCGCGCTGCTCGGTGGCCGTGGGGGCCGCGCCCTGGGTGGGCGCGGTCTGCGGGGTGGTGGCCGGGCTACGCATGACCAAAGCAGGCGCAACGGCTGGTGGCCTCGTCAATAGGGCCAGCGCAGAAATGGCAGATGGCGGCGGGCTGGGCCTGCGGCGTGGCGGCCCCGGAGGGCTGCCAGCAGTGTGCGGAAGGGCGGCCCCCGGCGAGGCGCACCACCTGGGCGAACCAACTAGGACCGGCAGGAAAAGCGACTGCCAGAATACCACAATAGCGGCGGTCAATGGTACGCTGGGCAAGGGAGCCCCAGGCGGCACGGCGGCGGGAGCGGCGACGGCCGGCAGCAAGGGCGCGGGCGACGCAGGGGGAAGTGATAGTGAGCATGGCTGTATGTGCTAGCCGTGAACTGCGCTGCGGTGCTGGCCGGGCCCAGCAAGCGCCGCAAAGCGCAAGGCGCCGGGGCCTTTCCCCTTTGCTACACAAATATACGCCAAAGTACACTAAATAGATACACTAAATAGGAACAAAGTAGAAATAAAAGTGTAGGAAAATAGAAAAACGGGACGTATCTTAGAGTATGGAAAATATACAAAAAGAGGCCACCGCGGTAGCGGTACCCGGCGGGCTGGTAGTGGCGGTAGTAGGCAGCCGGAGCGTGACGAGCTGCAAGGCGCTGCTGCGCCACCTGGACGCGCTGCACGCGCTGGGCCAAGTAGCGGAGGTGGTAAGCGGCGGGGCTGCTGGCGTGGACACGCTGGCCGCCCAGTGGACCATGCGCAACCTGGTGCGGCTGACGGAGCTGCGGCCGGACTATGCTGCCCACGGAGCCGGCGCCCCCCATGTGCGCAATGCCGAAATAGTGCGCCGTGCCGACCTGGTGCTGGTGGTATGGGATGGGGTGAGCAAGGGCACGCTGAGCGCTGCCCGCGCCGCCGCCCGGCTGGGCCGACGCTGCGAGTGGCTGGGGGTGGCCGCGCCCAGCGCCCAGCCGGTGGCCGGCGGGCTGGGGCTGTAGGCCTGCCGCGCCGGGGCCGGCGGTGGTGGCCATGCCGGCACCTACCGCCGCGCCTGGTGGTGGCGAGCACCGGCCGCAATAGAAGCCCTAGGAGCGGCGCAAAGGTGGTAAGAGCCGCTACGCCCCGCGGGGCGCGCTAGCGTGCAGCCAGGAGTACGCAGGGCGAGCTGGCGGCCCGATGGCAGGCCCAGCCGACCCACCACACTGAAAGCCTATCGTCTGGGCCATTAGCGAGAAGCAGTTGCGAAGCGGCTAGCGGAGCCGTATCCGTGCGCAGCAAATGACTGAGCAACCGGGCCGACGTTACCTAGCCGCTGCTGCCGCACTAAGCCGCTGTTGCTGCTGAAGGCCCGCCGGGCGCGCCGCTGGCAGCGTGGGCAAGGGGGCTGGAGGCCCGCATGGGAGGTGGCGACGCCAGGAGCAGGCGACCTTACGGATTGCCGACGTGGCCCCGTGCGGGGGACTTGCGCCTGGTGACGTCCACCCACATAGTAGTACAATTTGCAGAGGATAATTTGGTGGTTAGAGATTCTTCACTGTGCTCCTACTTTTGTACGTACACATTTACACCAATCTACACTTTATGCAACCTACTGCCATGTTATTCAGCAGCAGCAAAACGGGCCATTTCGCCCAAATTCTCACTAGCGGCCTTGTAGGCGACGTAGTGGTGAACCAACTCACGCCCCCCGACCCTGCTGTGATTCAGCAGTGGGGGTCGATGATAATTCAGTTCCTGGTGGCGGCCGTGACCATCTGGGCCACGATTCGCAAGGCGTTGCAAAAGCCGGAAACGGTGGTGAAGCTGCCGGTGGAGCCACCTGTTACTATCGTGCCTGGTGTGGCTAGCCCTGATGTGCCAGGTACTGTGGTGCCGCTGGTGCTGCTGGGCCTACTGCTCAGCAGCTGTGCCAGCCACAAAGCCGTGCGGCCGACGCCTGCGCCCGTATGAACTGCCGCGCTGGCCGCCCCCGCCGCACTAGCCGCACCTCCGCCTGGGCTTCGCCTGGATAGCGTTGTGGTGGGGCGGGCTGGCGCGCGCAGGGTTGCCTCTACGCTGCCAGTAGGCCGGGTGGGCAAGAAGTCCACCGTGAGTATCTACTACGGGCCAGCCACCGTGACTACTGCCAGCGTGGGTAAGAAGGCGCAGGCGGCGGCCGGGCCGGCTGCTGTGCTGACGAGCATCGAGAAGCCGCGGGCGGCGGTGGCGGCCGCGCCGGGGGCGGTGGTGCAGGACTACACCAAGCAAGGGCAGCGGGGCGGGGCGGCGGCCGCGGGCTCGGGGGCCACAGCGACGGCTACCACGAGCAAGGGGCTGAGCTGGTGGTGGCTGCTGGTACCAGTGCTAGGGGGCTTTGGGTACGTGGCTTGGCGGAAGCGAGGCGCTTTTCTGGTGTAGGTGATGATAGCGCAACTACAACTTACCTCTGCTCAGCGGGCTACCCAAGCGGCACGGCTGGCGCAGGTGCAGCCAGAGCTGGCGGCGGCGTACGGCGTGGCGCTGGGGCGGTGGATTGGCGACCGGAAACTTATGGCGCTGGGCCTGCCCATAGTAACGCAGGGCTACCGGCCGGCTGCTGAACAGGACGCGCTGTATGCGCAGGGCCGCCGCACGCCTTGGCAGGTGCACCTGCTGCGGGTAGCCGCGGGGCTAGCCGACATCTCGGCAGTTGAGGCCGGGCGCATCGTAACCTACAAGCGAGGCGGCGAGAGTAACCACAACAAGCTGCCCAGCGAGGCGCTGGACGTGGCCCACCTCCAGGTCGATGGCTCGGTGAAGTGGGATAATGGGGCGCTGCTGCTGTTCTCGCGGCTGATGCGGGCGGCTGATAAGCGGATTACGTGGGGCGGCGACTGGGACCGGGATGGGCAAACGGCTGACGAGTATTTCCACGATTGGCCGCATTTTGAACTGGTGGGGTAGCCATTTTTATGTAATGGTCAAGTGATTCTAGGTAATAAAAAACGGCCTCTCCGGTAGTGGAGAGGCCGTTTTTTTGTGATAGTTACGCAGTGCGGATACTAAATAGCCCACGTATATGATGATTTATAAATCGTTCTTCCTTTCCAAACCTCGCTAGACCACATATTGGTTGTCCCGCTAAATTTTGCCGCATCGCTCATATTATCGTAAACCTCCTTAGATATTCTTGTTGGGTAAATCGGTGACAATGCTGCCATTTTCGCGGCGTGATTTGCCGCCTTACCTACCCAAACTAAATCATTGGAACCCCTGATGCCAGTCCTTGCTATTAATAGTTTACACGTATCAATACCTACTACTTGTTTAACTTCATATGCTGTTGTCGTGTAGAATGATTTCAACTCAGGATTGATGATTTTGCTTACAGCATAATTCAGTTTAAGTCCAGTCCTTACAGCATTGGTATTTTTACTATCACCGATGTAAACAGCCATTATTCTATCCCCATCATATGCCGTAATGACTCCACCTTCGGAACGAATTATTTTGGCTGCGCAGTATAAGTATGCTTTATATACTTCAGCCGCAAATTGGGCAGTATGTGTATCAACTAAGTCTGTTGAGCCATCTAGGTCGGCATAGAGTATCGTGCCATCCATTTCAACACCAACATTACCTAGCCCAATATTTTCGGACTCTGGCACAACCGTTCCCTTCCTTGTAGTCCAAGCAGAGGTAAATATTTTCTTTACTTCTGCTTGTATATCTTCTTTAAAAGCCATCTTTACAAACCGTTTGAAAGTGAAGTATTATTTAGTACCCATTTTTTTGATTATCTTCCTTAACTCATCGCACATTGGCCCTACTAACGAAGGCAAATCATCAGCATCTCCTGTTGAATACTCCAGAGCAGTAATACCTAGCAAATCTGAAGGGATTTTTAAGTCCTTCTTTCCTCTTGGGACTGCTAAGAATGTGCGATGTCTTGTCAATGCCCCCATAAAGAGACCGAGTTCGAAAACTACGTTATCTCTTGGTGCATCAGCCTCCTCTTTTCTACTTACAACACGGTCGTCAGCTGTAATTACGAGAATAGCAAAATCAGACGCAGCGAGTTGATGCTCTAAATCTTCGATTGTAGCATTACCAGCCCCAAAAACTTTATCAGTCCATACTCGCGGCATGAAGTCATCGTGCTGAAAACTTGCTTGTATAGCACGAGCAATTGGTAGGCCTTCAACTGATGAGCCAATGAAAATAGCGGGACGTGGGTTTGGTGTTTCTATTGATTCGTTTCGTTGAATCAGGCGTTCAGCAAGTCCTTCAGCTATGCGGCGCCATAGTTCGGGGTGTTCTTCAGCTACTGGCACGAAATCTTTCTCCGAGATTTTAATTACTACTGTAGGAGCTACTGCAATAACGGATGCAGAACGTCGTAGTGAAGGGTCAATCAACGCTATCTCTCCTACATGCTGACCTGAGGCTCTAAATGCAACCTCTCTGCCATTCACAATAATTACCACCCTGCCAGTGAGTAGCAACAGGACATCATCATCAATATTATCCTGCACGATGATGGTATCACCTTCCTTGTACTCAACTAACTCCCCCACTTTTGCTAAAGCTTCTGCGATGGTTTTATCGCCATTGACTATCGCTTGCTTCTTCAAGGAGTTGATAAGCTTTGATAGGTTTTCAGGACCTGTAAATCTTTCAATCATGAGGTTTTGCTGTATGACTGCGACAAGGTAGCCAGTATCAGTGACTTCGACGGTACTCGACGCATATCTCTTGCTACTACGCAGTAGCTATTTTGTAAAGCAGCTATGTAGTTTCAGTCAACGAAAAACGGCCCTCCTGTTACCGGAGAACCGTTTTTTATGTGTTAATTCTAGAGTTTTTACTAGGGTTCAACCGTCCAGCGCGTTGTCCAGATTTGAGCGCCTGCGGTGATGGTAACGGCGTAGATGCCAGCTACCGTAGATGCAGGCAAAGCTAGCGGCATGTCGGCTGTGTAGGTGGCAGGTAAAAACTGCTGGGTTGTGACAAGGCGGCCGAGCATATCGGTTACGCGCACTACTACTTTCTGGTCGGTCAGGCCACGAAGCGCCAGGCGCCCGTTGCCAGCGCCAGCCACCGGGTTGGGGTACACGTTGGCCTGTGCAGCCTCACGGGCCGAGGGAGCAAGCGTCACTACCTGGCTGTAGGCGGTCTTTTTATCGGTATCGACCTGACGCAAGCGGTAATACGTCACGCCCGTCAGCGGGCTGGGGTCGCGCAGCTCGTAAGCCCGCGAGAGCGTGCTAGCGCCGGCCGCGGCTTTGCGGCCCACCTCATAGAAGTTTACGCCATTTGCTGAGCGCTCCACGACAAAATAATCGCTGTTCAGCTCGCTAGCCGTTGTCCAGCGCAGTACGCTCTGATATTCGTTCTGAAGCACGGCCTGAAACGAGGTGAGCTGCACCGGGAGCGGAGTCGCGTCGTTGCGGGTGTAACGGATGGGAGCCGTCCAGAACTTGTCGCCGTCGGCCTGGGTGATGACGGCGTAGTAATAATAAGTGGCCTGGTCTGGAATTTGGTCGGTGTAGGTGAAGGTGGAACTGCCGGTGCTGGCCGTGAGCTGCGTAGCCAGGGCGCTGCTACCTGGAATGCCCGAAAACAGGGCGATGCTGCTTACCGCGTCGTTGGCGTCGGGGTCGTTGACGGTGATAGTGAACGTGGGGGCCCCGGCCTGGGAAAGCATGCTACCCATCGGCTGGCTGCCCACGTTGAATGTTACCTCGGTGTTATCGTCGTCGGCCGCGTAGAACCGGCGCTGCTGCAGAGCGTCGAGCAAGGCGGCTCGGGTGAGCGTGGGGGCTAACAGCACCAGGCGCGCATAGGTGGAACGACCGAATACCGAGTAGTGTGTATCGTGGTCAATAGTGGGTCCGATATGATAGCCTTGACGTAAGGCTGCCTGAAACTGCGGCTCGAAGGTATTGTTTTTACTCGGGTCGTTGTAAGACGTTGAAGTCGAAAAGGCCGGGCCGGAACGCATGGCGCCACCGATGAGCACCTGTGCGGTGGTCGCGTTGAGCGGCGAGTTCAGTATGTTATTATAGTCGCCTGACGACGGGTGCGCCATGTAGGCGATGGCCCCAGGCTGCTTAGCTAGAATGGAAAATACGTTGGTGTAGTCACCTTTAGGAGAGTACACATCGTAGTTGCCGGCCTCCCAGCCTATCAGCTTGTCGTAGTTATAAATGATGAGGTGACCGCCGGTAGTAGCCTTGTCAGGGGCAATACCGTTGATGGTACCGTACTCCATCCCGTAAAGCGTGACGAATGTTCCTTCGTCATTGGCGGCATCGGCCTGGGCCAGACCTTTAGCGTAATTCGGCAGGCTCATGCCGGCCCCCGCGTGGTTGTGCTCCGAAATACCCATGAAATCAAATTGCTGGGCCTGCCGGCCAAGGGCGTAGTCTTGGGCAGGCGTCGAGGCACCCGAAGTACTGGCGTCTTTGTTGCCATCGCTGTAGCCCGAATGGCCGTGCAGGTTGCCCCGAAAGAAGCGATAGGAGCCAGATACTACCGGCGCGGTCACCACGCCCGAAGCCGTGGCCGGGTCGGTGGTCAGGTAGGCAGTAGAGCAGTTGCTACCATTGAACTCGTACACGGCCGCATAGTAGGTTTGCCCGACGGTCAGGCCCGATACGGTAACGGTGTTGTCGGTACCGGAGTAGACCACATACTCGGTGCTGCTGAGGGCTGTACCCGAGCCGTAGCGGCTGCTGGCCGTGTAGCTGGTAGCGTCGGCGGGTGTTGCGGTGACTGGCTGAGCCGGCCGTACTACTACAATGCGGCCTACCCCATTACCATTTTGCCAACTGAAGGTGAGGCGGCCACTGCCGAAGGTCGGTGCTGTGGCCACACCGGCGCTCGCTGGTGCCGTGGGCTTGGCTTCGACCAAACAGGGCGGCGTGGTGAAGGAGCCGGTGAGGGGAGCCGTTTGCAAGTAATTGGCCGCACAACCCGTACCGGCTGCCTCGTAGGCGGTGTAGTAGTAGGTGGTATTGGCTTGCAGATTCGTCAGGTTGACACTCGTTCCGGTGCTATTGTAGACGACGTATTCAGCTGTAGCCGGGGACGAGCCCGCCCCGAAAGAGGGGTTGCCGGCGTAGGCAGTTCCATCAGTTGGGGTCGTAGTGGGGGCGCTACCGGCTTTTAGGATGACTAAACGGGCAGTACCGTCGCCGGCCGTGAAGTTCAGGCGAGCAGTGGCATTGGTGAGTTGGTCGGTAGTGCCAGCGGTAGGCCCTACCGTGGGCTCGGCGCCCGGTGAACAGGGTGCCGTGATATAAATGTTGTCGAAAACTGCTGCTTCACTCGGGCCGTTGGCATGGTTCCAAAAGCAGCCCAGATATGGCAAACTTGTGCCAGTGTAGGTACCATCTGTACCTGTACCGATAGCTTTGAATGTGCTGGCCTGGCTTGGGTCTTCGAAGTTGGCGACATTGGTGCTGGCTTCTAGTGTCCAGCTGTCATCGTCGGGAAAGTAGGAAACGCGCAGCGTTAGGTAGGCCGTGCCGTAGTCGGTAGTTGTGGTAAAAACGTTGGTCAGGTTGGAGTTTTTGGTTAACCCGCCTGCGAAACGCACAACTCGGAAAGGGTCAGGCTGGCCAGAATTGCCTACCACGACCGCGTAGCCTGTGGTGGTACTGGCCAGCAAGTCGGCTGAGCTGGCGGCCAGCACGAAGGCCACTCCGTAGTTATTGCTATCAAAGCCACTAGGGTTGGGGCGTGACTGCCGCACGTTGAACGACCAAGTGAGCTGGCCGGTATTGCTATTTAAAACGGGGCTGTATTGAGAAGCGACGCTGCGCACAATGTATTCCCGCCCAGCTACAGATGCACTGGAGAGCTTGAGCTGATTATTTGCGATGGTACAGCTAGCTACACCGTTAGCTGCGGTTTCGCTTTCGGTCCAGCCATTGCCGACTGTGTTACCGGCAGCGCGGTTGAAATCATCAAGCAGGAGGATGTTTTGCGCTTGGACTTGGCCCAAGTAGAAGCTAAGGGCAAGTACTAGACTTACACACCGAGTAAATATCTTCATAATGCAAATGGAGCTAGGGAACTTACAAATGTAGTCACCCCATGTTACCTCTGCGTGAAGAAAATATACAACAATAAATCAAGCTACTACTTTACAAGACAACGGCTTGGCTCCATGTGGCCATCTATATAGACTTTGCCTCCGGTGTATCCGCTTCGCAAATAGCTGACTGGCTTGTTCTGACCGTTGGCCATTGACTAATTTATACTATATCTTTGTTTAGTCCACCGTCATATGGACAGTTGTAGAAAAGCCTAGAAGCTTTCTTATCAGAAAGCCCCGATGCTTAGCACCGGGGCTTTTTTATTTTGTGAGGTGGACACATTATTGAAATCTAGAACCGGGTGACGTAGCGCGCGGCCGACACATTGTTAATAAAGCCTACCGTGTGGCGCGCCAGGTCAACGGCGAAGCTGGGGGTGCTGGCCAAGCCAGTAAAACGCAATGCGGCGTCGGTGTGCATGGCTTGGCTGAGCGGGATGGACTGGCCGTAGCTGGCATAGGCCGCGGCAAAGAAGGGCTCGGCAGCGGCCAGGCGCTGCACGGAGGGCACGCGGTCGCGCTTGGTGCGCTGGTTGAACTCAGGGTCAACGGGTAGCAGATTCCACAGCTCGTTGAGGGGGTAGATGGCCAGCGGCAACAGGTGGTCGAGGTCGTAGGGTGTGGCCTGGGTGATGACTTTTTGGGTCCAGGGGCAGGTGAAGGATACTTGCTCGTGCAGGAGAATATCGACCTGGTTGCGCTCCCAGGAAAGCGGGCGGCGGTTGTCGGGGCGCGCCGTGAGCAAGGTGTAGATGTGGCCGCGCGTGGTCGGGGTAGCGGCATCCTGGGTGACGCTCTCGGAGAATAGACACCACTCATGGATACAGAGGGCCTCGACGTAGAGCGACAGCCGGTGGAAAGCCTGCCACAGCGGCGCAGCAACTACTACGCACACGTCAGCCGGGGTGGTACCAGGGAGTGGTAATGCGTGGCCGGCCAGGCGGCCGAAGGGCTCGGGCTGGGGAAACAGCGACCACTGCTCGGGGCCGGCGTACTGGATGGGCTTGCGGATAGCGGCGGCGATGGCCGTGATGGCGTGGTCATAGGCGCGTACCAATGACACCGGGTAGGTGGCGCGCCGCCGGGGGGTGCGCATCTCGGTGAACAGGAAGAAGCCATCGGCGGGCTCCGCCGTGGTGAGCAGGGTGCGCTGCCACTCGGCGCGCAGCTGCGTGAGCGCGGGGCGAAAGCTGACATCGTTGCGCAAGGTGCCCTGGAACATGGAGCGCGGGCCCTGGCAAACTGGCTGCGGGCCCATGAAGGGCCAGTAGTAGGCGGCCCACAACTCGGCAATACGAGCGAGGGGAACGGCGACGGGTTGCTCGTGCTGGGCCAGGCCGGGGTACGACAGTACGAGGTCGTTGAGCGCGCGCAGTAGAGCTATTTTGTAGCTCGTCGTTTTGTTGTCATGCTTGAGGATGGCTGCGATAGCCTGGTCGCCACTAGCCCCTAATGAATCGAGCAAACTCACTTACCTGCTTGTAGCTGTTGTAATTCCTGCGCAGCCGCGTCCGCTGCGCGCTTGTCGTCTTGGTTGGCGCTAGCCCGGCCGCCAATGTCGATAGCATTTTGTAGCGCCTGTCGGGCCAGCTTGGCGCTGCGGGTGCCAGGGCACAGCCCTTCGCGGTAGTAGTGGCCGAGGTTCTGCATACCGGTTGCGCAGCCGCTCTCAGCCGATTTCTTAAACCACTTCAGGGCCTCGCAGTAGTCGGGAGTGCCCTGGAACCGACTGCTGTGTATCACGCCGATGCTGTTCATGGCCGGGCCGTAGCCCTGGGCGGCGGCCCGGTGAAACCACACGAGGGCCTGGGCACGGTCGGCGGGCACGCCGCGGCCCACGGCGTAGTAGGTAGCGACGTTGTAGAGTGCCTCGACGTTACCCAGCTCAGCGGCGCGGCGATAGCAGCGCAGTGCTAGGTCGTAGTCCTGGGGCACGCCGGTGCCGTGGCTGTAGTTGCTACCGACCTTCAGCACGGCGGCCGCGTTGTTCCAGATGGGCGGCGGCAAGGGGGCGCTGGTGGCCTGCTGGGCCAGTGCGGGGACACTGCTGAGCAGCAGGGCGGCGAGTAGTCGGTTCTTCATACTAGTAGCATTTCTTACAGGGCCGGCGGCCCATGCCCTCGGCCTCGGCTACGGTAACGGCATCGACAGTGTGGGTGCAGCGATTGAGGCCAGCGCAACCCTCCGAATTGTGGTAAGCGTAGGCACTGCCGCCGTTACACACGTAGACCTTGGGGCTAGCTGCTGGGCGTGTGACGGCTTCGCTGTGATGGGTACGGTGGCGTGGGTGAGTGGCCTGCGCTGGGCTAGCCAATGTGGTACCCGCAAGTATTAGGGTAAGTAGTAGTTGTTTCATAACAGGAAAGGTAGCAAGCAACACTGAGTTTAGCGGTATGCGACCTTAACCTTGGATTTTACATTTTTGGCAGGATATAGCTGTCTTTCTCAACCTTCTTGAGTGGCACATCTGTCATCCCATCTTTAGCGTGTATGTTATCTACTATTCCCACTGCAAATCCTAGATAAATTATCACTAATGACAAAGGAAAAGCGATGTATGGATACCGTGACCATAAATCCCTCATAAATGAGTTTTCATAATACACGTTCACAGCAGAAGTTATTAGAACATAAAAGTAGAGTTCATTTATCACTTGCCTCGTCTTCAAGTGCTTAATATGGTTTTCCAGATGTTGATAGGCAACAGAATTATCATCCTCTACCGCCTTAACCAGTAGCTGTTTATCGGTCATAAAACCAAGGCTATCCGTTATTTTACCTTCCATCCGAAAGATAAAAATCAAGGTGACCACAGTCTTGATAAAAGGCAATATAAATAGCCAACTCAAAGCTAGAACCACAATAAAATACAATGTATCTTTCGTGTTAAAGCTCGTTATTGCTTGGCTTACTTGCCCTATATTTCCGTGGTGCGTAGCCAGTAAGTAATTGTCGGCAGATAGTGCTAGAAATAGCAGGGCTATTAAAACGCGCTCCGTTAAAAGCTTTGGAACAGATGCATCTATCAATTTATCCCACATAACTTTAGATTATATAAGGTACATTCAAAAGAATTTCGATTAGGCAAAACAAAGCCCTCATCACGGTGAGGGCTTTGTTTTGCACCTTAGCTGTACTTGGCCAATTTGCTAATTGATGCGTCCTAGCCGTTGGTTTCGGCATAAACCACCATTTTCCATTGCACAGGAGTGCTATTGGGATGCTGATGGTGATTCTGCGGAGGCAGCGACACATTCGCATTATGCGAAATTTCCTTGTTGCAGCCAGTACAGCGGTAGATACCTGAGTAAGTGGCGGTATCACCAGGTGAATAAACTGGGTCGAAGGCTGTACCAGTACCTAACTTGACAACGGTTGAGTCTCTGTAGATAGCCATAAGCTTACTTGTAAGATGCCCCAAATAGCTGGGATTATTGTGGAAATTCATCTGCTCTTCAATTAGTTTCAAGCACCGCCATTTTTAGCTATTTCTTACTAAATTTTTTACTAATTCTGTGGGTGTATGTTCCAGAATCTGGCCTAGAATGCGCTGCTGCTCATGTGGTGGCATCTCACGGTAACGAGCTACCCAGCGGGCGGACTTGCGCTTAATGTATTCGCGCTGGCGGTAGTTTTCGCCGCCGAAGCTGTCATCGTGCAGCACCTCTGGGGCTGGGTAGTTGTAAAATAGCCATTCAGTGGCGGGACCCTTACGCGTCTGGCTCTGGAACTCGGTGCGGTGCCAGTGGCTGAGCTGCTGGGCGTAGAGGTCGTTGGGGTAGGTGCTCACAAGGCAATCGACGGGCAGCCAGCGCACGACGTCCAGGAACTGCTGGTGCTGCTGGTCGGTCATCTCGTGGTGATAGATAAGGCGCGGGCTCTTACGGCTGTCGAGCGGGTAAGGTGGGTCACAATACACCACTACCCTACCGAGGTCGGGGCGGGCCAGGGCCATGTTCAGGAAGTCGAGGGCGGGCAGGTTGTGTATCTCCAACTGCGGGCCGAGGTCGGCGGCGCGCCAGGCGGCCACCACCGCCACGTCGAGGTCGTTGACGAGCACGCGGCCGGGCCAGCGGATGGCCCGCGTCACGGCGCAGTTGCCGGCGAAGGGAATCAGCAGCGTATCGTGGGGGCGGATGTGGTTGATGATGCGCTGGTAGGTACCGCTGGCGCCCTTGCCGCCGAAGTAGGTATTAAGGCCGGGTATTTTGAGCATGGTAAGGGGCGGGCTCGTCGTGGGTGGTGGTAAGGCCTGGCAGCATCGGCAACGGGGGCGGTGTCATCGAGTATCGAGTAGCGGCGGGGCAGGCGATGGCGGCTGCCTGGACCGGCGGTGGTGCAGGTGCTGCTGGGCCTCCATCGGTGGGCGCGGCGGTGGTGGCCATGGGCAGGTGCAGGCCGCGGCGCTCGAACGACTGCACGAAGCCGGCGTAGCTGTAGGCAATGAAGGCTAGGCCGCCGGCTGCTTTCAGCTTGTTGAGAAACTTGGTCTGCTCGGGGCGTGGCCGGTCGCTGCCGGCCTTCACTTCTACACCGAGGAATTTTGCATCTGAGAGCCTGAAACCAAGAATGTCAGCTACACCGCGCCGGCTGTTGGGGTGCGGCCGCCAGTTGCCGGTGGTGGGGTCGTACTCGCCGCGGTTAGGTTGCCTCCATGCCTCGAAGCCATGGGCTTCCAAGTAGCTGAGGATGTCAGTGGTTATTTGCTCGGCTTCGGTGAGGGGCCGGGTGGCTTTGGTGGGGCGTTTCATAGCGCGGCTGGTTAGTAGGGGGCCAGCTCGAATTGCTGGGCGTTCAGGTCGGAAAAAAGCCCGCTGCTCAGCTTGCAGGCGGCCACTACCTCGTCGGTGGCGCCGTTGCGGTGCTTGGCGATGTCGAACAGCACCGTGTCGGCCGTACTGCTGCCGTCGCTGTACTCGGTGATGTCGTAATACTCTCCGCGCCAGAGGAATATGATGCAGTCGGCATCTTGCTCCAGGTTGCCGGATTCGCGCAGGTCGCTCAGCATGGGTCGCTTCTCCCCTCCCCTTTTCTCCACGTCGCGCGATAACTGGCTGAGGGCGATAACCGGGGCGTTGAGTTCTTTGGCCAGTTCCTTGAGGCCGCGGCTGATGCTGCCAATTTCCTGCTCACGATTGCCCTTCTGGTCTCCGCGCATGAGTTGGATGTAATCGACCAACACAAACTCTAGGGGGCGCTGGGCGTGCAGGCGGGCGCACTTGGCACGCAGCTGCTGGATGCTGAGCCCGGGCGTGTCGTCGAGGTGCAGGTGGTGGCCGTGGGTGGCCAGGCGCTGGGCCTGGGCGCGGATGTGGGCCACCTGCTCGAGGCCGCCGGAGAGGTTGCCGCGGCGCAGGTCAGAATTGGAGTAGCCGGGCACCTCGCTGGCCACCATCCGCTGCATGAGCTGGAGCGTAGGCATTTCGAGCGAGAAAATGGCGGTGTGCTGGCCGTTGTCGAGGGCGGCGGTGCGGGCGAAGTGCAGCAGGGCGGCTGTTTTGCCCATCGCGGGGCGGGCGGCCAGGATGATGAGGTCGCTGGGCTGCCAGCCGCCGGTGAGGCCGTTGAGCTGGGTAATGCCGGTGGGCACGCCCGTGGTGCCCTTCTGGCCCACGGCCTGGGCCAGCCGCTCGAAGGTGGCTTCGAAGGCAGCGGCCGCGGTTTGGCCAGCGCGGGTTTCGAGGCTGCGGTGGAGAGTGGTGAGGTGGGTCTGGGCGGTGGTGAGCAGGTCTAGCGGGTCGCGGGCCTCATCGTAGCCGTAGGCCTGCATTTCAGTGCCGGCCTTGATGATGATGCGCCGGGCGTGCTGTTGCTGCAGCACACGGCAGTGCGTTTCGAGGTGAGCGGCCGAGTTGATTTTGCTGGTTAGGCTGGCCACAAAGGCCGGGCCACCGATACGCTCCAGGGTACCGCGCTGGCGTAACTGCTGTACAACGGTAAGCATGTCGGCGTGCTGGCCAGCCTGCACCAAGTCGCGGATGGCGAGGAACACCTGCTGGTGGTCGGCGGAGTAGAACACTTCCTCAGTGCTCAGCACGGCCAGCATGGTGCGCTGGCCGCCGGCTTCGAGCAGGGCAGCGCCGAGCACGGCGGCCTCAATGTCGAGGGCCTGCGGCGGTAGGTGGCCCACAGCAGGCGCGGCGGTGGCAGCTCGAGGAGCTTGGACTTGGGGAGGCATGGGCAGGTGGGACTAGCTGTAGCGAGTGGGGTCGTGGGGCTTGGGGGAAGTGCGGGCCCTGGTGGGCGTGGGCTGGCCAGCCCCGGCGCGGCCGGCGGTGGCTGCCGGCGCGAACTGGGGGCGGCGGCGCAGCCAGTTGCGAAAGGCGGCGGGCCAGCTCACCATCGGGGTTTTGCCGCCGACGCGCCAGCCGTTGCTTTCGAAGTGGTCGAAGAAGGCGGCGGCCTCGGCCTGGGCCTCGGGCCCGGGGTGCTCGGCGGCGGCGTGGGCCTGGATGTCGGCTAGCGTGGGGCGCGCCGCGGCCGCGCCTTTCTTCCCGTCGCCTGCTGGCTTTTTAGTCGATGCTGACTTGTCAGAGCTTGGCGAGGGCGCGGCGGCGCTAGCCGCTCCCCTCTCTCTAATAACCGAAGTTGAAGTTGAAGATGAAGGGGTTGAATTTTGCTTAACCCGGGTGGTTGGCTTTTGCTTGGGATTTTGGTTAACCAAATTCGGGTTTCCACCCTTCCGACCTGCCTCTGTGCGAATCTGACGCAGTTTTTCATCTTTGACCATGCGGCGGCAGAAAAGGGCACCGTCTGCGTCGCGTTTGCTTACCACACCAAATTCTAGCAGGGTGGTTAGAATTTGGTTGGCAGTTTGGTTAACCAAACCGAGGCGACGGGCGATAACTGCCTCTGGCATAGGCTTCCCGTTAACGAGCAGCACGCCGCGCTCGTCGCTGTCGTGCATCATCAGCAGCAACTCGAACCAAGCCCCACGCTCCTCCAAGCTAAGTGCCTGTACCCCTTGGTCTTTGTGCCAGTCGCCGGGGTAGAATTGTAGAGCGGGCAGCTTCATGCTACTTGCTATCGATTAGGTCGTCAACTACTGCGTCGGTCAGCTGCTTCTGCTCGAACATGTTGAGCTGGCGGCCGGCCTCGCTGCACTTGCCACGCAGGGCTAATTCTATTTCGGCGATAGCATCGAGCACCTCCGTTTCGAGGCGGCCGGCGTTCTCGTAGTGCCACACATCGGCTTCTTCTTCCTCTTCGGGCACCGGCTCAAAGCTGACGTACTGGCCGGTCATGTTCAGCACCTTGCCACTTTCCAGCGTGCGGAATCCCATCAGGGTTACGCCGTTTTTCTTGCCCATGATGATGCCCGTCACGCCGTAGCCGTCGAAGTGCTCGGGCAGTTCGTCGCTGTCGTCGTTGGGCCAGAAGTCAGCGCCCTCTGTCATCTGCTCAGTGAGCAGGCAGAAATGAGGCACGAGCCGCGAAAAGCAGCGTTCGAGGTCGGGATGCACTAGCTCAGGGCTTTGCATGGTGAAAGGGCGGGGCTTGGCCTCTAGGGTCAGCTGTTCGGTAAATTCAGCGTAGAGCGCACCCTTTTTGATAGTGGCCTTCTGGATGGTAAGACGGGAATTTTGGGCGCTGGGGCCGACGATGGGGGCTACTTGGGTGGTCATTGGTTGGGATGGATTAGGCTGCCTGGGCGGCACGGTGATAGCGACGGGGGTATTTGTCAAGAACGGAGCGCCGAAAGCCCCAATCCTTCTCATTGAGGCGCACGCCCTGGATGCGGCCGGCGCGGCGGGCGCGCAGCAGCGCGTCCACAGATAGTCCAATGTGCGTGGCAGCCTTGGCGGTGCTCATCACCTCGTCGGGTGGCGGCGGTGGCGCCTGACGGGCCAGCTCAGCAGCTTCGAGAGCGGCTAGACGGGCGGTGAGGCTGTCCCACTCGGCGGCCGGCACGATATAGGCGGGCTGCATGGCTAGGCTTCGGCTACAAGTTGGCGGGCGCGCTCTTCGACACTGCGGCGTCGCGCAAACTCTGCCTCAGCCACTTCGAGGAAGGCATCTACCACCTCTTTGCGGTGGCTGCGGCCGGCAATAGCCTGGTAGAGCGCGCTCTGGCTGATTTTGATACCAGCTTCTCGTAGTTTGGTCAAAGTATCTTGTACTACAGTATTCTTTTTCCCAAGTTTTTGTAGCACAAGCTGCAAAGGCGTAGCTTCTTTTTCATTTGATTCCATACTATTTCCCGTTTATGTTGTACATTGTAGCGGAAAGCAACTGCTTTCATGTACAATATTACACAAACTATGGTGTACTTGTTACACCATAATAGGAAATATTATGGAACGCTCTAGTAGTGAAGTAGAAAGTATTCCTCCTGTAGTGGCACGGGTCCAGGAGTTTTTTGACCACTATGGGCTGAACGCTAGCAGCGCGGCCAAAGCATTGGGGTACAACACCACGAGCAAGCTGTACAAAATACTACAAGGCTCCGAGCCTTCCCTTCCTACTCTGGTTGATTTTCTAACCAAATGGCCTGAGCTTTCAGTAGAATGGCTGGTGCTCGGTAATGGGCCAATGCTCCGCAGCGAGTCGGGTAGTGCTGCACCATCGTCGCCAAAGGTGGGGGTGGCTAGTAAGCGACTACCGGCTGTGAATAGCGGGCGTGTACTTACCGTTACGGTAGACCGGGAGGATAACGAGAACACTGAGCTAGTGCCCGTGCAGGCTCAGGCGGGCTACGGGCTACAACACAACGAGGCGGTATATTTGAGCGACCTACCCCGCTACCGTATTCCTGGCTTTGAGCACGGCACCTACCGGGCCTTCGAGGTGGCGGGCGACAGCATGGAGCCCACTCTCAAACACCGCGACATCGTGGTGGCCTCCTACGTTGACAACTGGCGGCTGCTGGTACCGGGCGACGTGTACGTGGTGGTGACTGACGAGAGCGTGATGCTCAAGCGCATCCACGAACGGATAACGGACCTAGCTGGCGAAGTGATGTTGCACTCGGATAATCCGCATCGCAAGCCCTACGCGATGGACCGTGGCGACATTTCGCAAATCTGGCGCGTGCGGGGGTACATCTCGACTTACATCCCTAGCGTGCCAGATGTGACTGTCGAAAGGCTGTGGGAAGTCATTGACTTGCTGGGGGGCGACCGGGGCGAGGTGCGACGGCACCTAGAGGAAAACGCCCCCACTGACGCCCCCCGCTAAAATAAAACAGCCGCTACGCATAACGTAATCGGCTGATAACTTGTAGTTTACCGAGCGTTCCGGACAGAAAGTTGAACCCCGACTGGGGGCTCTTTTTCGGCAAAAGCCGCTGCAACTCTAGTAATTACAGCGGCTTTTTTGTTAGTCCCCAGGTTGTGCTATGGTGCGGCTACCCCCTACTGACAGGCCGGCAGCGCAATGGTGAAGGTAGTACCTTCTCCCTCCGCGCTTTCCACCGAGATGTTACCCTCGTGCAGCTCCACGATGGTACGGATGAGGGACATGCCCAGGCCAGTGGTTTTTTCGCCGCGCAGGCCCGGGCGCCGCGCCTTGGTGAAGCGCTCGAACAGCCCCGGGTGCAGCGCGGCCGGAATACCGATGCCCGTGTCGGCCACCGTCACGAGGGCCTGCTCGCCCTCCCGCGCCACCCCCACGCGGATGTGCCCGCCGTCGGGCGTAAACTTGATGGCGTTGGAAACCAGGTTGTTTATTACCTGCTGAAGCTTGTTGATGTCAAAACTGGCGTACACCGGCGGGCCGACCGCGGCGTAGTCAAAATGCAGGTGCGTGTGCCACTTCGAGCGCTGGTATTCTTCAAGCAGCGTGCCGAGCCAGGTGGCCAGGTCAGCGCGCTCGCGCTTAAGCTCTACGTTAGACGATTCCATGAACTCATTATCGACAAAGTCCCGAATCAGCCCCACGCCGTCGACGCAGGCGCGCTCCATCTGGCGTAGCAGCTGCAGCGTCGAGGGGCTGGCCGCCGGCCACTCGGTGCGCAGGTGCTCAATGAGCTGCTGAAGCAGCACCAGCGGCCCAGCCAGGTCGTGGGCCAGGATTTCGAGCGTCGCGTTTTTCTTGGCATTAAACTTCTCCGAGCTCAGGCTCGCTTCCTTGACGCGGCTCACGTCCTGCACGGTGCCGCTCACGTGCAGCTCGCCCTGGGCATCGTAGGCGCGGCCGGCGGCCACGCTCAGCCACTGCGGGCGCCCGTCGGGCTGGCTCACCCGCAGCTCGACCTGCTCCACTACCTCCCCGGCCAGCACCCGCGCCAAGTGGTGGCGCAGGTGGTCCAGGTCCTCGGCATGCACGCGGGCCAGCCACAGCGGCAGGTCTTCGTTGACGTGCGCCACCGGGTCGCCAAACACCTGCTCGTAGGCGGGGCTCACGTACACTAGCTGCCCATCGGCCACCCGGTAAGCAAAGTAGACCACCGCGCTTTGGTCAATGAACCCGCGAAACAAAAGAGGATAATCGGCAGACATGATAAGGGTGGCTAGGGCGCGAATTTACACGCTGCCCGCTTAGCTGAACCGGTAGGCCTACCAACTAGTTTAGCCCGCCCGACTACCAGGCCTTCGGCCTCTCCCCCAAAAGCCCCCGGCGGCTACCGGGGGCTTTTGGGGGAGAGGCCGAACTAGGCCCGCCGTGGTAGCGGCCGGCTACGCGCCGGCCGCTACCAGGCCTTCGGCCCTGGCAATGGCGGCCCCGAGGCCGGCCGCATTTTTGCCGCCGGCGGTGGCGAAGAACGGCTGCCCGCCGCCGCCGCCCTGAATTTCCTTGGCCAGCTCGCGCACCAGGGTGGTGGCGTTGAGGCGGCCGGCCTGGGCAATTTCGTCGGCCAGCATCACGGCCAGCTGGGGCTTGCCGTCCACTTCGGCCCCCAGCACCAGCACGAGGTTGGGCGTGGTCTGGCGCAGGTCGTAGGCCAGCTTCTTGAGGTCGTCGGCGCTGGTCGCCTGCACCTGGGCGGCCAGGAAGTTGAGGCCGTTGAGTGCTTTCACCTGGCTGGCCAGCTGGGTTTTCTGCTGGCTGATGGCCTGCTGGGCAAAGCCTTCGAGTTGCTTGCGCAGGGTGGCGATTTCATCGGTCTGCTTTTCCAGCGAAGTCAGCAGGTGCTGGGGGTTGCCCAGGGCCTCGCGCACCTGGGCCAGCAGGTCGAGTTGCTGGTCCACGAAGGCTTCGGCCGCGCCGGCCGTCACGGCCTCGATGCGGCGCACGCCGGCGCCCACGGCGCTCTCGGCCGTTATTTTGAAGTAGCCGATGCTGCCGGTGTTGGCCACGTGCAGGCCGCCGCAGAGCTCCACCGAGTAGTCCTTATCGAAGGTGATGACGCGCACAAACTCGCCGTACTTCTCGCCAAACAGCGCCATCGCGCCCAGGTTCTTGGCCTCGGCAATGGGCACGTGGCGGCGCTCATCCAGCGGAATCTGCTGGCGAATACGCTCGTTTACGAGTTGCTCAATTTCGCGCAGCTGGGCATCCGTCACCTTGGTAAAGTGCGAGAAGTCGAAGCGCAGCAGCTTCTCGTTCACCAGCGAGCCTTTTTGCTGCACGTGCTCGCCGAGCACGCGGCGCAGGGCGGCTTGCAGCAGGTGGGTGGCCGTGTGGTTGTTCTTGATGAGGGCGCGGCGCGCGGCATCGGGCCGCAGCACAAACGCCTCGGTCAGCTCCTGCGGTAGCTCCAGGGTGGTGTGGATGAGCAGGTCATTTTCCTTTTTCGTGTCAATGACGCGCACCTTGCTCAGCGGCGCTTCGAGGTAGCCGGTGTCGCCCGTCTGGCCGCCGCTCTCGGCGTAGAAGGGCGTCTGGTCGAATACCAACTGGTATTCGGTCTTGCCCTTCTTGTCGATTTTGCGGTAGCGCAGCAGGCGGGCCGTGGCCTCGTCCTGGTCGTAGCCCACGAACACGTTGGGCACGTCGGTTTCGGTCACCGTCACCCAGTCGCTCTGCTCGGTTTCCTGGGCGTTGCGGCTGCGGTTTTTCTGCTGGGCCAGGGCTTCCTGGAAGCCCTTTTCGTCCACGGTGAGGCCTTTTTCGCGGGCAATGAGGGCGGTGAGGTCGAGCGGAAAGCCGAAGGTGTCGCTCAGCTCAAACGCCGTGCGGCCGTCAATCACGCCGCCGTTCTGGCGGGCGCTTTCTTCGAGGGCGTCGAGGCGGCGCAGGCCGGTTTCGAGGGTTTTGAGGAAGGCAATCTCCTCTTCCTCAATCACGCGGGTTACGAAGGCCTGCTGGGCCTTCAGTTCGGGGAAGATGCCGGCCATCTGGTCGGCTAGCACCGGCACGAGCTTGTAGAGGAAGGGCTGCTTCTGGTTCAGGCTCGAAAACGCGTAGCGCACGGCCCGGCGCAGAATGCGCCGAATCACGTAGCCGGCCTTCACGTTTGAGGGCAGCTGGCCGTCGGCGATGGTGAAGGCGATGGCGCGGATGTGGTCGGCAATAACGCGGATGGCGATGTCCGTTTTCTCCTCCTCGGTGGCCGGCAGGTCGGTTACCGTGGCCGGCGAGGTGCCGTGGTATTGCACGCCGGCTTCCTGGGCAATGAACTGGATAAGCGGCTGAAAAACGTCCGTATCGTAGTTCGACTTCACGCCCGACACGGCCATCATCAGGCGCTCGAAGCCCATGCCCGTGTCCACGCTCTGGGCGGGCAGCTTGATGAGCGACTTGTCGGCCAGCCGCTGAAACTCCATGAACACGTTGTTCCAGACTTCCACCACCTGCGGGTGGTCGGCGTTCACCAGTTCGCGGCCGGGCTTGGCGGCGCGCTCCTCCTCGGAGCGCAGGTCGATGTGAATTTCGGTGCACGGGCCGCAGGGGCCGGTGTCGCCCATCTCCCAGAAGTTGTCCTTCTTGTTACCGGGCAGGATGCGGTCGTCGGTGGTGTACTGGCGCCACAGGGCCTGCGTTTCAGTGTCGGGACCGGTGCCATCGGTGGCATCGCCTTCAAAATACGTTACGTACAGGCGGTCCTTGTCGAGCTTATACACCTCCGTGAGCAACTCCCAGGCCCAGTTAATGGCGTCCTTTTTGAAGTAGTCGCCGAAGCTCCAGTTGCCCAGCATCTCAAACATGGTGTGGTGGTAGGTGTCGTAGCCTACCTCCTCCAGGTCGTTGTGCTTGCCGCTCACGCGCAGGCACTTCTGCGTATCGGCGATGCGCTTGTGGGGCGCGGGCCGGTTGCCCAGAAAATAATCTTTGAACGGCGCCATGCCGCTGTTGATGAAGAGCAGCGTGGGGTCGTCCTTCACCACGAGCGGGGCCGAGGGCACGATGTGGTGACCCTTGGAAGCGAAGAAATCGAGAAACTGCTGGCGCACGTGCGCGGCGGTAGGAAGAGACATGGAACTAGCGGCAAATACCGGTATTTTTGACGTTGCTTTGCGCCGGCAAAGGTAGTTTGCTGTAGGGTAAGCTTTAGCTTGCCCTTTCAACGACTGGCCCTGACCCTTGGCCCTGCGGTGCCAGCTAACGCTTACCCTATGTTTTATGCCCTATAAAGAGCGCGACATTACCAAGCAGTACTTCACCATCGGCGAGGTGGCCGAGCAGTTTGGCGTGGCCACCTCGCTCATCCGCTTCTGGGAAACGGAGTTTGACGAGCTGGCCCCGCGCAAGAGCAAGAAGGGCAACCGCCTCTTCACCCAGGCCGATGTGGACACCTTTCGTACTATCTATCACCTGGTTAAGGAGCGCGGCTACACCATCGCCGGCGCCCGCGAAATGCTCAAGCAGAAGGGCGGCCAGCTTAAGGATAAGATTGACGTGATTCAGTCGCTGGAGAAAGTGCGCGGCTTTCTGGTGAACCTGAAAAAGGAAATCGACGCGGCGCAGAAGGCCGAGTGAATGCAATGGAAGCGCTTATGCTCGTCGCGGCGTCGGCCACGCTCCTTCCCGAATTCAAGCAGACGCTAGCGGCCGCTTTCCCAACAGCTTCAATTACTGATACGTCCAACGAACACGAGTTTGTTATAGATTTTTCTGCTACAAGTCGGGTCCGGATTGAAGACTACGGCTCCAATCTGGAGTCGATAGGTTGGGCCGAACAAGAGCTATCCTGTATTAAAAGAACGCTGCCTGTGAGTCACCACGTCTATAGTCTTGCTTACCGTGGAATTGAAGCAGCTAAAAAAGTAATTATACACCTCGCAAACTCTAATCGGATGCTGGTTGACAACGACTTCGGCACCTTGATGGTCGGCGCAGACTTTGTTCACAAAGTCATTACTGAGCCCGATTGGAACTGGTATGAGGATTTGAAATAGAATGGGTAGCGCTACCGACGACCTCTACCACGAGCTGGCCCTGACCTTGCTGCCCGGCATCGGCCCGCAGCTCACGCGGCAATTGATGAGCTACGGCTCGTCGGCCAAAAACGTGTTTTTGCTGCCGCCCGGCAAGCTGCGGCGCATTCCGGG
>Ga0160429_1000500_pt1 | contig 34773 bp, 29 predicted proteins | sample SolpanmetagenomR_FD_108199 | JGI IMG/M metagenome (GOLD analysis project Ga0160429, IMG submission 108199) | Solar panel surface microbial communities from Lawrence Berkeley National Laboratory, California, USA - R | ecosystem: Engineered > Built environment > Solar panel > Unclassified ... | reverse complement strand
TTATATCGACCTGTTTGCGGGTGCAGGTGGTTTGTCTGAGGGCTTCCATAATGCGGGTTTCACTCCGGTGGCGCACGTGGAAATGGATTCCTATGCCTGCGATACCCTGCGGACACGGCTGGCCTGGTATTACCTGCGTGGTCAGAAGAATCGCCAGCCCTACTTCGATTACCTGCGCAAGCGCCTCTCGCGGGAAGACCTCTACAAACTGATTCCGCAGGAGCTGCTGGATTCAGTCATCAACAAAGCCATCGGGGAAGAAACCCGGGAAGATATCTTCGCCCGGATTGACCGGCAGATGCAGCTGCTTCCGGAAGGAAAACGGGAGATAGACCTGATTATTGGGGGCCCACCCTGCCAGACGTTTTCCGTGGCCGGCCGGGCCAGACTTGGTAGCAAGGTCATGGAAAACGACCCACGCAGTAAGCTGTACCTTCAGTATGCCCGGTTTCTGACCAAGTACCGGCCCCGTATGTTCATCTTTGAGAACGTGCTGGGAATGCTGAGCTTCAAAAACGGTCAGCAGCTGGACCTTATCCGGGAGACCTTCCTGGAAGCCGGCTATGTAATGGACGTGCGGGAATGGAATGCCCGTGCTTTCGGCGTGCTTCAGAGCCGGGAGCGTCTCATTATCATCGGCTGGCGCGCCGACCAGCCTGCGGACCAGCCTGCACTGGGCTACCCGGCATTCGGAACCCTGACACCGGACGAGCAGAAGGAGTTCAGGGTAGTTGAACTCCTGAGTGACCTGCCCCCGCTGGAACCTGGTCAGGCGCTGCCGCCTACTCCCTATGCCCCCGACAGCATTACCCCTTACCTGAAGCAGTCCCGTCTGCGCAAGGAGTGTCCGGTGATAACGTGGCATGAGGCCAGGCCGCACCGGCAGGAAGACCGGGAAATATACCGGCACTTCATTGAGCACTGGAACGGTGCCGGCGAGGACTACCAGCGCATGCGCTATGACCAGTTGCCTAGTCACCTGATTTTCCACGAAAACAAGACCCAGTTTACCGACCGCTTCAAGGTAGTAGCGGACGATATGCACTACTCGCAGACGGTGGTAGCCCATATCCATAAGGATGGTCACTACTACATTCACCCTGACCTTAAGCAGCTCCGCTCGCTGTCCGTGCGGGAAGCGGCTAGGCTACAGTCGTTTCCGGACAACTTCTATTTTGAAGGGCCGCGTACTGCTGCCCTGAAACAGATTGGCAATGCCGTGCCGCCTCTGATGGGCGAGCGCATCGCGCTGAGCGTCCGCAACGCGCTCAACGGCGTCGGCCATTTTCTAAGTCCCACCTCTCGGGTTGGCAAACGCCGCTCCGGCAAAATGGACAAGCAGCTGGTGCTGGATTACGCACAGTAAAGCCGGACGTGGTTCTACTGTGCGCAGCCATAAAGTTTTTACCCCGGCAGCCGGTGCTGCCCCCGTTCACCGGGAGTAGCGCCATCTGTTAAATACCCCTGGTGAATCTGATATAATCCTTACTCTCACCCGATACTTACCCTGTCGGATTCCTACCTGTTCCGGCAAATGGCCGGTTGTCAATGAGCTTTGATACGATTCCCTTCGAGGAGGCCGGCCCGCGGGCGGACGCCATGCTCGAAACCCTGCGGTCCATCGGCTATACGCTGGAGACGGCGGTGGCCGATATTATTGATAACAGTATTGCGGCGGGAGCCACGGAAGTGCAGCTGGAGATGGTCTGGCAGGGCCGGCAGTCCACGCTCATCATCTCGGATAACGGGCGGGGCATGGATGCCGGGCAGCTGCGAGAGGCCATGCGGCCGGGTAGCCGGCACCCCGGCCAAGTCCGGCACCGCGATGACCTGGGCCGGTTCGGGCTGGGCCTGAAAACGGCTTCCTTTTCCCAGTGCCGGCGCTTCACGGTACTTTCCAAACCAAAAGGAGGCGAGGTGACTTACCGGTGCTGGGACTTGGATTACGTGAACGAGTCAAAAGCCTGGAATCTGCTGTGCCATGTATCGGATGAAGACCTGATTACCCAGCTGGCCGCGCAGCCTCAGGGTACCATTGTATTCTGGGAAAATCTGGACCGGCTGGTCGGAGACCTGCAAGCGGGCAGTGAGAAGCACGAGGCTGTATTCGGCCGGTATGTCCGGCTGGTGGAACACCATCTGGCGATGGTATTCCACCGCTATCTGGAGGATGGCGGTCTTTCCATTTACGTCAACGGGGAGAAGCTGGCCCCCTGGAATCCGTTTCTGACGGCTGAGCCCTTCACCCAGCGACTGGCCGAGGAGCCCCTGTCCGGCGGGCGGGTGATTGTCCGGCCCTACATCCTGCCGCATCACCGCCGGCTTTCCCATCCCGACCTGTTTGAACAGGCCGGCGGGCTGCGCGGCTGGAATGCCCACCAGGGATTCTACGTCTACCGTAACCGCCGGCTGCTGGTAGCGGGGGACTGGCTGGGTCTGTTCCGGCGCGAGGAACATTGCAAGCTGGCCCGCATCATGGTTGACCTGCCCAACACCCTAGACGATGCCTGGCAGATTGATATCCGCAAGGCGCAGTCCTTTCCGCCGGCCACGTTGCAGAACGATTTCCGGCGTATCGGGACCCTGGCCCGCACCCGCGCCGTGGAGGTCTACCGGGCCCGGGGCCGCAAACTGAAGCACACGCACAGCATCGGCTTTACTCCTGTCTGGCAGGAAAGTATCCGGCTGGGCCAGCGGCATTATACCATCAACCGGCAGCACCCGCTGGTGAAAGACGTGCTCGACAAGGCCCAGGGGCAGTCTTCGGCCATGCTGCACGCGGTGCTGCGCATGCTGGAGGAGACCATTCCCGTCCCCCTGATTGTGCTCAGTGAGGCCGAAAAGCCCCGGGAGCAGGCGATGCCCTACGAGAACGTCAGCGACCAGGAAATACTGCCCCTTATCCAGGATATGTTCCGGGACTTCCGGGCAGCCGGCCGTTCAGCTGCCGAGGTGCGCCAGCTGCTCCTGAACATGGAACCCTTCAATTACTTTCCCCACCTGATTGACAAGCTGACTGATGCCTGATTCCTATGAGGAAGTACTGAGTGTAGCCATCACCATGCTCACGCCCAAGCCCCACAAAACCCCGGCTGTCATCGAGGAGACGGTTGCCCGGCTCGGGATGCTTTACCCGGAGGCGGATGCCGCCCGGCTCAAAGCCGATTTGCTGGCCTACTACCGGGTAAAATCGCTCGATTATGCCATCATGGAGGACCGGGCCAGACGGCAGCCCCCGTGGCTGGACAAGGCGCGGGAGGGCATTAAGTGGAAGTTCTGGAACCGGTACCGCGACTACCTGCAATTTGACCGCCGCATGGCAGCCCACACGGTGGACCAGCTCGGGGACCTGACCGACGACATTCTGGACCGGCTCAGCAACCCCCGCGACACGCAGCCCTTTGACCGGCGGGGAATGGTAGTGGGGCAGGTGCAGTCCGGTAAGACGGGTAACTACACCGGGCTGATATGCAAGGCCGCCGACGCCGGCTACAAGCTCATCATTGTACTGGCCGGCATCCACAGCAGCCTGCGCAGCCAGACCCAGGAGCGGCTGGACGAAGGCTTTGTGGGCTATAATACCCAGACGGCCCGGACGCACCGTACCGGCAATCACTGGATTGGCGTCGGAAAGCGGGACCGCAAGGTGCCGGCGCACTCCCTGACCACCAGTGCCCCCAACGGTGACTTTAAAACGTCGGTTGCCGACAGCGTGCCGGCCAACATCTTCGGGTCCGACCCGGTCCTGATTGTCGTCAAAAAGAACGTCAGCATTCTGCGGAACCTCATCCTGTGGCTGGCCGCCAAAGGCGAGGAAACGGAAAAAGGCCAGCGGCTGCTGAGCGACATGCCGCTGCTGCTGGTTGATGACGAGGCCGACAATGCTTCTATCAACGTCAGCAAGGAGAATATCTCAGCGGTAAACGCTTCCATTCGGGTGCTGCTGTCACTGTTCGAGCAAAAGGCCTATGTGGGGTACACGGCGACCCCTTTTGCCAATATCTTCATTCCGGTGCTCAGCCGGGCCGACTTTGAGGCGCTGAACCTGACCATCAAGGGCCGGCATAATACGCTGGATGCCGCGGTCGGGCAGGAGCTGTTCCCTAGGGACTTCATCGTTAACATTCCACCGCCGACCAACTACGTGGGTCCCGACAGAATTTTTGGCATTGGAGAACCTGATGACGATGAGGAGGGCTCGCATGAGAACGTGTTCCCCGTGGTGCACGAAATTGACGAGGAAGCCGATAACTACCTGACAGTCTTTCCTAATAAGCATAAAAAGGACGATGAACTGCCTGACTTCCTGCCGGACTCGCTGGAGGATGCCATCAACCATTTCTTTCTGACCTGTGCTGCCCGACTGGCCCGGGGCCAGCAGCGGCAGCACAGCTCCATGCTTATCCACGTTTCACGGTTCGTGCGCTGGCAGAATCAGACGGGTAAGCTGGTCGGGGAGTACCTGAGTGACTGCCGTTCCAAGCTGGCTTTGCGCAAAAACACGCTGGAGCCGGCCCTAAAAGCTCTATGGGAAGACGAGTACGAGCCGGTTACCGCTCAGTTTATTGAAGAAAAACTGATTGATGACCACCTTATCAGGCCCCTGGGCTGGGAGGCAGTTCGCAAACACCTGAAGCCGGCGCTGGAGCGCATCAAGGTGCGGGTGGTACACGGCACTCCGGACCGCACCGGCGATACGCTGCACCTGCCCCTGACCTACAGCGATTATGACGACACCGGGTTGTTCGTTATTGCCGTAGGAGGCAACAAGCTCTCGCGGGGTTTGACGCTGGAAGGCTTGTGCGTCAGCTATTACCTGCGGGCGTCACGCATGTATGACACCCTGATGCAGATGGGCCGCTGGTTTGGGTACCGGCCCGGCTACGCAGACCTGTGCCGGCTGTTCACCAGTGCGGAAATCATCAGCTGGTACCGGCACATCACGCTGGCCACCGAAGAGCTGCGCCTGGAATTCGACCGCATGGTCCGGCAGCGCCGCACCCCGGAGGAGTACGGGCTGAAAATCCGCTCCAAGCCTGGCGTACTCCAGATTACCGCTACCAACCGGATGCGGGGGGCCTGGGAGTTTCAGCTTAGCTTCGCTGGGGAACTAATGGAAACCTATGCTTTCCCGCGCCACGACCCGGATTTTATTCAGGCCAACTACGAGGCGGTTCAGAATCTGATAAATCAGCTTGGGGCACCGGTCCCCGTCGGACGACAGCCCTACGCTTGGCGTGGAGTCGCAGCGGAAACGGTACAGGAATTCCTCTCAGGCTATCTCACGGCCCAGCGGAACATTGCGCCGGATAAGCTCAACGATTACATCAGCAAACAGCAACAGGACGGACGGCTGACCAGCTGGACTATTGTGCTGATGCAGGCAGAGAATGATGCTAACCCGGAAGTGCCCTTTGTTATAAATGGGGCCGCTGAAAACGTGCGCACTACATTTCGTAATGCCGCCGGCGCAAATGACAAGTCCAAAACTGTCAGCACAGTGGAGTACGTGATTCCCAAGGCGCATATTATCAGCCCCCGTCACGAGGCAATGGACCTTACGGCCGAACAGCTGGATAAGGCCCTGACTGCGACCAGAGTCGAGCGTAAGGGGGCTGCCTACCCGTCGGGTGAGCAGATTCGCCTCAACCGGCCCGCATCGGAGGCCCTGCTGCTGCTTTATCCACTCGACCCGAGCCCGGCCGGGTACGAGGCAGGAATTCCGGTAATGGGTTATGCCATCAGCTTCCCGGCCATAAAAAAGGACCGGAAGGTCACCTATATGGGCAATGCCCAGCTCATGGCCGAGTTCACGAACGACGATGAGGACGCACTGGATGATGAAGCCGACCAGCAGGTAACCCGTGATGATGACTAACGACGGAACGGCTGCTGCCCTGGAGGCTATCTGGAAAGAACTGCTTCTGACGCCTCCGGCACCGGGAAAGGTCGAGGCCCTACCCTGTCTGCCGGCCGAGCCGGACAGCCCGCTTTCGGCGGGCCTGCTGCACGTGCCCGGAAACGAGGTGATGCGGCGGGTCCTGCTGCTGGCCCTGCCGGTCCGCCTGCGGTCACGCATTGCCCCCGACCACCGCTATTCCGGCCTCAGTCTGGAGCCACTTCCCGACCCGGACCAGCCGGATACCATTTTTCAGCTGGCCCTTATCCTGACTGATGAGCGGTTTTCTGACATCTTCTCTATTCTGGCTGCCGACATTGTTGCGGCCCTGGGTGAGACCCGCGACGGTACGGCCTGCCTGCGGGCTTTCCTGGCAAGGCTCAGCCGATGGCAGGAACTGTTCGGGGTGTTTAACCCGGCCGGATTAAGCGGGCCGGCGCGCCAGGGGTTGTTCGGAGAGCTGCACCTGCTGCGGGAACTGCTGCTGGCCGGTTTGCCCCCGGGACTGGTGCTGGCTGGCTGGACGGGACCGCTGCACGACCCCCAGGATTTTCACTTCGGCCCTGATGCGGTGGAAGTCAAGACCAGCGCCGGCAGCAGCCAGAGCTTTCAGGTCAGCGGAGCCGGACAGCTGGACGAGGGTCCGTTTGACCATCTGTTCCTGCTGCACCTGTTTCTGGAAGTGGCTGAAAATGCCGGTGAGACGCTGCCTCAGCTCGTGGCGCAGCTGACCACGGCGGCGGCTCCGGACCCGGTGGCGGCTAAGCTGCTGGAGACGCGTTTGCATCAGGCCGGCTACTTTCATTCTCAGGCTGACCGCTACCACATGGAAGGCTTCCGGGTCCGCCACTCCACGCTGGCGCAGGTGCATGAGGACTTTCCCCGCATTCGGGTGGCCGACCTGCGTCCTGGTGTCGGGACCTTATCCTATACCGTAGCAGCAGACCGGCTGCTCCCCTATCTGATTCCTTTCGATACACTTATCAATCTATTGAATTCCCATGTCTGATGCCGATGAACAACTCCGGTTTCTAACTGACCTCAACCAGGAAATCCGTGCCCTGACGGAGGCCGAGGAAGGTGGTGCTTTACTGGAAGAGAAAGCCACCGAATACCTGATTGGCATGCTGACCGACGCCGGCGAAACGGAAGATGCGCGCGTTTGCACCAGCATTAAAGCTAATAAAGCCAACCAGATACAGCATAAAATCAACGGTTACGCCCTGAGCGAGGATTTCGAAACCGTTGACCTGTTCATTACCTTCTTTCAGGAAGGAGAAGAGATACGTTCGTTTGCGAAGAGCGAGGTGACGACGGCTGCCAACCAGTCCGAGCGGTTTCTGAAAGACGTGTTTAACGGCTACCAGGACAAGCTCGATGAATCGGCTCCGGTCTACGACCTAGCGCAGGTGCTTTTTGAAAATGCCGCTAAGGTGGTGCGGGCCCGTATCTTCATTCTGACCAATGCCCGCCTGAGCAGCGATACCGCGCTGCCGGACCGCCGGCTGCGCGATACCCTCCACGTGCAGTACCACGTATGGGACCTGGAAAGGTTCTTCCGCCTGTGGACCAGCCGCAACCGCCGTGAGCCCATCGAGATAGACTTTGAGAAAGGCTATGGCAAACCGCTGGCCTGCCTGCCTATGCCGGTGAGCAACAATGATTACCAGACATGCCTAGCCATTCTGCCGGGTACCATGCTGGCCGAAATCTATGAGCGGTACGGAGCGCGCCTGCTGGAACAGAATGTCCGGTCTTTTCTGGATTTTACGGGCGGGGTAAACAAGGGCATCCGCAACACCATCCGCACGGCCCCCCACCGCTTTCTGGCCTACAACAACGGTATTGCCGCTACGGCCGAGGAGGTGGACATGCGCGAGTTGCCCGGCGGGGGCTGGGCGATTTACACAGTGCGGGACCTTCAGATTGTCAACGGAGGCCAGACAACGGCCGCCATCTTCCGCACCCAGCGTCAGGACAAAGCTGACATTACAGGCGTATTCGTGCAGATGAAGCTGACGGTGCTGCGCCGCCCCGAAGAGATGGATGAAATCATTCCTCTTATTTCGCAGTACGCTAACAGTCAGAATGGAATTCAGGCAGCCGACCTGTCGGCCAACAATGCCTTCAACCGTCAACTGGAGAAGATTTCCCGTACCTGCTGGGCTCCGGCGGCCAAGGACTCCTCGCTGCAAACCCGCTGGTTCTTCGAGCGCGCCCGCGGCCAGTACAAGGTGGCCTACAACCGGGAGCTGTCAGCCAGCCGCCGCACGGCATTTGAGAAGCAGAACCCGCGTAAGCAGCTTTTCAGCAAGGAAATGGTGGCCAAATACGAACACATGTGGAGCGGCTACCCGCACCTCGTGGCCAAGGGGGCCCAGAAAAACTACGCGGAGTTTCTGAAGGAAAAACTAAAGAAGGACTTCCTACCCAACAACGTGTTCTTTGAAGACCTGATAGCCAAGGCCATTCTCTTCCGGGCGGCCGACCTAGAATACGGCCGGGGAGCCACCAAAATCGGCGACTTCAAATTTCTGACTGTTCCCTATACCTTGGCGTGGCTTAATCACCTGACCGGCGGCCGGATTGACCTGCTTCGAATCTGGAAGCAGCAGGAGGTATCTGATAACCTGCGCAGTGCGATACGCAGCCTGCTGCACGTGGTCGACCGGTTCCTGCTCGGCAATGCGGGCGGCAAGCTGGTCAGTGAGCGTGCCAAGCAGGAGGATTACTGGAAGCTGTTGGTCAGTAAAGGCCTGCCTGACAACAGCCTCCGGAAAATGCTGGCTGAACTGGGAGATGACTTCGCTGACCCGCAGCAGCAGAAAAAACGGTACAGTCGCAGCAATGATGAACTGGCAGCGGAAGAGCGCCGGCAGGAGGAAGAATCCCTGCGCGGGCTGGGTGCCAAAGCCTGGGAGATTATTGAGCATTGGGGCCGTCAGACCGACCTACTGACTCCTCACAAGCGGGGCAAATGCACTGATATTGCTCTGAGCATCAATAAAAACCGACCTCTAACGGATAGTGAGCTGGAGAATGGCCGGGGTATCATTGACCTGATGCTGGAGCGTAATCCGCAGTTGCTGGACGAATTATATGCGGAACAACCTACTGCTGCCGTCACTTCGGCTGCCTCCCGGCGAGTCATCACCCTTGATGATGCTGAACACCTGCTTGCATGGGAGAAGAAGAATAAGAAGCTCCGGGCAGCGGATGCTGACTTTCTGGTCAAAGTCAGAAAAGGCGAATTGCGGTTCAGCGAAGCTGTAAAGGGTAAGGTGTTTTATCTGCAAAACAGCGTCCTGCGCCACGGGTATAAGCTGCCCGACCTGGAAACCGCCTGAAATCCTTTCACCGGTCGGAAACATACCTCCGGCTGGTGAATATGTCCCCGACTCATCAGTTATCCTCTTTCCGCCCGCTTTTCCATGGACATTGTTTCCCATACCCACAGCATCAGTCAGGTTTTTTCGGGGCTGACCTTTTACATCGATTTCTACCAGCGCGAATATAAATGGGAAAAAAAGCAAGTACAGGTATTGCTCGATGACATATTTTATCGCTTCGACTTGGAATATCCGACCCACAAGCATCTGGTGCCGAGTCAGGTTAATGTAAACAGGTATTCCTCGTACTATCTTAATACATATATCACAACAATAACACCGGAAGACGGGCTGGTTTATATTGTTGACGGTCAGCAGCGTCTTACAACCCTGACCCTGATTCTGCTCAAGCTTTACAAGGCACACGAGATTCAGGGGATGGATACGGCCTGGCTCAAAGGACTCATTGCCGGGGCCGGACCGGACGGGTATTCATTCTGGCTGGGCAGCGGGAAGCGGGCCGATACGCTGAAGGCACTTTTCGAGGGCAAGACACCAGTCGCAGAACCGGGTAATGTGACAGCGGCCAAGATGGTGGAGAACTACGCTATTATCAGTCAGTATCTTGATGAACACCTGCTGGCTGGTGGCCCGTCAGACGTCCGGCACCGGCTGCACACCTTCGGCCTTTACTTCGGGCTGCGACTGTTTCTGACTAATCTCAATATCGGCCAAGCCGATGTGCCGATGGTGTTCGAGGCGCTGAATGACCGGGGTATGTCATTGCTGCCCCACGAGATTCTGAAGGGAAAACTCTTGGGTCAGCTCGACAAGCTCGAAGTTTCGCAGTATGCTGACCAGTGGGAGAAGGTGATATCCGCTCTGGAGCGGCACGGGAAGAGTGAGCCGGACAGGTTCCTGCGCACTTACCTACGCGCCCGCTATGCTGTTACCCAGGAAAAAGCTTCCCATGATTTCAGTGAGGCGACCTATCACCGGGCTGTGCTGCGGGATGAGTATAATGATTACCTGCACTTCCGGCACGATGTAACCAAGGATAATCTGGTTCATATCAAGCACTTTATTGAACACGAACTGCCGTATTACAGCCGGCTTTACCAGACGATTACCTTTCATACTCCCGACGAGGGTCCTGAAGGCTGCCGGAAGTACATCGCGCTGAACGGGCAGCGGGGCGACTTGGTACTGCTGGCCCTAGCGGTATGTGATTTAAACGACCCGGCCGAGACGGAGAAGGTGGCAACTCTGGCCCGTGAGCTGGACCGGTACTACGCACTGACTATGCTGTGCCGGGTCTACAGCGATGATAACTTCCGGTCACTGGTTTACCGGCTAAGGTCTGTGCTGGCCGGCAAGCCTGTTACTAACTATCGCACGGCGTTTGACGAGGAACGCTATAAGCGCCAGCCCCAGTCTGAAGCGCCAGCAGAGTTGTACACTTACCCAGTCTTCGCGCGGCAGGGCTACGAAACCCTGAAAACGAAGTTTATCCGCTACTTCTTTACCCGCGTGGAGCAATATCTCGCCGTGGGCCTAAAGGACGAGATGGGAGATAACCTATACAATCTTGCAGAAAACTCCGGGTACGTCAATGGCTACCACGTCGAGCACATCCTAGCCGATAACGAGGAAAACCGGTTGCTGTTCGGAGAAGACGAACAGAGATTTTACTGGGAGCGCAATCGTCTGGGCGGACTGCTGTTGCTGCGGGGCACCCACAACTATTCCTCCAACAACGAGCTCTATGAGGACAAGTTGAAAACGTATCAGGGCACGCTGCTTTGGAATCAGAGCCTGACTCCGGGCTTCTATCATGCCAAACCTAACCACAAGCAGTTCGCGGTAACCTCGGGAATACCCTTGCAGGAGGAACCGAAGTTCAATGCTGAGACGCTGGAGCGGCGTAGTGAGCTGCTGTTCGCCATCACGCAGCGCATCTGGGAGTAGTTCACTATTCAATAATACTTGTATATTTATACTCAATTATAATAAAAATTCAATTGCAAAGCAGTTGCTGGCAACTTGTTGAGTCCATACTTACATCTAACTCCTTATTGGTCTGCTAAATGGACAAGGAAACGTTATTCAACGACATTCTGGATGGTGAACAGATAGTGCTCTTCGCTGGCGCTGGCTTATCCCGATATGCTGGCTATCCAATGGGAGCAGAAGTTGTCAAACATTTGTATGCTGCACTATCGACTACTGAAAAGCAGACAATTTCAACAGTCTTGGACTATCATCCTGAAGTTGCTAACTGGCCAATACCGAAGCTACCAGATTTTGCAAGAGCTTTTGTAAACATACAGAATGACAACCGTCATAAGCTCTACAGCATATTGCTTAACCTCTTTGATAAAGAGGCAAGTGCTATATATGCGCACGAGAAACTTGCCCTTGTTTCCAACTTCAAGCATATAATCACAACAAATTATGACCACCTGTTTGAAATAGCTCTCAAAACGTATCGCCCCGTTACCAGTTCAAATGGGTTACCATACATAAGGGAAAATAAACCCACACTTTACAAAATTCATGGAAATTTTCATGATATGAACGGAATCATTATTACAGGTGATGATTTTGTTCAATTTTTTGAGAGAGCAGACGAAGGGTTATGGGGTCATCTTAAATCATTAATGACAAGGTATACAATTATTTTTGTTGGATATGCTGTCGAAGACCCCAATGTGCGCTCTGTTATTCTGGAAATAAAGAAGCGTTTGGGGGAAAATATGAAACCGGCATATGTGGTTGGACCCAGTAGCTCGGATTATACGATTAAAGAGCTAAGCCGTCATAACATGTGCCACATAAATATGACCGGAGAGGCTTTTGCAGACGAGTTATTTGAGTTCCTAAATCTGGTTCTTCCAGCAGCACCTATGTCAACTCAAGCAGGGCCTCATCAGGACACAGGATTTTATGCCTCTCAGGAAGTAAAAAAGAAACTAGGTCAGCCTGGCCCAGGCCGTTTTTTTGCTATTGATGACAGCATTCGGCTTGTTGAACTGGACCTGAATGGGCATTCTGAAAATGATTCAGATTCTTTAAAAGTCGAGTGCAAAATTGCAGCTGGTTTAACAATTAAACCGGAAGTCATGAATCCTTCTACCGAGGACTTACATACTTCTATTGAACACTTTGATGATAAAATCAGAAGCTATTTAAAGAATCAAAGTTCGTTCAGATACATTGAGCCTGAAAGTAATAAACCGCTTAGAAAAAGTGAATGGAAGATAGGATTAGATTTGGTTGAACTACCAGTAGATACTCCTAAGAAAAAGTCCATCGCTATTACTATTCGCCCTTTAACATATTTAGCAACAGAATTATTTAATCGCCGTGTTGTTAGAGCAAAAGCAGCCGATTTTTATAATGTTGAACATGACTTTCGTGAAGTAGTAGAATTGTACGAAGCTTATGCTACAACTCTACTTGGAATTTCAGAACCTATAACGCCTGAGAGTTACCAGTTTTCATTTCCAAGCCAGTTGTTCGTTGAGGTTGCAGTTCTGACATCTGATAAAAAAGTAATGCTCGTAAGAAAGACAGCAGGAACCGGCGCTGGTGTAGTTGCTGAAGTTGGAAGGGCTTGGACTTGTGGACCAGAATTTGGGTTAACTTTCAATCATCTGCAAGACAATAACTCGATACTATTGCACGCAGCAATAGCCGAAGGTCTTAAAACCGAGTTTGGAATAAGTAGTGATAAGATAAAAAGCTGGCATATAGATGGGCTGTGTCTACCACTTATTCACTTAAACACGGCTCTGTATGGATACTGTATTATTACGATGAACAGTACCGAACTAGTTGAAAGCTTTAGAAGGAATAAGAGCAAACAGTTTGACTCGACAGTAGAGCCAGAACTCATTGAGTTGAGTGACATACCTAAGATACTAAGCAGAGAAAAACGCCATGATGGCTTTTCATGGCACCCGACAGCAAAAATCCGCTTGCATTCATTATTACGGTTGTCTTTATAATTGCGATTATGGCTGGTTTGCAGAGTATGACATTATAAAAAAATGCTGACGAGCATTTTGCAACGCACTAGTACTTGATTTCAACTCACTGAAGCGAAGGGCGCATAGCTAACAGAGCCATATTCACCAGAAAGGGAGGCAATACCGGTAATACCGGTATTGCCTCCCTTTCTGGTGAATATGGCTCTGTTAGCTATGCGCTTACTGATTCTCTTTAGGCATAGGCCGCTGTGCATCAGGATGACTGGCAAAATATGCAGTCAGAGCAGCATTGAAAATATTTACCAGCTTCCGGGCTTCACCATGCCCCCAATAGGCCACCCGGTCCATATGCAGGCGATTTTCAGGGGTTATGCGGTCAGTAAACTTGAGGTATTTAGGTTTGGCAGGAGGTAACGAGGCTGTCGTAAAAGCAGGCTGAGTCTGGGGCTCATAGGATGCCGGGCCAATGAGGTCAGTGAGGTCTTTTGGCGCTTTGGATGCAGGCTTCTTCATAGGTTTTCGAGAATGGCAGTTGTCAATGTAGCGTAGTCAGCGACCCCGTTGCAGTCAGGTTTATAGAGGATGGCAGGCTCACCGACACGCTGTGCCTGAGCCAGCGACTGGTCCGCGCGGATGTTAGGCAATACTTTTTCCGGGTAGAGATGCTCGGCGGCATCCACAATATCGTGGTGCAGGCTACTGCGTTTTTTAGGATTGTACTTGGTAAAAAATACCCCGGCCATTTTCAGGTCAGGATTGATTTGCGCCTGAACCCCGACCGCCAGATTAACAACCAAGCGCAGACCGTCGAAGGAGTATTTCTCAGGTTCGCAGGGTACCAAGTACGCGGTTGCGGCGGTCAGGGCGACGTAGGTCATCGCCCCCAACATGGGTGGGCAGTCAATAATAACGAAGTCGTACTCGGACGCCACCGGGGCCAGCAGCTGCTTTAGGCGCTGCTCATAGCCATCCTGACGATATAGTTCTTCGCTCTGTTTGGCTAAGTGAATATTGGCTGGCATTAGCGAGAGGTTCACCAGAGAGGTCTTTACGATAAGCTCGGCTGCGGCTGCTTCCTTAAGCAGACCCATGCCTACGGTACGTCCTCCGGGCGCACCACGTTTAAACAGACCGGTAGTAGCATTGGCCTGCATATCCAGGTCAATAAGTAGCGTGCGGTAGCCTCGATGAGCTAGTTCAGCCGCCACATTCAAAGTGGTGGTGGTCTTGCCCACACCACCTTTATTGTTGGTGACAGCGATAATCTGTGGTGAGCGGACGGAGCCGGATGGCAACTGCATAAGTCAGGGAGGAACAATGGGCCCGCAAGTTAGCAGGATTACCAGCAATACCGGCATTTCATCCATTGCCGTTTTTACCTTTACTTCTGGTATTACCGGTAGTTCTGGCAAAAATATGGCTACCAGCATTACCGGTAGCACCGGCTTTATAACCTATAATCAGCTCGTTGTAAACTACTTGACAAGGGGCCTGAGTCTGTCAAAGACTCTCAGGCTTCCTGCTTTTTTACCCCACTGCCTGTTGCCTACACCTCCTTGTCGGAATTGGTGATAGCAGGGTCGTCTACCAAATCCCGCACTTCCAGGTTCAGGGCCCGGCTCAGCGAGATGAGCATATCCAGGGTAGGGGCGAGCTGAACCAGCTCAATCCGCTTAATAGTGGACTGCTCCACATTGGCGATATCGGCCAGTTTCTGTTGGGAGTACCCCCGTTGTTTGCGCAGGGAACGCAGCCGCTCCGAAAAGGCGCGTAAGCCGGCGGGGTTTTTCACGCAGCAAGCTGCCGCAGATAGCCAAGGAATTTAAGGGCGAATACGCCCTTAAAACGAGTTTTGCATTTTAAATTGCAGGCCTGCTGACTGCCTGCTCCGGCTGCTACCAGTCAGGCAAGGGAAATGCTGTCCCCCTGTTTTGCACCGTTACTGCCCTTATAACTGCTACTCATTCAGCTGCGAGCACTGTCGGCAGCGTGGGTACCTGACCTGTCCCTCACAACCAGCCTGCTGACGATAGTCGAACAGCACCTGCTGTCTTTGGCTCCCTCTTTTATACTTACCCGCTAACCGTTTCGCATCATGGATTCCACCTCGCCCCCGCCGGCTGACTCAGAGGCTACCTGCACGCCCTATGCCCAGGCATCACCCCTTTATATATCGAGCGCGCTGTTCTTTTTGCAGAAGGAGCTGGCCGACCACTTCCCGGAGATGACGCTCGACTGGCTGACCTGGGCTAAGGCCCTGGACCGCCTGCGGCCGGACATATGGGCTATAGAGGGCAGGGTGTACCTGGATGCGCATGACGTGATACGGCTGGCGCAGTACCTGGACTGCTCGTCGGAGCTGCCGATGCTGGACCCGCCCCTATATGGTCCCCGCTCCGCTTACCTGTCCAAACGCTTAGTCAATTATGCCGACGAAGCCCTGGATGCCCTGGTCGAACTGGAGGCCAATCCGAAAGCATACGGCGCGCGCGTATGGGGACTGGTGCTGAGCCTAGCACTGGGTAATTCTGTGGCCGACGAGGTGCATCAGGCCACTGACCTGAACGCGAACAGGGACAGGAAGCCGGCCATCGACGGCCCTAACGTCCACGCCCGGGTCTTCGCCCTACGGCAGGCGCGGGGGGAGTTTGACTTTCCTACAGGCCCGCCGCAGCCAGCCGGCCCCGCTGGCAAGCCCCGGCCCAGAAAATAGCTCCAGCTTTCCTGGCCTTTCGGTCTGGCTGGTTGCGTCATCTCGCTTTCTACTCAGGTTACTTGTGCAACAGTCAATGCCTTTCAGATACTAGGTTCTGCCCGGCGTAACTGAGTCTCCTGCCGGCTCTTCCACAAGCTACCACCTAGTATATTATTCACCAGTACTTTATCGTCCAATTATGAGCCATTTTATCGTCGAGTGCCTTCCAGCCAGAGTACTGGCCTCTCAGAAACACACCCAGACTCATATGCATAGTGAGGGGGGCGGCGGTCGCGTTGGTCCCACCGGCGGACATATAAAAGCCCCCCAGGTGAAATCCTACAATACAACCAGACATGACCTGTTCCTGCGGCTGACTGACGGGAGGGAAGTATCTGTTTCTTTTCCGGTCGATTACATCTCGGTGCGGGAAGGTAACGAGGTCACGCTAGTCAGCGTTTTTCGCACCGATACCAGCACCGGGTATTATGCACGCCTATTCAATAATGACACGCGGCTGCTGTACAATGTACTGACTAGGAAGGAGTGGCGTATCCTCGTTAGTGGTAACTTAGTAAAACAGCTGGACGCTACCGGCGACCTGAAGCCCAAACTACCCGGTGGACTTTATCAAAGGGCCCTTGCTGCTTGTCAGCAGCTGAAAGAGGATATGGTGATGGGCTAGAATGCTGCCGGCAACCCCAACCGCGAATTGTCGCAGACTGAACTGACTGCGCCCATGGCCATTGAGTTAGAGCGAGCAATAGTGGTCGCATTGCAGCAGATAGGGGTAAATCTTTTATAGAAAGAGATAGGAGATACCTGATGAGTAGTAGTCTGGAAGAGGCTTAAATTTTCTCTCCTCACTAGGTCATCTCAATACAAAATCTAGTTCCTAACGACAATCAATTCGGCCTCACGTAACACTGTACTACCCCGCATATAGCCGTGGCTCACAATACTGATAATACTATCATTAGCCTTAGTTGCATCAGGCTCTGTCTCTACAACCTTCGATAGACCAACAATTAACCTGCCTTCAGGGAAGGTCACCCGATTAACTCCATAGCGCTCTAACTGGCGCAGAAGCCGCTTTTGTATAGAGCCGTAGCTTACTACCACCTTCAGAGCCTCCGGCACCTCTTTATATCGCTCGCGCAGATTATCGTCCTTCTGCTCCATCGCATCAAGTAGCTCTATCTGGCCTAGCAGGAAGTCACGCAGCTGGTCCTGCCGTTCACGTTCCTTATCAGCTACCTGTCTTTTTAGCTCATGAACCAGCGTAAGCTGTTCTGCCACATAGCTCTCTAGCTTATCAATCGTTGTAACAGCAGCAGACGCTTTAGAGGGAGGAATGGGCATCGGGCAGAAATGGAGTAAGGGAAATTTCTTTACTTGTGTCAGGCCATACAATGGCCCTTGGACGCCTAGCGCGAGGGCGGCTCGGGTACACAAAATCTGCTGCCAGTCTTCGTGCCGGCGAAAGCAACTGCTGGCGGGCTGTCATCAACTCTCCGGCCGTGTGCTGCCTAGACTTCATGTTTTTCATTTGAGCTTGGTTGAATCCCTGATTTATTTCGGCAGCAGTTACATCCTGCCTGACCCCCAGTACTTCGTAAGGATTTTTCATAATGGGCTAAGCAGCCAAAGCAGTCATTTTACGCAATACAGCAAGTCTTTTTCCCATTGCTATGCCTTCGGCGGAGTACTGAGATGAGTAGCCAATACCGGCGGCCGATATCAGATTATCCACATTGATATCGTTTTTTCGCAGTGTCTGATAGATTTCCTGCTGCGTTGGCAGCAGGTCATTGGAAATAGCCTGTCTCATTGCCCATGTGCGGTGCTGGCTAATCTGACTCAACACCTTCTCCAACTGTTGCAGAATTTTATCCTGCTGTAATCCTTTCGCCTCATGCCATGCATTGCCAAAAAGGATGCATAAATTAGAGGCAATACGCTCATCATCAGGCACCCATTTCCAGCCTTGCAGGAGAACTTCAAGTGCGGCAGCATCATCCATTTTTTTCGCATTGACACTGGAAATACACCAGTCACAGAGATGGTGAGCCCCCATAACCTTGAATGGCTCATGTGCTGGAAAGGCAGCTACCAGAGCTTCAAAAGCGCCTACCAGTTGCCCGTCTTCTTCCTGTTTGTTAGCAACTCTTGCCTCGTCTGTTAACTTTATCAGGAGACGACTCTGAAGCTGTGGGTAGTCTTTCAGCTGTGTTGCGCCAGCTCTTAGCAACCCAGGTAGCGCCTGGAGTTTGGTTTTACGTGGGGCTGCAAAGCAAGCTACTGCTTTTTTCTCCAGCTCCAAAGCGGCCTGGTAACCTGTCAGCTGGGTATGAGGAGGCGTAGTCTGGTATGGTAGTGCGCACTCAAGCACCTTCTCCTTTAACTCCCTCTTGTATCTGGCAACCAAAAAATTAACGATTTTCTGGTTGGTCTTGAACTGGGCTGCTACAAAAGGAGTAGTCGCCATTATCTGAGCGCCCGCACTGGTACCCGCACTATCAATCTGCTCCACCAAGTTCAGGAGTGCCGATTTCTGCTGGTCATAGAAAGCTGCTACCTGGGTCTGCGAGGCGGAATCTTCGATAGCATTTATTGCTGTTTCAAAAGCCCGCATCAACTCGCGTTGTGCCTCACCTAATGAAATATTGCTCTCGCTCGCTTCATGCAGGTTGACGTTTTCAGGTAGTTCAGCAACAGACCTGACACCTAGTGAGTCAGCTAATGTGAATGTGTACTCATCATCCCATGTAGTGCTCTCTAATGAGGCCAGTAGTACTTCACTGGAATGTAGTGCCGTAAGCCATAAGGCTATAACACGCTGATAGTTTGAGGTGGTAAGGCTCTGACTTGTAGCCAATCGCAGACAAACGATGCCTGTATTTTTGAGTAGCTCCGGGTTCGCCAGAAAGTCGGGCTGTGCTGTGAACAAATCCAGCAGTTGCAGGAGATAACCCTGTGCCAGTCCAACCGTCAGCAGCCTGCCAAATATATAAGGCTGCAAATCAGATACTTGCCTGCCTATTGCAGGGTCTGTAGCAGCTACACGTTTAGCAAGGTTAGGCAGCGTATCGTATAGCTGTTTTAAGTCAGTAAAAGAGGCCTGTTCATCCTGTGCCAGTGCATTTGCTTGCTCTGTCTCTTGCAGTAAAGCCCGCTGACGTTGTTGTATAACTGCTTCTTTCAATGCAGCAGCTTCCGGCAAGTGCCCTGTCAGATGCGGTACATACAGGTCTGCTGTATTGAATTGACCTGCACCCAGGAAGGCCACTGCTGCCCGATAAGCCATATCCAGCCGCACTTTTTCTTCCGCTAAGCCAATTACAGCAGCATCTATAACCACCGTCCCCTTACCACATTTCAGGGCAACTATACTTTGTCGAAGCTGCATAGTTGCTGCGGATACCTGCTCATTTCTTTCCTGAAAAGCCTGCCTTGCCGCCTCATACTCGGTATGGGCCTGTGCCCATTCCTTACTCAACTCGAAGTACTCACCCCGGCTCCGCAATAGTCGGGCACCAAGCTGTTGCGCCTGGGATTGAAGTGTAGATGCGTGCGCATAAGCAGGCATCCCTATCTTCGTGGCGTTGCTTAAGGCTGTTTCTGCCTGTGCTAAACTGCTGCTGACCTGGTCTAATTGCACCTGATTTAGCCGGCCCTGTCCATCCAGCATACGCTGTGACTGTACTAGCAGCCGCGTAGCTTCCGCTATAAAGCGTGCCTGCTGAACTACCAGCAACTGGGCCTGAACCTGTGGTCTGAGTTTGACTGCGGCACGCTCGCGTAAATCCGCAAAGGGGCCTTTGAGCATCTTAACCACGTCGTTCAACGCCTGCTCTGCTTCGTCATATTTAGCTTGTGGCAGAAGGGTTGCGGTTGCAGCCAGCTTAGGCTGCACTTCTATTTTGAACAACTGCTCATAACAATTCACGGCTTCGTTCCGCAACTCACTGAGCGGTGAACTACCTAGGCCGGACACTGTTTTTGCCCGCTTTATGCCCTCTTCATATTGCCGCAAAGCGCCGGTCCAGTTACGGGCCGTTTCAAGAGGTTTAGCTAACGCTTTTACAACTCCTGTGAGTACATCACCTGAGTCCTTCTCGACAGCAGCCAGCAGCACCTGGTCGGCAGCCGGATACTTGCTCCGAACTGTGTACATACTATCCAACTCCGCCAACGCTTGGTCTGCTGCTCCCTGCTGCATAGCTTTTTGAGCTTTGCTCAGGTGCAGGCTAGCCAGAGTTGCAGCGCCACCGGGGTGGTTATTGGCAAGTAACCAGTTTATCTGCTCGGTTGCAACGGGGTAATTACCTGACTGAATAGCGGCTTTGGCTTTTCGAAGCTTATCAGAGGGCGAGTCATGTAATAGAAAAAACAGTAGTATTCCGACTACCAGCACTACCAGTATAATTATCCACATACCAATGACTCCGGTTAAATTGAGAATACACGCAGCCTTCGGCCTACTGGCAGACGCCGCGGCTCTGTAATCCCGTTATCCTTACCTAGTCGTTCGGCCAGACTTGCTTTCCCGTATAGTCGCCACGCAATTCCTCTCAGTGTGTCACCTGGCCTCACCACATAGGTAAAGGTTCCGGACGCCGCTTCACTTAGTGCCGGCGCCACTGCCTGTATCGTGGAATCCTTTGCTATCACTGATGCTGTTACGCGGGGCGGCGGGGATATAACGGTGGGCAATGTCGTGGGTACAGGTGTGGCCGGGCCAATGCCTCTGCCGAGCAGCAGGCCACCACCCAGCAGCATTATACCGCCCACAGTTAACGGTGCCCAGGAACGCATGCGGGGCGGAGGAGCAACCTCAGCTACTGGCTGGGTTGCTGCTGCCTGTAGCGCCGCAACCAGTTGCATACCATGCAGGTCTGCATCGCATTGTGGACAGACAGATGTTTCAGACGGTATATCACGGCGCTGGCATACAGGACAAGTCATAGATGCTTAGCTGATATCGGTTGAAATTCCGGTTGGCATATTCTTTCTGTCCACATACTGGTCAGCGATGGGCTCAGCTTCATTCAACACGCTGAATGCCTCATCCAAGTCGCCCCGTTCGAAGCATGCTACGGCCCGGTCATGGAAGGCTCTCAAACGGTTACCATCCGCAGAACCCTGCTCATTTGCCAGGCGACTGGCGTGTTTGAGGAAAAACAGCGGAATAAGCAGATGATAGTTGCTTAAAGATTCCTTAAGTTCCTCTCTCGCTTGCATGGATTCACTGCCGCCAGCTTTGGAACGTGCAACCAGTGCCCGCAGCCTGCTGACCTCTGCGTGCCCCAACAACTGGGGATAATTCTCACAGAATATCTTAGCCAAGAACGCGTCTATGTCAACTTCAGGGCCTTTCTGCTCCGCGGTAATGTGATAGAAATCGGCCCATGCTTTTGTGCGCAGTTCCTCCCACCGCTCATCCCGCGCATTGTCATTTCCGATGGAATCGGCCAACTGGAAATGCTTTACCAGGGCATCTGTCAGTTGCTCACTCTGCGACAGGTCGTAACTACCTGAATTAAAGTCTTCAATCAGTTTATTGATGCTCTCCAGGGCCTTGCCGTCGTTTTGACCCCGCTCGAAAATAGTTGCTTTGGCTTTATTCGAATACCCTTTGGGATATACCCGGCACCCTATTGTTTCATCGGCGGATAAGGTGAAGTCAAATACAAATTCACTTCCTGCTGGCAGACTCTCATCAATAGCTGCATAACCGAAAGTCTGGCGCTCAAGTCGACCGCCTTCAACCTCTGACTGGATTTCGACCTTCAGGAGGCGTTGCTGGTCAGCGGATGTGCGGAACACGCGCGAGGTACTGGCAGGCATAGGGGTCTGTTTCTCGAACAGCCGCTCAGCCCTCGTTAACCCGGTAGCCCTGTCATTCAGCATGATGTATAAATCATGCTTGGTTGTCAGAGTCACTTCGCCGACTCCACGCCCTTTCACCTCTGTAGCAACGTCATAGCCGCATTTTGCGCATTTGCTGGCCTCCTGCGGCACAGTTGCACCGCAATTTGGACATTCATAAGATTCGCCCATACTCTGAGCCAGCATTGCTGCTCCCTCGGCAATGGCTAGCATCGGCTTTTTACTCACCTTGACTTTATCAGAGCCGAACCGCTCAACCATCAGCTGCCTGACCAATGGTATGCAGGACGAGCCACCTACAAGCATGAAGGAGCTTATCATATCAGGGGTATAGCTCATCTGTGTTAACAGCTCTTCTGTCAACGTTACCGTTCTTTCTATAAGTGGCCGGATGATGCGTTCAAACTCAGCACGCGTAATCGTAATATCAATGTCAATTGTGTTGCCATCCTCATCCTCCAGCAGGTCTTCCAGTACCACACTCTGCGATTGCAGTCCGCTCAGGTCTATTTTGAGTCTTTCGGTTTCGGTACGCAGTTTAGCCAGAATTTGGTTGCGCCTTTTTGCAGACTGCTTTGCAATCAATTCCTTCAGGCTGTCAATGTTATAAGTCTTTTCAACCTGTTTGAAAATGTAAGCCTGCAAGGCTTGGTCCAGATTATCACCTCCCAGCCATCGGTCGCCACCAGCGCCCATTTCCAGACATTCGCGGTCAACAATGTTGAGCACTGACAGGTCGAAGGTGCCGCCACCGAAATCATACACTACTACTGTCTGTAATTCACCCGCTTTAAGCGTGTCAACACCGTATGCTACAGCAGCTGCTGTTGGTTCTGCCAATAGCCGCAGCACTTTCAGGCCTGCATAGCTGGCAGCCAGCCGGGTGGCATTCTTTTGCTTTTCTGTAAAATAGGCCGGCACTGTTATAACAGCGTGAGTTACCTCACCACCTAGCTTTTCCTCTGCATCAGCTTTCAGCTTCTTTAAGATTTCGGCACTGATTTGTTCAGGAGTATACTGCTTACCTCCCAGAGCCACCGCGACCGCGTCTTCAGTGCCACCTTCTAATGGCATAATACCATAACGGTAGTAATCCTTGTCAGCACGCATTTGCTGAACCATAGTATCCGATATTGCCCCACCCATCAGGCGCTTAACTGATAGGATAGTATTTTCGGGGTTAGCTGCCAACACATTGAATGCGTGCTTTCCTACCAGTATCTCATCGTTGCGTAGCGCAACGCATGAGCGTGTCAGCTCTTCGTTCTCGCGGTTGCGAAGCACCTCCACATCCCGCGTTTTAAAAGCAACCACAGAGTTGGTAGTCCCAAGGTCTATGCCTATTGTCTTCTTCATAAAAGGCCAAGTGAATTCTGAGTAAATCGGGCAGCGACGAAGATATGGTTATTCTATGTAACTAAACGCTTTACTGAGTCGGGACTTCCGCTACAACGAAGTCAAAAATCGTGGTAAACCCTGCCAAGTTCTGCCTAGGCTTATCAAAGCGATTAAATCAGGAGAGGGTCATAATCTACACTTGGTAGAGATGCTGCTCTGCGCCACAGCAGCTGCTCGTATACTACCTTACCTGACTACCGTACAGCAAGTCCAGCCAATCATCATCCGAATGGTACTCGTACCTTTCACCAGATTACGGAGTAAAGCGGCTCTGCAAGTTTGCTGCACAGGCGTGCGGGTAGAGTTAGACATCGGCTTATCAAAGTCGTTGACCAAACTGGCCCTTATGCTGTATATACAGCTGATACAGCCCGCCGTGATGGGCGCCGGGCTAGTAGTAACGCATCCTTGTGCCGTCTAGGGATGTTGACCAATACGAGGAATTCACTCTATTACCTTGAACGAGATTATTAATGATTGAACTAGATACAATAAATCAGTAGATTTATTCTTATAAATCTAATTAGCCTTAACAATCAAAAAAAATTATTTTTAAACTGTCTATTTAATTTGGTTATTATATTAAATAAAACAAATACTAGACAGTTTTAAGGCTACTCATTTTAACCACTGCGCTTTAGACAAATAGTTTATGACACCATCGAAACCTTTCCTGACAGATAATTTGGAAGAACAAATTACTGAAACTTCCGAGCCGCTTGAAGACATCAATGATGTAGGAGAGATATCTATAGAGTCTATCTCACAAGCTGTTGTAAGTGCAAATGACTGGACAACCGAAACAATTATCAATCAAATCAATAAAGGAAACATAAATCTTGACCCGGCATTTCAGCGACGTGATGCTTGGAAAGGCGACAGAAAAAGCAGCTTTATTGAGTCCTTGATTTTAGGCATGCCAATTCCTCAACTTGTATTGGCAGAAACAAAAGGTCGTAAGGGGAATTATTTTGTAATTGACGGAAAGCAAAGATTACTTGCTATCCGCCAATTTGCTGCTGAGGCTGATGACAAGGAATTTAAGCAACTTCAACTTTCGGGCTTAAGTATCCGCAAAGATTTAACTCATTTATCACTTAATGATTTGCGTAGCGACAATAAGTATATTGATGATTTATCAAGTTTTGAAAATCAGCCCATACGGACTGTCGTAATTAGAAACTGGCCAAACGAGGATTTTTTATATCAGGTTTTTCTTCGTCTCAATACAGGTAGTGTAGCGTTATCTCCTCAGGAGCTACGTCAAGCACTCCATCCTGGCCCTTTCGTGACTTTTGTTGATTTTGAATCTGGTAAGAGCAAGGCTTTAAGACAAATACTAAAAATCAGTACACCAGACTTTAGAATGAGAGATACGGAATTACTTATCAGGTTTTATGCATTTAATTTATTTCTTCCTGAATACAGAGGCGACTTAAAAAAATTCTTAGATTTCACCTGCATGAAACTCAATGAAAAATGGATTACCGATAATGAATTAATACTAGGTTACGCTGAACTATTTGAGAGTGCTTATCAAGTTGCTGTTGATGTTTTTGGTCAAAAGCATGTATTCCACAAATGGAATTTTGGTAATTATGAGTCCTTTTTTAATAGGGCTGTATTCGACATATTTATGTACAGCTTTAGTGTGCCGGAGCAGCAGCAAATAATTATTCAAAATCGCGAAAAAGTTGAGGCTCTTTTCAAGTCTCTCTGCGAGGACGATTACAATTTCAAATCTTCACTCGAACGTACTACTAAAAGCCTTGAATCTACATGCTTACGCCTGCATACATGGACTTCAAAACTAAATGAAGCTATTGGCACTACACTGCATGTGCCTAGTCTCGTTGGAGGACGCATACAGTAAGTTGAGATGGCAAATTCTACTCGTTACGCTGCTCTTCAGCAAAGACTTACTGAATTAAAAGATAATTTTCTCCCGCAGAGCTTCTCACCCACAGGGTCCTATGAAGCTAAGGAACTAGATAATGCGAGAGCCTATCGCGTCTTGGTACATGCTGAAATCGAGGCATTTATAGAGCACATTGCTCGGGCTGCTGTTAATGAAAAATCCAGTGACTGGAAGAACAATGGTAAAATAAGCGGAATATTATTTTGTGTCATAGCTGCTGCCATACACGGTTACGTCGATGATATTGATTCGCCAAGCATAGAACCTGTATCAATTAGAGTCAACAAAAAAGATAGCACTACAATACAGGATACTGTAGAGGCAGCGGTTCAGAAATACCAAGGCAGAATTGTTGCAAATAATGGAATTAAGGCTAAAAATTTAAAGATTATTTTTATGCCTTTAGGGATTGATTTTAAGGAGCTTGATGATATCTGGTTGAATAATATGGATAGCTTTGGGAAAGATAGAGGCGATGTTGCCCATCAATCAGCAGGGGCAACACATATAATAGACCCTCAAACTGAGTTCGCGAATGTAAGTGCGTTATTAATTGGCTTAAGCGATTTAGACAAGAAGGTTCTCGCTAAATTATTATTATGATGCTAAAAGTTACATAATAACCTTATTCGCTGAACTTGATGGCCACTGCACGAATTTAGCTGCCACCGCTTGTCACCATTATAGTAGCGTCTTTATGAGTTGCAGAAAGGGTTTTGTAGAAGCTATTATATCTTCTTAAAATGCCGTAATACCCTATAGTTCAGAAATCTGAATGCGTTTTTTTAAAAATTACAGTTCTAAAAGCATCAATATACTAGCTGGGTGAGCTGAATCTTTAAAGCCAGATAAGGCAGAAAGAAGCGTTCAAAAAACTCACCCTATAAATCTCTCGAAAGGCGGCGTTATCAGAACTTTTGGCATGGGTCATGGTCATAAAGTGGATTCGAGAAACAATGCTTGGTGACTGAGTCGCTAGATGAAAATTTTGAATTCAGCCACAGTACTTAATAAGTATCAAGGCAAGAACGCTCGTTCTTGCCTTGATACTTCGTAGCTTTAGAGCTTGATTCTATATTCAGTCTGCCAGCTTCATCCGTCTGTATGCTTAGCCGCAATACTTCTTCTACTCCGCAAAAGAACATCACACTGGCGGGGCGTATTTTTCAGCTCGGCCTGCCTGCGCAGGTTAAGGCTTCATATATAAAATCTGAACTGGTACTGAGCGTCCCCAACACGCACCATTTGCAGGATATCTTTCCGAAACAGAATCCTGTCAAATTTGAATTTGCCCAGGAGAATGCACGGTTGCTGGAAGGTTTTCAGCTAGGCGACGAAGTGACAGTACGGTTTACTATCGCTGGCCGGGAATACGTGCGTGATGGCCAAACCCTGTACTTCGTCGTGCTGCTGGCCGACGACATCTACCTCACTGACGAAGGACCTGACTATAAGGAGGCCGGTATCGGAGGATTTGCCAGCGGCGTTATCCGGCTGGGTGACCGAATGAACACCCCGGGCATGGAGCCACCTTTTTAAGATGGAATACATTCTCTATTTACGGGCCAGCACCCAGCGTCAGGGGCAGAGTGGACTGGGCCTCGAAGGCCAGCGTCTCATCGCGCACCGCTTTATCCAGTCTGACGACCGGATTCTAACCGAATATATCGAAGTGGAGAGTGGTCGCAAAAACGACCGTCCCGAGATGGCGCGCGCTATCGCGCAGGCGCGGGAAGCCGGGGCCGTGCTGCTCGTGGCCGAAATGTCACGCTTGGCACGCAGCGTTTACTTCACCTCCCGACTGATGGAAGAAAAAATACGTTTTAAGGCCTGCGACCTGCCCTACGCGGACGAGTTCACCATCAACATCATGGCCTCGGTGGCGCAGAAGGCGGCCAAGGATATTTCTGAGAGTACCAAGCGCGGCTTAGCAGCTAAAAAAGCCCGCGGCTTTCAATTGGGTACTCCACAGAATTTTACCAACGCTACGCGGATATTGGGCGCACAGGCCACCCGGCAGCGGGCCCAGGAAAACGTGGCTAATAAGCAGGCTCGCCGGATGGCTACTTTGCTGCGGGCGGGCGGGGCAACCTTAGCCAGCATAGCAACTGACCTCAACGCGCACGGATTCCGCACTTCCCGAGGCAAGGCATTTTACAAAAGCACCGTGCAGCGGCTACTCGGGCAGGAAACAAAGCCAGCATCACCTGATAGCTTGTAAGGCAGAGTGGGGTTCTTCTCTTAAAGGGGCTTGGTTGAAGCCTTTGAGTCATCCTTTGAAGGTGTCGCGCCGGGTTCTGCAACAGCTACGGTCATTCTCAATAGGTAAAAAGGCTTATATCCCCAATCCTAGAATCGGTGCGGGTTTTACCTCACGTAGGGAAGCAACATATGTCGCTGTTTTCCAATCAGTCTATTCTTGGTCTGCTGGGGTTTAGAAACTGAAAAGGACGAGCACTCGCTAGATTTGCGTGTCTTTCTAAACCATTTTTTATTGATGTACAGGTTTACCATTACTGCTATCCTTTCCCTTGCCGCCTGCTTTGCCGGCATCCCTGCCGCGCAGGCGCAGGCGGTGCCGGTGGTGCCCTCAGCCAAAGCCTTCCAGATGCCGGCTGGCACTACGCAGGAGGAATACAATTATGCTACCAAAGGCCTGAAAATTCAACGTGCTACCGGTCTCGACACGAAAGCCGGCTACGTGCTGACCAATCCGACGAGTATGCACGTGGGAAGCTTTACCGTTACGCTCGAAGACCTCCTACGCTCGGCCAGCGGGACCGTCGCCTGCACAGTTTTGCAAGTGAGTGATTACCCGGCTACGGCACAGGGTGGAACAGCCTATTTCTGCATTCCCAACCCAGGCTCAGGGGGAGAAATATGGGCGCAGTTCAACCAGTCCCAGCAGGTAATCAGTAGCGCGGGCTTGCTACGGGCCGTGACCTACTCCCTGGCTGCGCGGCTGTCGGCCATGACTACGGCAGTTACCGCGGCTACCCATAAACCTTAGCAGGCCCATGCCTCACAAGCTCACGTCGCCCAAGCAGCTCTCGGCGAAAGAAGCCATCGCCCTACTTGCGGAGTATGCTGACGCCGGGGCGCACTGGTGGCTGCAATCCTGGATTGAAATAGAAGGCCGGGTACATGGCGCCAATCTTGTCATTGCCCGGCCTGGGCAGGAGTTAGGCCGCTGGCCGGTACACGCCATGTCCATTGGCCGGCTCATCCGGCAACGCGCTTCAGGAACTGCGGAGACCTTGGCGTTACCTCACGTCGATGACCTCAGGTATGAGGATGAGGAGCAGTTGGCTTGGCTGGTTAAAATGGGTGCGCGGCTACGCTCGGAGTTGCCCGGCGACCTGAACAGGTTGGTCAGGCGGCGCTACTTACTAGAGGATGCCGGGCCGCTCAGCGCAGACGCTGAGGCCTGGTGCAGCGAGGCGCGGGCAATAGAGGAAGCAGTTAACTGGGACAAGTTTTGTGAGATGCTGCGCCTAGTCGGCAGTATGCGCTACAAGTACCACTCCAACCAGTTGGCACCCTACGTTGTGTGGGCGGGCCTAGCCGAGGCAAGAGTAAAAAAGTGGCTTGACAAGCCCTACCCTGGCCCGGCTAATGCCGACCGGATGATAGACGTAGCTGTTTCCAAGAAGGACCGACGCTGGTATACCGACAACCTCTATTATCGGGACGGCTTGGTTCCGTGCGACCCTGGCCCCCTCTTCGAAGAAGGCTTAGCCCAGCATGTGTTCAGGCGGGGGTCTGACCTCGTCAGCGAGCAGGAAGAGCCGGAGCCCGAAACGCCGGTTAAGCGGGGACTTATCAAATCGGAGGTCAGGGCCCAACTGCTGGCCATGAGAGAGCAAATAGATTCTCTACTGGAACAACTTTAAGCAAAGCCAAGTAGCTGGCCATCTACTTCTAACAATACCAGTATGACTGACGAAGAAATCATCCGCAGTGAAGCAATAGAAGCTGTCGAGCGCTGGGATATGGACCACGCATTCGAAACTACCTCTACCATAGCTGACCTACAGACTGAACTACTGCGGTTCTACACTCCCACCAGCAAAGCCTTGTTTCTGGATGAAGTTCTTTCGAAAATAACCGAGCACCTAGAAGACCATAAGCTGCACTGCGACAATCCGTCCACCTGCCGGGTTGAGCCGACAATAAAAAAGCTTTTGTTCTTTATCCGGCAGGAAATCAGCCAGCTTCCTCAGATAATTCATGAAAATGCTGTTTCCAACGTCAAGCGGGATACGGTATTCATTAGCTACAGTCACGTAGACCGGCCTTGGCTGGATATCATCATGCGACACTTCAAGCCGCTGAAGGACCGTATTGATTTCTGGGAAGACAGTCAGATAGTGCCTGGGCAAAAGTGGGAGGAAGAAATCAGGAATGCAATCAGCCGCGCCAAAGTGGCGTTATTACTGGTGAGTGCTGATTTCTTCGGCTCGGAATTCATCACCAAACAGGAAATTCCGCCTTTGCTCAAAGCAGCTGAAAAGGATGGTGCTACTATCCTGTTTCTGGTTCTCAAGCCATGCATGCTTGAGGAGTATCCGCAGATACTACAGTATCAAGGAGTAAACGCTCCCAATAAACCGTTTATCAGAATGGACGAAGCCGATAGAGAAGACCTCTGTGTTGGATTAGCGACCCAGATTCGTAATCTGTTATCTCCCAAAGACAGACTGGCGGGCAGCGTATAAAATATTAGTGTGCCAGTTCAAGGAATTGCACTGGTTGTAACTAACGAGAGAAGGGGCGGGCTGCGGGCTCAGTAACCTGCTTCTGCCAGGGTGACAGAAGATGGAGTGATGGCTTCAATATTGTACGGGCTGGCAAATTCATTTTTACCAGTTTATTCCCTATACTAGAGTCTGTGGACAATTAAGAGGCGATAAATTTGAGGATGCGCCGCCACGAATTGCACGACCGAGAATGGGCCCTGATTGAACCGCACACGCTTGGCCGACTGGCTACAAGCGGCGCCACCGGCCGGGATAACCGGCTCTTTGTCACGGCTGTGTTTTACCGGGTGCGCACGGGTATCCCCTGGCGTGACCTACCGGCCCGCTTTGGCAACTGGAATACGGTTGCACGGCGTTTCCGCCGTTGGGCACTGGCGGGCGTTTGGCGGACTGTCTTTGAAGCTGTGCAAGAGCCTGACTACGAGTGGGTACTGGTGGATTCGACCACAGTAAAAGCGCACAAGGCCGCAGCTGGCCAAAAAAAAGTACTGCCACGCTTGAAGCGCTTGGCCGCAGCCGGGGGGGCTTCGGCACCAAAGTCCACGCGGTAGTCGACGCGTTGGGCAACTGCCTGCACTTGGCCCTAACCCCAGCCGAGTGCGCCGATAGTCCGCAATTGCCCGCGTTGCTAGCGGCCCTGCACCAGCCCCCGGGTGCGGTGGTGTGCGACAAGGCGTATGATACTAACGCCGTGCTACAAATCCTGGTTGACCAAGCAGCCGAAGCTGTTATTCCTCCCAAAGCGAGCCGGCTTGACCAGCGCGCTTACGATGACAACTTATATGCGGACCGCAATAAAATCGAGCGCTTTTTTGGGCGGCTCAAAGAGGCACGCGGCTTTGCCACACGTTACGAAAAAACGGCGGTCTCTTTCTTGGCTGTCGCTCACCTCTTAGCTGCTCTCGACTGGATGCGCTAATTGTCCACACTCTCTAATATGATGCTTTTGGATTTGGTTTGCGGCCCGTGCGTTATGCTACAGGCACAGAAAGGTCTTGAAGGAGAACCTATTGATATCGATGTGCCAGTTAAAGAGCTGAATCAGTCGGGTATATATGAAGTAGAATGCCGGCTTGGGCATAAGTCCACTAACGTAATTGACAACATAGACTTCGAGATGCTGTTTGAGTACGGTGTAAATGCACTAGCTGATTCGTACTACAGAGATGCTGTAGCATCATTTGCCTCAGCTCTGGAGCGGTATTTTGAATTTTTTGTCAAAGCAGCAATTCATACACAACAAGCTGATTTCTCGGTAATCGACAAAGCCTGGAAATCTATTGCTGGCCAGTCTGAGCGTCAATTAGGTGCTTACATTATGCTGTACACTCAGCTTTTTGGCCAAGAAGCACCTTTGCTTAGCTCTAATAAAGAAGTGCCATTTCGCAATAGCGTGATTCATAAAGGTCACATTCCCTCCCGGGAAGAGGCAATTAGATTTGGCGATAAAGTATTGGAGCTGATAGATATTTCTCTCAATAATTTAAAAATCAATCATTTACAGGCTACTGAAGAGACATTTGTGTATTATGGGTACAATCAGCAGCGTCATAATTCGCCCAAAAATACAGAAAGACCGAATTTATCTTCCGATGAAGGCAAAGTTGAAGAGCAAGGGATTGCCACATACCAAATAGGTGACCCGTTGACTATGGTAGTGAATATTCTTACTTCGGTCACCGTCAGGCAAGGTGTGCTGAAGGATGAAGCTGGTAACGGTAGCATTGAGTTTCAAATCGAGCGAGTCACAAAGCACCGTGAGCCGAGAAGGCTTCGGTTATTCAAAGAACTTCCCGACGAGTATCGTGACACTGAGTAAGTCCATAAAAAACGCCTCGGCAGTTGAACCTTGTCCTTCCAAAACTCAAACGCCCTTCCAGCCGCATGGCTGGAAGGGCGTTTTTACATGGTTGCTTGGCCAATACACTGCTTTTCAACCGGGGTAGCCATGAAGCCTTTGCGCTACTTTAGAGAGGTCGGAAAAGATTCGGGTGAGGACAAGCACTAGTTGGGACTTTTTTGTGTTGAGAGGCCCGATAACTCCTGAAAAGTCATGAATTGCTACTTCTGTAACGACGAACTCACTGAGGCTAATCGTAGTCAGGAACACATCATTCCGGATGCCTTAGGAAATAATATCACTGCGTGGAATCTGCTGTGCAGAGGGTGTAATAACGGCTTGGCAAGTCAGATAGATGCAGCTTTTATCCACTCTAATTTTTACTTGTACAACTTGGTTCTGCAAGCCAAGAATAATTCCCGAGGTAGCGATAAGTTATTTGGAATCACCGAGAAAGGAGAAAAAGTAAAATTTGGACCTGACATGCAGATGGACACTCAGGTTGAAATCGCACTACCTGACGGAGAGTCTATTTGTTTCTCAGCGCCTCCTGATAAGGCAGAGAAAATGGTGCGGCAGCGTTTGAGCGAGTTGAAAGGGAAATACCCTCACTGGAATGTAGAAGAGATGATAGCTAAGGCCACTAGGGGGCAGGAGAAGCTCACAGACAAAGTGTTTTTCTCCAATGGTGATGCATTGGTAACTGAGGTGGGAGGCCCTGATTTTTTTCGCGGTATTAAAAAAATAGCTGTCAATTTCTACCTCAGCAAGGGCTTTGCCCGGAACTACGTGCAAGATGCTATCAATCAGGTTAAAGAAGGGAAAAGAGGGATTCAGAATACTCAAACATTCTACGCTCCTACTATTACACCGGTACACGAACTAGGTGATAGAGAAATATCACATGTGATAAAATTGATTGGTGACCCTACTGCTGGTGTGTTGTATTGCTATGTCGAGTTGTTCAACACTAATCCTGCACTCATTCTATTAAACAGGTACTATTACGGCCCTCCTATAGATGAACAATACTGTTACGATGTATTGGCCAGCAGACATTTAGAAAAGTCGGTTACCCTGCCTTTCGGTAACCGCGAGTTCGTATTACTCCATGTTGACCGGGACTGGCATACTAGTACATCCGCTCAGGAAGGATATGACCGCATGAGAGGAGTTATAAAAGATATATTTCTTGAAAAAGGCGTAATTGAATAGTTATAAGATATTTAGGAGATTTTAGACAAATAATGAAGCTTATAAACTTAAAAAGCCCTCTTAGCCGATATGGCTAGGAGGGCTTTTTAAGTTTATAAGCTTCATTACGATATGCCCAAGCGACGGGCCTCATCGTGCATAAGCGAGCGAGCTAGCGCAGAAATCTTGAGGCCACGAGCCCTGCCTACCTTTTGAAACAGTACCTTTTCCTCATCTGTCAGCTTGATATTAATCTGAGGGCTGCGAGGGGAGGGGAGGGCTTGCTTTTCCATTCCGCAAATTTATAATTGGTCAGACAGCAAAAAACAGATTAAATGTCGTTTTTTTCTTGCAAAGTCTAGACTTTAGTATACTTTTGTATTGTTCAAACAGAACAGCCTGACTGTAGTACGCAAAAGAGGTCACCCCCGGCAAGGGGTGACCTCCGATATAGCACCTGCTAGTAACAGGCACTACAGTTGGGTTCTTGTAAACCTTACCCCAAAAATACATGGAAATGCATGTAACCGGGCAGCCTGTGCCCGGTGGACTACGCCATCACGTCTTGGCCGACCTCCCCGGTAACCACCCTTCCAGCGAGGCTGAGCACATCCGGGCCAATTCTTTCACCCACGAGTGCCAGGGCATTGCCCGCCTCATATGCTGGAAAACAAGTATATGGGTTAAAATCGCTTGCTGCGAGGCCGAAGCTGCCCGCCAGCGCCCTTGCTACGCCACGCACGACAGACTGCGCTACCTGCGGGCCATACTCTTTAGCGACCACCATCCCCGCTCGCCCTGGTCCTGGCCCACCTGGGTAGTCGGCGCGCCGCTGTCTGACAGCAGGGGCAACACCTTCGACCGCTTGGCCGCCACCCGCTACCAGCAGGTCAACGTGCTGTTCCTTAATTCCCTGCTTAGCCGTCAAGCCCGATGAGTAACCGTCGCGACCTCAAGCAACTACGCCGCGCCGGTAAACTGGCTAAGCGTCAGCAGCGCCAGTTGGCCACGCTCGAACTGGCAGGTATCACCGCCATCACCCTGCACGCCCACGACCAGCACCTGACTATCGCCATCGAGCGCCTTACCGGCGCTCCTCTGGTGGATGTGCTGCGCGAAGCCCTGCGCGACCGCCGGCAGGCCTTCAAGGCCGAGGCCGGGCAGGTCCTCCATACCTGGTTAGAAGATGAACGGCTGGAAGGCCGGCTGATATCGCCTACGCCCTCCTCCCTTCCCTAGGAGCTTCTCCCCTTGATTATGCTGCTCATTCCCACTGGCTGGCCAGCAGGCGGCCCCGACATGTCACTTTCAATTTTGCACATCATCCACTATATGTATACCCATCCCTCCTTCGTTCCTGAAGCAGCCAGTGCGCAGCTGATTGCCTACATCCAGGCTACGCCCCGACAGCAGGCCCAGGCACTGACTTACCTGCGGCAACGAGTCAGACCTCAGTTTCCCGCGCTCGCTGACCATACCTGTGCAGACGCACTAACCCTGTTTCAACCCGACCTTCAGGTCATAAACGACCAAGTCCTGTTCACCTACCAGGACCTGACAGAACTGGTACAGTACCTGGGCGACTCGCTGGAACTACCAGTGTACGACCCACCATATTACGCGCCGCCGACCCTCTACTTGGCGCAGCAGTATCTGCACGTCGCGGAACTGGCCGTCTGGGCTTTGGCCGAGTTGGAAGCGCTGGGGCTAGGCAACCGCTCGCGGCTGTATACGGCCTTCTTATAGCAGCGAGGGGGCAAAATTACTCTAAGGATAAATGCTATATTTTACATGCCTCACTTTGAGCGTACTACCTCTTTAACATAGCTCAAAAAGTCAGGTCCAATAATCCAAAG
>Ga0160429_1000499_pt1 | contig 34795 bp, 25 predicted proteins | sample SolpanmetagenomR_FD_108199 | JGI IMG/M metagenome (GOLD analysis project Ga0160429, IMG submission 108199) | Solar panel surface microbial communities from Lawrence Berkeley National Laboratory, California, USA - R | ecosystem: Engineered > Built environment > Solar panel > Unclassified ... | reverse complement strand
CCGCACCTTGGGTACGTCGCCGTCGGTGTTCACGCTCACCCGCGTTTTGCGGCCGTCTACGTCTATATCTACTCCCTCGTCATTATCGTCGCTATCCGAGTCGGCTTCGTCGCCGCTGCCAGCTGGGCAGTCGAGGCAGGTAAATTTGCCTTCGCGGGTAAAGCGGGCGCGGTGCGGCGCATTGTCATCGGGCCGGTTGCCATTGGTAAAGTCATCGTCCTCCAGCTTTTAGATGAAAAGCGGCATCAGGCGGTAGGTTTTGCCTAGTGGCAAGTGCAGCGTGAGGTGCAGCTTCTGACCGCGGTAAGGCGCGTTTTCGCGTAGCGTAATGCCTTGGTCAAACGTGATAGTAGAATCTTGCTGGCTCACGGTGTACAAAATCGACTGCTGGGCCGTGAGGCGCGCCGAGTTTTGGGTGCGGCCGCGCGCCTGGTATTCTTCCTCGACGTAGGGCGCCGCGCCGCTGTCGGCTGGGGTCAGGCTAAAGCGGGTCCGCTCCATAAAGTCCTCCATGTTGCGCGAGTCGAGTACGATGCCGGGGCCCGGCACCGGTGCCAGCCGGCGCGTGGTAGTGTAGGTGGCGCGGGTGCGGGTGTCGCGGAAAATTTGGCCGCCGGCCATCGCCGTGCCCACCAGGCCCAGCACCCACAGCGCCAGCAGTAGCAAGCCGCCCGTGCGGCCCAGCACCGAGCGGCGCAGCACCAGCCGCACGCCCAGCAAGATGAGCGCCAGCGCCGGAATGCCTGCCAGCAGCGTGGCCGCCACAATGCCCCAAGGCTGTGCATTATGCATTACCGAGTTAAAGCTTTCATCGCCAAAGCGGAAGTTGTTATCCGTATGAATAACCGACTCGCTAGAAATAATCCCCAGCGCCGCGCCTGCAAAGCCGAGCACCCCAATCAGCGAAGAAGCCCCCATCGTGATGAGCACCGCCGCCGCCGCCCAGCGAATGAGCGTGCCCACAAAGTTGACGGCTGGCTGAGCACCGCGTGCGGCGCCTTCCAAGAAAGTGCCCACCGAGCGGCTGCCAGCTGGCGTCGTGCCATCGGCCTCGAAGGCATTGCTGCGCAAGTTGTTATCGATGCCCGAAAGCGTCACGGCGTCGCCGCGCATCTGCATTTTTTCCGACATGGTGCGTGCCTCCGGCACCACTATCCACAGGATGATGTAGATGATGATGGTAGAGCCAAACGTGAGGAAGGCACCCAGCAGAAAAATGACCCGCACCAGCACAATATCAGTGCGGAAGTAATGCGCCAAACCCGCTGCCACGCCGCCCACCTTGCCCGCGTCGATGTCGCGAAAGAGCTTGCGGCCCGCCAGCGACCCACCCAAATCGAGCGTGTCGATGGGGGTAGGGGCATCGTCGCGCTTTGGTAGCACTATCCACAGTACGATGTAGGCAATGACAGCCAGGCCGCCCAGGTCAAAATGGTGGTGAAACAAGCCTGTGCCCGGAAACCGGTCAAACCCGCCCACTACGTTGGGCAGCAGCACCAGCGCCAGAAACGCCAGCCGCACTACCAAGGGGTTCACCATAAAGTACTGCGCCAAGCCTGCGCACACGCCTGCCACCTTGCGATGCGCCAGGTCGCGGTACAGGCGCCGGGGCTGGCCATCGGCCGTGGGCTGCCCGGTGGCAAAGGGGCCTTTGGGGCCAAAAGGACCCTCTTTGCCAAACGTGCCTTCGGGCCCGAAAGCGCCCTTAGGGCCAAAAGGACCGTTGGGCTCGAAGGTGCCGCCGGCCGTGGGCGCGGGCTCCTCTTCCTCGTCGGGCTCAGTGGCAAAGTCGCTAACGCGGCCCATCTTCGCCATCATGGCCTCCACATCGGTGAGGGTAATAACCTGCTTGCTGCTGGAGGTGCGCGCCGTAAACAGCTCGGCGATGCGGCCCTCAATGTCGGCCACTATTTCTTCGTGGCCCTGGTAGCTAGCAAAGTGCGCCTTCACCTCTTGTAGGTAACGGCTAAGCACTTCATAACCATCATCTTCAATGTGGAAGATGAGCCCCTGCAAATTGATGCTGATGTTCTTTTTCATGAGAAAGGCCGCAGGCGCGAAGCGCGGCAGGTTAGGCTGAGAAAGGATGTTTGGCGAAAAAGACGGGGGCTAGGCGGGGCGGGGCGGCTGGCGAATGATGCCCACCGACAGCGCCATTTCTTCCCAGGTTTGGCGCAGCTCTTCTAAAAACTGGCGGCCGGCTACCGTGAGCGTGTAGTATTTGCGGGGCGGCCCCGAGGTCGATTCTTTCCAGACGTAGTCGAGCAGGGCGGCATTTTTTAGGCGCGTGAGCAGGGGGTAGAGCGTGCCCTCTACCACAATCATGCGGGCCGCTGTGAGCTCCTCCAGCATATCGCTGGCGTAGGCCTCCCCGCGGCCAATAATCTCCAAGATGCAGAATTCGAGGATGCCTTTGCGCATCTGCACCTGGGTGTTCTCTAGTTTCATGGGCGGTATGGGCTAGTAGTAGGTGAGGAACGGTACAAATGTACAACGGGTACTTTGTATTGCATAATACTAGATGTAAAATTTTTTGTTGCCCGCGCGCATCTTTTTTTCGCCTGCCTTACCCCCTGCTAATCCTTTCGTCCAATGCCACTCGCCATCAATCCTAAAACGAGCGCTTAACTGCGCTACCGCCAGCCTAGTGCGGTTTTTCTGGCTTAGCCGCTTCGCCGACTACGTACTATCTGGCAGTAACTTGCGTTGCTGATCCGACTATTTTTTAGATTATATACGCATCTATGCTACACCTTTTCGCTGCAAGTCGCCCCTGGGCGGTAGGGCTGGGGCTGAGTGCATTGCTAGGGCTAGTCGCCCCCGCAGCCCGCGCCCAGACCAAGGACACGACGCCCAAGTACAGCAACGAGTTTTTGAACCTCGGCGCGGGCGCCCGGTCGCTGGGCATGGGCAAAACCCAAGTAAGCCTAGCCAACGACGCCACCGCTGGCTACTGGAACCCCGCCGCCCTCACCAATATTCAGGCCCGGTACGACGGTGTGCTGATGCATTCCGAACTGTTTTCGGGGATAGTGAAAAACGACTACGCGGCCTTTGCCATGCCGCTCGACGAGCGGAGCGCCATTGGCGTAACCTTGCTGCGCTCGGGCGTGGATAATATTGCCGATACCCGCGCGCTCATCAATGAGTACGGCTACATTCAGTACGATAAAATCACTTACTTCTCGGTGGCCGACTACGCGCTGCTGCTTTCCTACGCCCGCAAGCTGGGTCCCGCGGGCCTGAGTGTAGGCGGCAGTGCCAAAGTCATCTACCGCAATATTGGTCCTTTCGCCAACGCCTACGGCTTTGGAGTAGACGTGGGCCTGCAGTACAACCACAAAGGCTGGCGCCTGGGCCTGATGGCCCGCGACATCACCACCACCTTCAACGCCTGGAGTATCGATGCCGACAAGTTCAAGGAAAATGTGATACCCGGCCAAGTTATTCCTACCAACTCAACCGAGCTAACGCTGCCGCGCTTGGTACTGGGCGCGGGCCGGCAGTTTAAGCTTCCCTCAGACTTTACAGCCTTAGTAGCTGTGGACCTGGAAGCTACTACCGATGGCCAACGCAACACCCTTATTTCGGCCAGGCCCGTGAGCGTAGACCCGCGCGTGGGCATCGAGATTGGCTACCGCAAGCTTGCCTTTCTGCGGGGGGGGGTAGGCGACTATCAAAAGATTGAGGGCCTCATTGACCGGCAGAAGCAATGGAAAGGACGCTATAGCCTAGGTGCGGGCGTGGCAATCAGTGGCCTGCGCGTAGACCTGGCCCTCTCGCGTGTCGATGTGGGCGCGCAAGGCGGCGCGGCTTCCCAAACCAACTCGCTCATCGTGAGCCTAGGCTACGGCCTGGGTAGCCGGCCGGGCCCTGGCCTACCCAGTATCAGGTAGTTTATTTCTACGCGCGTGCTATCCTCATAGCTGATTAATTAACCTATGAATAACTATTACCCTGCTGCCCGGCAGCGCTTTACTATTACGCTAAAAAATGGTTGGGCCCTGTACTTGCTGGTGCTGGCCTTGCTACTAGGCGCGCCTGGTGCACGGGCGCAATCGGGGCCCTACGGCAACGAGTGGATAGTGCCCGGCCAATCCTACTACAAAATGAAGGTGTGGCGCGATGGCCTCTACCGCCTCGACTATGCCTACCTAAGCAAGCTTAGCGGTATAGCGGGTGTAGCCCCAACGCAATTGCAACTGTGGCGGCGTAGCAAGGAAGTGGCCGTGTACCAGGGTGGCAACGCGACGACCCTAGACAACACGACGTATCTCGAATTCTACGGCCAGCGCAACGACGGCGTGCTCGACCGCGACCTGTATAAAAAGCCCAGCGACCAGTCGCACCCATTCTTCAGCTTTTACACCGATACGGCGGCCTACTTCATCACCTGGAGTGCGGCCCGGCCCGGTAAGCGCATGGCCCAGCCTACGGCTGCTGGGGGCACGCCGCACGCTTGGCGTATTCAGTCGACGCTAGACGTGTACTACGACTGGTTTATGGACGGCTGCAACACCGACTATACCAATTGCTTTCCATGGATAGAAAGGGGCGAAGGATTCTATTCGGCCCAGAAAACGGATGAATCGGCCACTAATAGCACTCCATTACGAGCCGTTGCATCGAATGCTACCGCACAACTGCCAACGGCTGAGTTGTTGCTAGCAGGCGGTGGTATTCCGCCCGCATCAGGTGGCTTGCATACCACTTCTATCGGAGTAGTGCCGCCCAGCGGTACCAAGCGTGAACAGGCAGTACGCAAGTATTACAATTTTGACTTCGTGCGTGAGCGTTTTGCGTTGCAGCGCAGCGACATCAGTAGCGCGGGTAAAGTAGAAATCAAAGTATCTGCACTCAACCAGAATACGGGACCGGTATACGACACCTGGCGCTTTGGTTTCTTACGCATAACGGCGCCGCAGGAGAGTCGCTGGTTTAGCGACACCCACGACTTATGGTTCCAGAATGACTCGCTGCTGACCGGACCCGCTACCTACGAACTGGATAATATTCCGCCGACGGTGGCAGGTTATGATATTCACGATCCCTGGAATGTGCAGCGCATTGAGCCCAGCGCCGCCCAAACGCTGGGCAGCACCGCGCGGCGCTTTGTGTTTCCAAGCGCCACGGGTGCCCAAACACGTCGGCTCTACCTGGCCGATGCTACGCAGGCGCTTGTGCCCGGCGCGCCGGCGCTGGTTCGCTTTCGGGCTATCGACCCAGCCAAGCCCAACTTCGTTATCATCACCCACCCCAAGTTGATGCGGGCGGCGGGCGCGGAACCCAACGCGGCGCGTGCTTACGCTAACTACCGGGCCTCGGCGGCGGGTGGCGGCTACGACACCTTGATGGTGACCGCGCCGCTGCTCTACGACCAGTTTCACTACGGCGAGCGCTCGCTGCTGGCACTGCGGCACTTTGCGCTGTGGCTAAATGCAGCTACCCCCTCCGCCCAGACCAAATACCTGCTGCTACTGGGTAAGGCACTGCAGCCCAATGCCTACCCCGGCTACCCCCAACAGCCCCCTATTTACCGCGGCATATCGGCCTACGCTACCACGCGTTTTCAGGGCGAGCAGGGCCTGGACCTGGTACCGGTTTCGACGCGGGCTCCGTCTGACAACTTGCTCTCCAGCGACTGGCAGCACGACGACTACCGCGCCAAGCTGCCTACCGGGCGCATTATTGCCTCTACCCCCCAGGAGGTAATGGACTATCTCAACAAGTTGAAAGAGCACGAGGCGCTCGGGCCCGAAGATTGGCGCAAAAATGTAGTGCATTTGGTAGGCGGCGAAAGTGCCTCCAACTTTCAGGAGTTTGGGCCTTATCTGGATAAATATAAAAGGTTGATAGAGCGGCCTTTATTCGGTGGTAAAGTAACTACGTACCGGCGCACGACCTTAGGCTTACCTATCAGCATCAATATTGCCAATGAGCTGAACAGCGGATTGTCGCTCATTTCTTATTTCGGCCACGGTTCTACCGATAGCTTCGACATCAACTTGGGTGATATCAACGACCCGGTAAATAATTACCACAACGCGGGCCGTTACCCGGTGATGATGTACGATGGTTGCGACGCCGGAGCGGCATTCTTCAGCCCCGCGAATTTTGGTAGCAGCTGGCTCTTAGCGCCTAACAAGGGCAGTATCGGGTTCTTGTCTGAAACCGACTTCGGGTTTGCGTATCTGCTGGACCCCGCCAAAACGCTGCTGCATCAGCTTCTGCTTAATAACCCGGCGTGGTTTGGTCGCCCGGTGGCCGAAGCCTACACCGAAGTAGTGCGACGCCTACAAAACACGGCGCCTTTCGTGAACAACCCTTACGCTGCAAGCAGCCTGCTCACTACCATGTGGCAAGGCGACCCCGCTGTGCGCCTGTATGCCCCCGCCAAGCCCGATTTTGTAGCCAATGGAGCGTCGATGACGCCTACCGTAGTAGAGGCCACGGCCACTAGCTTCCAGCTCAATATTGCCGTTAGCAATCCCGCGCGTGTCACGTTCGACTCGGTTGAGGTGCGCATTACGCGCAGCTATTCAGCGCAGAATGGGGCCGCGGCCCGCAAGCCGGATATCATCCTGCAAACGTTCCGGCAGGCTTGGCAGCGCGACACCACCTATACGGTTACGATTCCGAACTCAGGCATCGTGTTTGGCACCAACAAGTTTTTGGTAGAGCTAGACTATAGTAATAAGGTAGCTGAACTGAGCGAGACTAATAACTCGGCCGAGCTTTCGTACACCTTCCTGCAGGGTGGTGTCACGCCGCTTTCACCCACCGAGTTTGCTATTGTGGCGACGCCTACCCCCCGCCTGGTAGCTCAAAATAACGACTTGACTTCCGCTACGCGCGGCTATGATTTCCAGGTCGATTCGGTTGCTACCTTCGACAGCAAGGGCTTACAATCTAAGTCTAACGTACAAGCGCCGGCTGTTGCCAGCTGGACGCCGGCGGCGCTGCTGCCAGCTGCCGGTCGCGACTCGGTGGTGTGGTACTGGCGCGTGCGCTTTACTACCCCCTCGGCTCAGGAAGATGGCAGCTGGAAAGTGAGCTCGTTCCGCGTCATTACGAAAGCGGTGGCGGGTGGCTGGTCGCAGAGCCACAATGGGCAGTTCAACCGCAACCAGCTGCAAAGCGTGACGGTATCGACGCCCGGCAACCGCTGGAAATTTGCGGAGCAGCAGCGGGCTATACGGCTACGCACGGTGGGCGGCGGCGTAGTAGGCAGCCAAGGCACTTTTAATATAGGTAGTGGGTATGGAATTTTTACTAATATTAGCCAGCCCCCAGATGTATATTATTGCGCTATTAACGTGCCTAACTTACTTGTAGCGGTACTTGATGAGCATTCACTCAAGCCCTTAACTATCACGCAGGGTGGTCCTTACTTTACCTGTGGTGAAAATGACCAAACCTTCTATAATTTTAGTAACTATGCCGACTCACTCGATAACCTGAATAACAATGCTGCCCGGCAGGAGCAGTTTAATACGTTTATGCGCAATGTGCCTGATGGGGCTTATGTGGCTCTCATTAGCGTGAACCGGTTGCTCTATGCCAATATGTTACCAGCGCTGGGCAACACATTTACGACGCTGCTGGGCAGCAAGCTTATTACGCAACTTAAAAACGGCGACCCGTGGGCGCTGGTGGCGCAAAAACGCGCCAGCGGCGGCCGCCTGATTCAGGAGTTGGGGCCCGACCGCAGCCTGGCGCAGCCCGCCTATAGCCAGGCTATTACGTTGAATACTATGCTTGCTACTCCTGGCCAGGCGGGCAACATTACGAGCACACTCATTGGCCCAGCTCAGAAGTGGCAGACGCTGTACAACACCATTCGGCGCGAAACGCCTACGTCGAGCTACACGCTGGTGCTGTCGGGGGTGGATGCCACTGGCAAGGCCACGGTGCTAAATCCTAATGTGGGTACTCAGGCTATGGACCTGAGCGGCTACTCGACCACTACCTACCCCTACATGCAGCTGCAATTGGCCCTGCGCGACTCGGTGAGCCGCACGCCGCCGCAGCTTAAGCAGTGGCTCATCACCTACAAGGGTTTGCCCGAAGGCGTGGTGCGCCGCGACCTGGTGGCCACGGCCGTGTACGACACCGTGCGGCTCAAAAATCAGGCGCTAAGCACTGGCTTCATCAACTTTCCGGTGAAGTTCGATAACGTGTCGCAGGAGGCTTTTGCTAGCCGCTTGCAAGTGCAGGTACAGCTCATCAACGTGGCTACGGGCCTGCCGGTGGCCAGCACTACCAAGCTGCTGCCCGCCCCACGTGACTTGGGCGCCAACGACAGCGTGCTGACTGTGAACGTGAGCCTGGACATGAGGGGGAAATTTGGCCGGTTTGTGCCGCGCGTATTCGTTAATCCGCAGTTGCAGCCCGAGCTTTATTATTTCAATAATGAGCTGGTGTTAAATGCCTTCACTATCTTGGATAGCAGTGTGCCGCCTACCCTCGATGTGGCCGTCGATGGCCGCCACATCCTGGATGGCGAGTTGGTGTCGCCTACGCCGGTTATTAGCGTGCAGCTGAAGGACGGCGACAAGGTGCGCCACATCACGAAGGCGTCTAACTTCACAGTTTTCCTGCAAGGCCCCGGCCAGGCTACGGCCACGGCCATCGACGTGAATGGCCCACTGGTACATTTCAGTGTAGATAGCACGGCTGGCAGCGTGGCCCGCCTCGAATTCAGCCCCGGCAAAAATGGGATGCTGGGCGATGGCGTCTACACCCTGCGGGTGCAGGGCCGCAACGCGGCCAATGCCAGCGCCGCTACCCAGGATTTTCAGGTGAAGTTTGAGGTGGTGCGGGCTTCAACCATTACCAACGTCTTTCCCTACCCCAACCCCGTGACTAGTAAAGCCCGGTTCGTGTTTACGGTAACGGGCCAAGAATTGCCACGCAACATGAAAATCCAGATTATGACCTTGACTGGCCGGGTAGTGCGCGAGATTTTTATGAACGAGCTAGGGCCGCTGCACATCGGCAACAACATTACCGATTACGCCTGGGACGGCACCGACCAATACGGTGACCGCCTGGCCAATGGCACCTACCTCTACCGCGTTTCACTCGACCAATCGGGCGGCACCTTCGAGCGGCGGGCCACGGCTGGCGACCAAGCCTTTAAAAACGACTGGGGCAAGCTGGTGCTCTTGCGGTAACGTCACTAGATAAGTTCGTAAACGCGTAAGGGGTAGGGCCGTTCAGATTTTCAGCACGGCCCTACCCCTTACGCGTTTAGACAGAAATACTACCGCCGCCGCAGCGTTACGAAGCTGTAGGAAAGGGCATTTTTGGCGTCGGGCTCGTGGCGGGCGCGGGTTTCTTCGCGCCAGTCGGTAGGCGAAAGGGTTGGGAAGAAGGCATCGCCATCGGGCACGGTGGTGTGCACCTCGGTGAGGTACACCACATCGGCGGCGGGTAGGGCCTGGCGGTAAATTTCCCCCCCGCCAATGATGCATACCTCTTCGCCGCCGGGCTGCGTGGCAGCCAGCGCTAGGGCATCGGGCAGCGAGTGGGCCAGCAGCACGCCCGCTGGCACTGGCCAGGCCGGCGTGCTGGTCAGCACAATGTTGGCCCGGCCCGGCAGCGGCCGTCCAATGCTTTCAAACGTGCGCCGGCCCATCACCACAGGGTGGCCGAGGGTGTGGGTTTTGAAGTGCTGCAAGTCGGCGGGCAGGTGCCAGGGCAGCTGGCCTTGCCGGCCGATAACGCCGTTTTCAGCAGCCGCTACGATTAGAGAAACCATATTTTTAAGAATAATGACCCGTTGTCTGTCAAGGCAAGCCTGCGAAGCCCTAACAGATGACTTATGCGATACTATCTAATTCGAGCTTGGTGCCGCGTAAAAAATCTTCCACGCTCAAGCGTTTTTTGCCTTCGAGCTGTACTTCGAGTAAATCGAGCCAGCCAGTGGGAGTAGCCACGCGCAAGTGGTGGCGGCCGTCGGTGGCCCAGGTGCCGGGCATGGTGCTAGCAGGCAGGTCCGCCGCCACCTGGGCGCGGTATACCTTAAGGCCGCGGCCATCGGGTAGGGTGGTGTAGGCGGCGGGCACAGGTGCCAGGCCCCGCACCTGGTTCGCCAGCTCGGCGGCAGGGCGTGTAAAGTCGAGCCGGCCGGTTTCCTTCGTTAGCTTGGGCGCGGAGCGCAAGTGGGGAGTAGGGGGCTGCGGCATGCTCGGCGCAGTGCCTGCCGCAATGGCCACCACCGTGCGCCGGGCCAGCGCCGCGCCCAGCACCTTCAGCTTATCATACAAGGAGCCAAAATCATCGGCGGGGTCGATGGCGATTTTATCCTGCAAAATGAGGTCGCCGGTGTCAATCTCGTGGCGCAGAAAAAAGCTGCTCACGCCCGTTTCCTGGTCGCCGTGCATAAGCGCCCAGTTGATGGGCGCCGCGCCGCGGTACTGCGGCAGCAGCGAGGCGTGGATATTGACCGAGCCCAGGCGCGGCATATTCCACACCGCCTCGGGCAGCATCCGGAAGGCTACTACCACCTGCAAGTCGGCCGCGTAGCTTTTCAATTCGGCCTGAAAAGCCGGGTCCTTGAGGTTGGTGGGTTGCAGCACGGGTAGGCCGTGGGTGAGCGCTGCCGCTTTCACGGCCGAGGCTTGCAGCTGCCGCCCGCGCCCGGCGGGCCGGTCGGGGCCGGTGATAACGGCCACTACCTGCGTCTCGGGCAGCGCAAGCAGAGTTTCGAGGGTGGGCACGGCAAAGTCGGGCGTGCCCATAAAGACGATTCGGAGTGGAGCACTCATATAAAAAGGGATGGCTGGCGGCGCCGGCTTATTTTTCAGGATACAGCAAGTACTTCTGGCGTAGCGCCTTGTACTGGCTCAGTTGAGGCTGCCAGCTAGCCCGGATGCTGGCCTCTGAGCGCCCGGCCACTACCTGCGCCCGCAGCGAGTCGGTGCCGGAAAGCTGCTCAAAATACTTCGTAAAGAAATGCTCCTTATCGGTGCTTTGCTGATAAAAATCAAGCAAATAGCGCACACTGAAAAACTCAGCTGCTTCGCCCGGCGCTGGCTGGCGCAGGTCGAGGCCGTAGCAAAGTTTGCCCTGGAGCGGGGGGGTAGGGGAGCCGGCGTTGGGCTGCGGCGTAAACTGGTAGGGCCGCGTGGCAGGCTGCGTGGGCGCCCCCACCACCTCAAAGGGCCGGTCGGTGCCGCGGCCCACGCTCACGTTGGTGCCTTCGAGCAGGCACACGCTGGGGTACAGCGCCACGGCCCGCGGGGTGGGCAGGTTGGGCGAAGGGCGCACGGGCAGGGGGTAGGGCGTGGCGTGGGTGTAGCCGCCCGCCACCGGCACCACCGTAAGCGGGCAGCGGCGACCGCCAGCCAGCCACTTTTCGCCGTTCAGCATCTTGGCCAGCTCGCCCACCGTGAGGCCGTGGCAGATGGGCAGCGGGTCGAGGCCCACAAACGAGCGGTGCTTGGGCGCCAGCACTGGGCCATCGACCACCGTGCCATTGGGGTTGGGGCGGTCGAGTACCACCACGGCTTTGCCCTGCTCGGCGGCGGCTTCCATCACGTAGTGCAATGTGCTGATGAAGGTGTAGAAACGGGTGCCCACATCCTGAATGTCGAAGACCAGCACGTCTACATCGGCTAGCATATCGGGGGTAGGCTTTTTGGTTTTGCCGTACACCGAGCGCACGGGCACGCCGGTGCGGGCATCGCGGCCGTCGGTGATGGTAGCTCCGTCGGCTGCCTCGCCCCGAAAGCCGTGCTCAGGCGCAAAAATGGCCGTCAGGTTAATCCCCAACGTTTTCAACGTGTCCACCAGGTACGTATTGCCGATACGCGAAGTCTGGTTTACAACCAAGCCTACGCGCTTGCCACGCAGGCCAGGCAGGTAGCGGCCCAGCTGTGCAGCTCCCATCACGAGTGGCCGGGCGGGGGGGGTAGGGCGGGCCGCCGCCGGGTGGCCACCCGGCATGTCGGCACTGGCATTACCATTGGCGGAGCAGGCCCCGAGGCCAGCCGCCACGAAAATCCATTTCATCATGGCTCAAAAGTACCGTTGTGAAGAAGAAGCGCGCTGCTAGCCTGGTGCAACGCCCAGCGCGGCCGTAGCTTTACACCCACTCGTGAATACCGCCCGCTACATATCGCGCCGCATGGACGGCGCCGACACCGGCTCCTTTACCCACTCCGTTACGCGTATTGCTACGGTCAGCATTGCCCTAGGCATTGCCGTGATGATTGTGTCGTTCTCCATTCTGCACGGATTTCGCGAGCAGATTCAAAACAAGATTTTCTCGTTTGGCGCTCACTTGCAGCTCTCGCGCTACGATACCAGCAACTCGCTCGAGGTAGCGCCCATCTCAGAGCCCGAGCTGCGGCGCGCATTGTCGCGTTACCCGCAAGTGGCTTCGGTTCAGCCGTTTGCTCGCAAAACGGCTATTATCAAAACGACGGACGAGGTGCTAGGAGTGGTACTCAAAGGCGTGAGCGAGCGGCACAGCCCCAGCTCGATGCGCCAGAATATGGTGGCTGGCAAGTTCATCACCTTCGCCGACTCGGCGGCCAGCAACGACATCGTTATCTCCCGCAAAATCGCCGATAAGTTGCGCCTCAAGGTGGGTAGCAAGGCGCTGTTCTACTTCATTCAACAGCCGCCACGGGTGCGGCCATTTCGGGTGTCAGGTATTTACCAAACTGGCCTCGACGAGTTTGACGAGGTGTATGTGCTCGGCGACTTACGCCAGATTCAGGAACTTAATGCCTGGCCCGACTCGCTAGTGGGTGGCCTCGAAGTACGCTTGCGCGATTTTGCGCGTCTCGACCACACCTTCGACCAGTTCCACGACCAGCTGCCCTACGAAGTCCGCATCGAAAAAATAACCGACCAGTATGCCCAGCTCTTCGACTGGCTCAATCTACTGAATCGCAACGTGATTATCTTTTTGATACTCATTATTTTCGTAGCTACTTTCAACATGGTGGCCACCATTTTCATCATGATTTTGGAGCGCACCAAGATGATTGGTATCCTGAAGGCGGTGGGCGCAACCGACAATCAGATTCGGGAAATGTTCTTCTTCCGCGGCATGTCCATTACGCTGCGCGGGCTGGTAATTGGCAACGTCATTGCCTTGGGATTCTGTGCGTTGCAGTATTATTTCCGAATTATTCCGCTCGACCCCGAGAACTACTACATGGACCGCGTGCCCATCGCCTGGGACCCCACCGTGATGGTGTTGCTCAACGTGGCTACGCTGGTCGCCTCCATCCTGTCGGTGCTCATTCCTACCTATATGATTGCGCGCATCAAGCCTATGGTGGCTATCCGCTTCGATTAAGCTACTGGGGTGGGGTAGGGATAATGCGCGCAGAATGCCTGTTGGCTAGTTGCCCAACTAGTAGGCTAAAAAGCCTTCACTATGGTCCACAGGGAATTCTTTTTCAATCCATACTGGTTAGGTTTTTTTTAGCGTTTACGCAGTAGAAAGCGGCAGTTGGCCGATGAAACTGGGCGCGTAGGGTGAAAAAAATCGTATCTTGCGGGTCCAAATAAGGCTTCCAATCAATTCGGTTCCGTGCAACCAACACGTCGCCTAGCTGCCTCCTAAGGGTATCATATTTTCCTTTTTTCATGAAAAATCTCGTTCTACGAGCAAGCCAGCTGATGCTGGCACTAGTGCTATTAGCCAGCCTGGGCCTGAGCAGCTGCAAAAAATCAGATTCTTCCACTACGGTTAATGGCAACTGGACCAGAGGTAACTCGTTTCCAGGCACTACCCGCAACGGTGCTGTTAGCTTCATTATCAATAATGTAGCATATGTAGGTACGGGTATCGACGCCAACAGCAACAAATACAAGGACTTTTATTCTTTCGCTCCTACTACCGGTAGCTGGACCAAGTTGACTTCGATGCCTGCTGCTGCTGTTGCGCGCTACAACGCCGTAGCTTTCGTGGCTGGTGGCAAAGGCTACGTGGGTACGGGCTACGATGGCACGAACATGCTGAGCGATTTTTGGCAGTTTGACCCCGCTGGTACGACTACTGTCACTACCACCACGGGCACTACCGTTACTACCACCACCACCAGCGGTAGCTGGAAGCAGGTTGCTGACCTGACGACGGTATCGGGCGGTACGGCTCGCTACGGCGCCGTAGCCGGCAACGTAAGCGATATCGGTTACGTGGGCTGCGGCTTCGATGGCAACTACCAGAAGGATTTTTACCGCTATAACCCGGCTGCCAACACTTGGAGCACCTTTGCTGGCTTCCCCGGCGATAAGCGCATGGGCGCGTTGGCCTTCACCATCAATGGACAGATGTACGTAGGTACGGGCATCAACAACGGTCTCTATACCACCGACTTCTGGTCGTATAACCCCGCTGGCGATACCTGGACGCGTAAGCATGACTTAGCTAACATTAGCAACAGCACGGGTTCGTACGACAACAGCGCCCTACCCCGGGCCTACGCTTCGTCTTTCGTAGTGGGTAACCTGGGCTACGTAACCGTAGGCAGCAACACTGCTGTGCGCACCGACTGCTTCGCTTATGACCCAACCCTCGATACCTGGACTGCCACTAACCCATTCAAGGGTGCCGGCCGCAACTCGGGCGTATCCTTCGGCATTGGCAACTATGGCTACGTGGGCACGGGCTACGCGGGCAGCACCCGTTTCGACGACTTCTGGCAGTTTGACCCCAATGCTGCGCAGGAATAAAGCTATTGGTTGGGCCGGATCGCTGGGCGCCCGGCTTTCCTTTGCCGCTTGTTGCCTGGGCCTGTTGCTGGCTGCTGCCAGCTGCTCGAAAGACCCGAGTGCTATCGGCGTAGGATTGCCCGATGCCCAAGCTAATACGGGTGCTTACCTGGTTGACACGTTGACGGTACGAGCCTCTACCGTGCTGCGCGACTCGGTGGTGACCTCCAACTTGGCCAACCTGCTGGTAGGTCGCTACACCGACCCGCTGCTGGGAACACTCACAGCTAAGAGTTATTTCCAGGTAGGCCTGACGGACGTGTTCAACCCGGATGCCTCGTTCATCTACGACTCCACGACGCTGGTACTGCGCACGGCTCCCGCTACGCGCCCAGATAGCTACATCTACGGCGATACGACCAAGACCCAAGCGCTGTTCGAAGTGCACCCGCTCATCGACCCCATTTCGGTTACGAAGGTGTCTTTTGCTTCGCCCAAGCTTACGCGTCTCAACTACGACTCGACCACCTTGCTCAACCGTGGAGGGGTAGTGCCGGTGCGGCGGGTACGGCCCACGTTGAGTACCCTGCGCCTGCGTCTCTCCGACGACTTAGGCCGCCGGCTACTTACGGCTGGTCAAACTGGCCGCATCACTACGCAGGACCAATTCGACGCTTTTCTTCCGGGCTTGGTACTTACGCCTGCGCCGAGCGATGACGCCACCATTGTGCGCCTCAGTGCAACGGCTAGCGACGCCGGTATGCTATTGTATTATCACGACCCGACTAACCCAACGGTGGTGCTTACCAGCACGTTTTCGCTAGCAAGTGTCAATCGCCACTTTTATCAGATAAAGGCAAACCGCCGCACGGCTGGCATAGCCAACCTGCCAACTACGTCGTTGCAAGCAGTTGATGCTGCCCGCACCGGGATGAACACGGTTATTGAAGGTGCGCTCGGGCTGCAAACTCGTTTGCAATTCCCTTACCTTACTGATCTGCAGCAGTATGGTGCCAATTTGACCATTACCGACGCAAAGCTTACGGTGCTGGTGCCACCAAATTCGCTCACTCAGTATGTGCCCGTGCCGCCTAACCTTTCTATCTACCTGACCGACGCTAACAATCATCCTCTAGGGCTTTACGCTAACGGTACGACAACAACAAACAATGGTGTCTATCAGTCAGGTGTTTCTACCCAAACCGGTATTGAGCAAGGTTCTTACAACTGGTCGGTAGAAAGCTACGTGCAAGCCGTTCTAAACCGGACTATTCCCAACAATGGTTTCTTGATAGCCTCTTCTACTCCCGCGCTACTCAATCGCGTGGTGCTTGGTGGGCCACTCAACACGACTAACCGACTCCAACTGCGGATATACTTTATTACCGTGAAATAGGCCTGCGCCTAGCATCGGTTGCCGCTGCCAAGGGGGGTAGCAATTGCCACATCATGAGGCAATTGCTACCCCCCTTTCTGATTTATCTGAAAAAAAGACAACTAAGCGCTACCCTCTCTCTGTTTAAGGAACGTGTCTGACCTGCTGCCCCCCTCCGCTACTCGCCCCGATTTGCTGCGCGTTTCCTACGATGACTACCGCGCCCTACCCGCCATTGCCAATTCGGATTTGTCGCGCCTGCGCGATGCCCTCGATGGCCGCCCTCCACGCACCGATTCCGGCTCGGGCGCGCTCAGCTTCGGCACGGCGTTTCACACGGCCCTGCTAGAGCCAGCCGAATATCAGCCTGGCCAGCCTGGCCTCAATGATACGCTCGTATGGTGGCTGGTAGAAGGTGTAAAGCTGAATACTGAGCTAAGCCGCCTGCTAGAGCACGGCGTCACAGAACGGAGCGCCATTTTCACCGAGCCTACTACCGGCACGCTGTGCAAGATGCGCGCCGACCTGGTGCTCGACCAGCCCGGCCAACCCTATACCGTAGTCGATTTTAAAACTACCCTGGCCCGCGATGCCGACCATTTTCGGCTACAATGCAGCCATTATGATTACGACCGCCAGGCTGCCTTTTACCTCGATGCCCTCCATGCCGAGCGCTTCTTGCTAGTAGGTGTGCAAAAGGTCGAGCCTTTCGGGGTTTTCCCCCTTGAAGTACCCACCGAAATGCTTGCCGAAGGCCGCCGCAAGTATATGCACCTGCTCAAGCTGCTACGCGCACCCGGCACCGCGCCTGCTTATCGCGCCCAGGCAGTGCAAGCCGCCGCCGCCGCCTTGGGTCACCCAGCAGCTTAGCGGTGCGGGTCCCTACCCCAGGTATGGAGATGTAATCAGTGAAAAGTAATTAGAACCCCGTCAGGTTATTAGCAGTCAACTCGCGTAGCAGTTGCCGCAAAGTAGCTGGCTCGTGCAGCTGCTGCACCAAGTACTGCAAGTAGTCCGTTTCGGCCCGCAAGTCACGCTTAATCTGGCGCAAGCGGGTACGCTGTTGCTTTTCAGTACCACTCCAAGGCGCATCTTCTACAGGCCGCCGAGCGGTAGCCAGTGCCTGCGTTAGTTGTGCTTGCTGCTGAGCCAGCGCAGTCGTGTAAGCTTGCAGCAAGGCGTCAGTTTCAGGGCTAGGAGTGGGGGTAGGGGTATCGGAGGCAGCCAGCAGTGCTAGCAGAGCAGCTAAATCACCGGCCGCGTAGGCCGCCGTAATGCGCTGCATCAAGGCTGTCTGAGCTTGCTGGGTAGCTGCATCGGCTTGGGCGGCGCGGTCGGGGTGGTGCAGGCGGGCTAGTTGGCGGTAGGCCGCTTTGGTATTTTGTAGCAGCAACTGACCGTCGGCCTCGGCGGCGTGCGCTTGGGTAGCGCGTTGGTACTGCGCGCGCTGCTGGCGCCGTGCCCGCGCGGCCGCCGCGGCCTGCTCGTGGGGCAGCAAAGATTTGTCAGGTTCAGCCGTAGCGAGGGGAGTAGGGCCGTCTTCCTCTTCCTCTAAAGACGGTGAAGCAGGGGCGTAGCGGTCCAGCAAGTCGCGCTCATCCTCCCCAAAATGGTTCTGCAGGCTGTGGGCGTTGTGTACCAGCGCCGCTATTACTTGCGCTTCTTCAGCGCGGTTCAGGTAGCCAGCCGTCAACGCGCTTTCTAGGGGCTCATATAGGGCCCGGCGTGCTACCACAGCTGCCGCGGCCACCGGCCCCACCTGCCGCCAATAAGCTTGGCGAGCGGCTACTTGGGTTGCCAACAGGGTACGCAGCTGCTCACGCAACGCATCGACAGTAGCCATTGCTTGGCGAAAGGCCTGCTGCACCGGCGAGCCAGCTTCTGGCGCAGCTATGCGGTCGGGCAAAAACTGTCGTTGGGGAAAGGAAGAATCACTCACAATCCCTAAAAGTACGGCCTGTCTCTTAATGACAATAAGGATTAGGTGTTTCGAATAACACTACAAGTACGCATGGTGGCTTCGCAATAAAGAAGTAAAATATACCTCAATTAATAATAATTGCATTCTTGTAAAAAAAGTAATTCGAAAATTATTTCAATAATAGTTGCGCAATTAAAATAATTGCTGCACCTTTGTCGTACTAAAAGCCCAAAGCCATGTACCGCCGCCTGAGAAATTTTCATACTTCAAGTAAGCTGCAGCCAGAGAAGCTGCTTCGGCTCGGTACGTTTGCCTAGTTTTAGCTTTCGCTAAGATTGACGCTACCCGAGCCCCTAACGCTCGGGTTTTTTGTTGTTGGCGGGTTACTAGCCACTTAGCTTATTGCTCAGCGTTCTTTTGCCATCCTGCCTTCTGCTAGCCGCAGCTAGGTTAAAACCAACTGGCAAATTGTATTTACGTTTTTTTCTTTCACGATTCTCGATCAGCATTTGCTAATAGGAATTAATGAAATTAAAAAATACTGAGCTTAAGGATTGTAAAATTAATCGGATTTATATGTCAAATAAAATGATTTTTATTTGCGTGGCAATGGTGGGTCTAATTCATAAAGAAAGAGTTACTAATTAATTTCCTTATCTGTTGCTCTTCACTAGCGCAGTTATGCTTTTTTATTTCTTGATTAGATCCCTACCCCCTCGTCGGCATAAAGATTATAGGTAGTAGCCACCTTTCGCCTCCAGGCAGTTGCTGCGCTCGCCCCGCTATAAAAAAAGTGAGCGGCGCTTCTGCACCCTGAAAATAGAATATTTAAAACCACGCGGCCTGGCCGGGCATTGAAGCGGAACCCCCGGCCATTTCTCGCACAAGTTGCTTAGTTACTGAAAATAAAAGCAGCCGGATAGAATAAACTGGCAAAATAATTGTTTCTCCTTTTACAAGAATCAACCATGATTCACGACTTAGGCAAACGGCTGACCCCTTAATGGCAGCCGCTGGCCGGAACGGCCACCCGCCGGGGCCCTAGTTGCTCCGGCGGCCCGTTCCAAACAGGTCGCCAACCAACTTTTTCGTGGGTACTACAAGCTCCGTAGCACTCAGGCTCCCCACAGAGCTTGAAATTGACCGAGCTACGAGGCAATTGCTGCTTTGAGTCAAAACCCCGGATCTTTATCCTCAGAGAGGTGTCATTACACCGTTACTATCCAGGGTATTTTGAGTTGGTCACGGATTTAATTCTTGTCCCGTAACCGAGCATCTGCAGATGGGTAGGGGTAGTAATTGGCGACCATCAGCTGCTTGGTGTATTGTACCGCGTTCTATAAACTCGGCCCTGCTTTGCATGTCCATTTATGCACGCCCTGGCTTTTAGCAAATCGGGTTTAGCTAAGCTTATCGAAGCGAAATAAAAGCACTGGCTGCACTACATAATCACCAGCTTGGTGTTTCGGCTCCTTCAAATCACGGAAGAATTTGCTAGTAGAAAAGTGAGTTTCCAACTATCCTTTTCATATGCTGACGCCTAATTCTTCCTCTTTTACTTCCAATTTTACAATTCAAACCTATGGCTTCTATTTTACGAGGCAATGATTTGCGGCAACTCGGGTTTCCGGAGGGCCGCGCTATTGGGCTGGCGCTGTCGCAGTTACAGCGCAAAGAGCACAAGCGCCTGACCCAAGCCGAGCAGCTTGCCCTGCTCAAAGCACTTTTGGCTGCCCCAACGGATTTCTTGGCCGACCTGGCTTGGAGCCACACGGCGGCCGCGCTGCTACCCCCCGTGTCGCGGCACATCGAGCTAGTAGCGCGCAAGCCCTACGCCACTTTCGGAGCCGAGCACATCGATGCCGGTGCTGTGCACCAGATGGAAACGGCTATGAAGCTACCCGTTACCGTAGCCGGCGCGCTCATGCCCGACGCTCACCACGGCTATGGCCTACCCATTGGGGGCGTGCTGGCTACCGACAATGCTGTGATTCCCTACGCTGTGGGCGTAGATATCGGCTGCCGCATGGCGCTTTCAGTGTTCGACTTGCCCGCCAAGTACCTCACTCAGCGGGTGCAGGAGGTACGCCACTTATTGCTCGAAAATACCCGTTTCGGCAGTGGCCGCAGCTGGGAGCGGGGCCAGCGCCTCGACCACGCCGTGCTACACAGTGATCCCTTTCAGTCCATTCCTTTCCTAAAAAATAAGCTGGACCGTGCTGCTGAGCAAGTCGGTACGTCGGGCTCGGGCAATCACTTCGTAGAATTCGGACTGGTCGATATCACCGACCCGGCCAATGAGCTGGGCCTACCTTTGGGTCAATACGTGGGCCTGCTGTCGCACTCGGGCTCGCGAGGACTAGGGGCGGGCATTGCCGAGCACTACACTAAGCTCGCTAAAGACGTATGCCAACTGCCTGCCGAGGCTCAGCACCTGGCTTGGCTGGGCCTCGACACCGAGGCCGGCCAGGAGTACTGGGCAGCCATGAACTTGGCCGGCGATTATGCCTCGGCCTGCCACGACCAGATTCACCGGCGCCTAGCCCGCGCCCTGGGCGAGAAGCCGCTGGCGAAGGTGGAAAACCACCACAACTTTGCTTGGAAGGAGCGCCTAGCCGACGGCCGCGAGGTCATCACGCACCGCAAGGGCGCTACGCCGGCTGGCGCGGGTGTGCTAGGCATCATTCCTGGCTCCATGACGGCCCCCGGCTTTATTGTGCGGGGCAAGGGCGCGGCGGCGTCCCTATCGTCGGCTGCGCACGGGGCGGGGCGGCAACTGTCGCGCACCCGGGCTAAAGCCGAAATTAGCGAAGCAGACCTACGCCGCCAGCTCACCGACCACGGCATCGAGCTGCTGGGTGGTGGCCTCGATGAGGCGCCGCAAGCTTACAAAGACATCCACACCGTGATGGCTAGCCAGCATGAACTGGTAGAGGTCCTCGGCTCTTTCACACCAAAAATCGTGCGGATGGATGGCGCATAAAAAGTTCCGGGCTAGTAAATCCGGTATCCTCCGCGACCTCGTAAAATTCTATGGCTCGCCAGAGCCGTATTTTCATAGCTCAGGAAAGCCCGCTGCCTTTGGCTGCGGGTTTTTTACTGTTTTCGCTGGCCGGAGCGGGGGGTAGGGGGAGCACGCGCACCACGTCGCCCACGCGCAGGCGCCCGCCCTGGGCAATGTGCGCCGTGAGACCCCCGTGGCCGCGCATCGCGTTGTAGCCGCCGGGACCTAGCTCTTCCTCCATACGCGAGCAGGGGTGGCATTCACCAGTAATATCCAGTACTACCTCATCGCCCAGTTGAATCTGCCTGCCTTTGAGCGCCAGTAGGTTAAGGCCGCTTACTGCCAAGTTGCGGCGCAGGCGGCCGGGCGCTAGCGGCTCGCTCAAACCCAGAAAGCCAGCTACGGCCGCCAAGTGCTCCTGCTGGATGAGCGTGATTTGACGCTTGCCGCCTGCTTTAGGGCTGGCGTGGTCGCCAGCCAAGTGGCGGTCCGTCAGTACGTCAGCCTCTAGCATAGATTCTAGTTCAGTGCGGCGGGCCGGCCGCCGGCCTATCCATTCTAGCCGGCCTACCTGGGGTAGGGTAGCGAGCAGCCGTGCTACTGTCGATTTATCGTCGCCAAAAAACGGAAAAGCCATAAAAAATAAAACTGTAAAGAGTGCTCAGTAGCTACAGGTTAAACGCAGGAGAAGGTAGCGCTTAATCACTTATTAAGAAGTTAATGAATCAGTTCGCTCTCATTTTAGCAACAGCTACAGTTCATCGGGTGTGCCAAATCCTTCGCGGATTTCGGGGTGGCTAATCTGCCCGCCCAAGTTACCCGCGCGCGCCAGTAGCCCAAAGCTGAGCATGGCGCCCAGTAGTGTAAGCCCCACCAGCAGCCGCACCCGCGCCGCGCCCTGCTGCAACTGCAAGAGGCTGAGCAACGCCAGTGTGCCCGTGCCCACCAGCACCCAGTAGCCGCCCCGCGCCGCCTGGGCGTGGTTCTGAATCAGGGCCTGGCTCACGCGGGGCATGTCTTTCACTACCTGTGCCGCGCCCGCGCCCGTCAGCTGCGCCGGTAGCCACACGGCCACGGCCACCACCAACGCCCACAGGCCAGCCCGTAGCAAGGCATCTTGCCGCTGCACCAGCCCGGCCGCCAGCAAAACTGCCCCCGCCAGCGCCCCAAAAATGGGTGCGTGATTGAAAAGAAGATGCCAGTGCGCTTGGTTCATGGGGTAGGAGGGGGTAGGGAAGAAGCTGCTGCAAAGGTAGCCGCCCCGTCCGGCGGCCCCCTAGTCGTTGCGGTGGGCGGCTAGCTTGTCGTGGTGGTTATCTTCGGCTTCTTCTACCGAGTGGGTTTCGCCCAAGTCATTGTCAGCTTTGGCTTTATCAGCTAGCAAACAATAAAACTGGTGAATAAGCCGAATCTCTTCCTCCGAAAAATCCTGGGCATTAATCAGCCGGTTGCTCGCACCTTTGGTGGCAGCCAGTAGCTCGTTTAGTTTGAGGTGCAGTACGAGCGAATCTTTGTTTTGGGCACGCTGAATGAGAAAGACCATCAAAAAGGTGATGATCGTAGTGCCCGTATTAATGACTAGTTGCCAAGTCTCAGAATAATGGAATAGTGGCCCTACCATCGCCCAGAGTAGCACGATACCCAAGGCTCCCACAAATACGGTCGTCGAGCCCGCCACCTTTGTCGTTTGCTCAGCAAAGTGTCCGAAAAAGGATTGCTTAACGATGCGTTGGATGGGCGTTGCCATGCTAAAATTTAACTAAAATAAGAAATTCTGTGAATGGCTATTTTCTTGCCAATTAAGCAGCTAGGTATGCAGAAGCTGGCTGGCGCCAAAGGTAGCGCCATCAAAAAAGCTGAGAAACTTGGAAAAAGTCGCAGCTAGTACTACATTTGCACCCGCTTCGACGCCTCAGCGAAGCCGGCCTCGCGCCGAGTCTAAGTTGCCGATTGCCCTTTGCGCACGTGGTGAAACTGGTAGACACGCCATCTTGAGGGGGTGGTGCCTTCGGGTGTGGGAGTTCGAATCTCCCCGCGCGCACGCAACGCAAAAAGCCCACCGTAAGGTGGGCTTTTTTTGTATCCGGCTATTTCTCGAAGGGGTTACCAGGCACCACCAGCACTACCCGTTCGCGCTCCACTAGCACTTGGCCGGGTAGAGAGCCTTTCGGCTTGCGCACAAACTTCTTGGGCGTCACTGTTACGGGGCACAGCGAGTCGTGCTGCCGGCGCGAGTACCAGCCTGCAAGCTGCGCCGCATGCTCTACCACGGGCTCGGGCACTGGCTGCCCCGCCCGGTGGCGAATCACCACGTGCGAGCCGCTCACGTCCTTGGCATGCAGCCACAGGTCTTCTTTATGGGCATATTTCTGCGTCAGCAAATCATTGTTCTGCGCATTGCGCCCCACCAAAATAGTAAAACCTTGGTCCTCAAAAACCTTGAATGGCAGCTCAGTATTGGCTTTGGCAGTGGGGGTAGGGTCGAGGGCATGCTGCTTGCGCCAGGCGCGCAGGCTGCGCAGCTCGGCTAAGGCGGGCTGGGTATCCAGCTCTTCTAGCAGCTCCAGATTTTGAAAGGCTTCCGCTTCGCGGCTACTAATGCGGGCTTGCAGCTGCCGCTCTTCGATTTGCTGGTTTTTGGCCTTGCGGTACAGATTTTCGGCCGTGCGCTGGGGCTTCTCCAGCGACTTAAGCTTGAGTACGACCGGCTCGTTGGTATAGAAGTCTACCACCTCTACCTGGGCCGCACCCGGTGTAATGGCGTGCAGGTTAGCCATGATGAGGTCGGCGCGGTGGCGGTAGCCCGCCTCGTGAGCCAGGGCGTGTAGGCGCTGGCTGGCTAGGTGCGCGCTGGTGCTAGCCTCGTCGGCGCGGCGCGTCAGGAGCTGGCGTAGTTGGCGGCGCTCGGTTTCGAGGGCGCGGCGCGCCAGCGCCAGTGGCACAAAGCGCCGTAGTGCGCCGATGGGGTCGGTGCCCGGTAGCGTTTCCAGTATCTCGCCCAGTGGCACTAGGCTCAGGCGCGTGCGGCCATCTAGGTGAAGGACGTAATAGTGCGCCGGGTTTTCCAGTTCCGCCAGCAAGTCAGTAGCGAGTTGCTGCTTGCGCGCGGTGGGCGCAGGGTCGTAGTCCCGCTGTTCGCGCAGGAAGCGCGCTGGCAGGTCGGCCAGCGCGGGCGGCAGCTTGCCGCTTTCGCCAATGAGGAGGGGGGTAGGGGCCGCCGCGGCCCGTAGTTCGCCATCGGCAATGTAGTTCTGGTGGAATAGCTGCGCTAGCGCTTCCGGGCTGGGCCGGAAAATGGCGTTTGGCCGCGGGCCATACAGCTTGAAAACCAACGTAGCGGCATCCTCCACAAACGTAAACTGCAGTACCCGGTCCTGCGGCCAGGCCTCCACGTGCGCCACCGTGCGGCCCAGCAGTTCGGGGAGCAGGTCCACTGAGTTTTGACGAGCTCGGCGAAAGGTTTCGGGCAGAGCCAACGCTGGAAATGCGGCGCCCAACTGCGCTTTCAGCCAAAACTCCGCGCCAGCTTCATTTAGCAGGCCCACCACTAGCTCGTCTTTCTCTTGCGAAAAACAGCTGGCCACACGGTAGCCGCGCAACTGCTCAGTGAGGGCCGGGGCCAGTTGGCGCAAGAAATAATAATTGGTGTGCACGCCGGAGATTCTTAGTTGAGCTACGAAACTACGTGGCAGACGCAGCTCTCAGGCTAAGCAGTTCAGCCAAGCGCGGTCGTAGCTCACACCTTCTCAGCCGTAACATCATTTTCCCTACTCCACCTCCACCACTAAACCATCGTAGGCCAGCCGCACCCAGGGGGGTAGGGTAGCTTCCACCTCGCGGTGGCGGCCCAATTGGTGACTGATGTGAGTGAGATAGGCCCGTCGTGGTTTCAATTCTTCCAGAATGGTCACTGCCTCGCCCAGCGTGAAGTGCGAAATATGCGGCTCGTGCCGCAGCGCATTAAGTACAATGGTATCGGCGCCGCGCAGTTGCTCCATCGTGTTGGCGGGCAGTCGGTTGGCATCCGTTAAGTAGGCTAAGCCACCGATGCGAAACCCCAATACTGGGAGCTTGTAGTGTATGGCCCGCAGCGGCTGCACTGCCAGACCTAGCACGTCAAATGGCTGGTGGTCATCCGTAATGGCGTGCAGGCTCACTTGGGGCACACCAGGGTACTTATGCTCGGCAAAAATGTAAGCAAACTCGCGTTTGAGCTGTTCTATCACGCGCGGCTCAGCAAAAATGGGCATTTCCTCCTGCTGCCGAAAATTGAAGGCACGCACGTCGTCGAGCCCTGCCGTATGGTCCTTGTGCTCGTGCGTAAACAAGATGCCGTCGAGCTGGCTGATGTGGGCCCGTAGCATCTGCTGCCGAAAATCGGGGCCCGTGTCAACCACCAGGCTGCGCCCGGCCACCTCTAAATGCACCGATACACGTAGGCGTTGGTCGCGGTAGTCGAGCGAGCGGCACACCGGGCAGGAACAGCCTATCATCGGCACCCCCGACGAGGTGCCCGTACCGAGAAAGGTGAGTTTCATACAGTTAAAAGTCAGTTAGTTAAAAGCGGTTAGCCAGTAGCTTTTTTCGAAAAGAAAGCTACTGGCTAACCGCTTTTAACTGATGGCCTCAAAAAAATTAGCCTACGTACTGGCGCACAACGCGCACCAGAGCATCAAAATCAAGGGGTTTGGGCAAATAGTCCGTAATGCCGGCCTCCCGAAACTGCTCCAGCGAATAGTTGTTGGCGTTGCCCGTGATGGCAATTACGGGCAATTGGTTGATGCGGGGGTCAGTATGGTTGCGAATTTCCTTGGTGCACTCCAACCCATTCTTTACAGGAATGTTAATGTCCATTAGCACGCCATCTACCGGCTGGCTCTCAAGTTGGCGCAGGACTTCGCCCCCATTTTTGGCTAATACAATCTTGTACTTCTGCTGTTCCAATATTTTACGAGTCAGGCTCAGAATGACGGAGCTGTCTTCCGCAATGAGAATAGTTTTGATTTGAGATTCGGGATCCATGAAAAAAGGAAATGGTAGTGGCAAAGAAAAGAAGATAGTGGACTGGGCAATAACTACTAAAATCTACTGAATAGCAAATATATTTTTACAAATCCGACTCAATACTAGCTAATAGCGTGGGATAATGACTCACAAACTCCACAAATAACTGCTCTAGATCGATTAATCCTTGAGCCAGCATCTCTGTTTCATGGTTTTTAAGAGCCTGCTCAAGTGCCAGTGCCTTAGCAGCTAAGTGCGTGATTCCTAGAGTTCCAGCTGTGCCTTTCAACTGATGTAGCAAGGGGTGTAAGCCCGCCAGGTCATCAGCAGCCCAGCACGCATTTGCTTGGTCGATAAGGGGAGTGGTTTCTTCCACAAACTCGTTGTAGAGCTCAGCGGCAAACCCTTCGCCACCTAGTTGGTGCAGTTGTGAAAGTACCTCAGCATCAATGATGGCAGGGGGGGTAGGGGCAGCTACTTCGGCCAGCGGCTGCGGGCCATTGACCCAACGCGCCAGCGTTTCGGCCAGCTGCTGTTGCTTCACGGGCTTAGCCAGGTAGTCATCTAGGCCGGCTTTCACAAAGCGAATAGCATCGTCAGGCATCGAATAGGCCGTCATGGCCACGATGGGGGGGCTGGCGGCCCCCAGCTGTGCCTTGATAGCGCGGGTAGCCGCAATGCCATCGAGCCCCGGCATCTGAATGTCCATCAGAATAAGCTGATAAGCGGCATTAGGAGCCGTGGCGCGCGCAATAGCTTCGTAGCCGTCGCTAGCTACCTCTACGTGGCAATTTAGCTTGGCCAGCAGGCGGGCCGCTACCTTCTGGTTAATGGCGTTGTCATCAACTAGCAGAATGCGCAATGGTGCGCCAGCGAGCAGCGTATCTGTCGCCGGGGGTGGGGGTAGGGCTGCCGGTAGTGCTTCCTGCACTGGGTCAGGGTCGGCCGTAAGTATCTGGCAGCGAATAGTGAACCAAAAAACGCTGCCTTCACCCGTGTTGGAAAGCACTCCGATGGTGCCACCCAGCAACTCAGCCAATTCTTTGCTGATGGCCAAGCCTAGGCCTGTGCCACCGTAGGCTTTGCTAGGGGTGGTATCGAGCTGGGTAAAGCTGGTGAACAAACGCGCCGCGTCGTTGGGCGAGATACCAATACCCGAGTCTTGCACAGCAAAGCGTAAGGTACAATAGTCACCCTCGGTGCGTACTAGCGATGTCACTACGTTCACCGTGCCCTGCACCGTAAACTTAATGGCGTTGGCGACTAAGTTGGCCAGTATTTGCAGCAGGCGCGTTTCGTCTGTGACGATGAAGGTGGGTGTTTCGGGCGTGACGTGGTAGCTGAACCGAATATTCTTCTGGTTGGCTCGGTACGAGAACAGCGCACTCAGGCGGTCGAGCAGCGGTACCAGCGCCAAGGGCGATTCGTGCAGGCGCATCTTGCCAGCCTGAATCTTCGACAAGTCCAGAATATCGTTCAGGATAGTCAGTAGGGCCTCAGCGCTCGTGCGAAGTGTATCTACATAGTCGGCCTGTTCCCCATTGAGGATAGTTTGGCCGAGCAGGTCAATCATCCCAATGATGCCGTTCATAGGCGTGCGCAGTTCGTGGCTCATATTGGCCAGAAACTGCGTTTTGGCCTCCGAAGCGGCTTCTGCTTCTTCTTTAGCCAAGCGCAGGTCATCCTGAATACGACGAATCTCTGTGATATCGCGTACAATGCCCTCGGTGCCAAACGAAGTCCGGCGCGCATTAACGAGCACACTCACAGCGTGGCCGTCTTGGTGGCGCAGCTGCGTTTCGAAGTTACGCAGTTCGCCATGTTTGCGCAGTTCACTCAAGAGGGTTTGGTGCTGGTTGGGCTGCCAGTACACATTGTCTAGCGGGTAGCTCAGCGCTTCCACTGGGTTATAGCCGAGTACCTCCCGCACCGACGGGCTCAGGATAGTGAAGCGTCCCTCGCGGTCAGTACGGTAATAGATGTCTTGGAAAGACTCAAAGATGGAGCGAAATTTTTCTTCCTGCGCTGCCAACACCAACTGCGAATTTTTTGTAGCGGTGATATCCTGAGCTTGAGCGGTAATCTCCTCAAACGAGCCGTCGGGCAAGTAAATAGGAGCCAGTGTGACATTTAGCCACACATCAGAATCTCTTACCTTACGTAGTGGTATGTCAAACTGTTGCGCCTCGCCGCGGCTGGCCGCTATATAACTACGGCGAAACAATTCACGCGTATCTTCATCAGAAAGCGCTGCATCTGAATCTATTAGGTTGAGGCCTTGGGTAGGCAATGCCCCGTTGTTATGCAGGTAAAAATCGGCGTAGTTACGGTTGAAAGAGACGAGAAATCCGCGCCGGTCCACGTTCCACACTAGCTGGGTGCCACTTTCAAAAATAGCATTTAACCGAGCATTCTGCAGCGCGAGGTGCTCCTCCTGCCGCTTGCGGTCGATGGCCAGCGCCACTTGCCCCGAGATGAAATGCAGAATATCGAGGTCGGCGGGAGTGTATAAATCAGCCCGATCATACTCCTGCACCGTGAGCACGCCAATGGTGCGGTCGCCCACGCTCAGCGGCGAGGCTAGTAGCACGGCCGGCAGGCGGCCAAACGCCGTGAGCTCGCCGGTACGCATCAAGCGCATTAGGTCAGCCTTGGTGAAGTACAGTGGCTGGCCCTGCTCAATCACGTACTCCGTTACGCCCATCGAAAATGGCCGGCCATCGCCCTGCTCAAAATAGGCGTGCTGGTCAACGTAATACACGAAGTTCAACTCCGTGCGCGCATCGTCGCAGAGGGCAATGAAGATATTATTGGTTTCAATTACCTTGCCCAGCTCACGGTGAATGGCTCCGTAGAGAGCGGGTAAGTCGTGAGCCGAAATGGCTAGGTTGGCAATGCTGTAGTATACTTTTTGCAGCCGCTCGGCCTTAATGCGGTCCGTGATGTCGTGCAGTACGGCGCGGGCGCTAGGCAGCCGACCCGGCTGCTGCTCGCTACTAACCGAGCCGATAAGATGCACTGGCCGACCTGCCTTGGTTAGCAGCACAGTTTCGAGCTTATTCAGCGCTTGTCCTTCGTAGAGGCGCCGCAGTTGGTACAGCAGCTTGGCGCGGTAGTACGGGTGCACCACGTCGGTAAAAGGGCGGCCGAGCAGCTCGTTTTCGGTGTAGCCCAGCTTTTCCTGCCCCGCCCGGTTCACAAACAGCAGCACGTTGGTGGCGCTTAGGTGCAGAATTAAGTCATGAGAGCTATTGAAAAACTCGCGCAGGTAGGCAGGCTCGGGTAGAGCCAGCTGCACACCCGCGCCCGGCTGGGCGCCTTTGGGCAGCACGTGGCCTGCGGCCCACACACCCGTAATCTCACCCTGCTCATCCTGCACCACATTAGACTGCCATTGCAGCGTTAGAAAGCTGCCGTCTTTAGCCGCGAGTTCTGATTCGTAGTAGGAGGGGTAAGTTTCCTCGCCCGCCATAATGCGCTGTATCTTAGCGCGATGCTCAGCCTGCTGGGCGCGGGGCACTAGGCGAAACGTAATAGACTGCCCCAGTAACTCGGCCTGGTCATAGCCGCTCAGGTTGAAAAGCGTGTCGTTTGCTTCTATAATTAAACCATCGCGGTCAATTAGCACGTAGGCCAATTGCAGCTTGTCGAGCATGAGGGCGGTAGCCGGTAGCATCGATACCGGAGAAGGTGATTGCATAGAGGGCGAAAAACGCTCGTTAGGTATCGTCTTTTCCATTAACGTACCATACGGGGTTAGTTTTGGGCTGAATTTACGACGTACACGCCATTTTGTATTCTTGTGGGCCCAAATTAGTTGCTAGGCCGGCTCTACGCATTGTGCTGGCCGCTACTACCGACCTCAGCTACGACCAGCGCATGCAGCGTATTTGTGGCAGCCTGGCGCAGGCCGGCTACACTGTGCAGCTGGTCGGCTGGCAGCGTCCGGGCTCGGTGCCGCTGGCCCCGCAGCCCTATGCCCAGCACCGGCTGCGGGGTTGGTTTCAGCACGGCAAGCTGTTTTATGTAGAGTATAATGTGCGCTTGCTCGTGTATTTGCTGAGCCAGCGCGCGGCTGTTTGGGGCTGCGCCGACCTCGATGCGGCCCTGCCTACCTGGCTGCGGGCACGGCTTGGCAGCCAGCCGTTTGTGTACGACGCCCACGAGTTCTTTACCCAAGTGCCGGAGGTAGTGGCCCGCCCGCGTGTGCAGCGCATCTGGCAGTGGATAGAGGATTTTATCGTGCCGCGGGCTCAGTTGCGCTACACCGTAGGCCCAGCTTTGGCCCGGCTTTTTGAGCAGCGGCACTTCGGCTGTCGCTTCGCCGTGGTGCGCAATGTGCCGCTAGCCTCATCGGCAGTAGCGCTCCCCGCCGCACCTGCTCCCGCCGCCTACCCCCCCCCCGCCACGTTACTTTACCAAGGGGCGCTCAACGTAGGCCGGGGCTTGGCCGAACTGCTGGCGGCCATGCCGCAGGTGCCCGCCCGGCTGGTTGTTTGCGGCGAAGGCGACTGCTCAGCCGCGCTGCGGGCGCAGGCAGCGCACCTAGGGCTGCTCGCGGCGGGGACACAGTACCTAGCGGGGCAGGTCGAGTTTCGGGGCTACGTGCTGCCCGCTGCATTGCGAGCACTCACGGCACAGGCTACAGTGGGCATTATGCTACTCGAAAACACGGGCCTCAGTTATTATTACTCGCTGGCTAACAAGTTCTTCGATTATGTGCAGGCCGGTATTCCGCAGCTTTGCATCGATTTTCCGGAGTATCGCGCGCTCAACGCGCAGCACGAGGTGGCCGTGCTGGTGCCCGACCTGGCTCCCGCCACCCTAGCCGCTGCTCTCACCCGGCTATTGCCCGGCGGCCAGCCCGGCCCCTATTACGCACAGCTGGCTGCCAACTGCCGCCGCGCCCGCGCCGAGTGGAATTGGCAGCACGAGGAAAAAACGCTGGTGCAGCTTTATGCAGAGCTGCTTGGGGGGTAGGGCTGGGGCTACGCACCGCTAGTTAAACCTAGTTTTGGGAGGTGTCCGTAGCTTCGTGGTTGTTTTTGTTTATTACGGCGGCTTGCTTCGACTCGCTGCGCTTTGTATGCTGCCTCCTCACTTGCTAGCCCGGCTGGCCCCTACCTCCGCCGACCCGCGCCCTGTGCTGCTGGCCGTGGCTGGCCCCACTGCCGTAGGCAAAACGGCGCTTACCGTAGCGCTGGCCCAGCAGCTAGGCACCGACATCATTTCGGCCGACTCGCGCCAGTTTTTTCGGGAGATGAGTATTGGCACGGCTAAGCCCACGCTGGCCGAAATGCAGGGGGTAGGGCACCACTTCATTGGCTCTCATAGCATTACGGAAGACTACAGCGCTGGGCGCTTTGCAGCCGATGCGGAAGCCTGCTTGACTGAGCTGTTTAGAAAGCACCAGGTGGTGATTGCCACTGGTGGCTCGGGGCTGTATTTGCAGGCCCTCACCGATGGCCTCGACGAGCTGCCCGCCGTGCCGCCCGCCGTGCGCGAGCAGCTGCAGCACGAGCTGGCTGAGCTGGGCCTACCCCCCCTCGTGGCCGAGCTAGCCGCCACCGATCCCGTCGCCCACGCCCGCATCGACCTGCAAAACCACCAGCGTGTGCTGCGCGCCCTCGAAATCACGCGTGGTACGGGCCGGCCCTTTTCCAGCTTTCACCAAGGGGCCGCAGCCGTAGCCGCTAAGGCCGCTGCCCGACCTTTTCGGGTAGAAAAAGTGGCCCTGACGCGCCCGCGCGAAGAACTGTATGAGCGCATCGACCAGCGAGTGCTGCAAATGCTTGACCTAGGGCTAGTGGCCGAGGTTGAAGGTCTGCTACCCTACCGCCACCACCAAGCGCTGCAAACGGTGGGCTACCAAGAAATATTTGGCTACCTCGACGGCACCTACGACTATGCCGAGGCCGTGCGCTTACTTCAGCGCAACACCCGCCACTACGCCAAGCGCCAGCTGACCTGGCTGCGGCGCGACGGGGCATATGAATGGCTGGAATTATAAAAAGAGTTTATGCTTGCGAGCCTGCGAAGCAATCGCCTCAGCACGAAGTCCGAATGACTTGTTCTGGTGCGATTGCTTCGCAGGCTCGCAAGCATAAACGACCTAACGACTGCTTAAACCGACAGTATTTCTACCATCCGCATGAAGCTCTGATTGATAACCTTGCGCTTATTAATGGTATCGTCGAAGGGTGTGTACATGAGCTTGCGGTCTACAATGCCGGCCATCACGTTTTTCATACCATTGAGTAGGCCCTCTACGGCCGCAATGCCAAGCTGCGAAGCCAGCAGGCGGTCGGCTGCTGTGGGCGAGCCACCGCGCTGAATGTGCCCCACAATCGTGACGCGCGTATCGAGCTGCGGAATGGCTTCCTTCACCCGCTTGGCCACTTTGTGCACGTTGCCTTCTTCCTCGCCCTCGGCCACAATGACGATAAACGAGGTTTTATTGCGCTTGTAGCTCAGCTGTAGCGACTCGATAACGGCCTCCACACTCATGGCCGTTTCGGGTACCATTACGATTTCGGCCCCGCCGCCAATGGCACACGGAATGGCGATGTAGCCCGAGTCGCGGCCCATCACTTCCACAAAAAAGCAGCGGTCGTGCGAGTCGGCCGTGTCGCGAATCTTATCGATGGCCTCCAGCGCCGTGTTCACGGCCGTATCGTAGCCGATAGTGTAATCGGTGCCGTAGAGGTCATTGTCGATGGTGCCCGGCGCGCCCACCGTTGGAATACCAAACTCCTTCTCAAAAATGGTGGCGCCCGTAAACGTGCCGTTGCCACCGATGGCCACTAGGCCCTCAATGCCGTGGTTCACGAGCTGGTCGAAGGCCTGCTGCCGGCCTTCTTTGGTCATGAATTTTTGGGAGCGGGCCGATTTCAAAATCGTGCCGCCGCGCTGTACCGTGTTCGAAACCGAGGCCGAATCCATGCGCACAAATTCCCCTTTTATCATGCCGCTGTAGCCGCGCATAATGCCGTACACTTCGATGCCATGATATACCCCGGCCCGTACTACCGCCCGTAGGCAAGCGTTCATGCCCGGTGCATCGCCCCCACTGGTAAAAACTCCAATTCTCTTCATAATCAAAAGTCAGCTAAAGCGCCCGAGGCCAACCTTACGTTGGCTTACCCGCCGCAAAGGTCGTAAGTCTGTCGCACTTGCCGGACGAGCTTTCGGGATTTAAGCCCGACATTTTTGCGTTAGTTGCGTAAAAGGCCCGGTAACTGGCGCCCAGATGCTTGGTTATTAGCGTTTTTTTGATTACTTTTCGCTATCTCATCGCCCACCTTCACTCTCTCCTCCATGTTTGGTTTTTTCGAAAACGAGCAGGCCAAAAAAATAAAAGGCCACCTCTGTAATCTCGCGGCTTTGGCCAAGGCCGATGGCCACGTCGACGACCGGGAAATGAACTTTATCATCACCGTTGGCAAGAAAAACGGTGTATCATCCGCAGAGGTGCGCAGGCTCGTAGAGGGCAACTCCAATTGCCTTTCTGACCTGCCTAGCAATGATTCGGAGCGCTTCGACCAAATTTTTGACCTCGTGGATATGATGCTGGCCGACGGTATCATAGACGAAACCGAAATGGACTTTTGCATTATGATGGCCGAGAAGCTTGGCTTCCGCCAGGCCATTGTAGGCGTGCTGGTACGCAAGATTTCGCAAGGCGTGAAAGACGCCATGCCGCGCGAGCGCATCAAGGGCGAAAGCCTGTCTTTCTTGAATTATAATTCTTTGCCCCAGCGCTAGGGGGTAGGGCCCGTGGGCACCTACCACAAAGCGGGAGCGCGGCGCCTCTGCTACTCGTTTCGGCGAATAGCAGAGGGGCCGCGCTCCCGCTTTGTGGTAGGTGCTGGCTGCTTTAGGCGCCGATGGCGCGTAGCAGCCCCGACAGCGCCGCATCAATCTCGGCCTCGGTAATGGTGAGCGGTGGCGCGATGCGCAACGAGTTGTCGCAAAACAAAAACCAGTCGGTGAGAATGCCTTCTTCGGCTAAGGCGCGGTCTATAATGGGCTTCAGTACCTCAAACGACTCGAACTCCACGGCCATCAGCAGCCCGCAATGGCGCACCGCCCGGATGGCCGGGTGCCGCAGCCCGGCGCGCAGGCGCGCGGCCTTGGCCGCCACGCCCGCCAGCAGGTTTTCCTCCTGAATAACCTGCAGCGTAGCCAGCGCGGCCGCGCAGCTCACTGGGTGCCCGCCAAACGTGGTGCAGTGCCCCAGAATGGGGTTGGTCTGGAACCCCACCATAATCTCGGGCGACGAGATAAAGGCTCCAATCGGCATGCCGCCGCCCATGCCCTTGGCGCACACCAGGATGTCGGGCACCACCCCAAACTGCTCGAATGCCCACTGCGTGCCCGTGCGCCCAAAGCCGCACTGAATCTCGTCGAGGATGAGCAGCGCGCCCACCTCGGTGCAGCGCTGCCGCACGGCGGGCAGGTAGCCAGGCTGCGGCAGGCGCACGCCGGCCTCGCCCTGCACAGTTTCGAGGACCACGGCCGCCGTGTGCTCGGTTATCAGGGCCAAGTCGGCTAGCTCGTTGTAGCGTAGGTGCGTCACGCCAGGCAGCAGGGGCCGATAGCTGTTCTTGAATCCCTCGGAGCCGGTGATGGACAGCGCGCCGTGCGTAGAGCCGTGGTAGGAGTTGAGGGCCGATACCAGGCCCGGGCGGCCGGTGTGGCGCTTGGCCAGCTTGAGGGCGCCCTCGATAGCCTCGGTACCCGAGTTGGTAAAATAAACTGTGTCGAGCGGGGGGGGTAGGGTGGCGGCCAGCGCGTGGGCCAGGCGGGCGGG
>Ga0160429_1000498_pt1 | contig 34802 bp, 35 predicted proteins | sample SolpanmetagenomR_FD_108199 | JGI IMG/M metagenome (GOLD analysis project Ga0160429, IMG submission 108199) | Solar panel surface microbial communities from Lawrence Berkeley National Laboratory, California, USA - R | ecosystem: Engineered > Built environment > Solar panel > Unclassified ... | reverse complement strand
GGGCCGGCCGATGGACCGCCTCGTCTGCGGCGACGTCGGCTTCGGCAAGACCGAGGTGGCCCTGCGCGCCGCGGCCGCCGCGGTGTTCGCCGGCAAGCAGGTGGCGATCGTCGCCCCGACCACCGTGCTGGCGCGCCAGCACGTGCAGACCTTCACCCGGCGCTTCGCCCGCTTCGGCATCGCGGTTGCCCACCTGTCCCGCCTCGTCTCGGCCGCCGAGGCCAAGCGGGTGAAGGCGGGGCTGGCCGATGGCACGATCCGCCTGGTGGTCGGCACGCACTGCCTGGCGGCCAAGGGCGTGGGCTTCGCCGATCTCGGCCTGATGGTCATCGACGAAGAGCAGCGCTTCGGCGCCCGGATCAAGCAGGGGCTGCGGGAGGCGGCGGGCGACGGCCACGTGCTCACGCTCACGGCGACCCCGATCCCCCGCACGCTGCAGAGCGCGCTGGTGGGGCTCCAGAGCCTCAGCGTCATCGCCACGCCGCCGTCCGTGCGCCAGCCCATCCGCACCGTGATCGCGCCCTTCGAGGACGAGGCGATGCGCGACGCCCTGCTGCGCGAGCACCGGCGCGGCGGCCAGAGCTTCGTCGTCTGCCCGCGCATCGAGGACATCGCCCCGATGGCCGCGCGCCTCGCCAAGCTGGTGCCGGACCTGCAGACCCGGGTGGCCCATGGCGAGCTCAACGCCGCCGAGATGGACGACGTGATGGTGCGCTTCGCCGACGGCGAGGGCGACGTGCTGCTCGCCACCAGCATCATCGAGAGCGGGCTCGACGTGCCGCGCGCCAACACCATGCTGGTCTGGGATGCGGAGCGCTTCGGCCTGTCGCAGCTGCACCAGCTGCGCGGCCGGGTCGGGCGCGGCCAGCGCCGCGGCGTGGTCTACCTCCTCAGCCGCCCCGACCGGCCGCTGACGCCCGCCACCGAGAAGCGCCTGCGGACGCTGGAAGCCCTCGACCGCCTCGGCGCGGGCTTCGCGATCAGCGCCCGGGACCTCGACCTGCGCGGGGCCGGCGATCTCGTCGGCGAGAACCAGGCCGGCCACGTCAAGCTCATCGGGCTCGGGCTCTACCAGCACCTGCTGCACCTGGCCCTGCGCGCGGCCAAGGGCGAGCCGGCCGAGGACTGGAACCCGGAGATCCGCCTCGGCCTCTCGGGTGCCGTGCCGGCCGACTACGTGCCCGAGCCCGAGGTGCGGCTCAGCCTCTACACCCGTCTCCTGCGCCTCACGAACCCGGAGGAGGTGGAGGCCCTGTGCAGCGAGGTGGTGGACCGCTTCGGCCCGCCGCCCGCCCCGTTCGAGGACTTGATCGCCCTGGCCCGGCTCCGGGTCGGCTGCCTGGGGCTGGGCATCCACCGCCTCAGCGGCGGACCGCAGGGGCTGGCCGCCGACCTGCGTCCGAGCGCGCCGCCGCTGCAGGTTCCGGTCCACGCCCACATCGTGCGCAAGGACAACCGCGTGCTCCTGCGCCAGGGTAGCGAAGATCCGGCGACGCGCGGGCGCCTCGCCGCCGCCTTCCTGGAGCGGCTTCGGGCGCAGGGCGAGCGACCGGCGCCGGCCGTTACGGCCGCGGCGGCCTGAGCGGCGCGCGCACGAGGGCGTGAGGCACGGAACGGCCGTCGCCGGGGGCCGATTGACCGGAGGCAAGGGGGCGCCCAGCGGCGCCCCCGGTTGCCACCCGAGACCTGAATGCCCGAGACCCGCCGCTCATGACCGACCTGTCCCGCCGAAGCCTCCTGGCCGCCACGGCCGCCGGGGGATCCCTCCTCACCGTGGCGGGCGCGCAGGGCCAGCCCGCGGCGCCCGCGGCGCAGAGCCCGATCCGGGGCAAGGACGGCGCTTCGATCCTCGGGCCCCGCAATCCGGCCCGGGAGGCGGAGGACCCCTTCACCCTGCGCCCGCCCCGGACCGACCACGGCACGATGCCGAACCTGAAATGGTCCTTCGCCGACAGCCACATGCGCCTCGAAGAGGGCGGCTGGGCCCGGCAGACGACGATCCGCGAACTCCCGGTGTCGAAGGCGATGGCGGGGGTGAACATGCGGCTCGGCGCCGGGGTGGTGCGCGAGATGCATTGGCACAAGGAGGCCGAGTGGGCCTACATGCTGAAGGGCCGGGCCCGGATCACCGCGGTGGATGCGCAGGGGCGGACCTTCGCGGACGATGTCGGCGAGGGCGACCTCTGGTACTTCCCCTCGGGCATCCCGCACGCGATCCAGGGCCTGTCCGCCGACGGCGTCGACGGCTGCGAGTTCCTGCTGGTCTTCGACGACGGCGGATTCTCGGAGGATTCCACCTTCCTGCTCACCGACTGGCTGGCGCATACGCCCAAGGAGATCCTGGCCAAGAACTTCGGCCTGCCGGAGAGCGCCTTCGCGGGCGTGCCGGAGAAGGAGCTCTACATCTTCCCGGGGCCGACGCCCGGCCCCCTGGACGCGGACCGGATGGGCGGCGCCGGCCCGGTGCCGGAGCCCTTCAGCCACCGGATGCTGGCCCAGGCACCCCTGAGCCTGCCGGGCGGCACCGTGCGCATCACCGATTCCTCGGTGTTCAAGGCCTCGAAGACCATCGCGGCCGCCCTGGTGGAGTTGCAGCCCGGGGCCATCCGCGAGCTGCACTGGCACCCGAACGGCGACGAGTGGCAGTTCTACATCGCGGGCCAGGGCCGCATGACGGTGTTCGGCTCGGAATCGAAGGCCCGCACCTTCGACTACCAGGCCGGCGACGTCGGCTACGTGCCCTTCGCCATGGGCCACTACATCGAGAACACCGGCACGACGCCCCTGAGCTTCCTGGAGATGTTCCGCAGCCCGACCTACGCCGACATCTCCCTGCGCCAGTGGCTCGCCCTCACCCCGCACGCCCTGGTGGCGGCGCACACCCATCTCAGCGCGGCGGATCTCAACCGCCTGCCGGGGGTCAAGGCGCCGGTGCTGCCGGGCTGACGCGAGGGCATCGGATCGCGCGGACGCGGAACTGTCGGGGTCGTGATCCGGGAGGATGACTTCTCACAGGCATGTTGCGCCCTGATCTCCCGCCGCCGAGACGAGATAGCCGTTCCGCGCCTGCCAGCGCACGCGCCACGTCATCATGCAGCCCGGCATCGAAAGTTGGAGAACCGCCCGTCGCATGCCCGACTCTTCGAAGACGGGCTGGGTGAACCCTTCGGTGCGCAGGCGCTGGATCATGTCGGGCTCCGGAAATCCCGGCGGAAAGACTTCGGCGATGCGCGTCTGGAAGGCGTCACTGGCCTCGTCAAATTTGTCCGGCAGCCCCCGGACGAGGGGAGGCTTCGTGATCGCCGGCACGGCGGCCTGGAGCGCCCAGATCGGCACCGCGACCAATATGCCGAGCGCGAGCACGACGGCGCCACTTAACACTCGAACGACGATCCGACCTTCCACGAGCACCACCATGGATTGGATGCAGTCTTTCACCTCATCGGCTTCGGCACGATAGCTCTCCGTCGGCGAACTCTCAACCTAGGGGTGTACAGACCGGAATAGCCGAAACCGCCTCGACCTAGCTCCCAGGCTTCCTCACCGCCGCGGCCACGTCCACGGGCTTCGGCAGCAGGCCGAGGCGGTGGAAGGTGTCGGCGACTCGCTGCTGGTCGGCGGTGGTCTCGGCGTTCAGGGGCGTGACCCCGTAGGTGAGGCGGCGCAGGGCCACCGTGAGGATCGGCGCCGGGATGCCGACGGAGGGGGCGAGTTCGGCCGCCACCGCGTCGGTGTTATCCTTGGCCCAGGCGTCGATCGCGCCGATCGCCGCCAGCGTCGCGTCGAGGGCGGGGCCGTTGGCGGCGGCGAAGGCGCGGGTCGAGAGGTAGAACTGGCGGTTGGGCACGAGGTCGGTGCCGTCGACGAGGATGCGGCCGCCGGTGCTGCGCTCGCCCGAGGCGAGGTAGGGGTCCCAGATCGCCCAGGCGTCCACGGCGCCCCGCGCGAAGGCGGCGGCGCCGTCGGCCGGCGCCAGGAAGGTCGGCGTCACCGCCGCGTAGGGCACGCCCGCCTGCTCCAGGGCCCGGACCAGGAAGTAGTGGACGTTCGAGCCCTTGTTCAGGGCGATCTTCCTGCCGCGCAGGTCCGCGACCGTGCGGATCGGGCCGTCCTCGGCCACCAGGATCGCCTCGCCCTTCGGCGCGGCCGGCTCGTGGCCGACATAGAGCAGGTCCGGGTTAGCGGCCTGGGCGAAGATCGGGGGCGCTTCGCCGGCCGAGCCGAGATCGACCGCCCCGGCGTTCAGCGCCTCCATCAGGGGCGGCCCCGAGGGGAACTCGGCCCAGGCGACGCGGTAGCCCAGGGGCTTCAGGCGCTGCTCCAGCAGGCCCTTGCCCTTAAGGAGGACCAGGGTGCCGTATTTCTGGTAGCCGATCCGGATCACCCGCTCGTCCGCGCGGGCGTGCAGGATGCCGAAGGTCAGCAGCGCCAGGGCGCTGAGCAGGACCCAGGCGCGGCGGGTGGCGTCGGTGCGGAGGGCGTGGGTGGCGGCGGGCATGGGAGGCTCCTTCGGGCGGGGATGCTCTGGCGCGATCTTCGATGAATGAACCCAGCCGCTCGGCGTCCCTCCGCGCTCCGTCATCCCGGGGCCGCGCAGCGGAGCCCGGGATCGAGAAACACGGAGGGCGCAGCATTCGACGCTGTCGCGGCTCTGGATTGCACGCCTCCGGCGCGGCCCTTCGGGTCCGGGCTCGCCCGCGGCGCCCCGGAATCACGGTGGCTCTCGTGTCCGCCAGGCTCTCGTCGCCCGCGGACGTCGCCCCCTCAATGCGCCGCGATGCGGCGGCTCGGAACGATGTCGTTGGCGATGACCTCGCCGAACGGGCCGTTGTTGCGGGCGTTCGTGGCCGCCACGCCGGTGGTGGCGCGCAAGGGGAGCTTGGGGAAGACCAGCTCGGCGAAGCGGTAGGCCTCCTCCAGGTGCGGGTAGCCCGAGAGGATGAAGCGGTCGATGCCGAGGTCGATGTACTCCTTCATCCGGTCGGCAACCTGGTCTGCCGAGCCGACCAGGGCGGTGCCGGCGCCGCCGCGCACCAGGCCGACCCCGGCCCAGAGGTTCGGCGAGACCTCGAGCTTGGTGCGGTCGCCCCCGTGCAGGGCCATCATGCGGCTCTGGCCGACGGAATCCTGGCGCTTCAGGGTGGCCTGCGCCTTGGCGATGGTCGCGTCGTCGAGGCGCGAGATCAGGGACTCGGCGGCCGCCCAGGCCTCCCCTTCCGTCTCGCGCACGATGACGTGCAGGCGGATGCCGTAGGAGAACGTCTTGCCCTTGCGGTCGGCGGCTTCCCTGGCGCGCGCGATCTTCTCGGCGACCCCGGCCGGGGGCTCGCCCCAGGTCAGGTAGACCTCGCAATGCTCGGCGGCGACGTCGATGCCGGCCGGCGAGGAGCCGCCGAAATACAGCGGCGGATAGGGGGCCTGCACGGGCGGGAAGATCACCCGGCCCTCCTCCACCCGGAGGTGCTTGCCTTCGTAGCTGACCGTCTCGCCCGACATCAGCCCGCGCCAGATGTGCAGGAACTCGTCCGTCACGACGTAGCGCTCGTCGTGGTCGAGGAAGACGCCGTCGCCGCGCAGCTCCACCGGGTCGCCGCCCGTGACGACGTTGATGAGCAGGCGCCCGTCCGAGATCCGGTCGAGGGTCGCGGCCATGCGGGCCGCCACGGCGGGCTCCTGCAGGCCGGGGCGGACGGCCACGAGGAAGCGCAGGCGCTTCGTCAGGGGCGCCAGCGCCGAGGCCACCACCCAGGAATCCTCGCAGGAGCGTCCCGTGGGCAGGAGCACGCCGTAGTAGCCGAGCGCGTCCGCGGCCTGGGCGATCTGGCGCAGATAGGCGAGCGAGACGTCGCGGGCGCCGTCCTGGGCACCGAGGTAGCGGCCGTCGCCGTGGGTGGGGAGGAACCAGAGAACGTCGGTCTGTCCGGTCATGGGAACTCTTTCTTGAAGCTGGAAGCGGCGCTCAGGACGGCGCGCGCTCGGACAACAGGTGGTCGAGGATGCGGCCTTCCAGGGCCGCGAGGTCAGCATCGCCCCGCCGGCGCGGGCGCGGCACGTCCACGGCGACGTCGAGGGCGATGCGGCCGGCCTCCACCACGAGGATGCGGTCGGCCATCGCCACGGCTTCGGCGACGTCGTGGGTGACGAGGATCGCGGTGAACCCCTGCGCCCGCCAGATCCGCTCGATCATCGCCTGCATGTCGATGCGGGTCAGGGCGTCGAGGGCGCCGAGCGGCTCGTCGAGGGCGAGCAGCCCGGGGCGGCTGACGAGGGCGCGGGCCAGCGCCACCCGCTGGCGCTGGCCGCCCGACAGGGTCGCGGGCCAGTTCCCGGCCTTCTCGGAGAGGCCGACCTCGGCCAGCGCCGCCTCGGCCCGGGCGCGGCGCTCCGCCCGGGAGCCGCCCTCGCCGAGGCCCACCGCCACGTTGTCGACGACCCGGGCCCAGGGCAGCAGGCGCGGCTCCTGGAACATGATCCGCTTCGGCGGGGTCCGCACCGCCCGGGTTTCGAGGGCGATCCGGCCGGCGCTCGCCTGCTCCAGGCCGAGGATCAGGCGCAGCAGGGTGCTCTTGCCGCAGCCCGAGCGCCCGACCACGGCCACGAACTGCCCGGCCGGGATGTGCAGGTCGAGGCCCTCGATCACCGTGTGGCCGTCGAAGTCCTTGCGCAGGTCGCGCAGGGTGACGCCGATGCCCGTGGCGGAGGGCGGCGCGGCGCGGGCCGGCGCCCTGGAGGCGGCGACCTCGCGCGGTTTCGGATCGCGGGTCTGGGCGTCCTCGGGGACGCGAAGGGCGGTGGCGAGCATGGGACGGACCGTCGGAGGGAAGAGGGGGATCGGTGCGAGCGCCGCCGGGCTGGCCCCGTGCCGGCGCTCGTCGAAGGGCGCGCGTCAGGCGTTCCGGTAGGCCGGGTTCCAGGCCAGGAACCGGCGCTCCAGCAGCCGGGTCACGGCGTCGGCGGCCTTGCCGAGGCCGGCATAGATCACGATCGCCAGCACCACGACGTCCACCAGCATGAACTCGCGGGCCTGCATCGCCATGTAGCCGAGGCCGGAGGAGGCCGAGATCGTCTCGGCCACGATGAGCGTCAGCCACATGATGCCGAGGGCGTAGCGCAGGCCCACGAAGATCGAGGGCAGCGCACCCGGCAGGACCACGCGCCGGAACAGGGTGGCGGGCGACATGCCGTAGACCCGGCCCATCTCGACGAGCTGCGGGTCCACCGAGCGGATGCCGTGCAGCGTGTTGGCGTAGACGGGGAAGAACACCCCGATGGCCACGAGGAAGAGCTTGGCCCCCTCGTCGATGCCGAACCACAGGATCACCAGGGGGATCAGCGACAGGTGCGGGATGTTGCGGATCATCTGCAGCGTGGTGTCGGTGAGGCGCTCGGAGAGCCGCGACAGGCCGTTGGCGAGGCCGAGGGCGAAGCCGATGCCGCCGCCGATCAGGAAGCCGACGGCCGCCCGGGCGAAGCTGATCGAGAGGTTGCTCCAGAGCTCGCCGCTGCGGGCCGCCTGCCAGCCGGCCGCGACGACCCCCGAGGGGGCGGGCATGAACCGGGTGGAGACGAGGCCCGTCGACGCGGCGGCCTGCCAGCCGAGCAGGATCGCGGCGGGCACGAGCCAGGGCGTCAGGCGCTCGAGGATGCGGGTGCGGACGGAGGGGATCATCGGGTGTCAGCCCTTGCTCGCCGGCGGCGCGGGCGGCGTCCACACGGCCTCGCGGATGCGGATGGGGTTGGCGATCAGGCCCAGCGCCTGGAAGCGGTCGGCCACGCGCTGCTGGCCGGCGATGACCGCCTCGGTGAGCGGCGCGATGACGTAGACGCTGCGGTCGACGGCGCGCCGGGTCGCGTCGAGGGGCACGCCGGTGCCCTTCGCGAGCAGGGCGGCCACCTCCGGGCGATGGGCCTCGCACCAGGCGGCCACCTCGGCCAGGGCGCCGATCGCCGCCTGCACCACGGGGGCGTTGGCGTTCGTGAAGTCGCGGTTGCCGAGGAAGAAGTTGGTGGGTTTCTCGATCTCGACGGCGCTGGCCAGGATGCGGGTGCCGGGCTGGCGCTCGGCGATGGCGAAGTACGGGTCCCAGATCGCCCAGGCGTCGACGGCGCCCCGCGCGAAGGCCGCCGCCGCATCGGCGGGCGCCAGGGTCACGGGCTCGATGTCCGTATAGGCCAGCCCCGCCTTCTCCAGGGCGCGGACGACGAGGTAATGGGCGCTCGATCCCTTGGCGAAGGCGACGCGCTTGCCCTTGAGGTCGGCGAGCGTCGTCAGGGGCGAGCCCTGCGGCACGAGGATCGCCTCGCCGGAGCCCCCCGCATCCTGGGCCGCCACGTAGAGCAGGGTGTTGCCGGCGGCCTGGGCGAAGACGGGGGGCGGCGCGCCGGTCTGGCCGAAATCGATGGCGCCGACGCCGAGGGCTTCGAGGACGGGGGGACCGAACGAGAACTCGGTCCAGCGCACGGCCACGCCCAGGGGCTTCAGCGCCCGCTCGATGCTGCCCTGCTGCTTGGCGACGACGAGGATGCCGTTCTTCTGGTAGCCGATCCGGAAGGTGCCGGCCTCCCCGGCCAGGGCCTTCCTGGTCAGGATTGGGACGGGCAGGCCGGCCGCCAGGGCGCCGGCCAGGAGGGTGCGTCGGGACAGCATCGGCGGGGCGCCCTCAGCCGGCGCTGGCGAAGGCGGCGACCGGAGCCGCGGCCTCCGGTGCGGCGATCCGGGCGGCCCGGGACTGGAGCAGCTCCGCGAGCTGGCTCGCCGCGTCGGCGATGCGCGCCTTCACGCCCGGGTCGACGAGGACGCCGTCGCGAAAATCCCCGTCCGAGCCGTAGACCGCGCTGGGGATGGTGTGGGCGCTGAAGAACCCGAAGAGCGGACGCAGGGCATGCTCGACCACCAGGGCGTGGCGCGGGCCGCCGCCGGTGGCCGAGAGGATCACGGGCTTGCCCACGAGGGCCGCCGGATCGACGAAGTCGAACAGGTGCTTGAACAGCCCCGTATAGGCCCCCTTGTAGACCGGCGAGCCGACGATGAGCGCGTCGGCACCCTCGATGGCCTCGACGATGCGGCGGGCCGGCAGCGGCAGCAGGTCCCGCGACCAGGCGGCGCCGAGCCCCGGGCCGGCATCCACCATGTCGAACAGGCGGATCTCGGCCCGCAGGTGCGTGCCCACCGCCTCGGCCAGGGACTCGGCCAGCGCCCGGGTCTTCGAGGGGCGCTGGAGATTGGCGGTGAAACCGACGATGCGGGGCAGCGACATAGGGTGACTTTCGTATGCGCCAAGATCTCCAGACGTGACTGCGCCATCGCCCAAGACGAGCGTCGGTCAACACTGGCAGTTCTAGAGATCTTTGCTCTGGTAAACGGGCGTTGCCACGGGTTTTCCGTGACGTCGTTCTGACGAAAACGTGCCCGTTGCCCGCACGAGAATCAATGAAACGTTCTTTTGAATGCGTGCCACCGCGGAGAGGATCTCTCCGGGGTGCGCGCCGCCGGGAGATGATCCCGTTCGACAGGCATTATCGTGCCGCGATTCCGCGTGCCGGACGCTGCCGGGCCTCGTCCGGCCGGACGGCGCCCGGGCTCGCGCCTCAGACGACCGCGTCGTCGAGCGTGCCCTGCAGCACGACCCGGCGGAACGCCGCCAGGAGGTCGGCATCGAGCTTGGGCAGCATGCCCTGCATCAGGGCATGGGCGTCCCCGTGGGGCAGCGGATCGCGATAGGGGCGCCGCTCGGTCAGGGCCGAGTGGATGTCGCAGATGGTGACGAGGCGCACGAGGTCCGGGATCGCCGCCCCCGCGAGGCGGTCGGGATAGCCGCTGCCGTCGAGCATCTCGTGGTGCGAGCGCACCACCGCGAGGGTCGCGGCGTCGAACCCGCCCTGGGCGGCGAGGAGGTCGGCGCCGATGGCCGGATGGGTGCGCATCACCGCCATCTCCTCCGCGGTGAGGCGGCCGGGCTTGTTCAGGATCGCCAGGGGGATCTTCGCCTTGCCGACATCGTGCAGGAGGGCGGCGCGCGCCAGGCGCTTCTGGTCGGCGCGGGCGAGCCGCAGGCCGGCCCCGAAGGCGGCGGCGTAGCCGGCGACGCTGAGGGAGTGCTGGTAGAGCTGCTGGTCGTGGCTCTGAATGATCTCGAGCCAGGTGCGGATGCCGGACTCGGAGACGGCCGCCAGGATCAGCTCGGTGCCGGCGTCGACGCCCTCCGCACTCACGGGACGGCCGGCCTCGGCCGCCTCGAAGGCGCCCGCCACCAGGCTGACGGCGGCCCGCGCCCGCTCCGCGATGTCCCGGACCTTGCGGGCGGGAGCGGCGACGGCGCTCCGGCGGGCGGCCTGCCAGGTGTCCACGAGGGCGAAGAGGGTGGCGAGGACCGCCGTGCGGGGCGCATCCGCCGGCAGGGTTCGGGTTGCAACGGCGGACCGGCCGCGCGCGGCGGGGGGCTGGTTGGTGAGCTGCAGGCTCGCGACCCGGGAGCCGTGGAGCCGGGCGATCCAGGCGGCGGCCAGGCGCGCGTCGCCGCTGATGTCGACCACGGCGACGAGGGGCAGCACCGCCGGCAGGGCCTCGCGGGGCTCGATGCAGCGGCAGGTGACCACGTTCTCGACCGCGCGGCAGAGCAGGGCCGCCAGCTGCGGCCTGTCCGAAACGATGAGAACGGAATTGTCCTGTGTCACGAGCGGGTCCGTCAACCTGGTGCGCGGTCCGGCATCCGAGCCCGACCCTCAACATTTGACAGCAAAACATTATCGAACAATTCACGACAAAGCATCAGGCAGTCGTGGCGCTTCCTCTACGTGGTTTCTGCGGATGAGCGACCGGTGTCGGCGCAGACAAAATCCCATTTCGGCACAGATCAGGCAACGCGAGCGCGCCGAGAGCTTGTCAACCTCTCGATGCCGTCGCCCCGGGCGGAGGTTCATGCGGCCGTTGGCGCCTGCGACGACGTGGGGCAGGTGAATCGCCGACGCCCGGCCGCCGGTGCGCCGGCGGCCGGGCGTCGGTCGTGGACTTTTGCGCCGTGGTCGCGCACCTCGTGCCGGCCCGACTCGGATCGGGCGGAGGGCGGCGATGACGGAGGACGGGCGATGAACCGGCGCGAGGCGGTGGCGGCGGCCCTGGCGCAGGTGGCTCCGCGCCTGCCCGAATTCGAGACCGAGGCGGTGATCGATCGCGCCCTAGCGAGCCCGGGCCTGCGCAACGCGCGCCCGGACAACGCGGCCTGGCTCGCCCTCGTGGCCTATGCCCGCCACGTCTTCACCGAGTACGACGACCTGCTGGCGGACGGCTACGACCGCGACAGCGCCCGCCACTTCATCCGCGACGACCTCAACGCCGCCCTCGCGGCGTGGGGTTCGCGCCGCCGGGTCTCGGAGGAGGAGACCGCGCCGGACGAGGAAGAGGCGGACGAAGCCCCGTGAGCCCGATCACGGTCGCGTGGGCTTGGGTACTGGGTTGCATCCGGACGGGTTGCAACGCGCCGGCGCGAACGGCATCGTCCCGCCGCGCCGGCCCATTCGTCCGGGCCGGGCCAAGTGGAGGGAACCCATCGTCATGAAGATCAGCGCACGCAACGTCCTCAAGGGCAAGGTCGTCTCGGTCGAGAAGGGGGCCACCACGGCCCACGTGAAGATCGAGATCGCCGGCGGCCAGCTGGTCACCGCCTCGATCACCAACGAATCCGTCGACAGCCTGAAGTTGACCGTGGGCGGCGAGGCTTATGCCGTGGTGAAGTCTTCCGACGTCCTGGTCGCGGTGGATTGAGGACGATGCGCCGGCTCGCCGCGATCGCGCTCTCCGCCTCTCTCCTGGCGCTGTCCGCCGAAGGGGGGCAGGCGCAGCCCGCCCGCGAGTCCGGCGCGTCGCCGGCCGCGGACCCGGCGGCCTGCACGCAGTTCGACTGGTCGCTCCTGCGCGAGCAGGCCTGGTTCTCGGCCGCGAGCCTGCCGCGGCTGGACTCCGGCGGCACCCTCGCGGCCGCGATGCCGGCCGCGATCCTCGTCCTGAAGCCGCAGGACGCGGTCGCCCCGCCCTTCGCGCCCTCGCGGGAGCCGAAGCCCGGCTCCTATGGCGGCGTGCTGCACCTCGAGGCGCCCCTGGCCCCGGGCGCCTACCAGGTCACCCTGTCGGACCGGGCCTGGATCGACGTGAGCCAGGACGGCAAGACCCCGCGGCCACCGACCGCCAGCACGATGCGCCCCGGTTGCCCGATGCTCGCTAAGAGCGTGCGGTTCCAGCTCGGCACCGCGCCGATCACCCTCCTGGTCAGCGGTGCGCCCGCCGACACGATCCGGATCGCCGTGGCGCCGGTGGAATAGGGCGGCACCGCGGACCCTCGACGGGGCGATCCCCGATGGACTAGCGTGGGCGCGAGACCCAGAACCTTCGCCTCAGACGATCCTCGGCGCCCCGCCCGGCGGGGACGCGATCCCGGGAGCCCTCCGCTGACCCTTCGCCTCCGCCTCGCGACGTTCCTGCTCCTCGGCTCCTGTCTCGGCCTGCCCGCTGCGGCCCAGGACCGGGGCACCGTCAACCCGAAGCCCCTGCCGCCGCTGGCTAACCCGGACGCGCCGGACACGCCGGCAAAAGCCCTGTTCGGCCGCGCCACCACCCCGGCCTCCGGCCCCGCCCATGCCTACGGCTCCTATGCCAAGGGCTGCTTCTCGGGCGGCGAGGCGCTGGCCGTCGACGGGCCGAACTGGCAGGTGATGCGCCTGTCGCGCAACCGGATGTGGGGCACTCCGCCCCTCGTCGAGTTCCTGGAGCGCCTGGCCGCCAAGGCGCCCCGCATCGGCTGGAACGGCCTCCTCGTCGGCGACATGTCCCAGCCCCGCGGCGGCCCGATGCTCACCGGCCACGCCTCGCACCAGCTCGGCCTCGACGCCGACATCTGGCTGACCCCGATGCCGGACCACCGCATGAGCCGGGTCGAGCGCGAGGAGACCTCCGCCACCAACGTGGTCCGCCCCGACCGCCTCGACATTGACCCGCAGGTCTGGACCCCCGAGCACCTCAAGCTGATCCGGATGACGGCGCAGGAGCGCGAGGTGGCGCGCATCTTCGTCAACCCGGCGATCAAGAAGGCCCTGTGCCGCGAGGCCGGCGGCGACCGCGCCTGGCTCTCGAAGGTGCGGCCGATGTACGGGCACAACTATCACTATCACATCCGGCTCTCCTGCCCGGCGGGCCAGGACCAGTGCGGCGACCAGGCCCCGCCGCCCGCCGGCGACGGCTGCGGCGAGGAGCTGGCCTACTGGTTCAGCGACGCGATCATGAATCCGAAGCCCGCGACGAAGCCGCCGCGCCCGAAGCCGCCGATGACGATGGCGGCCCTTCCCGCCGCCTGCCGGGCGGTGCTGAAGGCGCGCTGAGGACCTCTCCCGCCGCCCCCACCGCGGGGGCGGCCAGCCGGACGACAGGACACCGATGGGCGAACGGATCACGATCACGGCCGGCGACGGCACGCAGGCGGTCATCGACGCCGACGGGGCGGAGCCCGTCTCCTGGCAGGTGGGCGGACGCGAGTATCTCTGGAGCGGCGATCCCGCGCACTGGAACCGGCACGCCCCGTGGCTCTTCCCGGTGGTCGGCGCCTCCACCGACGGCACGGTCCATGTCGGCGACGCGGCCTACCCGATGCCGCAGCACGGCTTTGCCCGCGACCTGCCGTTCACCGTGATCGAGCGGTCCGGCGACAGCGTCGCGCTGCGCCTCGCCGACAGCGCCGAGACGCGGGTGCACTACCCCTACGCCTTCCGCCTCGACATCACCGCCCGGGTCGGCCCCGGACGCCTCGATCTCGAGATCTGGATCGAGAACACCGACACCGTGCCCCTGCCCTACGGACTCGGCTTCCACCCGGCCTTCCCCTGGCCCTTCGCGGGCGGCACCCGCGCGGCCGGGGGCGGCTACGCCGTCCGGTTCGAGCACCCGGAGCGCCCCTTCGCCCCCGAGGTCGGGGCGGGCGGCCTGCTCCTGCGCGACGAGCGGCCGATTCCCCTGGAGGGCGACACCCTCCCCCTCGATCCGGACCTGTTCACCGAGGCCCTGGTCTTCCGGGATGCGGCGAGCCGCTGGATGCGCTTCACCGGGCCCGACGGCGCGGCGATCCGCCTGGCGGTGTCGGACTTCCCCCACCTCGCGGTCTGGACCAAGCCGACGGCCCCCTTCCTGTCGCTGGAGTGCTGGACCGGCCACGCCGACTGGGCCGGCTTCGCGGGCGACCTCACGGACCGGGATTCCCAGCGCCTGCTGGCACCGGGGGGCCGCGCGCGCCACGGGGTCACCCTGTCGTTCGAGCGGGAGAGCCGGGCATGACGGAGGCTTTTTCGGTGGAGGCTTTCTCGGCGGAGGCTTTCTCGGTACAGGCCTGGGCGCGCAACGCGGAGGCCTACGAGGCCATCCGCACCATGCCGTTCAATGCCGAGCTCGCCGCCGGCAGCCTCGCGCAGGCGCGCTTCATCCACTACATCGTGCAGGACGCCCACTACCTCGTGGGCTTCGGCCGCGCCCTGGCGCTGGCCGCCGCCAAGGCGCCGAACCCCGACCGGATGGTGCAGTTCGCCCGGGCGGCCGAGACCGCCATCGTGGTGGAGCGCTCCCTCCACGGCGGCTTCTTCCGCGATTACGGCATCGACGCCGCGACCTTCGCCGGGACCCCGCTCTCGCCGCCCTGCGACCACTACGTCGCCTACCTCGTCGCCACCGCCTATGCGGAGCCCTACGAGGTGGTGCTCGGCGCGCTGCTGCCCTGCTTCTGGATCTATGCCGAGATCGGCCGGGACATCTTTTCCCGGGCGCAGGCCGACAATCCCTACCGGGCCTGGATCGACACCTATGCGGGCGAGGACTTCGCGCAGGCGGTCGCCGCCATGATCGCGGCGACCGACGAGGCGGCCCAGGGCGCCTCGTCGGAGGTCCGGGCCCGGATGCACCGCGCTTACACCCAGGCCACCCGCCTCGAATACCTGTTCTGGGACGGGGCCTATCGCGGGGCGGCCTGGCCGGTCTGAGGCGAGAAACCGAACCCGTCAGATCGCCTGAAGCCGGGGCGCCCGCGCGCCGGTGCCGGGACGGGTCCGGTTGCGGAACCGGTCCCGGGCGGCGCGGGCCGCCTGCTCGACGCTGCGGTAGACCGTCCCGTCGAGGGGGGCGAAGTCGCGGCTCGACGCGAAGAAGCGCACGCCGCCGGGTTCCGGAACGGCGATGCCGGCGGTGATCTCGCCGATCTCGATGATCCGCGGCGGGGCGGGCTCGGCCTGGAGGGGGTTGCGGGCGCGCTCCGCCCGATGCTCCGCGAGGCTGGGGGCCGCGGGCAGGCGATTCAGCGCCCGCTCGGCCTCGATCTGAAGAAGTGGCATGACAAGGACTCCGGGGGCCGGCGCTGGGCCGGCACGAGACGAACGGTGGGACGCGACGGGATGGTCAGCGTCGACAACAGCCGTGTTGGGACCGGAGACTCGGGGCATTGCCCCGCTGGAAGCGGACAGTGCAGACAGTCACGGCAAGTCATCCTTTCCAAGAAGGACCACGAGGCGCGAGCGCATCGCGGTGCTTTAGCGTTTGGTGACGCGGCGCAAGCTACACACTTCAAATCACCGCGGTGCGACGACACCCAGGGGCATCGCCGAACCTCTCGAAGATGCTCATCCCGTTGCGGTTCGTCAACGGATCGATCTTCCGAATGCAACACACTCCGTGGCAGAAACGGCCCCGCCCGGTGCCCGGCGCGCGCGCTGCCTTCGCAAGCCCGGGTCAGGCGGCGGCGATGACGGCGGCGAGGTCCCGGTAATCGCGGAAGATCCGGGACGCGCCGGCGCGGGTCAGGTCCGCCGCCGCCGGGTCGTGCTGCCAGTGCCCGCCGCCGCTGAAGCCGACGACGCGCATGCCGGCGGCGCGGGCCGCCGTGACGCCGGGCACGCTGTCCTCGATGACGAGGCAGGCCTCGGGGGCGACGCCCATCGCGGCGGCGGCGTGGAGGAACAGGTCCGGCGCCGGCTTGCCCCGCGCCACCAGGGTCGAGGAGAAGATCCGCCCCTCGAACAGCGGCAGCAGCCCCGTCAGACCCAGGGAGTGGCGCAGGCGCACGGGGTCGCTGCTGGACGCGACGCAGGACGGCAGCCCCAGGGCGGCGACCGCCGCGGCGACGCCCGCGACCGCCCGCAGCTCCGTGTCGAAGGCGCGCAGCGTGTCCGCCTTCACGGCCTCGACGAAGCCCTCCGGCGCCGTGATCCCGTAATCCTGCGCGATGTGACCCATGATCGAGACCATCGAGGTGCCGGCGAAGCGCGCCCGCACGGTCTCGACGTCGATGGGCACGCCGATGCGGTTGAGCCCGGCGGTGAGGCGCGCCAGGCTGATCGGCTCGCTGTCCACGAGCACCCCGTCGCAATCGAAGATCACCAGCGCGAGGGGTGGGGCCGTCTCCCCGGGCGCGGGCACCGGGGGGAGGAGGGGGGAGGCGTCGCGCATGGGTTTGGGTCGGGTCTCGGGTTGCGGCCGGGCCCCGCCTGCCGCGCGGCCCCAGCCCGCATATGGCGCGAACGCGATCCGGCGCAAACCGCGCGGCCCGCCTGCGCGGGCCCCGGGGCGCCCGCGGCCGCGGCATCGGTGGCTTGCGCCCGTCGGCGCGCCCTCCTACTCAGCCTCAGGGCCGGCGCGGATGCCGGCGGGTGCGATCGGGTGCGATGGTCCGTTTCCTCAGCCGCTTCCTCGGCCTCGTCTTCCTGGCGGCGGGCTTCGTCTGCCTCGTCTACGACGGGGCCCGCTCCGTCGCGAACAACACCCTGCGCGTCACCAGCGTCAGCGACCTCGCCTTCACCCTGTTCAAGGACCGGGCGAACGCCCTCCAGGGCACGGTGGAGAGCATCGCCCCGTGGCTGTGGAAGATCCTGGTCCTGCCCCTGACCCTGGCGCCCGCTGCCCTGATCGGGCTCGTGATCGGGGCCGTCCTGCTCTGGCTCGGACAGCCGGCGCGGGAGCGGATCGGCTTCCTCAGCGGTCCCTGAAGGCGGTTCGGAGCCGCGCGCGCCGAACCGGGTGCCATTTCGCACGCCCTGCCGCCCGCCACCTTCGCGCCATCCGGCCGAGGTGCCATAATCCTGAACGGTCCCCATCGTAGATGAACGGGATCATCGGGGCGCGACGTCGTTCACGTCCGATCGTCCCGACGCCTCGTCACCTGTCAGGGATCCGTCGTCCTCATGTCCCGCGCCCTCCTGTCCCGCCTCGCCGCCGCTTCCACCCTGGCCCTCCTCCTCGGCGCCGCGCCGGTCCTGGCGCAGCCGTCCTCGGGCGCCCCCCCGCGCAACGTCGCTCCCACCGGGGTGACCAAGCCGCCGGGCCGCGCGGATGCGGGCAAGGCGCCCTATACCCGCGCCTCCACCGAGGCCGACATGGCCAAGGCCCAGCGCGCCTCGGCCGCTCGCGACAAGGCCTGGGACACCAAGATGCGCACCACCATGGGCTCGATCTGCAAGGGCTGCTGAGGCGCAGGCGGCCAAACCGCGCGCCGGCCCGGGCCCCATGATCCGCCTGGAAGGCGTCGGCAAGCGGTTCCCCGGGGCCGAACGCCCGGCCGTCGACGCCCTCGACCTCGTCGTCGCCGAGGGCAGCGTCTGCGCCCTGATCGGCCCGTCCGGCTGCGGCAAGTCCACCACGCTGCGCATGGTCAACCGCCTGGTCGAGCCGGATGCCGGCCGCGTGCTCGTGGCCGGCACGGACGTGATGCGGACCGATCCCGTCGCCCTGCGCCGGCGCATCGGCTACGTGCTCCAGGGAGTCGGCCTGTTTCCCCACCGCAGCGTCGCCGACAACATCGGCACCGTGCCGGGCCTGCTGGGCTGGACGCGGGCCCGGATCGCCGACCGGGTCGACGCGATGCTCGACCTCGTCGGCCTCGACCCGGCGCAGTACCGGGCGCGCCGCCCGCACGCGCTCTCCGGCGGCCAGCGCCAGCGCGTCGGCGTCGCCCGGGCCCTGGCCGCCGATCCCCCGGTCCTGCTCATGGACGAGCCCTTCGGCGCGGTGGACCCCGTCGCCCGCGACCGCCTGCAGGCCGAGATCGGCGCCATTCTCCGGCGCCTGGGCAAGACCGTGCTCATCGTCACCCACGACATCGACGAGGCGATGCGGATGGGCGACCGCGTCGTGCTGATGCGGGACGGCCGCATCGTCCAGGCCGATCCGCCCGAGCGCCTCCTGGCCGCGCCGGCCGATCCCTTCGTCGCGAGTTTCGTCGGGCAGGACCGGGCGCTGCGCCGCCTCGCCCTGATCGCCGCCGAGCGCCTGGCGAGCCCCGGACCCCTGCCGGACGCCCCCGCGATCGCGGCCGGGGCGTCCCTGCGGGAGGCCCTGGCCCTCCTGCTCGCCACCGGCGCCGACGGGCTCAACCTCACGGGCGACGGTCCGGCGGCCCATCTCACCCTGGCGGCGATCCGCGCCGAGGCGGCCCGGGCGGTGACCTAGCCCCGGGGTCCCCCGCTTCCCCTACTGGTTCCTTTACTTGCACTCCTCGCGGGCGCGCTTCATCGCGTCGCCGAACCCCGCCAGGGCGTAATCGTCGCTGGTGGGATTGCCGCGCAGCGAGGTGGTCTTGATCTGCAGCTTCGGGGTGCGGGCCATCTCGGTGACCACCCGGGTCTCCTCCGCCGGGTTCTGGAGCCAGGCGTTGTTGTCCTTGGTGACGAGACCGTAGCGCGTGGCCCCGAGATTCAGGGTCGGGTCGGTGGGCGCCGGGCCGGCATTGGCCTTGGCCTGGCTGCTCGCGGGCTTGGCCGGGAAGCCGAGCATCACCGCGACCTCGTTGGCCACGTTCTCGGCCTTGCGCACGGTGACGAAGAGGTAGGCCGTGTCGCGCTTCAGGGTCTTGGGCGAGCGCGCCTGCGGCTGGGCGATGGCGTAGCAGACGCGGGTCTTGCCCTGGCCGTTGGCGAAGACGTTCCAGTCGCCGAAGATCGCCACCGGGGTGGCCTGCTGCATGCCGGGGGCCGTCATGGCGGCCTTCGGGGCCCGCTCGCGTCCGCGGCGGGACCTCTTGCGGCTTGGGGCCTCCGCCTCCTCGGGGGCGGCCTCCTGGGCCTGAGCGGGGCCGACCGCCAGGGGATGGGGGACGCCGACCAGGGCGGCGGGACCGGACAGGACGAGGATGGCGGCCCCGAGCCGGAGGCCGCGTCGCAGAACAGGAACCATGGAAGACCCTTCGGGACGTCGCCGGACCGGAAGACCCGGCCGACCGTCCGGATGTGCGGCGCCGCGTGGCGCCGGTTTCAGGAGTGCGCGTCCCGCAGCCCTCAGGCGGCGTGGGGCTCGGCGGAGAACACGCCCGGCAGCGCCGCCATCACGCTCGCGAGGGCGGGCGCGGCCAGAGCCGACAGGGTGGCGGATTCCGTGGGGGCCGGGCCCGTCGCCTCGGAGGACTCGGAGGACTCGGAGAACTTGGAGGCCTCGGAGAACTTGGAGGACTCGGGCATCCGCACGCGCGGCAGCGCGCGGGGCTTCGGATCGTTGTAGGGCGTGTTGTAGCACTTGCGCACCGAGGCCCAGAAGGCGACCCGGTCGGCCTCGGGCAGGCGGCGCAAGGTGGCGTCGATCAGCGCCGTGGCCTCAACCGCGAGGGCGGGGACGTCATCCGGCGCAATCCAGCTTTCAGCGGGCATGAGAAGATCTCCGAGGGGCTCGGGACAGGGTCCTACACAGCATCACATAGCTGAGCCGTGAACGCACCTGCCCCGAGTCCGGTTCTTTTCGCCTCACGCCTGCGCGAGTGCCGCGAGCCAGCGGTTCGCCTGCGACCGTACGTTGTCGGGCGCGGTCCCCCCGTAGCTGGTGCGGCTCGAAACCGAGTTCTCGACGCCGAGCACGGCGTAGACCGCTTGCGTGATCCGCGGCTCGGCGGCCTGCATCTCGGCCAGGGAGAGCTCCTCCAGCCCGACGTTGCGGGCGGAGGCGGCGCCGACGAGGCGCCCGGTGACGTGGTGGGCCTCGCGGAACGGCAGGCCGAGCTCGCGCACCAGCCAGTCGGCGAGGTCGGTCGCGGTGGCGTAGCCGGAGCCGGCGGCACGGGCCAGGACCGGGGCGTTGGGCTCGAGGTCGCGCACCATCCCGGTCATGGCGGCCAGGCACAGGGAGAGCGCCTGGAGGGCGTCGAAGGTGCCCTCCTTGTCCTCCTGCATGTCCTTCGAATAGGCGAGCGGCAGGCCCTTCATCACGATGAGCAGGCCCGTGAGGGCACCGATGACGCGGCCGGACTTGGCGCGCACCAGCTCCGCCGCGTCCGGGTTGCGCTTCTGCGGCATGATCGACGAGCCGGTGGTGTAGCCGTCGGACAGCCGGACGAAGTTGAACTGCGCCGAGGTCCAGACCACCAGCTCCTCGGCGAAGCGCGAGAGGTGGACCGCGCAGATCGAGGCGGCGGCGAGCGATTCCAGGGCGAAGTCGCGATCGGCCACCGAGTCGAGGGAGTTCGCCGTCGGCCGGTCGAAGCCGAGCGCCGCGGCCGTGGCGTGCCGGTCGATGGGGAAGGAGGTGCCGGCGAGCGCCGCGGCGCCGAGGGGGCACTCGTTCAGGCGCGCCCGGGCATCGCGGAACCGGCCCCGGTCGCGGGCCAGCATCTCCACGTAGGCGAGGCAATGGTGCCCGAAGGTGACGGGCTGGGCCGATTGCAGGTGGGTGAAGCCCGGCATCACCGTGCCGGCATGGGCGAGGGCCTTCTCGGCCAGCGCCCGCTGCAAGTCGGCGGCCTGCCCGTCGAGGCTGTCCAGGGTGTCGCGCACCCACAGCTTCATGTCGGTGGCGACCTGGTCGTTGCGCGAGCGCGCGGTGTGCAGGCGCCCGGCCGCCGGGCCGACGATCTCGGTGAGCCGGCTCTCGACGGACATGTGGATGTCTTCGAGCTCGCGCTTGAACACGAAGCCGCCCGCCTCGATTTCGTCGCGCACGGCCTTGAGGCCGTCTTGAATCGCGGCCACATCGGCGGATGGCAGGATGCCGGCCGCACCCAGCATCGCCACATGCGCCAGCGAGCCGCGGATGTCCTGGGGCGCGAGGCGCTTGTCGAACCCGATGGAGGCGTTGATCTCCTCCATGATCTCGGCGGGGCCGCTCGCGAAGCGCCCGCCCCACATCCGGTTGCTCATGTTCTCAATCGTCCTTCCAGCCGCCCTGCCCGCCCGCCCCCGGACGCAACGATGATGCCCGGCCGCAGATCTGCGCTGATCGCCGGGGCCGTCCTCGTCGCCGCACTCGGTGCGGGGCTTGCCGTATACGGGACGGGCTCGACCGGCGGCAACTCCGCCGGCCCCTGCGCCGGCTCGGCCGCGGCGGCGGCCCGCATCGCCCCCCTGGCCCGGGGCGAGGTCGCCGCCCTCCAGGTCGCGACCGCGCCGGTGCCCGCGCCGGCCCTGGCCTTCAAGGGGCCGGAGGGAACCGACGCCACCCTGGACGGCGTGACGGGCCTGCGCCTCGTGAACCTGTGGGCGACCTGGTGCGCGCCCTGCAAGGCCGAGATGCCGGCCCTCGACCGGCTCCAGGCCCGGCTCGGAAGCGCGGATTTCCGCGTCGTGGCGATCAACGTCGACACCCGCAACCTCGAGGCGCCGCCCGCCTGGCTCAAGCAGAACGGCATCGCGCGGCTGGCCTACTATGCCGATCCCGGCGGCCGGGTCCTGCCGGCGATCCAGAAGGCCACCGGCTCCCTCGGCCTGCCCACCACCCTCCTGGTCGACGGCGCCGGCTGCACCCTCGGGGTGATGAAGGGACCGGCCGAGTGGGACAGCCCCGACGGCGTCAGGCTGATCGCGGCCGCCCTCGGGCGATCCTGACCCGCGCGGGGAGCCGAACCCCCCGGGCGGATCGCGCCAGGATTGCCGCTAGGACAGAACACCCGCCGCACGGTCATTTACAGTCACCGACAGGGAGATAAACCTTTTCGTTAGTGAAAATGGCAGACCCGACAGTTGTCAGGCACGCGCGTCGCGCTCATGATCGATCGACATCGAATCGATGCGAATGTCTCTGCGCCTGTTCTCAGACGGAGGCCTGATCATCATGTCACGACGTTGGGTCTTTCTCTCGGCGGCCGTTCTGGCCGCGCCCCTTGCGCGGGCCGCCGAACTGCCCCGCAGCGGCACCGACAGCTACTCCACCACCTACGTCACCGCCGCCTTCGTCACGATGAAGCTCGGGGAGCGCACCGTGACGACCTACGACAGCTCCGGAATCACCCGCAACGAGTCCGGCGGCCCGATGTTCAACAACATGGGCACGCGCTGCCTCGGGATGCGCGAGGTCGTCGGCGGCGAGGCGCTCAACCGCGGCTCCTGCATCGACAGCGACGCCGATGGCGACCAGATCTTTTCCACCTACGAGGCCAAGGGCGCCAAGGGCACGCATGTCTTCGTCGGCGGAACCGGCAAATACGCCGGGATGTCGGGCACGGCGGATTATACGAGCCAGTCGGTGAAGAGCCCGGACGGGCGCGGAATGACGCTGGTCATTCACCAGTCGAACTGGAAGCTCTCACCCTGATTATTCAATCACGGGCGACGATAGATGATGATCATTCGCGACAAGTTTCGCCCCTCGACATGAAGACCCGTGGGAATTTTTAACGCCTGTCGCGAATGATGTGGGGCCTCCCCTCCCATCGGGCTCCTCGCTGCATGTCCTTTCCCGCCCTGTCGATCCGCACCAAGCTGTTTCTTGGCTTCGGTCTCGTCTTCGGTCTCATGGCGGTGATCGGCGGGTCGGCCCTGATGCAGCTGCGCGCCGTCAACGCGGTGGCGCGGGAGATGCGCGACGAGCGCCTCCCGAACGTGCAGCTCCTGGGCAAGATCCAGGTCCTGGTCCTGCGCCAGCGGGTCAATGGCGGTCGCCTGATCACCGCCGATACGGCGGCGGCCCGCACCGACGTCTCGGCCGCCCTGGCCAAGCGGGAGGCCGAGATGCGCGCCGCGCAGGCCGCCTACGCGGCGCTGCGAGCCAGCCCGGAGTCGCAGGCCCTCTACCGCACGTTCGAGACGGAATGGTCCGCCTACCGGACCCTGCAGGAGGGGATCGTCACCCAGGCGCAGGCCGGAGACCTCGCGGGCGCCCAGCGCACCTACAACACCGACATGTCGACGCGCATCAACGGCGTCCTCGGCGCCCTGCAAAAGCTCGTCGACCTCGAGGAGGGCAGCGCCCGCGCCAGCGGCGCCCTCGCCCAGGACACCTACGACACCGCCGTCCTGACCACCGCCCTCCTCGTGGGCCTCGGGATGCTGATCGCGGCGGGCGCGGCCCTCGCCCTCGCCCTCGGCGTCAGCCGCCCCCTGCACCGGATGACCGAGGCGATGCGGCGGCTCGCCACCGGCGACACGGCCGTCGCCGTGCCGGGCGCCGAGCGGCGGGACGAGATCGGCGCGATGGCGGACGCCGTCCTGGTCTTCAAGGACAACATCCTTCGCACCCGCGCCCTGGAGGCCGAGACCGAGGCGGCCCGGGCCGGGGCCGAGGCCCTGCGCCGGGAGACCCTGCGGGGCCTGGCCGATCAGTTCGAGGCCGCGGTGGGCGGCGTCGTGGCGCAGGTCGGCACGGCCGCGGCGCAGCTGCAGGACACGGCCCGCAGCATGTCGGCCAATGCCAGCGAGACGGCGCAGCGCTCCGTCTCCGTGGCCGCCGCTGCCGACCAGGCCTCGGCGAACGTCACCACAGTGGCGGCCGCGGCCGAGGAGCTCGGCTCCTCGGTCGACGAGATCGGCCGTCAGGTCCAGGGCTCGGCCCAGCTCTCCCGCGAGGCGGTGACGGAGGCCGGCCAGACCGCCACCTTCGTGCGCGACCTCAGCGAGGCGGCCCAGCGCATCGGCGACGTGGTGGCGATGATCTCGACCATCGCGGGCCAGACCAACCTTCTCGCCCTCAACGCGACGATCGAGGCGGCGCGGGCCGGCGAGGCGGGTCGGGGCTTCGCGGTGGTGGCCGCTGAGGTCAAGGAACTCGCCAACCAGACCGCCCGGGCCACGGACGAGATCACCGGCCAGATCGCCCGCATCCAGGGCTCGACGGGCCAGGCGGTGGCGGCGATCGGCGCCATCACGGGGCGCATCCGCGAGATCAGCGACGTCGCGGCCTCGATCGCGGCGGCGGTGGAGGAGCAGGGGGCGGCGACCCAGGAGATCGTGCGCAACGTGGCCCAGGCCTCGATCGGCACCGGCGAAGTCACGCAGAACGTCTCGGGCGTCGCGAGCGCCGCCGAGGAGACCGGTGCGGCCGCCGCCCAGGTGCTGGCCTCGGCCTCGGCGCTGTCGCGCCAGTCCGAGCATCTCGGCGGTCAGGTCTCGCAGTTCCTCGCCACCATCCGGGCGGCCTGACGGCCGCATCCCGGGCGGCCTGAGGCTCCGCTGGTTAGGTAGCCCGAGCCCCGCCCTCAGGGCAGGGCGTCGAGGCTCTCGATCACCCGCTCGGGGGGCTGATCGGCATACTCGTCCGGCAGCCCCTTGCGGTTGACCCAGACGGGCCGGAAGCCGAACGCGGCCGCCCCGGCCACGTCCCAGCGGTTCGAGGAGCAGAACAGCACCGCCTCGGGTCCGACGCCGAAGCGGTCCGTGGCGATGCGGTAGGCGGCCGGCGCGGTCTTGAAGGTTCGCGCGGACTCCACCGAGAGCACCGCGTCGAGGTGGTCCGCCAGCCCCGCCGAGGCCACCGCGCGCTCCAGCATCGCCGCGTCGCCGTTGGAGAGGATCGCGGTCCGCCATCCCGCGGCGCGCAGGGCTCGGAGCGTGCCCGGCACCTCCGGATAGGCATCGAGGTCGCGATAGGCGTCGAGGAGCCGGGGCCGCAGCGCCCGGTCCACCGCCGGGTACCGGGCCAGGGCATAATCCAGGGCCTGCTCGGTCAGGCCCCAGAACGGGGCGTGGCGTCCCATCAGGCCGAGCACCCAGGAATATTCGAGCTGCTTGGCGCGCCAGGTCTCGGACAGGGCCGCCGCGTCCGGCCCGATCGCGTCCGCGTGTCGCGCCACCGCCGCGTGGACATCGAACAGGGTGCCGTAGGCGTCGAAGACGGCGATGCGGGGGGATTCGGACATGCGGGCTCCTCGTGTCGGATCCGGTCGACCCCTCCGGGACGGCGGAAGCGGGCGCCGCGCCGGCGCAGCGGATCCCGCGCCGCTGCGGTCGGGCGGCGGGATCAGGCGCGCCGCAGGCGAAGCCCGAACAGGCGCAGCGTCCCCAACAACAGCACGGCGTAGACCAGCGTTCCGGCGATCCCGAGCAGGCCCAGCACCGCCATCTCGCGCAGGCGCGGCAGGGCCGGCACCAGGGCGTCGGCCAGGGGCAGGCCGTAACGGGCGGTGGCCGCGAGGGCGATGCAGGCCACCACCACCCCGACGACGGTGACCCCGAGGGTGCGCCCCGGCGCCATCCAGCCCCGTCGCCAGGCCAGGGCCACGAGGATGCCGAGGTTGACCCACTGGCCGATGGCGGTGGCCATCGCGAGGCCGGTGACGCCGTAGGGCCCGGTCAGCACCACCTTGAGGGCGACGTTGATGGCGATGGCGGTGAGGGAGGCGATGAGCGGGGTCATCGTGTCCTGCCGGGCATAGAAGCTCGCCAGGGCGCTGCGCAGGAGCACCACGGCGGGCAGCGCCAGGCCGTAGGCGGCGAGCACCGAGGCCGCGCGCGCCGCATCCTCGGCCCCGAAGGCGCCGCGCTGGAACAGCGCCGTCATGATCAGGGCCGGCAGGGTGAGGAAGGCCACCGTGAAGGGCGCCGACAGGGCGAGGGAGAAGCCCGCCGCCCGGTTCTGGGCCGCGTGCGCCCCGGCGACGTCGCCGGCGGCGATGCGCCGGCTCATCTCCGGCAGGAGCACCGTGCCCGCCGCGATGGCGATGACGCCGAAGGGCAGCTGATAGAGCCGGTCGGCGTAATAGAGGGCCGAGACCGCGCCCGTCGGCAGGAAGCTCGCGATGATGGTGTCGGCGAAGGAGGCGATCTGGAATCCGGCCGAGCCGATCACCGCCGGCCCCAGCACCTTGAAGAATCGCCGCATGGCCGGGTCGCCCAGGGTCGGGGTCGTCAGGGTCGGGGCGATGCCCGCCCGCCGACACGCCCACCAGACCAGGGCGAATTGCAGCACGCCCGAGACGGTGACGCCCCAGGCGGCGGCGTAGGCGGCGTTGGGGAAGAGCGCGGCGAGGCTCAGGGCGACCAGCATCGACAGGTTGAGCAGCACCGGTGCGCCGGCCGCCACCGCGAAGCGCCGATGGGCGTTGAGGATGCCGGAGAACAGGGTCACCAGCGTCATGAACAGGAGGTAGGGGAAGGTGATCCGGGTCAGCGAGACGGCCAGCGCGAACCGCTCCGGGTCCTCCGAGAAGCCTGGCGCCAGGGCGCGCACGACCCAGGGCATCGCCGGCATGGCGAGCGCTAGGAAGGCGATCTGCACGAGGAGCATTAGGGTGAAGATGCGATCGGCGAAGCGCCGCGCCGCGCCCGCCGCGGCCTTCTCCGTTTCCGACAGGCCCGCATAGCTCGGCACGAAGGCGGTGTTGAAGGCGCCCTCGCCGAAGATCGCCCGGAAGTGGTTCGGCAGGCGGAACGCCACCACGAAGGCGTCGGCGAGTGGACCGGCCCCCAGGATCGCCGCCATCACCACGTCGCGGGCGAAGCCGGTGACGCGGGAGACCAGCGTCCAGCCGCCGACGGAAAGGATGCTGCGGATCATGGATCAGGACTGCCGGGACGGGGGGCTGGGAGTGTCGGGCGAGCCCTAGACCATGCCGCCGCGCGTGGCGCAAACGCGGAACCGTTCGATGGACAGCCGCCCTGCACCTCGCCGCGACGAACGGTCCGCGGTCGGCGATCGCCGGACCGGGCCGATCCGCCCCTGCGAAGCGGGTCCCCGCGCCTTCGACGGGGCCATCGCCCAGGACATCACGCCGTCATTCCGGGTCGCCGGAGGCGAGCCCGGAATCCAGGGCCGCCGACCGTGCGAACCCTCGCACCCCCTGCGTTCCTGGATCCCGGACGCCGCTGCGCGGCTCCGCGATGACGGCGGGCCGCTGGCGAACCCCGGTCGGCCGGTCTCCGTCAGCGGCAGCCCTGTCCTTCGCGCGCAAGAGCCTGTCCTTCGCGCGGAAGAGCCTGTCCCGAGCCTCGCGACGCGGTCGTAAGATCGTGGGGCCTTACGCGGTGGCCTCGCCGTACATCTTCTCGACGTGCTCCCAGTTCACCAGGTTCTCGATGAACGCCTTGAGGTAGTCGGGGCGGCGATTGCGGTAGTCGATGTAGTAGGAGTGCTCCCAGACGTCGACGCCGAGGATCGGCTTGGCGCCGTGCACGAGCGGATTCTCACCATTCGGGGTCTTCATGATCGCGAGCTTGCCGTCCTTGACCGCGAGCCAGGCCCAGCCCGAGCCGAACTGGCCGACACCGGCCTGGATGAAGTCGGCCTTGAACTTCTCGAAGCCGCCGAGATCCTCGTCGATCTTCTTGGCGAGCGCGCCCGGGGCAGCGCCACCGCCATTGGGCTTCATCCACTGCCAGAAGTGGATGTGGTTGTAGTGCTGGCCGGCATTGTTGAAGAGCGGCTGGTTGTTGCCGTAGGCCGAGGTCAGGACCTCCTCGACGCTCTTGCCCTCGAGCCCCGTGCCCTCGAGCAGCTTGTTGCCCGTGTCGACATAGGCCTTGTGGTGCTTGTCGTGGTGAAACTCGAGGGTTTCCTTCGACATGTAGGGGCCGAGCGCGTCGTAGGCGTAGGGCAGTTCGGGCAGGGTGAAGGTCATGGGCAACTCTCCGGCTCGTGAGACATTGGACGCAAGGCATCGCGCGACCGGCGCGCGACCCTGTCACCAACGTGCCGTTACGTAAGTCGATGCCCGGGTGAAGTCGATGCCCGGGGGACCTTCATGCCCCGGGTGGCGACGATCCGGGCGGCCGCGCGGTGTGCGGCCGCGCCCGACGCACGATTGTGCGTTTTGCAAATGCCCCCCAGGCCTTTAGTGTGCGCGCCGCACCTGAAGGTGCAGGCGTTTGTCGAGACATCCATGAATATCGCGCTGTTCGCGCTGGCCGCCGTCATGATCGTCGGCGGAATCGTATCGGTCATCCAGGGTTTCCCCTTCGTCCGGCTGGAGAGCGGTCTCGCCATGACCATCGCGGGCGCCACCACGGCGTCGGCCGGGGCCGTGGTGCTGGGATTGGCCATCGTGGCAGGCCGCCTGCGCGGCCTGGAGCGCGCCTTTCGCGAGGCGCGGCCGGCAATCCAGCCTCCCCTGGCGGACACCGAGTTGGCCCCCGGCGGGCCAGCAGACCTGAGCGCCTCCCAGCGGGCCCGGCCGAGCCTCGCCGCCACCGCCGCGAGCCTCGGGGCGGGCTTAGGCGCGGACACGGGCTTGGGCGCCGGCACGGGCGTGGGCACCGGCGCCGGCCTGGGAGGCGCCGCCTCCACCCGCCCCGGCCTGGAACCGAGCTTCTTCGATCCTGCCCCGCCATCCCCGGAGCCCTCGGCCGCCGAGCCTCTGCTGCCGAACCTGCTGCCGGCCGACGCGCCCCACGACCGTCCGGAGCCGCGCATCGCCGACGCTGCGCCGGAGCCCGAGATCCGGGTCACGGCCGACGACCTGTTCGACGGACCCGTTCGCGCGCGGGCAGCCGAGCCCGAGCCGGCGCCCGCCCCCGAGAGCGCCCCTCGCTTCGTGGAGGCCGAGGCGGTGCCCCACAGCGTGCCCGACCTCGTTCCCCCGCCCCCGTCCCCCGTCGAGACGGCCGGGTTCGTGGCTCCCGAGGACAAGCCCGAAGCGTCCCCGGAGCCGCCGGCCGCCGAGCCCACGCCTCCCGCCGCGGAGGAACCGCTGGTGGTCGGCACCTATGCCTCGGGGGGGAACACCTACGTGATGTATTCCACCGGCGTGATCGAGGCGGACACGCCGCGCGGCCGCTTCACCTTCGGCTCCCTCGACGAACTCAAGGCCTTCGTCGAGGCGGGCGGGGAGACCGACAGCCGCGGCGCCGCCTGATCGCAGGCCCCGGGCGCGGGCGCGCCCTCAGGCCAGGGGATTCAGCGCCGCGTTGCGGACCGGCAGGGGGGCCCGCATCGTCAGGGTGAACCCCTCCGGCGGATAATCCATGGAGACCTCGGCCCGCACCTGGGCCGTCAACACCCGCTGCAGCAGGCGCGAGCCGAAGCCCTGCCGCTTGGGCGGCGCGACCGGTGGGCCGCCGCTCTCGACCCAGGTGAAGTGCAGCGTCCCGGCCGGACCGCCGGGCTCGAGCGCCCAGGTGATCGCCACCCGGCCGTCCCGGGTCGACAGGGCCCCGTACTTGGCGGCGTTCGTGGTGAGCTCGTGGATCGCCATGCCGATCGGCACCGCGACCTCGGACGCCATGTCGACGGGGGGCCCGGAGAGCTGAATGCGGGCGTCCCGCTCCTCCGCGCCGTTCAGGGAGCCCTCCGCGTAGGGCTTCAGCTCGTTGGCCAGCAGGGAGCGCAGGGACGCCGTCTGCCAGGTGTCCTCGGTCAGGACCGAGTGGGTGTGGGCCAGCGACATGATCCGGCCGACGAAGGCTTCGTAGAAGTTCTCGATGCTGGAGGCGGTGCGGGCGGTCGATCCGACGATGGCCTGGACCGTGGCCAGAGTGTTCTTCACCCGGTGGTGCAGCTCGCGGATCAGGAGCGTCTGGCGCTCCTCGGCGAGCCGGCGCTCGGTCACGTCGGCCACGACCCCGATCAGGCGCCGGGGCAGGCGGTCGGGCGCGTCGCGCTCGAAGCGCCCGGCGAAGTCGAGGGTGCGCCACGCCCCGTCGCTGCGGCGGCGGATGCGCCCCGAGACCGCCAGGGTGCTGTCCTCGCGCAGGGCCTGCGTGATGGCGGCGCGGAAGGCCGGGCGGTCGTCCGGGTGCAGCACGGTCTCGAGGAATTCGCGCTTGCCCAGGGCGCCGTCGGAGGCGCTGCGCCCGAAGATCGCGAACATGCGCTCGTTCTCCCAGATGGCCTGGTCGTCGAGCATGTGCCACTCGAAGATCCCCAGGGCCGCCAGGGAGGTGGCGATGCGCAGGCGCTGCTCGCCGTCCCGCAGGGCGTTGCGGGCCTCCACGTGGGTGGTCACGTCCTCGACCACGCCGACCAGGGCCATGGGCCGGCCGCCCTCCCCCGCCGGGATGGCCTGGCCCCGGACCCCGACGTCGATCGTGGTGCCGTCCGGCGCACGGCGCAGGCGGCATTCGAAGGCGAAGGGCGCGCCGTCCCGCAAGGAGGCGCGGACCTGGGCGCGGATGCGGACGACCTCGCCGCTGTCCATCGCGGCCTGCAGGCGGTCCCAGGTGACCGGATCGTCGGCGGCATAGCCGAGGAGATGCGCGGCCCGGCGCGACAGGACGACCCGGCCGTCGGCGAAGTCGTAGCGCCACTCGCCCAGGCCCGCCGCCGTCAGGGCGGCGCGGTTTTCCTCGGCCCGCACGACCTCGTCGGGATCGACGGCCTCGACCACGAGGATCTGCAGGTCGTCGCGCCGCTTCGACGGACGGATGCGCATGTCGAGGCCGGTGCCGTCCGCCCGGAGCCAGCGCCGGATGCAGGCGCGCTGCGCCACGGCGCCGAGGACCGAGAGGGCCCGCCCGTTGAGCGCCCCCGGCTCATAGCCGAGGAGTTCGCAGAGATGGGGGTTGGCGTCGCGGATGAGGCCGGCCCCATCGACGACCAGGATGCCGATCGGCGCCTGCGCGAAGGCCGTCCCGTGCAGGTCGGGCCCTGGCCCGGCCTGCGGTCCCGGAGCGGGCTCCGGCGCCAAGTCCGTCCCGGCGCCCGCGATGGAAGACGTGCCCATGGAAGACTTGTCCGAAGCGTCGTGCACGCCAGATCCTCGCTCGGCGCGTCCGGCCTCATGTCACCGACGCGCGGCCGCGCTCCACCGGAAGGCTCGCGCGTCATCGGTGCCTATCAGACAACCGAAGACCGGGCGGAACAAGGCCGGGCTGAGATGGGGATGCGTGTTTCCCGAACAACCCCATCACAAGGATGTCGGCAAACCGGGTTACGCCGGGGCGCAGGCCCGCGCGCTCAGGCCGGTCCGACCCGGCGGAACTCGAGGTAGCTCGGCGGCCGGCCGGCGGCGAGGGCCTTGGCCTCGTAGCGCGTGCCCGGCCAACCCGACCAGGGCTGCGTCCAGTCCCGGGCCGCCTCGGCGGTCCAGGCGAGATCCGGACAGCGCGCGGCGCGCACCAGGGTCCAGCCCGCGTAGTCGTCGATGTCGCTGGCAAAGCGGAACACGCCGTCGGGCCGGAGCACGCGGGCGATCTCCGCGAGGGCGCCGTCCGAGACGAAGCGGCGCTTGCGCTGCCGGCGCTTGGGCCAGGGATCGGGATAGAGCAGGTAGACCCGGGCCAGGCTGGCATCGGGCAGGGCCGCCAGCAGGGCGGTCGCGTCCTCGTCCCAGATCCGGACGTTGCGGAGGGCCGCCTCGTCCACCGCGCGCAGGAGCTTGACCACGCCGTTGACGAAGGGCTCGGCACCGATGATGCCAGTGCGAGGGTGGGCGGCCGCCTGGGCGGCGAGATGCTCGCCGCCGCCGAAGCCGATCTCGAGCCAGACCTCGTCCACCGGGACGGGAAACAGGCGCGGTGGATCGAGCCGTTCGCCGGCCGGCGGCAGGGTCAGCCGAAGGGTCGGCAGCAACTCCGACAGGCGCTGCTCCTGGCCGGCCCGCAGGCGCTTGCCCTTGCGACGGCCGTAGAAGGCCCGGTCGGCGCCCTCCGGTGGCTCGTGCCCGCCCGTCTGGGGCGGGAATTGGTCCCGCCCCAGGTTCATGGGGTCAGGCCAGGGCCGACTTGAGGCTGTCGGCCAGGTCGGTGCGCTCCCACGAGAAGCCGCCATCGGCCTCCGGGGCGCGGCCGAAATGGCCGTAGGCGGAGGTGCGGGCGTAGATCGGCTTGTTAAGGCCGAGCTTCGTCCGGATGCCGCGGGGCGACAGGTCGAAGGCGTTCATCAGCACGTCCTCGAGCCGGGCCTCGTCGACCTGACCGGTCCCGTGGAGGTCGACATAAATCGACAGCGGCTTGGCGACGCCGATGGCGTAGGCGAGCTGGATCGTCGCGCGGGTGGCGAGACCGGCCGCCACCACGTTCTTGGCGAGGTAGCGCGCCGCGTAGGCGGCCGAGCGGTCGACCTTCGTCGGATCCTTGCCCGAGAAGGCGCCGCCGCCGTGGGGCGCCGCGCCGCCGTAGGTGTCGACGATGATCTTGCGGCCGGTGAGGCCGGCATCGCCGTCGGGGCCGCCGATCACGAACTTGCCGGTCGGGTTCACGTGCCAGGCGGTCTCCTCGGAGACCCAGTTCTGCGGCAGGGCGGCCAGGATGTAGGGCTCGACGATGGCGCGCACGTCGGCGGAGTCGAGGGACTCGTCGAGGTGCTGGGTCGAGAGCACGATCTGCGTGACGCCGACCGGGCGGCCATTCTCGTAGCGGACGGTGACCTGGCTCTTGGCGTCGGGGCCGAGCTTGGCGGCGTCGCCCTGGCGGGCCTTGCGGGCGTCGGCGAGGTCCTTGAGGATCTTGTGGGCGTAGTAGATCGGCGCCGGCATCAGCTCGGGCGTCTCGTCGGAGGCGTAGCCGAACATGATGCCCTGGTCGCCCGCGCCCTCGTCCTTATTACCGGACGAGTCCACGCCCTGGGCGATGTCGGCGGACTGGGCATGCAGGTAGATGGCGATGTCGTTGTTCTTCCAGTGGAAGCCCGACTGCTCGTAGCCGATGTCCTTAACCGCTGCGCGGGTCAGCTCGGTGAGATGGTCGAAGGTCACGGAATCGGGACCGCGCACCTCGCCCGCGATGACGATGCGGTTGGTGGTGGCCAGGGTCTCGACGCCGAGGCGGGCCTCCGGCATGGCCGCGAGATAGGCGTCCACGACGGTGTCGGAGATCCGGTCGCAGACCTTGTCGGGATGGCCTTCCGAGACGGACTCGCTCGTGAACAGGTAGTTTGAACGCGGCATTGAGGCCCCCGATGCTCCGGGCGCCCAGGCTGTCGCGGCGCCGTTCCCAATTGATCAGGCGCGAGTGTCTGGCAGGACGGCCCCGCAGGGTCAAGCCGGAAGAGCGGATAAATCCGCCAAAGCGAACGAATCGGACGATAGATCAGCCGTCGAGCTTGCGCCCGATTGCCTGCAGGATCGCGGCGAATCGCCGGCGCTCGGGTTCGGGGAAATGGGCGTTCACGTGCTGCACCACGACATCCGTCAGGCCCAGCCAGGGATTGTCGGCCGCGTAGGCCTGCTGGGACGCCTCGGAGAACCCGGGCCCCGCTTCGCCGCCGGACGGCACCGCACCCTCGTGCTCCAGCCCGTCGAAGAAGTAGGCGATCGGCACCCCGGTCAGCCGGCTGAAGGTGTCGAGATGGAGGGCGCTGATGCGGTTGGTGCCCTTCTCGTACTTCTGCAACTGGGCGGCCGACATCCCGAAGCTCTGGGCGACGCGCTTCTGGGTCAGGGACGCCCTCTTGCGCTGCTCCGCGATGCGCTGCCCCACATGAACATCCCGTGCGTCGGTCTTCTGCCCAGCCATCTCGCCCGTCCCACGCTCTGCTGCGAGCCCTTGCAGCGCCAGGGCCTGACCACGTCCGGATCCGTCGCCCTCAGCGCAGGCTTCGCTGCGGAGACGACCTGCCTTCCGTTCGCCCGGCGGGACGGTATGGCCCCCTCCCGCAGGCGTCAAACCGAACCGCCACCCCGGGGACCGGGCGGCCGAGCGATCATGTGGACAAGCCGCAGACCCCACATTTCCCGCACCGCGACCACGCCCAGGCAAGAGGCGCGGTCGAGCCCCGGGGTAGACGGCACGATCGCACCCTTTGGTGCGGCGCGTGAAGAAACGCCAGGTCAAGAAGCGGTCATGCCCGATTTCGCGCCGCGAACGGTCAGAGACCTTGACCAATCCTGAAAGAATATGCGGCAAGCCTATATTTCTCGCATCTGAAGGATTTCACCGGGTCCTTGTGATGCAAAACGTATCAGACAGACCTATACTCTCGTCCAACGGCGCTGCGAAGGCAGCGCATGAAAGGACCTCTCCCTCCATGACTATGGGACATCATCAACAGACGGCCACGATCCTGCCCTTCCGCAACCCACGGGTCTCCGCGGCACAGGGCGTACCCGCGATCGGCAAGACGGACGGCGCGACCAAGGGGCAGCGCCCGTCGCCGGTGGCCTACCACGACAGCTGGTATCATCAGGCGGCCATCGAGGAAGACGCGCGAAGCCGCAAGCCCTAGGGCAGCCCCTCCGAACCGCGCGTCCCTCAAGAGATCGCGCCTCAGGAGATCGGGCCGAAGCTTTCCCGCCCGCCCACCTTGTTCGCCGGTTCAACGCGCGTTTCGCTGGCGCGCTCCCCGACAGGCGGACCCGTACGGGTCGGGTCTTGCCATGGCGGAGATGGGTGAGGGCGGCGCAGCGGCCCAGGCCTTCGCGCGGCCTTCGAGCTCTTGTGTGACGTCACCGCCTCCGCAAGTCGGACACGGCGCGTATGTGGTGGCGTCCCCGGCAGGTCTCGAACCTGCGACCCCAGGTTTCATCCCACTTCGGCTTCCGCCGCCGCGCGCCCGGAGACGCCCGTTCGTGGTCTGGACTATCCCTCCACCGTAGGCTTCGTCGCCGAACCCCTTAGGTGCCGCCCGTCTAGTCTCTACACCGTCCCGAAACCCGCGGATGCGAGTGCCGGGCTTGGCTCGGGATTGGCTGCGTGCGCCAGGAGCACACGTTGAGCGTTCCCCGAATTTGAGCGGATCCGCCGCGCGGTTTCCCCTCGCGACGCCCAATTGTGATCTAGGAAACCTGTGC
>Ga0160429_1000497_pt1 | contig 34825 bp, 27 predicted proteins | sample SolpanmetagenomR_FD_108199 | JGI IMG/M metagenome (GOLD analysis project Ga0160429, IMG submission 108199) | Solar panel surface microbial communities from Lawrence Berkeley National Laboratory, California, USA - R | ecosystem: Engineered > Built environment > Solar panel > Unclassified ... | reverse complement strand
GTTCAGGATGGCTTCGCGCTGCTGCTCGAGGTCCTTCTCGATGAGGACTTTGTGCGACACAACTACGTTGTCGAAAGCGGCGTTGATTTTCACCACTTTCACTTCCATGCGGCGACCAACATAAATGTCGAAGTCGCGGATGGGCTTCACGTCAATCTGCGAGCCGGGGAGGAAGGCTTCAACGCCATCCATCTCCATGATGAGACCGCCTTTGGTGCGGCGCTTCACCACGCCTTCCAGCACGGTATCATTCTCCAGAGCCGCGTAAATAGCGTTCCAGGCCTGCTTGATTTTAGCTTTCTTACGGCTCAGGATGAGCTGGCCGTTTGCATCCTCCTGGTCTTCGATGAATACGTCAACCTCGTCACCGATTTTCAGGTCGGGCAGGTCACGGAATTCGCTCAGCGGCACGAGGCCATCCGATTTGAAGCCGATGTTCAGGATAACATCGCGGTCGGTGATACCTACCACGGTGCCTTTAATTACCTCTTCCTCCTGTACGGTGGTGAGGGTGTCGCCGTAAAGCTTTTCCAGCTCGGCGCGTTGCTCGGCGTTGTAGTTACCACCAAAGCCGCTGGCTCCGACATTGTCCCAGTCGAAATCGTCAACCATTTCTGCCATGTAATAGCAGGTTCCTAAACTACTGAACGCCACACCGGAACCTAGGGCGGGGCGCATTTTGAGTTGGTTCCGAAAGAAAAATCTTCCGACCTGCCGCCTTGACAGGGCCGCAAAGGTACGGATTTTCAATGAGTTTTGCTAATCCCGATACTCCTTTGCTGGATATGGCTTGATGTCTGCCCACAAATAAGTTGGGTTGATGCGTACACTCGCACAGGCTGCTGCAATAGCTTGGCGATTAAGCGGATTATTGGGGGCAAAGAACCAGAATTTTATTGTGCGTTGTGGGCCGTAAAAGGTAAATTCTCTTTCATAGCTTGCCTGACCTCGCCAGCCTTGTTTAAGCCGTTTAGGCATGTGATAATCTATGGTGACTGTGCGGTTAGTGCTGTCTGCTGCAAAGCGCTCGATTACAGCTAAGTCCCTATTCTTAGCGATTATGTCTTCCCTCTGCCGCTTCTCATCTGCCAGTACTAGCCAAGTTAGGTTCCTTTGCTCCGGGTTAGGATGGGCTGTGATACTGATAGATACTATTACAGAAGAATCCTTATTGTGGTAAAAGCCCCCAGCTTCAACATAACTACAAAGTTGACAATCAGTACCCCATAGAAATGCTTTACTGGGTATGAGCGAGCTATCGGGCAGAGTAAACGACACGTTATCCTTTACTAGAGACACGCGTTTCCCGATAGGTTTTGGTTGTAAGCATGAACTAAGTATTCCTAGGCTTCCTGTCAAAAGGAAAACGAGGTTACGGATGGAAAACAGAGTTGCTAATGAATACGCTATTTGCCATGTTGTATGCGCCTGTCTCATTAGCATCAATAAGTGGTTTACCTAAAAACCGCTGTAACAATATACAGATAGTTGTAAAAATGACTCATTGACCATTCACGCTCACCTACGTACTTGCCGGCGTGCTACCTCAATAAGCGCCATTACATGGAAAAACTCGTGCTCATCCGCCACGGCGAAAGCCAATGGAATCTTGAAAACCGCTTCACTGGCTGGGCCGATGTGGACCTGACCGATACTGGCCGCCAGCAGGCGCGGCAAGCGGGGCAGATTCTGAAAAAGAACGGCTACACCTTCGACCAAGGCTTTACGTCGGTGCTGCGGCGGGCTATCAAAACGCTTGACTACGTGCTCGATGAGATGGATTGCATGTGGATTCCAATTCAAAAATCGTGGCGGCTCAATGAGCGCTTCTACGGCGCGTTGCAAGGACTAAACAAAGCCGAAACTGCCGAAAAGTATGGGGCCGACCAGGTGCAGTTGTGGCGGCGTGACCCGCACGCACTGCCACCGGCCGTCACGCGCGAAGACCCGCGCTTTCCGGGCCACGATATTCGGTATAAGCACTTAACCGACCGCGAGTTGCCGCTAACCGAAAACCTAAGCTCGACCATGGAGCGAGTGATGCCCTTCTGGACCGAGCGCATTGTGCGGGCCATGCGCCACCAGCAGAAAGTAGTGGTGGCGGCCCACGGCAACAGCATACGGGCGCTGGTGCAATACATCGACAAGCTCTCGGATGAGGAAGTGACCAAGTTGGAAATCCCCACTGGCGTGCCGCTGGTGTATGAGCTAGATGACAACTTGAACCGCATCAAGCACTACTACTTGCAGTAGTAGAAAGAAGCTTGGACTACAAAGTCCAAGCTTCTGCTATTCGGGCCTCTTGATTAAGCGGCTAACTAACATTGCCCCGACGGCTAGCAACGAGCCGGTGGCCACGCGCCGCCAGCGCTTGGTAGCGGGCGATTCGTAGGCTTTGCCGCCCGCCAGTTCGGCCGTTACGGCGTTGAGGGACTTTACTTTATTGGCGAAATCGCCGGCTAGGCGGTCGCGGATAACGGTCATTTGTTCTAGCACTTCGTCGAGTTCTTCAGGTAGCGTTTCTTCGAGCACGGCGCGTAGGCGCTTACCCACGGTGGGCGATTTGCCATTGGTGGATACGGCTATTTTGAGCTGGCCTTTCACGACGACCGAAGAAAGGTAAAAATCGCACAAGGCAGGCGTATCGGCCACATTCACGAGCAGGCGGCGCTGGTGGGCGGCGGTCACGATAGTGCGGTGCAGGCCGGGGTCATCGGTGGCGGCAAACACGATGTCGTGCGCGTCCAGGTCGGTTTCGGCATAGGCGCGCGCCATGAGCCGGATGCGCGGGTGTCGGGCGGCCAATTCGCGTAGTTCGGCTAGCATGGTGATGCTAACCACGGTTACGGCTGTTTCGGGACTGTTGCGCAGGATGGCGGTGAGCTTTTCCAGCCCCACGTTGCCGCCGCCCACCAGCAGCACGCGCAGGTTTTCGAGCTTCAGAAAGGCCGGGAAAAGTGGGTTTTGGTCGGGCATAGAGCGAAGGTAGCGGCGCGCCGCAACGTATGGTGTGCCAGTGGTGTGCCAGGCCTAGGTCGTTTTACGCCGTGGCAAGCCGCTGGCTTTTGGGTGTGGGCACAGCTACGAACTGCTCTAGGCTTGCCTCGCAGGTAGGGCAGCAGTACGTAGCCAGCGATATAAACGGGGTGCCGGGGGCAACGCCCTGTATTTCGTCGCCATACACCTCATCATACACCGTGAGGCAGCGCTGGCATTGGTAGAGCGGCGCGGTAGTGGTAGAAGCGGCCGTGGCGGTCGCCGTTTCTTCGGGAAGAGGGGGTAGGGCCGGGGCGCTTTGCAATTCGTAGAAATAATCGCAGAGCTGTGCTAGGTACCACGGCAGGTTATCGCGGTTTACCTTTTTGCGGAAGCTGATAAAATCCTTGTTGTTAGGATTAAAGTCGTGCGTGTGTAGAATCTCGTATTGCTCGGCGTGCAGGCCGGTCTGGGTCAAGTTGTCGAAGTGGCGCCGCACGACAATGGAGCCAAATAAGCCGGTTTTGGGCTGCGTTTTGATGGCAAAGCACAGCTGGTACGTGCGAATATCCTCCTCATTAAAGTAGCGCACTAGCTCGTGTTTCAGAGCTAGGCCGTGGGCGCAGTGGTCTTCGACCTGCCAGTTGAGCTCGTTGGCGGCGTGGCGCACGTTGATGCGGTGTCTGCGCAGCACCACGTCCCAGAGCGGCCGGTCGGCCAGGTCGATGCCTTTAATAATGAGCGATTTCCAAGGGGTGGTGCACAGTTGACCTAGGCGCGTTTGGAGGCACAACTGGCAGATGTCCTTGAGGAAAGCTACCGAAAACTGTTCATCGCGCCGGTAGATGCCCAGCCACAGCTTGCTACCGTAGCGATTGAAGCCCTCGTAGTAGGGCAGCGTGAACGTGGGCAGCGCGAGCGGCGTGGTAAGCGGCTGCAACACGAAGGTCTGGCTGGCGCTCACCAAGCTGTGCAACAGTGCTCCATTAGCGGCGGGCTGGTCGAAGAACAGCTCTTTGTTCGCGTAAATGACGCGCTCTACGGCGCTGCTCAGGCCCGGAATATCCTCGGAATACACCAGCGCGGGCCAGCAGTAGAGCACATTGGTTTTAGGAAACCGCACATAGCAATACCAGTAGTTGCTGGTATCCGAAGAGATGAAGTTGAGGTTGCCGGTGAAGAAGGGAACGAAGGTCTGGTTGTGGTCGATGAGGTTGATTTTCAGCCTAGGGTGAAAATCGAACAAGTCCAAAATGTCCTTGTACACGCCTTCGCGCAGCCACGTCGTGTTGTGAAACACGTCTTCGACCACGTAGGAGCTGCTGATGTTGGGGTGCACGTCGGCATCGACTTCGCACAGGATATTGGCCTGGGCTAGTGCCTGGACCAAGGCGCGCCGCTGCGCGGCAGCCACCGTAAAAAGCAGCTGCTGGCGATTACCAAACTGGATATGCTCGACCTCCGCCGCCTCGGCAGCTTCGAGGATGGTGAGCAAATCACCGGCCGGCACGATGCCACCGGGCAGGTTGATTTTGACGGTGTGGGTCGGGGTCGACATATAGTTTTGTCCGCAGAAAGCAGGGCGCGTTACCTAGGAAATAATCAGCTCACTGCCACTAAGCTCTCCTCCAAAAGCCGCTGCACTTCGGGGCGACACGAGCCACAGCCGGTGCCCGCGCCGGTGGCAGCGCACAGTTCAGCGAGACTGCCGCAGCCGGTGGCGATGGCTTGGCGCAGGTTGTCGGCGCCCACGTTGTTGCAGCTGCACACGAGTTTGCCGAGTACGGGCGTGGCGGGGCCGCCGCTACGCAGAAGCTGCAAGCGCTTGTCGCTCAGCTCCGTTTTGTTGGCAATGAGCTCGCGGTACTCCTGAAACTCGTTTTTGTCGCCGATGAGGATGGCGCCCACCAGCCGGTCTTGGTGGATGATGCACTTCTTGTAGTAGCGCTGCGCCTGGTCGATGAAAACAATCTCTTCGTAATCAGTAGTATTGGGGCGCTCGGGTAGGCCGATGCTGCACAGGTCGAATCCATGAATCTTGATGATATTCATGAAGGTGCTGCCGCGGTACTGGCTGGCCACGTCGCCGCTGAGGTAGCGGGCCAGCACAGCCGCCTGCTGCTCAGCGGCGGCCGTGATGCCGTAGAGCGTGCCTTCAAACTCGGCGATTTCGCCCAGGGCAAATACGCTCGGGTCGCTGGTTTGGAGGTGGGCATCGACCACCACGCCGCGCTTGCAGGCCAGGCCGCAATCGCGAGCCAGCTCTAGGTTGGGTGCGGTACCGATAGCCAGAATTACGGCGTCGCAGGCTAGGCGGCGGCCGCTTTTCAGGCCTACCCCGGTTAGGCGGGCGCGGCCGTAGTATAGCTCCACCTCGTCGTTGAAGTAGAGGTCGCAGCCCTGGTTTTCCATCTCCTCACGCAGCAGCTGGCTACCGAGCTGGTCGAGCTGCCGGTCCAGAAAACGTGACGTGCGCTGAATGACCGAGACCTTGGTGCCCACCTCGCGCAGCGAGGCCGCCATTTCGAGACCTAGGAGGCCGCCACCCACCACTACCACGTGCGCCTCGGCGGGTAGGTGGTTTTTGAAGTCATCGGCGTCGGTGCGGCTGCGCATCGTGAAGATGCCGGGCAGCGCGGGCACGTGGCGCGGCATGGCCGCCCGGCTGCCAGTGGCCATGAGCAACACATCGTAGTCGGTGCGCTGGCCGCGCGAGTCGAGCACGTATTTCTCGGCGCGGTTTATAGTTTCGACGCTCACGCCGCGCAGTAGGTGGATGTTGTAGGCAGGCTCCTCTGTGTCCTGCATTTTCACCAGCTGCGCCCAATCTTGGTGGCCGCTGATGTAGTCGGGCAGCATCACCCGGTTGTAAAACGGGAAATCTTCCTTACTGAAAATGGTGACGCTATCGGTTTGATTGAGCTCGCGGTACGACTTGACAAAGCCGTAAGCCGCTGCGCCCGCCCCGATGATGACAATGCGCTGCGTGGGCTTCTCATACTTCGCCACCTGCACCGCGCAGTATTTGAAATCGGGTTCCTTCGAGATGGGGTCGAGCGCACCCGAGGTCACGTTATTGACGCGGTTTAGGTCCGACCCTAGGAGCTTGCCCCAATGGATGGGCAGAAACACCACGCCCGGTCGGATGCCCGCCGACAGCCTTGCCGCCACGCGCACCTCGCCGCGGCGCGATTGCACCGTGACGAGGTCGCCCTCACGCACGGTAAGCGCCGCCGCGTCTTGCGGGTTCAGTTCGAGGAAAGCCTGCGGCAAATGCTTGTTGAGCTTACTGACCCGGCCCGTTTTGGTCATGGTGTGCCACTGGTCGCGGATGCGGCCGGTGGTCAGGATGAAGGGGAAGTCCTCATCCGGCGCCTCGCTGCGGAAGGTGGCCGCAACGGGGTGAATAACCGCCCGCCGTGACGGTGTATAAAACTGTTGGTCGGTGAATAAGCGCGCCGTGTCGGGCGCGGCTTGGCTGGCGCGGTAGGGCCACTGCACCGAGCCTCGCTCGCGCAGAATGCTGTAATTGAGGCCCGTGCTATCGAGACTGGTGCCCGCCGTGAGGCGAATGTGCTCTAGGTAAATCGCCTCCATCGACGGGTAGTCGAAGCCCTGGAAGCCCATAGCCCGCGCAAAGCGACAGATGATTTCGGCGTCAGGCAGGGCCTCGCCGGGCGCCGCCACCACCCTAGGTAGGTAGCTGATGCGGCGCTCCGAGTTAGTCATTGTGCCCTCTTTTTCAGCCCAGGCAGCGGCGGGCAGCACTACGTCGGCGTAGGCCAGGGTTTCGGGCTTGGTACTGACTTCCTGCACCACCACGTACTTGGCCTTGGCCAGCGCGGCTTCAGCCTGGCGCACATTCGGCAGGCTGATGAGGGGATTGGTGCAGATTATCCAGATGGCTTTGAGGCGACCATCTTCCAAGGCCTCAAACATTTCGGTGGCTGTGTAGCCAGGCTTGGCCGCTAGCGGCCCGCTACCCCAAAACTGCTGCACCTCGGTGCGGTGCGCCGGGATGTTGAGGTTGCGGTGGGCGGGTAGCAGGTTGCTAAGGCCGCCGACTTCGCGCCCGCCCATGGCATTGGGCTGGCCGGTGAGCGAGAGTGGCCCCGCACCCGGCCGCCCAATCTGCCCCGTGATGAGGTGCAGATTGAGCAGGCTCAAGTTCTTGTCGACCCCGACAGTGCTCTGATTTAAGCCCATCGTCCACATCGACATAAACGCTTTCGCACCCCCTAGGTAGCTTGCTGCTAGCCGAATATCGGCCTCGGGCACGCCGCACAACTGCGCCGACTCGGCTAGCGTGCGCTCAAATACTACCTCGCGGTAGGCTTCGTAGCCCTCCGCGTGCTGCTCAATAAAAGCTAGGTCGATGTCGCCGTTTTCAATTAAAGCACGACCTAGGGCTTGATTTAGCACCACGTCGGTGCCAGGGATGAGCTGTAAGTGCAGGTCGGCCAGCGCGCAGGTATCGGTAGCGCGCGGGTCGATGACAATGATTTTTGTGTCGGGATTAGCGGCCTTGTGGGCCTCTACTCGGCGCCACAGAATGGGATGGCACCAGGCGGGGTTGGCCCCCGCAACGAGGAAGCAGTCGGCTAGCTCGATGTCGTCGTAGCACACCGGCACGCTGTCTTCCCCTAGGGCCATTTTGTAGCCCACCACCGCGCTGCTCATGCACAGGCGCGAGTTGGTGTCGATGTTATTGCTGCCAATAAAGCCCTTAATGAGCTTATTGATAATGTAGTATTCCTCCGTTAGGCATTGCCCCGAGGCGTAGAACGCCACTGAGTCGGGTCCGTACTGCTCGATAAACGTCTTGAATACCGCGGCGGTGCGTTGCAAGGCCTCGTCCCAGCTCACACGCTGCAAGGGCCGGCTCTTGCTGTAGCGCATCTGCGGGTACAGCAGCCGCTCGCTACGGTCGTTGACGGTGTATTGCAGGTTCAGGCCTTTGCTACATAGCGCGCCCTTGTTGACGGGGTAAGCGGGATTGCCTACCACGGCCACGTCGCCGTTTTTGAGCGGCTCGACCAGCACCCCGCAGCCCACGCCGCAGTAGCAGCAAATGGAAGGAGCAGTAGCAGCGGAAGTAGGCATGCTAGTGAGGATGAGAGTACAAGTAAGCTGACCTAGGCGCCGGCCAGCGTTAGCGGAGCTTCGGGAGCTACCTCCGTCGATTCCTTGACCATCAAGCGCACTAGCAGCACCAGCGCCCCCACGGCCGCCACCCCAAAGCCGATGTAGAGGAAGGCTTGGCTGTAGCTGATGGCCGATGATTTGAACAGAAAGCCCACTAGCATAGCTCCTAGGTTGCCGCCCGCGCCCACCACGCCACTCACGCTGCCGATGGCTTCCTTCTTCACAAACGGCACGATGGAGTACGTGCAGCCGTTGGCCATTTTAAGGAACAACGCGAAGCCCAACATGGCCACAATGGCGAGCGTCAGGCTCGGAGCCTGAGCAAAAAAAGCAATGCCTATGCCTTCAAATACGAGCAGCGCGCTAAGCAGCACCCACTTGCCTTTGATGCCGTAAGCCCGGCCAGCGCGGTCGGCCACGATGCCCCCTAGGCCACGGGCGAAGATGTTCATGAAGCCGAAGATGCCCGCCAGCACGCCCGCTGCCACCAGCGTGGCCCCAAAGTGGTCGACGAAGTACACGGCCGCCACGTTGTCAATCGTGATTTCGATGCCGAAGCACGCGCCGTAGGCCAGTGCCAGTAGCCAAGTGCGGTAGTCGCGCAGGGCTACTAGGAAAGTGCCTTTCTTCTTGGTGGACACCGTACGCTCGATGTCGGCGTAGTTGCCGCGGGGCGTGTCTTCGGTGTACTTGTAATATAACACGGCCATTACCAAGAGGATAACGCCCGGTACTACCATGGCGAGGCGCCACGAGTTAGCCTTGTCCACGTAGCCCAGGCCCACCAGCGCGGCGGCCACCAGCGGCATCAGCATGTTGGCGATACCGCCGCCTAGGTTGCCCCAGCCGCCCGCCACGGCGTTGGCCGTGCCCACAATATTGGGCGCGAACATCATGGACGTGTGAAACTGCGTGATAACGAACGACGCCCCAATAATGCCGATGGCAAGGCGGAATAGTAGAAAGCTCTGGTAGCTGTTGCTCAAGCCAATAAGCATGACCGGCAGCGCGCCTACCGCCAGCAGCAGTGTGTAGGCTAGCCTAGGTCCGATGGTGTCGCAGAGCTTACCCATGAGCAAGCGCGCCAAGATGGTGGCCGACACCGAGGCAATCACGATGTTGCCGACCTGCCCTTTGTCGAGGTGCAACTGCTCGCGCACCAAGGGCATGAGGGGCGCGATGCCGAACCACCCGAAAAAGCAAAAGAAAAACGTGAGCCAAGTCAGGTGAAACGTGCGCATCTGCACGCCCTTCGTGGCAAAAATATTGAGCCGGGAAAGTGGCTGCTGCGTGGTAGTCGTGGCATCCATAAGCGAGAGAGTAGCGCGGACTTTTAGTCCGCGAGTGGAAACATTGCGTTGGTTCAACGGGCGGATTGAAAGTCCGCGCTACAGCCCATTAGGCCCAGCCGATGTATACTACATCGTCTTCAACCTTAATGGGATACGTCTGGATGGCGCACTCATCGCCGTTGAGGCACTCGCCGGTGAGCAGCGAAAACGTGCGCTTGTGGTAGGGGCAGGCCACTTTGGGCTCGCAGGCGGCGCCGGTGCTGCCTATCATGCCCCGCGCCAGTATCATCTGTTGCTTGTGGGGGCACAGGTTTTGGGTGGCGTACCACTCGCCGCGCCGGGCAAAGTTGAAAATGGCAACCTGCTCGCCCTCAACCAGGGCACAGGCCCCGCCATCGGCGGGAATGTCGGCGGCTTGGCACACGGGCAGCCAGGTAACTTCCGTTAAAGTTTCCATGTGATGAGGTAGTTAGTTGATTGTAAGAATGATGCGGCACAAAGCAGATGCCGCGCGCTACTGGCCTACCAGGCCTTCGACATCTTTTGCCCGCGCATGTCGGCAAACTCCATCGTGGGATCCTTGGCCTTGGGCGCGTTCACAAAGTGCGTGAATTGCTTGCGCAGCTCGGGGTTCTCCACCACTTCCTTCCACTCGCAGTGGTAGTTTTTGATGAGCAGCTCGATTTCGGCTTCTAGGTCGGCGCAGATACCTAGGCTGTCATTCACTAGCACATTGCGCAGGTAGGCAATGCCGCCGTCCATCTTGTTGAGCCAGGTGGCGGTGCGCATCAGCGGGTCGGCGGTTTTGATGTAGAACATCATAAACCGGTCGAGGTACTTGATGAGTGTTTCCTTGTCGATGTCGCTGGCCAGCAGTTGGGCGTGCTGGGGCTTGGCGCCACCGTTGCCGCATACGTAGAGGTTCCAGCCCTTTTCGGTAGCGATTACGCCAAAGTCTTTGGCTTGAGCTTCAGCGCATTCGCGCACGCAGCCGCTCACGCCGCTCTTCATTTTGTGGGGCGAGCGGATGCCCTTGTAGCGGTTCTCGATTTCGATGGCAAACGACACGCTGTCGTGCAGCCCGAAGCGGCACCAGGTGCTACCTACGCAGCTTTTCACGGTGCGCAGGCTCTTGCCGTAGGCGTGCCCGCTCTCAAAGCCGGCTGCAATCAGCTCCTCCCAAATGTCGGGCAGGTCGCTCACGTGCGCCCCAAACATGTCGATACGTTGGCCGCCCGTAATCTTGGTGTACAGGTTGTACTTCTCCGCGATGCGGCCGATGGTCATGAGCTGCTGCGGCGACACCTCGCCGCCCGCCATACGCGGCATCACCGAGTAGCTACCGCCCTTCTGGATGTTGGCCAGGTAGCGGTCGTTGGTGTCCTGAATGACGTTTTGCTTGACAATCAACTCATTCCACAAGCCCGATAAAATGCTCGCCACGGCTGGCTTGCACACTTCACAGCCATCGCCGGTGCCAAAGTGGTCGAGAGCCGCGCCATAGGTGCGCACGTCGTTGATGCGCAGTAAGTCAATCAGTTCCTGGCGCGAGTAGTCGAAGTGCTCGCACAGTACGTTTTTGATGTACGCGCCCTGCGCCGTAAGCGTACCGTTGATGAGGTCTTTCACCATGGGCACGCAGCCGCCGCAGCCGGTGCCGGCCTTGTTGCACTTCTTCATGGCGTCCACGCTGGTGGCGCCTAGGTCGGTCACGGCGTCGCAAATCATGCCTTTGGTCACGGCCTCGCACGAGCACACCAGCGCTTCGTTGGGTAGGCTCATCACGCCCGCCCCGGCTTCGGCTTCGCCGCCGCGAGCACCTAGGATAAGGTCTTCGGGGTGCGGCGGCAGGGCGATTTTGTTATTTACCGTTTGCAGCAGCATGTTGTAGGCCTCGGCGTCGCCGATGAGTACGCCACCCAGTAGGTACTTGCCATCGGGGCTGATGTTGATGCGCTTGTACACGCCGCTGTGCGCGTCTTCAAATACGATGCTGCGGCTGTGCGGCTCCGCGATAAATGGGTCGCCGAAGCTGGCCACGTCCACCCCAATCAGCTTGAGCTTGCTGCTCATGTCGTAGCCCGTGAAGGCCCGCGCACCTTGCAGCAAATGGCTGACTACTACTTCGGCCATGTCGTAGCCGGGCGCCACGAGGCCATATATCATGCCGCCGTGCAGCGCGCACTCACCAATGGCGAAGATGCGCGCATCGGAGGTTTGCATCTCGTCATTGACCACAATGCCGCCGCGCATGCCCACCTCCAGGCCCGCCAGCTTGGCGAGTTCGTCGCGGGGCCGGATACCGGCCGAAATTACCAGCATATCCACCTCCAGAATGGAGCCGTCGCCGAAGTGCAGCGAATCAATCTTACCCTCGCCACCAATGTGCGACGTGGCCTTGCTGAGGTGAATTTTGAGACCTAGGGCCTCCAGCTTGTTTTGCAGCATGGCGCTGCCGGCCGTGTCTATCTGCCTGGGCATCAAGCGCGGCGCAAACTCTACTACGTGGGCATCTTCTACGCCTAGGTCGAGCAGGGCCTTGGCCGCTTCCAAACCCAGCAGGCCGCCGCCAAGCACAGCGCCGCTGCGGGCGGTGGCGGCATAGGCTTTTATCTCGTCGAGGTCCTCGATGGTGCGGTACACCATCACGCCCTTCTTCTCCACGCCGGGCACATCGGGCACAAAGGCCGAGGAGCCAGTAGCCAGCACCAGGTAGTCATAGGGCTGCACGAGGCCGCTGCGGGCGTGCACTGTGCGGCTACTGCGGTCTATCTCCTGCACGGCGTCGCCTAGGTGCAGTGTGATGCCATTGTCGTGGTACCACTGCGTGGGAGCCATCAGCAGGTCATCGGCGGTTTTGCCGCCGAAGTACTCGCTCAGGTGCACGCGGTCGTAGGCCACGCGGGGCTCTTCGCCGAATACTACGAGGTTAAAGGCGGTCGACTTGGCGAGAAGCTTCTCGCAAAACTTGTAGCCGACCATGCCGTTGCCGACAACAACGACGGTGGGGTTTCCCTGCGGTGCCATACTAACCAATTAGGTATAGGTAGAAAATAAACGGGCAAATGCGAGGGGTGGGAGAGGGGGAGGAAGAGGAGTAGTAAGGCATTATCAAGAAATGTTATTTTCTCAAAACAGACCCTCGGATAGAGGGTCTGTTTTGCCTTGTGAAGCAAACTTAACAAACACACACCTATAAATCATAGGTCACTTTGTAAAAAATATAGTTATTTTTTACAAAGTGACCTATGATTTATAGGTGTGTGTTTAGAAAATTGTAGCTGTAATTCCGCAGAAGGGTTCAAAGCGACGCCCTACTTAGTAGTAGTTCCAGCAGCTGCTTCCTTTCCTTTGTATGTTCTGCCACGTTCCTTATGGCTCATTTGCCCCCTCCCCCCGAACTTTATGTAGTAGGCGCCGGCCCCGGCGACCCCGAGCTACTAACCTTAAAAGCTTATCGCATTCTGCAATCGGCTGACGTTATTCTCTATGATAACCTCGCTAACCAAGAGCTATTGTCGCTGGCGCCTACAGCGTGCGAATGCATCTACGTAGGCAAAAAACCCTATGGCGAGTACACTCCTCAAGAGGTTATCCACGAGTTAATCCGCGAAAAGGCCCTGACTAAAGGCCGCGTTATCCGCCTGAAAGGAGGTGACCCGTTCATCTTCGGGCGCGGCTTTGAGGAGATGCTCTTTGCCCGCAGCCACGGCATTGCGACGCATTATGTGCCAGGTATTTCGAGTATGCAGGCTGTGGGCTTCGAGGATATTCCGCTTACGCACCGCGTGGTGAGCGAGGGCTTTTGGGTGCTGACGGGCACCAAGAAAGATGGCTCGCTCTCGGCCGACTTGCGCTTGGCTATGCAAAGCAACTCGACGGTAGTAATCTACATGGGCATGAAGAAACTGCCCGAAATCGTGGCTACCTATGCCGAGGAAGGCCGCGGTGATACCCCCGCCGCCGTAGTGATGCACGCCTCGCTGCCGCAGCGAAAAGTAGTAGTAGGCCGCGTGCAAGACCTGCCTCGGCTGGTAGCCGAGGCGAGCATTACGTACCCCGCCATCATCTTTATTGGCGATGTAGTAGGTATAACGCGGGTGGGCTAGGCCGCACCTAGGGCCTTCGTCACCAGTTCCAGCGCTTCGGGCGTGAAGGGGAGCTGCAAAGCCAGCGCATGGCCGCGCTCGGTCATCTTGGGCCAGGTTTTCTGTACTATCTCAATTATTTTTTCCTCGGGGTGCTGCGCGGCGAAGGGTAGGAAGTAATATTCCAGGAAGACCAAGCAGATAACATCCTCGAGCAACTGCACTTCGGGGTCATCCTTAAGGCGCAGCTTTTGCACGAGTTGCTGCACGCGCTCGATGAGCTCGGGCTCATAGCCCGCCTGCGCCATGAGTTGGCCGGCTAGCTCGGCGTGGTACTTCTTGAGCGTGTTGCGCCACTGGTGGTAGCCGGGGCGCGTCATCGGGAAGTCGGCTCGCGGAATGCTCCAGCGCCTGATGTGCTGGCAGCGCGCGGCTAGCTGCACCGCCTCGGGGGCATCGGGCGCCACGCGGGCTAGGCAGGCCGTCATGCGCTGAGCATACAGCAGCTCTTTGGCGATGGGCTGGCCATCGTCGCCGGTTTCGAGGTTGGGGTCGGCGCTATTGGCAGCGTCAAACAGGCGGATGGCTTCGGCGAAGTGGGTCGGGTTGGCAAGCATAGCAAAGGCAACAGGCCGTACGGACCAGTTGCTGAGGCCGCAAAATAGCCACTAGCGCGCTGATATTGCCCTAGGTGATGGGCTAACGGGCCGCTACATTAGAGGGCGCTGGCAGGGGCAAGCCATCGCGCAGCAGTGGGCGCAACGACGCCAGGGGCACAAACACGTGAATCTCGCCCTGCGCATACGAGGCAATTTCATAAGGCTGGTACACAAAAACGGCACCCCCCGCCGTCAGAAATACTTGGCGGCTCACGGGCATTTTGCTCACAAATAATTGCTTGTCGAGCGGCTCGCCCGGCCGCAGCCCTAGCAAGGGGCGCACGGCTTGGCCCAGCAAGGCAGGCAGCTGCTGGGCAGCCGTGGGCCGAAAGATATCGTCGTAGCGTAGGCGGCGGCCAGTGCGCAGGTCATAGCTGGCGGGTGTGAGGCTATAGTTGCCGTGTGCACCACCACTAAAATTGTAATGAAAGAACCCTAGGCTCAGCAAATTGCCTTGCTGATAGAGAACATAAGTGGCGGTTTGGTCTTCGTAGTTCATGCCAATGCCGTAGGGCCCAATGCCCGCCGTATCGGCCGGGGCCGGGCGGCTGTCGGTGGCATCCTGGCGATAATCCTGAAAGAACTGCTGCCGCTGTTGTTTGTACAGCGTGGCCAATGGCATGGTGGGTAGGCCATTCAGCGAGTCGCCGCGCAGGTCGCGTAGTATGTTGGCCTCTAGGCTAGTTTGCACCTTCTCTTCAATACCTAGGGGCACTAGCGCCTGCACGCTAATGCGGCCCACGGGCGACTTGGCTTCCTTCGGGAATGCGGCGGCCGAGTCGGCAAAATAGCGCACCGCAAACGTGAGTGCCCCGGCCATGGCCGGCACAGCGCGCAGGCGCACGGGCTGCCCGCCCACGATGCCCGCTAGGTCGGCTCGGCCTGGCTGGCGGCGCAGGCGCCAAAAGAGGTTGTCGCCGCTTGGGCCCACCGCTTTTTCGGGGCTGGCGTCGAAGAGGATAACGCTATCGGGAGCAGCGCTGGGCTGGCTCATCAAGGAGTAAGGGTGGCCATCGGGGCCGTAGTAGCTGCCGAAGCTACCAGTGCCCTGGGCATCGCTAAAGCTGCGGGGCGCCGACACCAGATGCAGCGTGATGCTATCGGCCTGGCCCGGCAGTAGCGCCCGGTATACTTGGTAGGCCGTGCCGGGCGAGTTGGTAACGGCGGCTTGGCCCCCCGCAGGTGCGTCGGCCGTAGCGCCCGCCTCGGTAGTGCTACCGGGCTGGCTGGTTTGGGTGTGGCAGGCTGCTAAGACTAGCAGCACCGCCAAGGCGCACAAGGAGCGTTTCATAGCACAAAGGAAGGAGGTAGGAGCCGAGCCAACGCCGATTACCTAGGTGAGAGCGGAGCCGGCCCCGCCGAGCAAGCTAAGCAATGTGCTAAGTGGTTATAAAATTATGGCTTTACCAATCTATTGAGGAGCCATTTCGTAAACCCTGCCAAGTACTTCTCAACTCCACGCTCCCCTATATGAATCTCATCAAAGTTGGCCAAGATGCTCATGGCAAGGCCATTGAATTACACTATTGCGACTACGGTCAAGGCGACCCCATTGTACTCATTCACGGCTGGCCGCTCAGCGCTGCTTCTTGGGAATATCAACTGGCTGAGCTGCCGCTGCACGATAAGCGCGTGGTGGCCTACGACCGCCGTGGGTTTGGCTATTCCGACAAGCCCTGGAATGGCTACGACTACGATACCTTAGCCGACGACCTGAAAGCGGTACTCGATACGCTAGACCTGCAAAATGTGACCCTAATAGGCTTCTCGATGGGTGGTGGCGAGGTAGCTCGCTACATGAGCCGCCACAACGGGGCCCGCGTAAGCCGCGTTATGTTTGTGAGCGCTGTAACGCCCTACCTGCTCAAAACCGACGATAACCCCAATGGGGTTGATAAGTCGACGTTCGACGACATGATTGAGAACCTAGGTAAAGACCGCCCTGGTTTCCTCAGCGACTTCGGTAAGAAGTTCTACGGCGCCGGCCTCATCAGCAAGCCCGTTAGCCAAGCCACGCTCGACTGGAGCCAGAGCTTAGCCCTACCCGCCTCGCCCCGCGCCACTACAGCCTGCGTAAAGGCATGGAGCGAAACCGACTTCCGCGGCGACCTTGCTACCATCAAAGTGCCCGCGGTCTTCATCCACGGCGACGCCGACAAGACGGTACCGCTAGCCAATAGTGCCGAGCAAGCCGTGAAGCTGGTGCCCAACGCCCAACTGATAGTATACGAGGGTGAGCCCCACGGCCTGAACGTAACCGCCCAAGACCGCCTCAACCGCGACATCCTGACCTTCGTGAACGGCCAGTCTGTATCAGAAGATTTCAGCGAAAACGAAACGGTAGCTGACCGCGACGATAGCGACAACCGCAGCACTTACTAAGTACTGCTACAATAAAAAAGCTCCTGACCCATCCAGGTCAGGAGCTTTTTTATTGTAGCATAACCCAAGCAGTATGCAGCTTGGGTATAAGCGCTACCCTAGGTAGGCATGCCAGTTTTGGTCGAGGGTGCCGGCCGAAAGCTTGAGAAAGCCTGTGAGGGTGGGCTTTTTGGGCTGCGTGCGCAGGGGCATATTGGCTTCGGAAGGTGTGCGCTGGCCTTTGGCGTGGTTGCAGCGCGAGCAGGCAGCCACGAGGTTGGTCCAGCCCGAGTCGCCGCCGCGCGAGCGGGGCAGCACGTGGTCGAGGGTCAGGTTTTTGGGCGAGCCACAGTACTGGCACTCGTACTGGTCGCGCTTAAAGATGTTGTGGCGGCTAAGGGCGATGCCTTTGTAGGGCACCCGCACATAGCGAGCCAGCCGGATGATGCTAGGCTTGGGAAACGCCTGCGAAATCGTGCGCATCACGCCGTTCTCCGACTTAGCCACCATTTCGGCTTTATCCAGAAATAAAAGCACAAAGGCTTTCTGTACACTGCATAAGGTAATGGCGGTGTAGTCGCCATTTAGTACAAGCACTTTTTGGTCCATATACGGTAGGCGAAATTCTAGTTACGCTGCAAGCTACTAGATTTCACCCATATGAACAAGGGCCCCTAGGCGAAGATTCCACCGAGGGGCCCAAGGCTGAGCTAAATTATAGCCCGCTGCTAGTCAATGGTATGGAACAACCGGTTCCAGCGCACCTTGTGCCAGAAATCGCCGAAGGGGTCGATGGAAAGCCAGATGAGTACAGCCTTGCCCACTACGTGGTCTTCGGGCACAAAGCCCCAAAAGCGTGAGTCCTCCGAGTTGTGGCGGTTATCGCCCATCATCCAGTAGTAGTTCTGCTTGATGGTGTAGCTGGTCAAGGGTTTGCCATCCTGCAAAATCATGCCCGTGTTGTTATCCCAGGTCACGTTGGGGTTGTGCTCGTACTGAGCCACTATCTTGTAGTAGATAGCCGCATTGCCAGGGCTGAGCGTGATGGTCTGGCCCTTCTTAGGTACTGGCAGCGGGCCGTAGGTATCGAGGCCCCAGCCACGAGGCGTGGCGCTGCGTGCCTCCGACCCGTACTTGTCGGCCACATCCGGAAACAAACCATTGGTTGGGACGTCGCCGTCGTAGACTTCCATGGCCTTCACGTAGGGCTGCTTCTTGAAGTACTCGGCCACTGGGGCTGTGCAGCTGATGTAGTAGCCTAGCTTGTTGGCATCGTGCATGTTGCCGCTGAGGGCCGGCATGCCGTCGGGCTGGGTGTAGTCTACCACACCTTGGTCGTGCAGGGCTTGGCGCACCTCGTCGTTGGCCGAGGCTACCTCCATGAAGTAGGTGGTTTGCAGCTGGCCCGCGATAGCACCGGGCTGGCCATTGAGGTACACCTGCCCATTGCGGATGGAGAGGGTATCGCCAGCCACAGCTACGCAGCGCTTGATATAGTTGGTGCGCAAGTCGGCCGGGTACTGGTTTTCGTGGGGCACGTGAAACACCACTACGTCATTGCGCTTGATGCTGCTAAAGCCCGGAAAACGGTAAGTAGGCAGCTGAATAGCATCAGAATAGCTCTTGACGTTCAAAACCGGTACCGTCTGGTGCGTTAGGGGCACTTGCAGCGGCGTTTGGGGTGTGATGGGCCCGTAGTGCAGCTTGCTCACAAACAGGTAGTCGCCCACCAGCAGCGAGTTTTCCATGCTCGGCGACGGAATGGTGTACGCCTCAAACGTAGCCCACCGGATGAGTGTGGCCGCAATGATGGCGAACAGCAGGGAATCAACCCATTCGCGGGATTTGCTCTTGGGTGGGGGCGGCGGGGCGGTAGGGTCGTTTTTGCGAAAGAGCATGAAACAAAGAGCAAGCCGAAGCCGGCCGGTAAATTATCTGGCAAATAAACAACGGCAAACGGCTTGCGTCTACCAGCAGCACCTGCTAAGAGGAGAAGTACTACAGCCCGAGTAGGTTATTCATTCCGAACACACCCGGCCGGCCTGGTAGCCAGCCCGCCGCTAGCAGAGCCCCAGCCGCAAAGCCCTCGCGCGAGTGTGCCTCGTGGCGTAGCTCGATGGTGTCGGCCGCCGATACGTAGCGTACCTCGTGGGTACCCACTACCTCGCCCCGGCGCTCGCTGAGCACCGCCAGTTCATTGGGCGCCTGCGCAGGGGCATTGCGCCAAGTATTCTTGGCCGGGAAATTAGCCAGAATGCCCTGCGCGGCCGTTAGGGCCGTGCCGCTAGGCTGGTCTACCTTGTGCACGTGGTGAATCTCGGTCATCTGCACGTCGTAGCCCGCCGCAAACTGGTTCATCTTGGCCGCGATGTACTCGTTGAAGTGGAAGAACAGGTTGACGCCCACGCTGAAGTTAGAGGCGTAGAACAGCGACCCGCCTAGGTCCTGGCACAGTGCTTTGGCTTCGTCGAAGTGGTGCAGCCAGCCCGTAGAGCCGCACACTACGGGCAGGCCCTGGCGCAAGCAAGCCACCACGTTAGCAAAAGCCGACTCGGGGTGGGTAAACTCGATGGCTACATCGGCCGTGGCGGGCGTAAAACCTTCGATGCGCTGCGTTGAGGCATGCTGGTCTACAATGCCCACTACTTCGTGGCCGTGAGCTGGGGCTAGGTCGGCCAGCGTGCGGCCCATTTTACCGTAGCCAATCAGGATAATTCTCATGTTAGTGCTTGATATTTAGTGATTGGTGTTTTGTGAAGGCAGGTAGCTACCACGCACTACGCCCCAATCACTAAAAACTTATTTCACCCGCAAAGCTACGCTAGCGCCTACCCCAGGTACCAATTGCCCCGGCATGGGCAGTAGCGCCGGTTGCCAGTGCAGTGTCAGGTCCTTACCCACATCAAAGTCATGTAGGTTAGCATCTACTATGGCGTCGAGCATTTGCAGGCCATGGCCCGCTAGGAACAGCAAAATATACAAGTCGCGGTTGCGCCGGTAGAAAACAATCCCACGTTCAATGCGGTCGGTAGAACTTTCGTTTTCGGCCCCGTTGCGAAAGTCGGGTACGGGAACCGCCGCCGCGTTTGCAACCAAGGGCAGGTATTTGGTCGGGTTTTCTTGAATCATTTCTTTCGCATCGCGATAGGCGCTATAATGCGTCTGAAAGAAATACTCTACGCCGCCTAGGGTGCCCAGCAGCCCATATACTAGCGGCAGCTTCCAGTACTTTTTATTGTAAATCTGCCCGGCGCCGGGCGCTATGCCCGCCAGCAGCAAGGCCTTCTGAGGGCGCGTCAGGCGCAAGCCAAATAGGCGCTCGGTTTTCAGTGCCGAATCGGCGGCAGCTTGCTCACGCTTTTGCTTCTTAGTGAGCTTGGGCGCTACGCGGGCCGTATCGTTTTGAGGACGCGTTAGGTCGGGGTCAACAACTGCTGTGGAAGGCAACTGTGCCCAGGCCGGGCAAGCCAGACCTAGGCACAGTAATAGTCCGAGTAGCCAAGCCCAACGCGGGGCAGCGGGGAGAAGGTGTTGCATACAAGTGCTGCCAACGCTAAGTCGCCGGCCCGTAGTATTCAACGCGTTAGGCGGGCTGCAAAATGTGCAGAATACGCTGCATGTCTTCCACCGAATCGAAGGAAATCTTGATTTCGCCGCGGCCCTGGGCACCCGGGCGCAGTTGCACCTTCGAGCCAAAATGGTCGGTGAGCTGGCGCTCGGTGCGGCGTAGCTCGGCTACTGGCACAATAGAAGCGGGCTGTTCTTTGGACCCTGGCTTCGCCTCAGTTACGGGCTGGTTGGCGCCCTGGCGCACAAGTTCCTCCACGCGGCGCACCGATAGGTCCTCCACCACAATGCGGCGGTATAGCGCCACTTGTTGCTGCGGGTCTTCCATGCTGATGAGGGCGCGGGCGTGGCCCATCCCAATCACCGCATCGCGCAAGCCAATCTGAATATCGGGCGGCAGCTTGAGCAGGCGCAGGTAATTGGTGATAGTCGAGCGGTTTTTGCCCACGCGCTCGCCTAGGTCCTCCTGGCGCAAGTTGCACTCGCTCAGCAGGCGCTGGTAGCTGAGGGCAATCTCGATAGCGTTGAGGTTTTCGCGCTGAATATTCTCAATCAGCGCCATTTCCAGCATCTGCTGGTCGTCGGCCTTGCGGATGTAGGCCGGAATGCTGTCGAGGCCCGCCAGCTTGCTGGCTTGCAGGCGCCGCTCGCCCGAAATAAGCTGATACCGATTGACGTCCAGCTGGCGCACCGTCACGGGCTGGATGATGCCCTGAGTACGGATGCTTTCGGCCAGTTCCTGCAGCGCTTCTTGGTCGAAGTGCGTGCGTGGCTGGTACGGGTTCGCTTCAATCTGGCCTACCGCAATCAGGCCCACCACGTTCACCGGGTTGGGAGAGGCTAGCACGCGCTCGCTGGGCTTGTCGTAGCTGCCTTCAATGAGCGCGTTGAGGCCCCGGCCCAGACCACCAATTTTACGCTTTGCCGCAGCAGCGGCAGCAGGGTTAGCAGCCAGGGCGGCCTGAATTTTATCTTCGTTCTTCTCTGCAGACATACTACCAGACAGCAGGGCCCAAAAATTAGGGGGCCGCTGAACTTCAAAATTACGGACTAGGAGGCGAAGGGCAAGCTGTGCCAATCGCAGTTATAACGGGTATTAAAAACAATACCTCATGCTGCGAAAAGAAGCATGAGGTACTGTGAACTTGACAATCAGGGAGGCGAAGAACTTGAATCGATAGAAAATTTATTCTATCCGTTTGGTAGAGTTTATGCGACAGAATTGGCTGGTGCACTTAGTAGCATCAGCCAAAGCCGGTCCTTACGCCACCTCGTCAGCCGCTTCCTCTTCAGGGTTGGCTTCTACGCTGTTCTTTTCCACAATTTCGCGAGCTAGGTTGAGGTAGCTCACGGCACCTTTGCTTTCGGCATCGTGCAGGATAACGGGGATGCCGAAGCTCGGCGACTCCGAAAGCTTCACGTTGCGCGGGATGATGGTGTCGAACACGAGCTGCTGGAAGTGCATCTGTACTTCTTCCACCACTTGGTTGGAGAGGCGCAGGCGCACGTCGTACATCGTGAGTAGAATGCCTTCAATTTCGAGGTCGGTATTGAGGCGGCTCTGAATAATCTTAATGGTATTCAAGAGCTTACCTAGGCCTTCGAGCGCGAAGTACTCGCACTGCACCGGAATGATAACCGAGTTGGCTGCCGTGAGGGCATTTACCGTGATAAGGCCCAGCGAAGGCGAGCAGTCGATGATGATGAAGTCATACTCGGCGGCCAGCGGGCGCAGAGCAGCCTTCATCTTCTCCTCGCGGTTGGGCAAGTTTATCATCTCCACCTCGGCACCCACTAGGTCGATGTGCGAGGGCATGAGGTCGAGGTGCGGCAAGATGTTGGTTTGCAGAATAATATCCTGCGGCGGAATGCCATCAACCATGCACTCGTACACACTGTTTTCGATGTCCTTAGGGTCGAAGCCCACGCCCGACGTGGCATTGGCCTGCGGGTCGGCATCGACCAGCAGGGTGCGGTAGTCGAGGGCCGCCAGCGAAGCCGCCAGGTTGATGGCTGAGGTAGTCTTGCCAACGCCGCCTTTTTGATTGGCTACCGCGATGATTTTACCCATAACAACAAACGATATATACAGAAGAAGGGCAACGCCCAATAGCTAACGGCTAGTGCAGCCGACGTAGTTCAACCTACAAAATAAGGCTAAAAAAAATGGATTCGCCAAGCTTAGGGGGCATTGGCGAATCCAAAAGGCACCTAGGAAAGGTGGATTAGAGGCTGATAGTTTCGCCGATGGCGAGTAGCCGGAGGTTTTTGCCAGCGGCTTTAGCCTCGGCCTGGGCGGCGGCGTGGTCGATGACCAGCGGCGGGAACGTGTCGTAGTGCATGCCGATGAGCTCAGTAGCACCTACCCAGTCGGCAGCTACCAGCGCGTCGGTCACACCCATGGTATAATGGTCGCCGATGGGCAGCAGCGCAAAGTCAAGCTGATACCAGTCTTTGATGAGCTTGAGGTCGTACGTCAGGCCCGTATCGCCAGCGTAGTAAAAGGTCTGGCCTTCATTGGTTTTGATAACAAAACCTACGGGCACGCCGGCATACGAGCCGTCGGGGAAGGAACTGCTGTGAGCAGCCGCCACAAAGTGCACCGTGCCGAAAGGCAGCTTCACTTTGCCGCCTAGGTTAGCGCCGATGCCATCGATGCCCTTGGCGCCGAAATAGCCAGCTATCTCAGCGATAGCCACGATTTTAGCGCCCGTGCGCTTGGCGATTTCTTCGGCGTCGGCGATGTGGTCGCCGTGGCCGTGCGAGAGCAGGATGAAATCGGCTTCAATGGCGTCTACATCGACGTCTTTGGCCAGCGGATTGGGGCGAATGAAGGGGTCAAACAGCACGCGCGTGCCGCCGATGTTGGCCAAAAAGCAGGAGTGGCCGAAATAAGTAAGCTGCATGAGAAGAAGAAATGAACGGGCCAACGCGGCGCCTACCTTTGCAACCGACACTCTAAATAGATGTTTCTACACGATTTGCGACTACGCAGCGGTTTGGTTTGGATAGGGCTGGCCCTAGGGGCAGCGGTATTGGCCAGTTGTGGCCAGCCTACGCTGTCGGCTGCCGACGAGCGGCGGGTGTTTCGCTACAACCAGCCCGAGGCGCTGACCTCGCTCGACCCGGCGTTTACGCGCAACCAAGCCAACATCTGGGCCGTGTCGCAGCTCTATAATGGGCTGCTGGAACTAGACTCAACCTTGCAGCCCGCGCCCGCACTGGCGCGGCGCTACCAGATTTCACCCGATGGCAAGACATACACCTTCTGGCTGCGTCCTAGGGTGCGATTCCAGGATAGCGAAGTATTTGGAGGTGGAAAGAGCCGAGAGGTAAAGGCCGCCGATTTTGTATATAGCTTCAAACGCCTACTCGACCCCGCCACGGCCTCGCCGGGCGGCTGGATATTTCGGGATAAAGTTCTGGAAGATAGCAAAGGCAATATCAGCGACACGTGCTTCGTGGCCGCTAATGATTCGACGCTGCGCATTCACCTCAAGGAGCCATTTATTCCTTTCCTAAGCATCTTGACGATGCCTTATGCCTTTGTGGTGCCTCATGAGGCGGTGGAGAAGTACGGCAAGGATTTCCGCGAGCACCCGGTGGGGACTGGCCCGTTTCGATTTAAGCTCTGGGACACTGGCAACGTGCTGTTATTGCACCGCAACCCAACCTACTGGCGGCAAGATGCCAAAGGCCGGTCACTGCCTTATCTCGATGTGGTGCAAATCAGCTTCATCGCCGACCGCAAGACCGAGTTTCTAACCTTTCTGCAAGGCAAATTAGACTTCTTAAGCGGCATCCGCGAGGGTTCGCGCGACTTGGTGATGAACACCGATGGCTCGGTGCGGGCTGACTTTAAGGGGCGCTTCACGGTGCAGAAAGCGCCGTACCTTAATACCGAGTACCTAGGGTTCCAGCTCGACTCGACCAACCTCACGGGTGAGCAGGCCGCTCAGGGCCGCGCCCTACGCGACCGCCGCGTGCGCCAAGCCCTTAACTATGCCCTCAATAAACCGGAGCTAACGGCCTACGTGCTCAACCACGTGGGCGTGCCGGGCACGTCGGGCTTTGTGCCAGCGGCGCTGCCGTCATTTTCACTCGCCAAGGTGCCCGGCTACACCTACCAGCCGGTGCGGGCCCGGCAGCTGCTGGCGGCAGCGGGCTATGGCCCCAGCCGGCCGTTGCGCCTGCGCCTGAGCACCGTGGCCGAGCGCAAGGCCGTGGCCGAATACCTCCAGAAGAATTGGGCCGACGTGGGTGTGCAGGTCCAAATCGACATCAACCAAGCGGCCACCCAGCAGGAGCTGGTGGATAATGGCCGGGCCGCTTTCTTCAGCAAGAGTTGGCTAGGCGACTACCCTGATGCGGAAAACTACCTTTCGCTCTTCTATAGCCCCAATTTTAGCCCCGCCGGCCCTGACAAAACGCACTTCAAGTCGGCCACCTACGATGCGCTGTACAACCAAGCGCGCCGCGAGCAGGACGCCGCCCGCCGCACGGCCCTTTACCAAGAGATGGACCGTGTTTTGGTGGCCGAAAGCCCCGTTATCAGCTTGTACTACGATGAGGTTATTCGGCTAACGCAGAACAACGTGCGCGGCCTCACGCCCAACCCCATGAACCAGCTGCTGCTGGAGCGCGTGCGCAAGCTGTAGCTGATACAAATTCTAATTTTATTATAAGGCACTGATTTGGAAAGCTGTATCAAGAATGTTCGCCTGATTTGGTTGTTCCTACTGCTAGGCGTGTTGGGGCAGCGCGAGGCGCAGGCGCAGGTGGCTTCGGCAGCCGCGCCGCTGGTCATTGGCCAGACGTTTACGATGCAGTCGAAAGCGCTGGGCGAAACCCGCCGCCTCAACGTGTATCTGCCAGCTGGCTACGCCGAATCGGCTACCCAGCGGCTGCCGGTGTTGTACATGCCCGACGGCGGCCTAGGGGAGGATTTTCTACACGTAGCAGGTCTGATGCAGGTGCTAGTAGCCGATGGCTCGATGCGCCCTTTTTTGCTGGTGGGCATCGAAAACACGGCGCGCCGCCGCGACCTGACGGGCCCCACCACTAGCCCTTCGGACCTAAAAATCGCGCCCCGTGTAGGTGGTTCGGCCGCGTTCCGTCAGTTCATGCGCCAGGAACTGATGCCCGAAATTCAGCGCCGCTACCGCACCACAGCCGAAACGGCTATCGTGGGCGAGTCGCTGGCGGGCTTGTTCGTGGTCGAAACATTGCTGCTAGAGCCCGCTTTGTTTGATACGTACTTGGCCTTCGACCCCAGCTTGTGGTGGAATAATGGCCAGCTAGCTACTCGCGCCCCCGCGCTGCTTCAGAGCTACAAGGGCTCGCCCCGGCGCGCCTACCTGGCCACTAGCAGCCAGGGCGACACTACGGCCACGCGCCAGCTAGTTGCCACACTCAACCGTGAGGCAGCCCGGGGCTTGGGCGGTCGCTACCGCGCCATGCCTGAGGAAACCCACCAGACCGTTTACCACCCCGCTGCATTGTGGGCATTCCGGCTGGCGTTCAAGCCTTAGCCGAGTAGCCTTACTTTTCTGCACCTAGGTTGGCCAGTGGGTCGATTTTGCTTTTTAAATAGGTGATGTAACCCTGCAAGGGAGCGGGAATACCCGCCTCGGCTAGCACCCGGTGGCGCTGCTGACCCGGCTGATACACTGTGATAATAGTAGACGGCAGGTCACTGACATTGGCCGTGTAGCTGGGTGCGAGCTGGTTGAAATTGATGCGCCGGGCCTCAGCTAGCATAGCCGTGACGGTAGCCGGGTCGAGGTGCAGCTCGTGCGAGCCCGTGAGGGGCACGAAACGCTCGCCATTGTAAGCTACCCTACCATTGCGGAAAATAGTAGCCGTGTAAATAGGGCAGGTTCCGTGGCAAGGCGTGCGCTCAAACACCAGCACCGTATCATTGGGCGCCGTATTGATGGGAATAGTCGAAACGGTGCGCGGCTTATGAAACGGACCAGCAGCGGGCTTAGTAGCGGCCGGCGCGGCCACGTGCTGAGCGCAGGCGGGTAAGGCACCTAGGGCAAGGAAACCGCAAGCGCGGGCGAGAGAGCTAGTCGGGAAGGTCATGGCGCAAGAATACTCGAAAACCGCGCCAACTTATGCCCCTAGGTGACGGACTAGCCGGCTAACCCTGATGGGCCGCTTAGCTAAACTGACCATTAAAAAAAGCGGCCCGCTACGCAGTGCGCAGCGGGCCGCTTGTAGCCTAATCTAAATAAGGTCGTTACGACGCCTTGCCGGGTTTTTTGGCTTGGGCCTCGCGCTCCTGGGCGGTTTTCATGGCTTCGGCTAGGCGAGCCTGGAAGCCGCCGGGCTTCTTATCCTTGTTTTTTACTTTGTTGGCTTCAAGCTGGGCGCGAATCTTATCGTCATTCACGAACGAGCGGGTGAGCGCTTGCTGACCTAGGGTTACAATGTTGGAAACCAAGTAGTACCATGTCAGGCCCGAGGCGAAGCTGTTCAGCACGAAGAAGAACACCAGCGGCATGAGGTAGCTGTAGAACTTCATGGGGCCCTGCATAGCGGCCGTGTTCATCTGGTTGCTCTGGTAGGTCATGAAGAGCGTCGAAATCGTCATCAGAACCGTGAAAAGGCTGATGTGGCTACCTAGGAAGGGCAGCGCAAACGGCAGCAGAATTGGGTTGTCGTAGGTACTCAGGTCGCGTGCCCATAAGAAGGGCTCCTGGCGCAGTTCAATCGCGTTGGGGAAGAACTGGAACATGGCGAACAGAATCGGCAGCGTGAGCAGCGTGGGCACGCAGCCGCTGAGCGGCGACACCCCAAACTGCGTGTACAGCTTCATTGTCTCCTGCTGGGTTTTTACCTGGTCGTCGCCGTACTTGGCCTTAATCTCGTCGAGCTCAGGCTTCAGCACTTTCATGCGGGCCTGGCTCTCGTAGGTCTTGTAGGTCAAGGGCCACGTTACGAGCTTAATGAGTACCACCAGCAGCAGAATAATCACGCCATAGTTGCTGATGTACTGCTCCAGAAAGTTGAAGACCGGGATGATGAGAAAGCGGTTGACCCAGCGAAACGGCCCCCAGCCTAGAACCACGTTGCGGTCGAAGCCGGGTGCCGTGCTTTTAAGCAGGTTAAACTGGTTGGGGCCGAAGAAGAAGCGGTACTGGCCACCGGCGGCGCTGGTCACGTCGGCTACGGGCAGGGCTAGGGTCGTGTTCAGCGTCTTGATGAAGGTCGAATCGGCCATGTTCACCGTGGCATTGAACTGGCCGCTGGCGAAGGGCTGCGAGTCGGCGATGAGGCCGGCCACGAAGAAGTCGTGCTTGTCGGCCGCCCACTTGATGGGCGTCGCAATTTTCATTTCCTCGGGCTTCTCGCTAGTCTCTTCCAGGTGGCCGTGGTCTTCGGTAGCCAGGTAGTGGTTTATGGTGGTGTGGTTGCGGTTCTGCTTCAGGTCCTGCTCGGTCTGGCGCACATTGTCCACAAAGCTCCATTGCAGCGGCTCCTGTGCTACTGCTACCCCGTTCATTTTCAGGTTATACTTCACCTCGTAGCCCGTCTTGGGTACAGTGTAGGTCTGAGTGATGGTGCCACCACCCACGGGCGCCGTGAAGGCTAGCTGCTGCCCGCCATCGGCAGTAGACGTAGGCGCCGCGGCCGAGAAGTTTAGCGCAGCAAAATCTATCGTCTGGCCGCTTAGGGTGCGGAACTTCGTGTTGTAGCGGGCACTTTTCGCATCAAACAAGTCGAGCGGCTTGCCGAAGAACGTTTTGTACTTGTTCAGGCGCACAGCAGCTACGCGGCCACCTTGCGTCGAGAAGGTCAGCGTAAGCTCGGGGTTTTGCAGCTCAATGCTGCGTACCGGGCCCGCCGCCGAGTCGAGCTGCGGCACAGGTGCCACGCCGGGGGTAGGCGCCGTGGCTTTGGCAGCGGTAGAGGTGGTAGCCTGGGTTTTGTTTTGCTCCACCTTGTCTTTAGGCGAAAAGAAAAACAGGTACACCAGGAGCAGGGCCGAGATTAGAAAGAGGCCAGTTGCTTGGGAGCGGTCCATTTACAATAAAAAGAATACGAGGGGCAAAGGTACGGCCGGGCGCGGCAGGCAACAGAATAGAATTAGGAGAAGGGCCCTAGGGACAAAAAGAAACGTCATGCTACCCTAAGGCAGCATGACGCTTTGGGGTTCTTTTTGCTTTACTGACCTTTCTTATATTGAATGGCAGCCTTCACAAACCGCACAAATAGCGGGTGTGGGGTTTCAACTGTGCTCTTGAGCTCGGGGTGAAACTGCCCGCCCACGAACCAAGGGTGTACTTCGCGGGGTAGCTCTACTACCTCCACCAGCCCGGTGTCGGGGTTGATTCCCGAGGCCGACATGCCGGCCTGCTCAAAGCGCTCTAGGTACTCGTTGTTGAACTCGAAGCGGTGGCGGTGACGCTCGCTAATCGTGTTGCGGCCATAGGCTTTGGCCGCGCGCGAGCCACGCTTGAGCTCGCAGGTATAGGCACCGAGACGCATGGTGCCACCCTTTTGGGTTACGTCCTTCTGGTCGGCCATCAGGGCAATGACCGGGTCGGGCGTGAGCGGGTCCATCTCCGTAGAGCTAGCCTGCGGCAGACCTAGCACGTGGCGGGCGTACTCTACCACGGCCACCTGCATGCCCAGGCAAATACCGAAGAAAGGAATACCGTTCTCCCGTACGTGGCGCACCGCCTCCACCTTGCCTTCGAAGCCGCGCTCGCCAAAGCCGGGTGCTACCAGCACGCCATCGACGCCTTCGAGCTGCTGCGCCGCATTCTCAGGGGTTAAGAACTCGCTCTGAATGGTGCGGACTTTTACCTTACACTCGTTGGCCGCACCGGCGTGGATAAACGCCTCGATGATAGACTTGTAGGCGTCGGGCAGCTCTACGTATTTGCCTACCAGTGCAATGGTTACGTCCTCGGTTGGGTTCTTGAGGCGACCTAGGAATTCCTTCCACTCCTCTAGGTCGGGCGAATGGCCGCCGTTCATGCGCAGCTTGCTGATAACGCGAGCGTCAAGCTCCTCCTTCAGCATCAGCAGCGGCACCGAGTAAATGGTGTCGGCGTCGAGACTCTCGATAACGGAGTTGATTTTGACGTTGCAAAACAGCGCAATTTTGCGGCGCATCTCGGCCGGAATAGGGTGCTCTGAGCGGCACACCAGGATGTCAGGCTGCAAGCCCGCCTCGCGCAGGTCGCGCACCGAGTGCTGGGTGGGCTTGGTCTTGAGCTCGCCAGCTGCCGCCAGGTAAGGCAGCAGCGTGAGGTGAATCACGAGCGAATCGTGGGGCGGCAGCTCCCAGCGCAGCTGGCGCACGGCCTCCACAAAGGGCAGCGATTCGATATCGCCGATGCAGCCACCGATTTCGGTGATGACCACATCGAACTCGCCGTTTTGGCCCAGCAGCAGCATGCGGCGCTTTATCTCGTCGGTGATGTGGGGCACCACCTGCACCGTTTTGCCTAAAAAGGCACCTTCGCGCTCGCGGCGAATAACAGTGTCGTAGATGCGACCGGTGGTCACGTTGTTGGCCTGCGAGGTGGGCGCGTTCAGGAAACGCTCGTAGTGACCTAGGTCCAGGTCAGTCTCGGCCCCGTCGTCGGTCACGTAGCATTCGCCGTGCTCATAGGGGTTGAGCGTGCCGGGGTCGATGTTAATATAAGGGTCGAATTTCTGAATCGTGACTCGGAAGCCTCTGGCCTGCAAGAGCTTGGCCAGGGAGGCGGAAATAATTCCTTTACCGAGTGAGGAGGTGACACCGCCGGTGACGAAGATATACTTCGCGGCCGACGCAGTAGGGGAGGAGGGGCGTTCGGGCATGACGGGGGACAAAGTTACGGGGTAGGGCGGGCTGCGCCGCTGCCGGGTGGTCTGGTAGGGTAGGCTATTTTTACTAAAAGCAGCGCCAGCACCCTTACTTGTATAAGGGATAAGCCAACAAATTCAATGAATAAGCGCATAGTAAGGTGGGTTTCTGGTTATCAAATGCTTACATTGTTACTGAGCGGTTGGCTGCTGTGCGGTAATACCCCAAGTGCTACCGCCCAGACTACCCTGCACAAAGACCTGAAAAAAGATTTTGGCGCCGTGGGCGATGGCCGCACCAACGACCAAGGCGCGTTTGCGAAGGCCGCTGATTTCTTTAATCAGCGCGCTAAGACGCCGGCCGGGGCAGGGCGCGCCGTGCTGCATGTTCCGGCTGGGGTGTACCGGGTGGGCCAGCCTAGTACGAGTAGCCTAGCTAGCATGCTCCACTTTATCAACTGCCGCAACTTAAGCATCTTAGGGGCCGATAGCGCTACTACTGAAATACGCTATGCCGATAGCTTACGCTATGGTGCTTTCGACCCCAACACCCACGAGATATATGAATCGCCCAAGGCATTTTTTACCGATTGGAGCTGGGGGGTAGGCGGTGGTCTAGCCATTTGGCTGCAAGACTGTGATAATGTGCAAGTAGCTAACCTAGCCCTCAATGGCAACAGTGAGCACCTGCTGGTGGGCGGCCACTGGGGCGATACTGGCATCCAGCTGGGCTCCGATGGCTTATTTATCAGCAACTCGCGGCACGTGCGCCTGAGTAAGCTTGCCGTGCATCACTTCGGGCGCGACGGTATTCAGGTGCTCAATCGCTTGGCCAAGAGCGTAGACGACCCCGCCCAGGAAGACATTCTGCTCGAAAACTCACGCTTCGACTACAACGGCCGGCAGGGCCTATCCATCACGGGCGTGAATGGGCTACGGGCGGTCAATTGCAGCTTCAGCCACACCGGGCGGGTCGTCATTCCGGCCCTAGGTCGGCCGCTGTACTCCAACCCCGGCGCAGGCGTGGACCTGGAACCCGAAGGCGGCTACGTGGCCAACGTGCGCCTCGAAAACTGCCGCTTCGTGGACAACGCCGGCCAAGGCATCGTGTCGGACCGCTACGGTAATGGCGCGCCTACCACCAAAAATATCGTTATCCGCAACTGCTTGGTCTGGGGAGTTACCAATTGGTCGGCCTGGGTGCGGCAAACCGGCTTTCTATTCGAAAACTGCCGCATCTACGGGGCCTTCGTCACGGGCAGTGCCCTAGGTACTAGCCCGACCCGCTTCGTAGGCTGCACCTTCGAGGACCGCGCTTATCACGGTCAACCTGCCTACGGGCAGCACCTGGTTTACTCTAATGCGGAAGCTCGCCGCATGAGCTTTACCAACTGCCGCTTTGTGGGCACCCGCAATGGCTTGCTATACGCCGTAGCCGCCGCGCCCGACACCGCCAGTGCCTTTCGGCTGCACGGCTGCACTTTCGTACTTGACCAAGCTGAGCCACCCCTAGGTGTGGATAACGTGTTAACAACTGTGGTTTTCAGCGGCACGACTACCTTGACGAGCGGGTTACAGCGCGCCACGCCTATTACCACTGATTTTAGGCTGGGTACCGCGGAGTCAGTTAACTCAATCAGGGTGCAGCCCGGTGGGCATCTTCAACTGTTGGCGCCCGGCTGCCGCTATTTTCTGCAGAATGGGCTTGCTATTGGGAAGCCTGGAGGGGGTAAAGCCGCGAGGGTAGTAGTGGGGCTAGATAATATCATGATTCTGGGGGAAGTGCTTGGTAAAGAACCCGAGCTGTACATCGGCCCCGAGGCACAACTGGTCGTTAAGAAAGGCGGTGCGCTGGAACTTCAGCCTCACACTAAAGTGACCATCGACGGCCAACTGATAATCGAGGACGGGGCGTACTTTTTTCAGGACCCGCAAGCCAAAGTGACGACTGCCGGCCGGGGCAAGCTTCAACTAGCACCGGGTGCCCTACGGAGCAAACATCCTGAGTTGCCGGCTGCTTACTCCCAGGCCACAACCAACTAACCCATGCAGTATAAACCTTTACGCCGCCAGTGGACGCTTTTAGGACGTTGCCTCCTAGGTGCCGTGTTGGTGTTGCTGGTGGGCGCGAGCGGCCTGCGCGCCCAAGCGCTGAAACCCGGCTTTGACAAGGCCGAGTACCTAGAGTTGCTGCGCCTGCACGTCCGCATGTCCAACCCCGACTCGACTTTTTGGGCGGGTATTCCCGCGCCGCGCCAGTTCAAGTTGGCTTATCGCTCGCCGGTAGTAGGCCTCGACAACCAGTGGGAGCTGTGGGCCAAGGCCGGAACTCAGCCTCAAGTCGTCATCAGTATTCGGGGTACTACCAAGGCCCAGGAAAGCTGGCTCGAGAACCTCTATGCGGCCATGCTACCCGCCACTGGCGAGCTGCAGCTTTCGCCTACCCACAAATTTGCCTATCGGTTGGCTACCAATCCGCAGGCGGCTGTGCACGCGGGCTGGCTCCTGGGGATGGCCTTTCAGGCCGAGGGCGTGGTGCACAAGCTAGATTCGTGCTACCGCCGCGGCACCCGCGATGTCCTCATCATGGGCCACAGCCAAGGCGGGGCCATTGCGTTCTTGCTGACCTCGCACTTGCGCAGCCTGCAAGCGCAGGGCCAACTGCCGGCTGATATCCGCTTCAAGACCTATTGCAGCGCCGCCCCCAAGCCCGGCAACCTCTACTATGCCTACGATTACGAGCGCGCTACCCAGGGCGGCTGGGCCACAAACGTGGTAAACCCCGCCGACTGGGTGCCCGAAGTGCCACTTACGGTACAGACTACCACTGATTTTAACCCCACCAATCCATTCGTAGGAGTAGGTGCTATTATCAAGAAGCAGCCCTTCTCTAAAAGGATAGTAGCGCGTTATGCCTACGGCCAGCTGGCGGCCCCTTCGCGCCGGGCACAGCGCCGCTACCAGCGCTACCTAGGTGGCTACGTAGGTAAGGCTGTCAAGAAAAGCCTACCTAAGTACCAAGCGCCCGCTTACTACCCCAGTGCCAACTACGTGCGGGTAGGCCCCACCATCGTGCTGCCCGCCGATACTGCTTACTACGCCAAATACCCCAACGACCCAGCCAAGCTGTTTCAACACCACCTGTTTCAGCCGTACTACTATCTGGCCGAGCGCTTGCCCTAGGTCGGCTTTATGGCCTTAGAGCGCCTATGTAGTTGTGAAGAGTACGCGTTGGGATAGGCACCTTACTGGCCGGTCTATACCAGCAAGCTTAGGAAATCCTGTTGCCCGTTCAGGTACTCGAAGCCGAAGCCCTCTTCCGTCATGCGAGCCTTAATGCCTTCCACGTCGTGTGGATTCTTCACCTCGACGCCGATGAAAACGGGGCCTTTCTCCTTGTTGTTCTTCTTGATATACTGAAACTGAATGATGTCCTCACCCTCGGCTAGCACGTTGTTCACGAAGCGGCGTAGGGCGCCTGGCGCCTGGTTGAAGCGCACCATGAAGTAGTGCTTGAGGCCCTGGTGGCGCTGGGCGCGCTCCTTGATGTCCTCCATGCGCGTGATGTCATTGTTGGAGCCGCTCACGATGCAGACCACCGTTTTGCCCTTTATCTGGTCGGCGTAGGCGTGCAGGGCTGATATGGCGAGCGTGCCCGCGGGCTCTAGCACCATACCTTCCTCGTTGTACATCTTGAGCAAGTCTTCGCAGACTTGTCCCTCGGGCACGAGGTGTACCTCATCGAGCAGCGCCTGGCAAATCTCAAACGTGAGTTCGCCGGGGCACTTTACGGCCGCTCCATCTACGAAAGTATCGAGGCTCGGGAGCGCCTGCCGCTGCCCGGCCCGGATGGCGTCGTGCATGCTGGGCGCACCTAGGGGCTGCACGCCGATAAGCTTAGTATGCGGGCTCAACTGCCGAAATACGCTCGACAAGCCCGAAGCCAGTCCGCCGCCACCGATGGGCATAAAGCAGAAGTCAATCGGTGTGTCGTGGGTCGCTTTCAGAATTTCTAACCCCACCGTGGCTTGGCCCTCCACAATGGCTAGGTCATCAAATGGATGCACGAAGGTGCTGCCGCGTTCGTCGCAGAAGGCCTGTGCGGCGTGGTAGCAGTCGTCGAAGGTGCGGCCCGTGAGGTGCACTGTTACCATGTCCTTGCCAAAAAGCCGCACCTTGTCTACCTTCTGCGCGGGCGTTTGGGACGGCATGAAGATGTCGCAGGGCAGCCCTAGGAGCTGGCATGCGTAGGCTACGCCTTGGGCGTGGTTGCCGGCGCTAGCGCACACTATTTGGCGAGTCGGCACGGTGGTCGGCAGCGTGGCAATCTTATTATAAGCCCCTCGAATCTTGTACGAGCGCACCACCTGCAAGTCCTCGCGCTTGAGCAGCACCGTGGCATCGTAGCTGCGCGACAGCCCTAGGTTGTGTATCAGGGGCGTTTTGGTAATGACGCCCTTGAGGCGGCGCGCCGCCTGCTCGACGTTTTCTAGGGTAACGGCAAATTCGGTGCTTAGGACCTCGTGCATGGTGCTTCGAAATGGGTGCTTAGAAGTTGGTGCCTGATACCTAGGAAAAACAGCCGCACAGGCAGTTCCTAAGCACCAGGCACCAAGCCCTAGGCACTACTAAAAATTAGGCTTCTACATTCTCGCTGCTGCGCGAGCGCAGTTCGCGCACGGTGGCACCCGTGGCCCACAGCTCCGACTCGCGCACTTCCTGCAGCTCTGCTTCCAGCTCCTTGCGGTAGTTCGGCGTGCTGCCGCGCTCGATGGTGCGGCGGGCTTCCTCGCCGCTGGCTACGCTGTCGTAGAGGTCGTTGAGGACGGGTAAAGTGGCGTCGCGGAATTTGCCTTTCCAGTCGAGGGCGCCGCGCTGGGCCGTCACCGAGCAGTTGGCAAACATCCAGTCCATGCCATTTTCGCCTACC
>Ga0160429_1000496_pt1 | contig 34895 bp, 35 predicted proteins | sample SolpanmetagenomR_FD_108199 | JGI IMG/M metagenome (GOLD analysis project Ga0160429, IMG submission 108199) | Solar panel surface microbial communities from Lawrence Berkeley National Laboratory, California, USA - R | ecosystem: Engineered > Built environment > Solar panel > Unclassified ... | reverse complement strand
GTAACTTTTGCATTATTGCCCACATCGACCACGGGAAAAGCACCCTGGCCGACCGGCTCCTCGAGTTCACGAGCACCGTGGCCAAGCGCGACATGCAGGCCCAGCTCCTCGACAACATGGACCTGGAGCGCGAGCGTGGCATCACCATCAAGAGCCACGCCATCCAGATGCAGTTTCCCTACAAAGGGGAAACCTACACGCTCAACCTCATCGATACCCCCGGCCACGTCGACTTCAGCTACGAGGTAAGCCGTAGCATCGCCGCCTGCGAAGGCGCGCTGCTCATTGTGGATGCCTCGCAAGGTATTGAGGCGCAAACGATTTCTAACCTTTACCTCGCCATCGGGGCCGACCTGGAAATCATCCCGGTGCTCAACAAAATCGACCTCCCGCACGCCATGCCGGAGGAAGTGACCGATGAAATCGTGGACCTTATCGGCTGTAAGCCGGAGGACATCATCCACGCCTCAGGCAAGGCCGGCATCGGCATCGAGGATATCCTGAACGCCATTTGCGAGCGCATCCCCGCGCCGCAGGGCGACCCGGAAGCCCCGCTGCAAGCCCTCATCTTTGACTCGGTATTCAACTCCTACCGGGGCATTGAGGTACTGTTTCGCATCAAGAACGGTACCATGCGTAAGGGCGACAAGCTCCGCTTCATGGCCACCGGCAAGGAGTACGGCGCCGACGAAATCGGCGTACTTAAGCTCAACCAGGAGGCGCGCACCGAAATGAGTGCCGGCAACGTGGGCTACCTCATCTCGGGCATCAAGGAGGCCCGCGAAGTAAAGGTGGGCGACACCATCACCACCGTGGGCAACCCCACGCCGGAAGCCATCCAGGGTTTTGCCGACGTGAAGCCGATGGTATTCGCCGGCATCTACCCCGTCGATACCACCGAGTACGAAGAGCTGCGCAGCAGCATGGAAAAGCTCCAGCTCAACGACGCCTCGCTGGTGTGGGAGCCGGAGACGTCGGTGGCGCTGGGCTTCGGCTTCCGCTGCGGCTTTCTGGGGATGCTGCACATGGAAATCGTGCAGGAGCGCCTGGAGCGCGAGTTCAACATGACGGTGATTACCACCGTGCCCAGCGTGCAGTTTCACGCCACGGGTTCGAAAGACCAGGAGCTTATCATCAACGCGCCCTCCGAAATGCCGGAGCCGAACTTGATTAAGCTCATCGAGGAGCCCTACATCAAGGCGCAGATTATCACGGCCGCCGAGTACGTGGGGCCGATTATTACGCTCTGCATGGAGAAGCGCGGCATTATCAAGGGCCAGAGCTACCTGACGAGCGAGCGTGTGGAAATGAACTTCGAGCTGCCGCTGTCGGAAATCGTGTTCGACTTCTTCGACAAGCTCAAAACCATTAGCCGGGGCTACGCTTCGCTTGATTATGAGCTGATTGGCTACCGCGAGTCGGACATGGTGAAGCTCGACGTGATGCTCAACGGCGAGAAGGTAGACGCCCTCTCGGCCATCGTGCACCGCTCCAAGAGCTACGAGTGGGGCAAGCGCCTCTGCGAAAAGCTGCGCGAGCTGCTGCCCCGCCAGATGTTCGATATCGCCATTCAGGCCTCCATCGGCCAGAAAATTATCGCCCGCGAAACGGTGAAAGCCCTGCGCAAAAACGTAATTGCCAAGTGCTACGGCGGCGACATTTCGCGCAAGCGCAAGCTGCTCGAAAAGCAGAAAGAAGGCAAGAAGCGGATGCGCTCGGTGGGCTCGGTAGAAATTCCGCAAGAAGCGTTTCTGGCGGTGCTCAAGATTGACTGATAAAAAACGCGGCTCCGAAAGGGGCCGCGTTTTTTGTGTTGCTGAAGCTGCGCTGCCGCGCCCCTGGCTAGGGGGTAGTGGCTAGCGGCCGAAAATCGTAAGCATTGCTACCCTTGTTGCCTGGTAGGCAGGCTAGCAACTGGCAGTAAACCGGAACCAACGCGTAGCTGCCGTATTTGCCCAAATCATGCATCCGGCGCATGCCAACGGCTAGGCCAGGCAAGAACATTACAACGGTATAGGTTAGCACGAGGAAATGGGTGCGTAGGCTAGCTTCAACAAAGGCTAGCAGCACAGAAAACAGGTAATAGAACAGCCAGAAATTCCAGTACTCGGCCCGGCTGGCGCGCCCCTCTACGTGGGCATATTTTCGTAAGACAGTAAAAAAGTGCTTCATTAGAAAGTAAGAATAGCCGGTAATGCCGGCCAAGATAAGGTTCCACCTAACGTTATTGAATGCGGTCATTTTCATTCGGTTTGTATTTCCGCCTGCTGCTAGGGTGCCTGCTACTGAGCCAGGGCGTGGCCGCCGCGCCCGCGCCGCAGAAGCCGGCTAGTGCCAAGGCCAAAGCCCGCCCGGCCGCGCCCGTGCTGCCCGACTCGCTGGCGCAGCGCATCGAGCGGGCGTACTTCGTGCTGAGCCGGGTGAACGGCACCGCCCGCCGCGCCACCGATACCGAAGACCTGCGCGAGGACCTGCCCGCGGTGGAGGAAAACCTCGAAACCATCCGCCAGAACCTCGACCAGTTTGGCAGCGTCGTGGACGTGAAGCAGCTTCAGATGTACCGCGTGCTGCTGGCCGATATGCAGGAAAAGCTGGGCGAGTGGCGCACGGCCCTGGCCAGCGGCAGCAAGCAGCTCACCGCCATGCAGGCCCGCCTCGATACGCTGGCCACCGACCTGCCGCCCGCCGCGGCCCGCCCGCTCGCTACCACGGCCGTGGGCCGCGCGCTGGCCCGCCTCCAGAGCAAGCAGGACCGCGCCACCGCGCTGCTGGCCAGCCGCCGCCAGGCAGTAGCCGGCTTCCAAACCCGGGTATCGGACGGCTACATTCAGGCGCTGGAGTTGCAGGATGTGGTGCGCGAGCAGCAACTCCGCTTTGGCCGCAGCAACAGCCAGGCCGAACTGCCGCCGCTCTGGCACCCGGGTAGCATCGTGGCCGATGAGCAAACGAGCGCCCTGGTGCGGCAGTCTTACGCCGCCCAGCGCTCGCTGGTGGGCTACTATTTTCGCGAAAACTGGGACTACTGGGCGTGGATGGCGGTAGTAGCGGCCGGCTTCTTCGCCTGGGTGTTCCGCAACTTCCGCGCCCTGCGCCGGGCAGCGGCCGAGGCCCCTGGCACCGACACCACGCCCGCCCCGCTGGCCCTGCCCGAGCACCGCCTGCACTACCTGCGGCCGGTGCCAGTGGCTTCGGCACTGCTGGTGGTGTTCAGCCTGGCCCCGTTTCTCGATTTGAGCGCGCCGGCCGCCTATACCAGCCTGCTGCAACTGCTGCTGCTGGGCACAGTGTCGGTGCTGGGGTGGCGCAGCTGGCCGCGGTCGCTGTTCTGGTACTGGGTGGCGATTATGGGCGCGTTTTTCGCCCTCACCTTTGCCTACGCGGTGCGCGCGCCGGGGCTGGGCGTGCGCTGGGCCGCGCTGCTGCTCAACGCCGCGGCGGCCGGGCTGGGCTGGCGCTTTTGGCGCTACCTGCGGCAAAATCGTAAGCTGGCCGGCTTCGTGCAGCCCGTGGCCCTGCTCTTCCTGGCCTTGAATGGATTAGCGGCCCTAGCCAACGCGCTGGGCCGCGTGAGCCTGGCCAAAATGCTGACTACCGCAGCCATCTACGGCCTTACTCAGGTGGTGGCGCTATCCGCCTTCGTACGCGTGCTGACGGAGGCAGTGTACCTCCAGCTGCGGCGCAGCCGGCAGGCCGGCGGGCGCAGCCACGGCTTCAGCTACGGCAAAATTGAGAGCGGCCTGCGCAAGCTGCTCATCGGCGTGGTGGGCGTGCTCTGGCTCATGCTGTTTGCCTCCAACCTGAATTTCTACACCCTGCTGCACCGCGTAGTCGAGCACACGCTGACGGCCCCGCACCAGCTGGGCAGCACCACGTTCACGCTGGGTAATATTCTGCTGTTCGTGGGCATCATCGCGCTCACTATCCAGCTTCAGAAATACGTGGGCTACTTCTTCGGCGAGGCCGACGACGACTTCAACGCCGCCGACCCCGACCGGAAAGGCTCCTGGATGGTAGCCATCCGGTTGGGTATCCTGGCGGTGGGGCTGTTCCTGGCCACGCTGGCCTCGGGCCTGCCGGTCGATAAAATTGCCATCGTGCTCGGGGCCCTGGGCGTGGGTATCGGCCTGGGCTTGCAGAATATTATCAATAACCTCGTGTCGGGCGTCATCCTCATCTTTGAGCGACCCTTTCAGGTGGGCGACTACATCGAGGTGAACGGCAAAACGGGCCGCGTGAAGGATATCGGCATCCGGGCCAGCAAGCTCATCTCGCAGGCTGGCTCCGAGATTATTCTGCCCAACGGTGACCTGCTCTCGGGCCACGTCATCAACTGGACGCTCAGCAACAACCACATCCGCACTGAGCTGGCCCTGAGCCTCGGCCCCGAAACCGACCTCGACCAGGCCCGTCGCCTCATCAGCGAGGAAGTGCTGGCCAACCCCAACACCCTGCATAAAGTAGCTCCCGAAATCCTGCTGAATAGTGTCAATACCGCCGGCTACGACCTCAAAGTGCTATTCTGGATAAACAACATTCGCCAGGAGCAGGCGCTGAAAAGCGAGCTGCTGGCTAGCATCTACCAACACCTCACCCAGGCTGGCATCGCCATGCGCTAACCCTAAACCGCTTTCAGGCTGACGAAGCAAGCAGCTCAGGCGCGCTGCCAGGGCTGCCCCAACGAGGCGAGCGAGCTGCTTGCTTCGTCAGCCTGACGGGATGATTTAAAACTCCTAATTCCCCAAGTATGGACACTGCCCCCCATCTCATCGACGGCAAGCAAGCCGCCGAAGACATCAAAGTAGAAATTGCCGCTGAGGTAGCCGCCCGCCAGGCCGCCGGCCAGAAGGTGCCGCACCTCGCCGCCATCCTCGTGGGCCACGACGGCGGCTCCGAAACCTACGTGCGCAACAAGGTGCTCGCCTGCGAGCGCGTAGGCTTCGGCAGCACCCTGCTGCGCTTCGAAGACGACATCAGCGAGGCCGAGCTGCTGGCCCAGGTGGCGGCTTTGAATGAGGACGCCGACATCGACGGCTTCATCGTGCAGCTGCCGCTACCCAAGCACATCGACGCCGAAAAAGTCATCGAAGCCATCCGCCCCGAGAAGGACGTGGACGGCTTTCACCCCACCAACCTGGGCCGCATGGTGGCCGGCCTGCCCGCGCTGCTGCCCGCCACGCCCTCGGGCATTGTGGAGCTGATGGCCCGCGCCGGCATCAAAACCAGCGGCCAGCACGCCGTGGTTATTGGCCGCAGCAACATCGTAGGTACGCCGGTTAGCATCTTGCTGGCTAAGAACTTGGAGACGGCCAACTGCACCGTTACTTTATGCCACTCGCGCACCCAGAACCTGCCCGAAATCGTGCGTCAGGCCGACATCATCGTGGCTGCCATCGGCCGCCCCGAGTTTGTGACGGCCGACATGGTGAAGCCCGGCGCCGTGGTGATTGACGTGGGCACGACCCGCGTCACGGACGCCAACAAGAAGTCGGGCTTCAGCCTGAAGGGCGACGTCAACTTTGCCGAAGTAGCCCCGCTGGCCTCGCGCATCACGCCTGTGCCCGGCGGTGTGGGCCCCATGACCATCGCCATGCTGCTGCTAAACACGCTGCGCGCCGCCAAAGGTGAAATATATAGTAAATGATTAATTGGGTAAATGAGCAAGGTGTTCGTACGGGCACTTTACTCATTTACTCGCTTACCGTTCGTAATTTTGAGTAACCGGAACCCCCGGTTGCGCCTCGGGCGTTGACGTAAGTCGCGCCCGTTTTTTTGTTTGCTTATGTCTGCCGTTACCGATTTACTAGCCGTGCTGCCCATCTTGCAGCCTACTCAGGATACTTCAATGCTTCCCGTAATGGAGCAGTTCTATACTATTCAGGGTGAAGGATTTAATACGGGGCGGGCGGCCTACTTTATTCGCCTCGGCGGCTGCGACGTAGGCTGCGTGTGGTGCGACGTGAAGGAGTCGTGGGATGCCGACGCGCACCCCCGCCAGGCCATCGCCGCCCTGGTGGCAGCGGCCAGCGAAAACCCCGGCCGCAACGTCGTTATCACCGGCGGCGAGCCGCTGATGCACGACTGCCTGCCCCTCACCAAGGCCCTCCAAGCGGCCGGTTTCCAGACCTGGATTGAAACCAGCGGCGCGCACCCGCTCTCCGGCAACTGGGACTGGATATGCGTGTCGCCCAAGAAATTCAAGGCCCCGCTGCCCGAAGTGCTGGCCCACGCCGACGAGCTGAAAATCATCGTTTTCAACGAAAGCGACTTCAAGTGGGCCGAGGAGCACGCCGCCCTGGTGCCCGAAACCACGCGCCTGTATTTGCAGCCCGAGTGGAGCCGCGCCGCCCGCATGACGCCCGCCCTCATCGACTACGTGAAGGCCCACCCGCGCTGGCAGGTATCGCTGCAAACCCACAAGTACCTCGACATTCCGTAGCTGACCCCCGGCGGTACTCTGCTGCTAAAAGATTGGAGTTAATGGCAAAAAGCCCCCGTTTTGGCACGAAACGGGGGCTTTTTGCCGTTTCAAGCTATACTTTAACTGCGCGGTTATGGACCCGGCCTCGGGCTGCTACCTAGCCAGGTAGTTCCGCGCGTTGTTCTCCCGCCCACCCCAGCTATGCTTTCCAGAATTCTGCTCTCCTCCGGCCTGCTGCTCGGCCTGGCCGCCGCGCCCACCTTTGCCCAGCAAGTACCCGCCAGCATCACCGACAGCAAGGCGCGCAGCCTCTACGAAAAGGCTCAGAGTCTGTATTACAAAGACCGCCAGCCCCAGCAGGCGCTGCTGGTGTGGCAGCAACTCATCGACAAGTTTCCCGACTACGGCGACCCCTACCTGCGCCGGGGCTCCTTGCTCGTCACGATGGGCGATAATGCCAATGCCTTGCAGAGCTATAAAACGGGCCTCGCCAAGCTGCCCGTAGAGCCCGCCCGCGCCGGCGACTACCTGTTGCTGGGCAAACTGGCCGGCCAGGTGGGCGACTATGCCGCCGTGCGCCAGGCCTACACCAGCTACCTGGCTACCAACCCTACCAACAAGGCGCAGGTGGCCCTGGCCAAGCTCCAGCTCCAGAACTGCGACTTTGCGGCCGAAGCGATGGCGCACCCCACCGGCCCCGCCCCCGAGCTGCTGCCCGCGCCGCTCAATCAGTTTCGCGACCAGTATTTCCCGGTGCTCACGGCTGATAACAAGTCGCTCATCTTCACGGCGCAGCGTAGCCCCGAGAAGCGGGGGCAGGAAAACGAAGACGTCTTCATCAGCGCCGTGGCGGCCGATGGCACGTTTGGCGTGCCGCAGTCGATTTCGCCCAACATCAACTCGCGTGAGAACGAGGGCACGGCTACCATCTCGGGCGACGGCAACACGCTGGTATTTACGAGCTGCGGCCGGGCGGGCGGCGTGGGCGGCTGCGACCTCTACATCTCGCGCCGGCGCGGCAACCAGTGGACCGCCCCGCGCAACCTCGGCCTCTTGGTCAACTCCAAAGCCTGGGACTCGCAGCCCTCGCTCTCGGCCGATGGGCGCACGCTTTACTTTTCCTCCGAGCGCGGCGGCGGCCTGGGTGGTAACGACATTTACGTAACCACGCTGGGCCCCGACGATAGCTGGACCCCGGCCCGCAACCTGGGCGCGCCCATCAACACGCCCGGCGACGACCTGGGCCCCTTCATCCACGCCAGCGGCACCACGCTCTACTACGCCACCAACGGCCTAGTAGGCCTGGGTAGCAGCGACATTTTCCGCTCCGAGCTAGGGGCTAATGGGCAATGGAGCACCCCGCGCAACCTGGGCTACCCTTTCAACACCTTCGCCAACGAGGCCTCACTCTTCATTTCTTCCGATAACAAGCGCGCCTACTACACGCGCTCCGAGCCGCCCAAGCCCGGCGAGGTGCGCGGCGCGCTGCCCGCCATCCGCATCTACGGCACTGAGGTGCCAGCCAGCGTGCGCGCCCGCGAAACCAGCAGCTACGCCCAGGGCCGCGTCTTCGACGCCGTTACCAAGCAGCCGCTCAATGCCGTGGTGCAGCTGTTCGACCTCAGCACCAACGTCCTCACCCAGCAGGTGTACTCCGATGCCGAAAACGGCCAGTACACGGCCGTGCTCAACGAAGGCCGCGCCTATGCCATGTACGCCACCGCGCCCGGCTACCTGCTTAAAAGCCTGAGCTTCGACTACTCCAACCGCCAGCAGTTCGACCCACTCACGCTCGACATCTACCTCGACCCCGCCAAAAGCGGCCGCAGCGCAGTCCTGAATAACCTGTTCTTTGACTCCAACCAAGCTACCCTCAAGCCGCGCTCGCGCACCGAGCTCGACCGCCTGGTGGAGTTTCTGCGCCAAAACCCCACCCTGCGCGTGGAGGTAGCCGGCCACACCGACAATGTGGGCACGCCCGCCGCCAACCTCAGCCTCTCGCAGCGCCGGGCGCAGGCCGTGCTGGCCTACCTCAGCGCCCACAGCGTGCCCGCCGCCCGCCTGCGCGCCCATGGCTACGGCGAAACTAAGCCTGTGGCGGCCAACGATACCGAAGCCCACCGCGCCCAAAACCGCCGGATAGAGCTGCGCATTCTGTAAAAAGCGACCTTCAAGCAACGCTTTAAGTGGCGGATTTAGCGTGCTAAGTCCGCCACTTTTGCTTAAAGCAAGGCTTTAGAAGGGCGAAATTTTAGTAGGACTTTTCAAATAAAATGTAGCGCGTGACTAGGGTAATTATTTTTTGGGCAGTTAAGCGCCGCTTTTTTTATTCCTAATAAGTGATGGAAAATCAAGTAGTTGTAAATTATGTAAAAAATCATTCGATGAAAAAAGTTATAGATTGACCTGTTTTTGTCCTAATTGGAAAAGTCTCGTACGTTTGGCTCAGTTCTCAGCACCGCTACTCGACAATGCTTAACCACTTACCCATGAACCTGTCAATTTTTCACTTTTTAACTCTTTTCACTCATGCACCACCTCCTTGCTGCCGCCTGCCTAACCGCTAGTCTCTTTAGTGCCCCCGTGGCGAAGAAGCCGACGGCCAAAAAGCCGACCGAAGACTATCCGAAGGCTATTCAGGTGCGGGCTACCACGCTGACCCAGGCGCTGGCCCACCGCATTCACCTCAACGAGGGCCAGTACTTGCGCATCAAGCGCCTGCACCTGCAATACCTCACCGAGCGCCGCGACCTGGAAATGGACTTGGTAGGCGCCCCCGCCGCTGAGCGCGATACCCGGCTGGCCGCCGCCCAGCAGCAGTACGAGCAAGCGCTCAACGACCTGCTGTATCCCGACCAGCGCGTGGCTTATCAGCAACTGCGGGCCAACTTCACGGCCCACCGCCTCTAAGCGGTAATGAATTTCGGTTGCCGCCGATGTAGGTCTAGCCTGCATCGGCGGCCACTGAACCTTAGCAAGCTCTTATGCGACGTTTTGAATACCTTTTGCTTGATACGGTAGCGGGCTTCTTCAGCGGCATCGACTACCCTGAGCTTACTACGCGCCTCAACCAGCTGGGTCGGGAGGGATGGGAAGTAGTAGCAGTAGTAGACACTGCGTTCACGGAAAACCGCACCAGAGGGCTCCTTTTCACCCTTAAGCGCGAGCTGCCAGGGTAGGGCAGGGGCCAAAAAAAGTCAGCCCACCGAGCGGCGGGCTGACAATCCTTACTGAGCCAACGAAGGGCTAGCGGGCTACTACTTACGGTCGTTGAGGCCTACGTAGTCGCGCTCGGTGGCGCCCACGTAAATCTGGCGAGGGCGGCCGATGGGCTCCTTGTTTTCGCGCATCTCTTTCCACTGGGCAATCCAGCCGGGGAGGCGGCCCAGGGCAAACATCACCGTGAACATCTCGGTGGGGATGCCGAGCGCCTTGTAAATGATGCCCGAGTAGAAATCTACGTTCGGGTACAGCTTGCGGTCGATGAAGTACTGGTCGGTGAGGGCCGCTTGCTCCAGCTCCTGCGCAATTTTCAGCAGCGGGCTGTCTTGCATGCCCAGCGCCTGTAGCACCTCGTCGGCGGCCACTTTAATGATTTTGGCGCGCGGGTCGAAGTTCTTGTACACGCGGTGGCCGAAGCCCATGAGGCGGAACGAGTCGTTCTTGTCCTTGGCCTTGGCGATGAACTTGCTGGTGTCGCCGCCGTCCTTTTCGATGGCTTCGAGCATCTCAATCACCTCCTGGTTGGCGCCGCCGTGCAGGGGGCCCCACAGGGCGTTGATGCCCGCCGATACCGAGCCGTAGAGGCTGGCGTTGGCCGAGCCTACGAGGCGCACGGTGCTGGTCGAGCAGTTTTGCTCGTGGTCGGCGTGCAGGATAAGCAGCTTGTTCAGCGCGCTCACTACCACCGGGTTGATTTCATACTTCTCGGTGGGGAAGCTGAACATCATGTACAGGAAGTTGGCGCAGTAATCGAGGTCGTTGCGCGGGTAGTTGAGCGGGTGGCCCATCGCGTTCTTGTACGTCCAGGCCGCGATGGTGCTCATCTTGGCCATGAGGCGCACAATGGTCAGGTCCAGTTCCTCGGTAGTCTGATTGGGGTCGAGGCTCTCGGGGTAGAAGCCCGTGAGCACGCAGGTGAGGCTGCTGAGAATGGCCATCGGGTGGATGGCCGAAGGGAAGCCGTCAAAAATCTTGCGGATGTCCTCATGCACCAGCGTGTGCTTGGTGATGTGACCGGCAAACTCATCGAGCTGGGTTTTGGTGGGCAGCTCGCCGTAAATCAGCAGATAAGCCACTTCCAGGAAGTTCGACTTCTCGGCCAGCTGCTCAATCGGGTAGCCGCGGTAGCGCAAAATGCCCTCCTCGCCGTCGAGAAACGTGATGGCGCTTTTGGTAGCGCCGGTGTTTTTGTAGCCCGAGTCGAGGGTTACGTAGCCCGTCTGGTCGCGCAGCTTGCCAATGTCAAAGGCCTTTTCGTGCTCGGTGCCCTCAAAAATGGGCAGGCTAATGGACTGGCCGCCCGGTAGGTTAAGTTCAGCAGTTTCTGCCATTGGTTGGGTAGGATAGGGGATTGAGGTAGCCGCCCGTTGAAGGCGCGAAGCTACGGCCCAGGCCGTAAGCCCGAAAGCTTTTGGCCAGCCGGCGCCAGTTGTAGTACAGTGCCGGGGCGGCAGAGGTTTCGCTAAGTATCAGAGTTTGGCGCACAAAGCGCGCTGGAAACGTTGGCGCGGATAACCAGGCCGACTAATTATTTGCCGATGCAGAACTGCGTGAAGATGCTCGTGAGCAGGTCATCGTTGGAAATATCCCCCGTAATGGACCCTAGCGCCGCCAGCGCGTGGCGCAGGTCGGCGGCCAGCAGCTCGGTGCCGCGGCCCTCGAAGAGGCCCTGCTCCACGGCCGCGAGGTAGCCCAGCGCCTCTTCGAGGGCGCGGGCGTGGCGCACGTTGGTGACGATGGTAGTGGTGCCGGTGGTGGCTAGCCCCGCGCCCCGCACCTGGGCCAGTAGGGCCGTTTGCAGCTCGTCTAAGCCTTCCTGCCGCCCCGCCGAAATGAAGACTGCCTGCGCCCCGTCGCCCCCCCGATTACCAGCAACTGCTGCTTGATAGCTGCCAGCGGCTGCCTGAGAAGCCAAGTCGCGCTTGTTGCCCACGACCAGTACGGGCAGTTTGGGCAGGCTAGCGGTAAGCTCCGCTACGTCGGCCCGCACTTCGTCGGGCGTCAGCTCGGTGAGGTCGAATAGGTACAGTAGCAGCGCTGCCTGGCCGATGCGCTCGCGGGTGCGGCGCACGCCGATAGCCTCGACTTCATCGGCGGGGTTGTCGCGCAGGCCGGCCGTGTCCACGAAGCGAAAGCGCAGGCCGTCGAGGCTCACCTCGTCCTCAATGAAATCGCGCGTGGTGCCCGGAATGGCCGACACGATGGCGCGCTCCTCGCGCAGCAAGGCGTTGAGCAAGGTCGATTTGCCGGCGTTGGGCCGGCCGGCAATCACGGTGGTGATGCCGTTCTTAATCACATTGCCCAGCTCGAACGAGCGGAGCAGCCCGCGCACCACGCCCTGCACCTGGGCCAGCAGGCGGGCCAGCCCCGTGCGGTCGGCAAATTCCACATCTTCTTCGCCAAAGTCCAGCTCCAGCTCCAGCAGGGCGGCAAACTGCACGAGCTGTGCCCGCAGGCCGCGCAGCTCGTCCGAGAAGCCGCCGCGCAGCTGGTTGAGCGCCACCTGGTGGCTCAAGGCCGAGTCGGCGGCGATGAGGTCGGCCACGGCCTCGGCCTGGGCCAGGTCGAGGGCGCCGTTGAGAAAGGCGCGCTTGGTGAATTCGCCGGCCTCGGCCAGCCGGGCACCCTGGCGCAGCAGCGCCGCCAGGATTTGGCGCACGATAAAATCGGAGCCGTGGCCCGAAATCTCCACCACATCCTCGCGGGTGTAGGAGCGCGGGGCGCGGTAGAGCGCCACCACTACCTCGTCCAGCAACTCGCCGCTGGCCGGCTCGCGCAGCGCGCCGTAGTGCAGGGTGTGGCCGGGCTGGCTAGCCAGGCTTTTCTTAGAGAACAGGGCCTGCGTAATGCCCACGGCGTCGGGGCCCGAGAGGCGCACCACTGCCAGCGCCCCCGCGCCGGGCGGCGTGGAGAGCGCCACGATGGTATCGGAAAGCGCGAAAGATGTCATCAGGCAGTAAACAAATTGCGCCCTACTTCGGCCGAGATAACGACTGGCTGTGCGTTGTTAATGGTGACTTCGAGCGAGTTATCAAATTCCAGCTTGCCCAGTACCCGCACCTGCGCCCCGAGCGGCAGGCCCATCTTGTCGAGGTATTGCAGGAAGGGCGCCGAGGTGTCGCGTACGGCGGCCAGGGTGCCGCACTCGCCCACGGCCAGGTCGGTGAGTAGGCGGTGAGCCGGGCGGCGCACGGCGCCGTCCTCGGCCGGAATGGGGTCGCCGTGCGGGTCGAGGGTCGGGAAATTCAGGAAGGCATCGAGCCGGCGCATCAGCAGCGGCGACTGCACGTGCTCCAGCTCTTCGGCCACCTCGTGTACCTCATCCCAGCTGAAGCCCAGCTGCTGCACCAGAAATACCTCCCACAGCCGGTGCTTGCGCACCGTGAGCAGGGCCAGCCGGCGGCCCTCGGGCGTGAGGCGCACCCCGCGGTACTTCTCGTATTCGAGCAGTTCCTTCTCAGCCAGGCGCCGCAGCATATCCGTAACGGAGGCGGCGCGGGTAGCCAGCGCCGCCGCAATGCGGTTGGTGCTCACATCCTGCCCCGGCTCGGCCTCGGCCAGCTTATAGATGGTTTTAAGATAGTTTTCCTCGGTGTGGCTGGGCATACTCTGTGTGGTGTCATGCTGACGAGAGAAGCATCTTACTCGCACAACAGCTGCTATATAGTGCCCGAGCGAGATGCTTTCTTCGTCAGTATGACGAACGTGTTTTTACCATTTAATAAGCGCCGAGGCCCAGGTGAAGCCCGAGCCGAAGGCAGCCAGGCACACGAGGTCGCCGCGCTTGACGCGGCCCGCCTGCACGGCCTCGCTGAGGGCAATGGGAATGCTGGCCGCCGTGGTGTTGCCGTAGCGCTGGATGTTGCTGAACACCTTGTCGTCCGAAAGGCCCATTTTCTGCTGCACGTACTGCGTAATACGCAGGTTGGCTTGGTGCGGAATGAGCAGGTCGATGTCCTGCGGCTGGTGGCCGTTCTGGTCGAGGGCCTCCTTAATAACCTGCGGAAAGCGCACTACGGCGTGCTTAAACACGTTCTGGCCGTTCATGTAGGGGTACATGCCCTCGCGGTTTTCGGCCACGTAGTTGGTGCGGTCGTCGCGGTTCGAGCCGGGCTCCTTCACAATCAGCTCCTCGGCAAACTCGCCTTGCGCGTGCAAGTGGGTGCTCAGGATGCCGTGGCCTTCCTGGCTGGCCGGGCGCAGTACCACGGCGCCCGCGCCATCGCCGAAGATAACCGACACGGCCCGGCCGCGCGTGCTTTTGTCGAGGCCCGAGGAGTGGATTTCGGAGCCCACCACCAGCACGTTGTCATACATACCGGTGCGGATGAACTGGTCGGCCACCGACAGCGCGTAGATAAAGCCCGAGCATTGGTTGCGCACGTCGAGGGCGGGGCAGTTGTTGGTCATGCCCAGCTCGCGCTGCATGAGCACGCCCGAGCCCGGGAAGAAGTAATCGGGTGAGAGCGTGGCAAATACAATGAGCTGTACGTCGTCGGGGGCCAGCCCCGCCATCTCCAGCGCGCGGCGCGCGGCCTCGGCGCCCATGCCCGCGGTAGTGTCCTTGCCTTCCTCAAACCAGCGGCGCTCCTGAATGCCGGTGCGCTCCTGAATCCAGGCGTCGGTGGTTTCCATGAGCTGTTCGAGGTCGGCGTTCTTGACAACGCGGCTGGGGACGTAGTGGCCCACGCCGGCAATTTCGGCGCGGCGCAGGGTGGTAGGAGAAGCCATAAGGGTAGAAGCGGATAAGTGGGTGGGAAGGGAGCGCAACGGCACGAAAATCAGACGCGTGCCGCCCTGCAAGTAAGAAAAATTTACCCGAACTATACCGCCCGGCGGCTAGCCCGTTCCCGCCCCGCTACGCGAAAGGGGCCGCAAAGGTCGGGCCTAGCCCCAGGCTTTCCAGCAAAAGCCCTAATTTTTTGCCTTCGCCAGCCCATAGAACTGCCTCCACCGGCAGGCCGTAGCGGTAAAAGCCACCAGCCGGGTTTTGAGCCCGGGCGCACAGCTCGGCCAGCAGGCCAGCCGCCGTAGCAGGTAGCTGCGTGGGGCTGAAGTCGCCGCTCAAGCCCGCGTCGTGCTCGGAGATTATATCTTCCCACAGTGGATTTTGCGGAACCAGTACCGGCAGGCCGTGGGCTAGGTACTCAAATAGCTTGGTGGGCCGGCAGCGCCAGGTGCTGGGGTGTGGCTCGTACAGGGCCAGCCCCAGGTGGCTGCGCCCGATTTCGGCCACGATGGCCGCGTGGGGCACCGCCGTGGCGCCCCCTATTAGCTTAATTGGCAGCCCCTGCGCTTGCCAGCGCGCCAGGTCGGCCAGCACCTCGGGCCGCTGGCAAAAGCCGATGATGGTGAGCAGCGCGCCCCCCGGCCAGCCCGCGTGCAGTGCCTTGGCCAGCCCCACGGCCGCCCGCAGGCCGTTCAATTCGGATATGGTACCCGAGTATAGCAGGCGCAACGGCTCATCAGGCGCGGGCAGTGGGCGCGGGGCCGTGGGCAGTTGTTCGCCGGGCGCGGGCTGGTATTTGTTTTCGAGCACCACCACGCGGCTAGGCGAGAGCGCTTGTAGAAAGGGTAGCTCGGCCGCGTAGCTTGCCTCGGCCAGCGTGAGGGCGGCGCGGCGGGCGGCTAGCCCCTCTACCCAGCGCAGGCCGCTGGCCAGGGTGCGCTGCACCAGGCCGCGGTACACACCCTGGGTGGAAACGTTGAGCGCGTAGTTTTCGCGGATGTCGTAGATAAACTGCCGCTTGTGCCCCAGCGCCTGCCACAGCAGCGTGAGGGGCAGCAGCTCGGGCGCGTGCACCACCACCAGCGCCGGCCGCAGCTGCCCCAGCAGCCGCCAGTAGCGCGCTTGCGCCGCCAGCCGCCCCAGGCTCAGCCGCCCGCCCCCAAAAATGGGGTGCTGGCTGATGCCAGCCGGCACGGAGCTAGCCGCTACCGCGCCCGCCCGCCCGGCCACCGCCACCCGCGCGCCCAGCGCAGCCAGGGTGCGGGCAAACTTGCCCAGCATCCGGGGGTCATCGACGGGCTTCAGGACGGAGGCGAGCAGAATCAAGGCTACTAAAAAATAAGGGGCTAGGGATAACACCAGCTTAACCGGCTAGCCCAACCTCGCCCCAAAGATGGTAGTTTTGCCTTCATTCTCCGTTAAACCACGTTTTGCCATGACGACCGAAGACCACCACAGCCCCGTGCTCGACCGCTTTGCCGCCCAGGAGGCCATCGAAGCGGCCTGGGCCGACCGCACCCTGCTCGACCAGCCCGAAACCCAAACCGCCATTGAGCACGTCATCGAAGACCTCGACAAAGGCAAGCTGCGCGTGGCCGAACCGCCCACCGCGGAAGGCGGCCAGTGGACTATCAACGAGTGGGTGAAGAAGGCCGTTATCCTCTACTTCCCCATCCGCCAGATGGAAACGCTGGAAGTCGGCCCCTTCGAGTTTCACGATAAGATGGCCCTCAAAACCGACTACGCCGGCCAGAAAGTGCGCGTGGTGCCGCCCGCCGTGGCTCGCTACGGTGCCTACCTCGCCCCCGGCGTCATCCTGATGCCCAGCTACACCAACATCGGCGCCTACGTGGGCGAGGGCACGATGGTGGACACCTGGGCCACCGTAGGCAGTTGCGCCCAGGTGGGCAAAGGCGTGCACCTGAGCGGCGGCGTGGGCCTCGGCGGCGTGCTCGAGCCCGTGCAGGCCCAGCCCGTTATCATCGAAGACGGCGCCTTCATCGGCTCGCGCTGCATCCTGGTGGAAGGCTGCCGCATCGGCAAGGAAGCCGTAATTGGCGCGGGCGTTACCATCACGGGCAGCACCAAAATCATCGACGTTACCGGCGACGAGCCCAAGGAGTACCGCGGCTACGTGCCGCCGCGCTCGGTCGTCATTCCGGGCTCCATCCCCAAAAGCTTCCCGGCCGGCGAGTACCAGGTGCCCTGCGCCCTCATCATCGGCCAGCGCAAGCCCAGCACCGATTTGAAAACGAGCCTGAATGACGCGCTGCGTGATTTTGGGGTATCGGTGTAAGGGTTTCTTCGACCTGTAATGAAAGTGCCACCCGTACTTGTTCGCCCCAAGCGTAGCGGCTGGTGGTACGTTGGCCTGGTCGTTGCTGGGGCCTGCGGGTTGTTCGTACTATGGTTAGTGACGTTTATAACAACTAAACTCACTGAGCCCAAGCCATATTCTGTCGTGGTCTCGGCTGTCGACCATACGTATCTCGAAGCTGTAACCGCGCGGTGCTACCGCGATGTGTGGGCTGATGATTGTTCAGTGACTGTCGTAGACTATGTGCGCGATAATGGCTGGTTTCAGCCTGCGCAGCGAGTACGTGTGTTTGAATGCCAAAGTATACAGCCCGAAGAGGTCCGCTTCCGCCAGCTAACCCGCGATGGAAAACAGCAGATAGAGGTGCTAAGATGTTCGCGGTCATTAAGGTCGCCGTGCGACCCAGCCTATAGCAGCGTGTTATTCACCTTCGCCAGACCAAAAAGTTTTGATGAGTTTAGCAGGCACGGATTTACAATGCCATTTTGTAGCTAACATAAAAAAAGCCCGCTAATCAGCGGGCTTTTTCTATTCAAATAACAACAGCAACTACGCTGCCACCGACCTCAACTTCTCGCCAAACAGCGCCTTTACCTTGTCCACCTTAGGCTTGGCTACAAACTGGCAGTAAGGCTCGTGGCCGTGCTGGTTGTAGTAGTTCTGGTGGTAATTCTCGGCTGGGTAAAACTCGGGCGCGGCCGTGATTTCCGTCACGATGGGGTTCGGGAAGGCGTGCTTGTCGTTCAGGGTTTTCTTCCACTGCTGGGCCAACTGGTGCTGCTCCTCGTTGTGGTAGTAGATAACCGAGCGGTACTGCGTGCCCGTGTCGGCACCCTGGCGGTTGAGGGTCGTGGGGTCGTGGGTTTTGAAGAAAATTTCGAGCAGCTCTTCGTAGCTGATAATGGCCGGGTCGAAGGTGATGTCAATCACCTCGGCGTGGCCAGTCATGCCGCTGCACACCTCGCGGTAGGTAGGGTTCTTGATGCGTCCCCCGGCGTAGCCGGAAACCACTTTCTCAACGCCCTTCAGGTTTTGAAAAACAGCCTCGACGCACCAAAAACAGCCGGCCCCAAACGTTGCATGTTCCATAAGTAATCAGACTTGGCGCAGGAATAGCGCTGAATTTTTAGAGTAAACCGGTTGCTGGCCGGCGTACTTATTTAACGTAATTCAGCGCAATACCGTTCGGGTAAGAGCAGCGCGAGCGCAAGCTTACGTTACTTCTGAAACCGGCTGGCCACTACCAGGTCTTTCGAGCCGGCGGCGTATTGATAGAAGCCTTCGCCTGACTTGACGCCTAGGCGGCCGGCCATTACCATGTTGACCAGTAGCGGGCAGGGGGCGTACTTGGGGTTGCCGAGGCCTTCGTGCAGCACGCGCAGAATAGCCAGGCATACATCGAGGCCGATGAAGTCGGCCAGTTGCAGCGGGCCCATCGGGTGGGCCATGCCGAGCTTCATCACCGTATCAATTTCCGCCACGCCGGCTACGCCCTCGAAGAGGCTGATAATAGCCTCGTTAATCATGGGCATCAGGATGCGGTTGGCCACGAAGCCGGGGTAGTCGTTGACCTCGGTGGGCGTTTTGCCAAGCTGGCGTGACAGGTCCATCACGCGCTGCGTTACCTCATCGGAGGTGGCGTAGCCACGAATTACCTCTACCAATTTCATTACCGGCACGGGGTTCATGAAGTGCATCCCAATCACCTGGCTGGGGCGCTTGGTCACGGCCGCAATCTTGGTAATCGAAATCGACGACGTGTTGCTGGCCAGGATGGCGCCGGCCGGCGCGTGCTGGTCGAGGTCGCGGAAAATCTGGAGCTTGAGGTCTACGTTCTCGGTGGCGGCCTCCACCACCAACTCGGCAGTGGCCACCCCCTCGGCCAGGCTCGTGTAGGTGCGTAGGCGGCCGAGCGTGCCCGCCTTGTCTTCCTCGCTGAGCGTGGCTTTGGCCACCTGGCGGTCGAGGTTTTTGGTGATGGTGGCCACACCCCGGTCGAGGGCGGGCTGGTTGATGTCAATGAGGGCTACGGCAAAGCCGTGCTGGGCAAAAACGTGGGCAATGCCATTGCCCATGGTGCCCGAGCCAATAACGGCGACGTTCATCGGGTGGGAGGAAAAAATAGAAAAAGAAAGCGTGACAAGCAGCCAAGGTCACTGCCAGCCAACAAAGCTACTGGCTAACGCCCGTTAGCTTGGCCTGCAAAAAAAATGTACACAATTTCATCCTTTTCTCAGCCGCGCCGTACAAACCCCGCAAGCCGCTTCCAAAGGGGCACGCACCACTTTCTCACCTTCATTCTTTCTCCTTTTCACTCATGGGTAACTTGCTGTATATCATCGCCGTCATCCTCATCATCATCTGGGCCCTGGGCTTCTTCGGCATCCTGGGCACGGGCCTGGCTGGCAACAACCTGATTCACATTCTGCTGGTGATTGCCATTATCGCCATTCTGCTGCGCGTTATCAGCGGCCGCAACCCGGTGTAGTACCGGTAGTCGCTTTTTCACAAAAAAAACCTCGCTGCCTGGTGCAGCGAGGTTTTTTTGTGCGTTTCAGACTCAAGCCACAGCCTAGCGACCGATGTTGAACAGGAAATTAAAGCGGATAACCGGGTTGGAATAAATGCTGTTGTAGCCTCCCTGAAAATTGTAGAGCAGCACAATGTCGGCCGCCGCGCGGTTGCTGATTTGCGAGCGGTAGCCCACGCCGGCCAGCGGCGACTGCACATTGCGCGAGCCGGTGGCAATGCGGTTGTTGACGACGATGTAGTTGTTGTTCTGGTCCACGAGCGGTAGCTCGGCCTTGGTTACCTCGTATTCGCCGTGAATAAAGAACTGGTCGATAATCCGGAACTGCCCGAATACTTTCACCCCAATGTTGTTGAGGTTCAGGCTAGGGGCATTTTTGCCAAACGAGTAGTTGACGTAGGCGTAGCTGAGGCCCGGCCCCACGGCCAGCCGGTCGTTTACCCGGTAGCCAACGGCCGGCGACAGGCTGAAATTGAAAATGCCACCCGGGCTGTAGTAGTTGGAGCTGTACCCCAGCCCAAACCCCGAGTAGATAAAGAGCTTGGTATTTTGCTCGGCGTGCTCCTGCGCGGCCTTGCGCTCCAGCTCGCGGCCGGGCAGCTCAAGGCCCGAGGGGCTGTCCTGGCTAGGGGAAGGCAGGGGAGCAGGGGTAGTAGTGGCCGGCGCGGGCGCGGCCTGCCCCGGCGTGTACACCGGGATGGTGGGCGCCACGTTGGTGGTGTCCACGGCCGGGCGGGTGGGGGCGGGGCGCGGGGTGGTACCGGGCGGCGCGGTGTTCAGCACCGGCTTTTGCTGGGCCAGGCTGCGGCCGGGGGCCAGCAGGGCCACGGCCCCCAGTAAAAAAGGAACAAGCAGACGTTTCATGAAGGGAAATTAGCGGAGCGGCAAATAGATAAAATGAAGAAGCCCGGTTTACTGGACGAAACCCCCGGAAACGCCTGCTTAATTCCTGATTTTAAGCCAGCTGGTACATTTTCTGGCGCTGGGCCTTCAGCGTTTCGTCGGCCAGGTACTCCTCGTAGTTCATGCGGCGGTCGATGATGCCGTCGGGCGTGAGCTCGATGATGCGGTTGGCCACCGTGTCGATGAACTGCAAGTCGTGCGAGGCGAAGATGAGCGAGCCCGAAAACTCCTTCAGGCCGTTGTTCAGGGCCTGAATGCTTTCCAGGTCCAGGTGGTTCGTGGGGTCGTCCATCACCAGCACGTTGCCGCTTTCGAGCATCATTTTCGAGAGCATGCAGCGCACTTTCTCGCCACCGCTCAGCACGTTAGGCTTCTTCTGGCTTTCCTCGCCCGAGAACAGCATGCGGCCCAGCCAGCCGCGCACGAAACTCTCATCCTTCTCCACCGAGTACTGGCGCAGCCAGTCCACGAGGTTCATGTTGTCAGCCTGAAAAAAGGCGCTGTTTTCCTTGGGGAAGTAGCTCGGGGTGATGGTAGTGCCCCAGTTGTAGGTGCCCTTATCAGCCTTGGCTTCGCCGAAAATGATGTCGAACAGCAGCGAGGCAGCGCGGTCGTCGCGGCCCACAATGGCCACCTTGTCGCCCTTGTCGAGCGTAAACGACACGTTTTTGAGCACCGACTGGCCGTCCACGGTTTTGCTCACGCCGTCCACGCTCAACAGCTGGTTGCCGGCTTCGCGCTCGGGCTTGAAGGCGATGTAGGGGTAGCGGCGCGACGAAGGCTTGATTTCCTCCAGCGTCAGCTTTTGCAGCAGCTTCTGGCGGCTGGTGGCCTGCTTGCTCTTCGAGGCGTTGGCCGAGAAGCGGCGCACGAATTCTTCGAGTTCCTTGCGCTTATCCTCGGTTTTCTTGTTCACGTCCTGGCGCTGGCGCAGGGCCAGCTGGCTGCTCTCGTACCAGAACGAGTAGTTGCCGGGGTACATCGTGATTTTCGAGAAGTCCAGGTCGGCCATGTAGTTGCACACGGCGTCGAGGAAGTGGCGGTCGTGGCTCACCACGATTACCGTATTCTCGAAGGTGTCGAGGAAGTTCTCCAGCCAGAGCACGCTCTCGGCGTCGAGGTTGTTGGTCGGTTCGTCGAGCAGCAGTACGTCGGGGTTGCCAAACAGGGCCTGGGCCAGCAGCACGCGCACTTTTTCGCTGGCGCCGAGGTCGGCCATCAGGCTCTGGTGCTTGTCTTCGGTGATGCCCAGGCCGCTCAGCAGCTCGGCCGCCTGGTACTCGGCGTCCCAGCCGCTCATATCGGCAAACTCGCCTTCCAGCACGCCCAGGCGCTCGCCGTCGGCGTCGGTGGCGGTGCCCAGGTCGTACTTGGCGTAGAGGGCATCCTTTTCCTTCATCACGGCCGACAGCTGCTGGTGGCCCTGGATGACGGTGGCCAGCACCTGCTGGTCGTCGTAGGCAAACTGGTTCTGCTTGAGCACGGCCAGGCGCTGGCCGGCGGGCAGCTCCACCGAGCCGGTGTTGGGCTCAATCTCGCCCGAGAGTATTTTCAGAAAGGTGGATTTACCGGCCCCGTTGGCCCCGATGAGGCCGTACACGTTGCCGGGCAAAAACTTCACCGTCACGTCTTCAAACAAAACCCGCTTGCCGTAGCGCAAGCTCACGTTGGTCGTAGAAATCATCTAAGCCAGAATAAGAAACCAGAAAAACTCTGCAAAAATACGCCGCCGCCCGGCCTTGCCCTAGCACAACGCCGGCCCGCGCCAAATTGTGCCCGGCGCCCGGCACAACACGGCGGGCCAAAATACAGTATAGTAACTCCACGGCCCCCGTGGCCTGCCTTTTTGCTTTTCCACTCCAATTCCATTCTTACCTCTATGGCTGCTTCTTCCCTTTCCGCCCCAGCCGCCCGAACGCTCACGCCCGAGCAAAACGGCTTTCGCTACGGCCTGATGACCGGCGTCGTGCTGTGCGTCTACACCCTGGCGGCGGCGCTGCTGGGCTTCTTCTCCCGCATTGAGGCTGGTAGCCTCGACGTGCTCATTCTGGTGGCGGGCTCGGTGCTAGCCATTCGGCACCTGCGCCAGCTGCGCGGCGACCAGATGCCCTACCTGGGCGGCTACGGCACGGGCATTATCTCGGCCATGGTGGCGTCGGTTATCCTGGGTCTGTTTTTCATTATCCTATCGGCCGTAATGCCGCGTTCGCTTGATTTGACGCAGGTTGAGAACCTGTTTGGCTTTGATTTGTCAGTGGTAGTAGCCTTTTTGGCCATTATCCTCATGGGCACTATGACGGGCGTTATCACCTCGCTCATCGCCATGCAGTACTACAAGGCTGACGCCGTCGACCCGCTCAAAGCAATGGAGCGCTAGCCTTCGCTGGCTTTCTCAAGAAGGCGGCCCCCATTTCCGATACCGGAAATGGGGGCCGCTTTGTTATTGGTAATGGTGTATGCTCAGGCCGAAAGCGGCGGCAGCGCAAACGGCACAAACTGGCTCACGTCGCCCCCGAAGCGGTGAATTTCGCGGATGATGGTGCTGCTGACCGCCGCCAGGGTGGGCGAGGTTACGAGGAACACGGTTTCGAGGCCCGGGCTGAGCTGGCGGTTGGCCTGGGCAATGGCGTTTTCGTATTCAAAATCAAGGGTATTGCGCAGGCCGCGCAACAAGTAGCCAGCCCCGCTGGTGCGGGCAAATTCGGTGGTGAGGCCCTGGTAGGAGCACACCCGCACGCGCGGCTCGTCGGCAAACAGCGTTTCGAGCTGCGCAACGAGCCAGGGCAGCGGAAATTGCCGCTGCTTGCTGCTGTTGGTGCCAATGGCAATAATCACCTCCTCAAACAGCCCCACGCCACGCCGCACAATGTCGAGGTGGCCGTTGGTAAACGGGTCGAAGGAGCCGGGAAAAAGGGCTATTTTCTTCATAGACGCTGGTTGCCGAGTGGGTTAAAGTTGTTCAAGGATGGAAGACCCTGTTTGTCGTTGCGAGCACAGCGAAGCAAGCGCACTAGAACGAGTCGTTTGGGTGTCGTTCGGGTGCGATTGCCTCGCTATGCACGCAATGACAAACGGCTTTTGACTTTCTGAATAATGGTAGCCTACTCACAAAAAGCGAGGCTGAACAAATCGAAGTGCCGGTAGTCAGCTACCTCGTTGAGGTGGTAGAAATAGTGCAGGCCAAACGGCCGGGTGCCAAAGCGCAGGTGGCGCACGTAGCTGCTGAGCAGCGCAAACGTGGCCGAGTCGCCCGTGAGCTCGCCCCAGATGGTAACCGTATCTTGGTCGGGGTTCAGCCCCAGCTCCTGCATCACCAGGATGGTATAGTAGGCCACATCCTCGGCCGTGCTCACGGTGAAGGTGTTGCAAAACTCGACCTGCGCGCCCAGCACCACGGCCGTTAGCTCGGGGCCGGCTAGGCTGAGGTAGAGCTGGCGCGCCGCCCCGCCCGGGCCGCGCTGGTGCAAGATGCCACCCAGCAGCGCGCTGGCCTGGGGCAGCAGCCGGGCGCTGGGGCCGTGCAGCTGGTGCAGCCACTGCACGAGGCCAGTGGGGGCGGCAAACAAGCTCACTATATCGGTAGCCGGGGCGGGCAGGGGCAGGGTGTAGGCCAGGGCCTCTTCGCCAGGGGCTAGCTCGTGGTGCAGGCGCAGGTAGGCGGCTTCATCGCCGGGGCGGTAGAGGGGGGCGGGCAGCAGCGGAGTGGCCCCGCTGGCCAGGCCCAGGCGCACGCGGGCCCAGCCAGGCTGGGCCAGCAGAGTGTCGGCCGCCAGGGTGGGCAGGTCGGCCAGGGCCGGGGCCGGGCGGTCGTCGAAGGCCACGATTTTTTGGCGGGCGGCCTCCAGCACGGCCAGGCGCAGGCGGCCGGGGCCAGCCAGCGCGTAGAGGTGGTAAGCCGGCAGGTTGGTCGCGTCGAAGGTATCGTCGCGCAAGCTCAGCGTGGGGGTAGCGGGCAGGGTAGAAAAAGCAGACACGGGCAAAGGCAGGCCGGAGCTTACGCGCCCCCGGCCGGCCGGGGTAAAGATAGCCCGCCCACCGGGCTAGCAGCGCGGGGCGGCTCGGCCAGCCTCAGCCCAGCAGCACTTGCGGCACAAAGACGTCGTCGACACTCAGCAGGCCGCGCAACACGGGGTGCACCTGGGCCGGGGGCAGGGCCAGCAGCTGGCGGGGCGTGCGCCAGGCCAGGTCGGTGAGGAGCTGGGCCTCGGGAGCGTGCTCGGGGTCATGGCCCAGGCGCGGAGTGGCGGTGGGGTCTTCGGTCGTTACCTCGAAGAAAATTTCCAGCGCCTGCAAGTCGCCGCGCCGAAACTCGTGCAAATGCAGCTGCCGCCCCACGCGCACGGCGAGCCCCGTTTCTTCCCGAAACTCGCGCTGCAAAGCTTCTTTCAGGCTTTCGCCAAAGGCCCAGCCCCCGCCCGGCGGCGACCAGAAGGCTGCCCCGTCGGGTAGCAACCCCCGGTGCGCGGCCAGCAAAACGGCCCCGTTGCGCACCAGCAGGCCGCCCACGCGCACGCGCACCAGGCCGGCGTAGGGGGCAAGAAATGAGTCGGGGGAAGCGGCAACCGGGGGCATAAAATCGAAAATTAAGCAATAAGAGCGGGTTGTCTCTACGCAAACCCCCTCCCGATGGCCGAACCCGCCGCCTGGGTTGCCCGGTCCGCCCGCCGCTGCCGCCAGCGCCGCCACCGGCTGGCCACGAACACCAGCAGCCCCAGCACCAGCCCGGCCATCACCAGGGGCAATAGCAGCGTGAGCAGCGTGCCCGCGATGGCCAGCCCGTTTTCAAGGGTGGCAAACAAGGGGTTAGCCAGCCCCCCGGTAGTGGCCGTGGAGCCCGCCCGCAGCAGCGCCGTGCCGCCCTGCACCACGCCCGCCGCGCCCCCGCCCACCAAAATGCCGAGCGTCCAGCGCAGGGCAGGGTCGAGGTGGGTGAGCGAGGAAGTCATCAACAACGTGCCCGCAATAAACGACGCGGGCGTGGTAAGCGTGTCCAGCAAATTGTCTACGAAGGGCACGTAGTACCCCACCAATTCGGCCACCGTGGCGATGGCGAGCACTAGCAGAGCCGTGCCCGAGCCCAGCCACTCGAAGCCCGGCGAGCTAGGCAGCCAGCCCACCCGGTGCGCCACGCTGGCCGCCAGCAGCGGCACAAACACCCGAAAGCCGCTGCTAGCGGCTAGCCCCAGGCCCAGCGCGCCGGCCCCAAGGTACTGCATCGTCGAAAGGTGGTCCATTTGAGGTGATGGGTAATGAGGTGATGGGGTGGCCTGGCAGGCGTGGGGCAAAAATGATGCTGGAAGGTACGCCCGCCGCGCCGCCCGGTATCTTTGGCGCACCTATGCCCACTGCCACTCCCGAACCCCTCGCCGCCCTCGAAGCCCGCATTCGCGAAAAGCTGAAGCGCCAGTATTTTATGCACCTCATTGGGGCCGACCTCACCCGCATCGAGCCCGGCCGCATCGAGGCCGAGCTGGCGCTAGGAGTGCAGCACCAGCAGCAGCGCGGCTACGCCCACGGCGGCCTGGTGGCCACGATGGCCGACCTGGCGGCTGGGTTTGCGGCCGTCACGCTCGTGCCCGAAAACTACGGCGTGGTGACCTCCGACCTGAAAGTAAGCTACTTGAATCCCGGTATCGGCAGCCGAATTAAAGCCATCGGCTGGGTGTTGAAAGCCGGGCGGCGCTTGCACTTCTGCGAAGCCGAGGTGTGGTGCGACGACGTGCTCATCGCCAAGGCCTCGGCTACTATGGCGGTGATTGAGCCAATAGCTTGAGTAGAAGGGCTATGAAAATACTGATTCCTTATCGACTTGATAATGAGCTAGCCTACGAGTCGCTTTGGGTAAAGCAGGTAGAAGCCGGCTATCAAATTACTAATATTCCTTTCTTGGCTAAGAATATTGCTTTTGGTGACATAGTAGAGGCGAGTGAAGAGAACGGAATACTTTATTTTGAGGACTTGCTAGAAACTTCAGGACACAGTACTGTCCGCGTTATTTTCTGGAAGGCAGAAGACCTGAAGCCAGCCGCCGATGAATTAATTAAGCTTGGCTGTGATTGGGAGGGAAGCCATATTTCAGGCATGATTGCAGTAGATGTGCCGCCTACAGTGGAATATGCCATCGTCAAAGCCTTTTTAGACGAAGGTTTTGCTAATAAGCTATGGGATTACCAGGAAGCTTGTCTTGGATTTGAATAACACATGTTAAAAGCTAGATTTCCTTCGGTTCGCGATTATTTCCCCTTCGAGCCCACTGACGACCAGGCTGAGCTGTTTGTGCAGCTCGATGCCTTTTTGCGCGACCAGCTGCCCGGGCGCAAAGTGTTTGTGCTGCGCGGCTACGCCGGCACTGGCAAAACCACCGTGGTGAGCGCCTTGGTGCAGTGGCTGGGCCGCATGCAGCGCCGCTACGCCCTGATGGCGCCCACCGGCCGCGCCGCCAAGGTGATGAGCGCCTACGCGGGCGTGCCGGCCAGCACCATCCACAAAAAAATATACCGCCAAACCAGCGGCGCCCCCAGCGAGCGCCTCAGCTTCACGCGCCAGCCCAACCGCACCGAGGAAACGCTCTTCATTGTGGACGAGGCCTCGATGATTTCCGACGAGAAGGCGTTTGGCGAAAGCGGCCTGCTCGACGACCTCATGGGCTTTGTTTTCGAGCGCAGCACCAACCGGCTGCTGCTCATCGGCGATACGGCGCAGCTGCCGCCGGTGGGCCAGCTCCTGAGCCCCGCCCTCGACCCCGAGCTGCTGGCCCACCGCTTCCGCGCCCGCGTCGATGGCGTGGAGCTGCGCCAGGTAATGCGCCAGGCCGAGGCTTCGGGTATCTTGGTGAACGCCACCGAATTGCGCGAAGAGCTGCGCGAGGAAACGCCCGACATCCGGCTGCATACCAAGGGCTACAAGGACATGTTCAAGATGGGCGGCGACAAGCTGGAGGACGGCCTGCGCTGGGCCTACCGCCACTTTGGGCATGAGAACACGACCATCATCTGCCGCTCCAATCGCAACGCCAACCAGTATAATCAGCTCATCCGGCAGGTGTTATTTGAAGCGGAAGATGAAATTGCTGCTGGCGACTACATCATGGTGGTGCGCAATAATTATTTCTGGCTACCCAAAGAGTCGGAAATTGGTTTTCTAGCAAATGGTGACTTCTTAGAAGTTAAAAAAATAGTTAGGAGAGAAGAGCAACACGGCTGCCGTTTTGCTAGAGCGAGAGTACGTTTGGTAGACTATCCAGATGAGCCTGAATTAGAAGTAATGTTGCTGCTTAATACATTATCTACGGAAAGTCCATCTCTTCCTCGAGACCAGAATGAGGCGCTTTATCAATCTGTTGCAGCAGACTACAGTGATATTGAAAAGAAGACTGAACGGAATGCAGCGATTCGTAAGGATGAATACCTCAACGCTTTGCAAATAAAATTTGCCTACGCCCTGACGTGCCACAAGGCGCAGGGCGGCCAGTGGCAGGCCGTGTTTGTGGACCACGGCTTCCTCAAGCCCGACGAGCCGGTGGGCGGCGAGTTTGCGCGCTGGCTCTACACGGCCATCACGCGGGCCTCGGAGCGGCTGTTTTTGCTCAATTTTCAGCGGCGGCTGCTGGCCGAAAACGAAATAGTCGAAGACGAATAAATAGGGAACTATGCTGGGCTGGTGCTTACCTTGGCCGCACAATTTCACCCATTTATCTCTTCTCTTTTTTCTGCCCGTTATGAAACACCTCTTCCTGGCGATTGCCCTGCTGTTTACGCTGGGCGCGGCCTCGGCCCAAACCCGCGAGATTTACACCAACCCCAAGTTTCGGGAGCTAGCCAAAGACCACAAGGTGCTGGCCGTGCTGCCCTTCAAGGCCACGCTGTCGCTGCGGCCCAATGAGGTGGCCAAGCAGGGCGGCGCCGAGGGCGTGCACGCCCTGGAGCTGCGCGAGGGCCTGAGCGTGCAGAGCGCGCTGCAATCGTACTTCCTGAAGCAGAAAGCCGACAAGGATATCTTCGTTGACGTGCAGGACGTTGCCAAAACCAACGCCCTGCTGGCCAAAAACAACATCACCCCCGACAAGCTGCCGACCATGACGATGGAGGAGCTGGCCCAGCTGCTGGGCGTCGATGGCATCGTGTCGGGCACGTTCGAGAGCTCGCAGCCCATTTCCAACGGCGCGGCCCTGGCCATGACGATGGTAGTGGGCTTCAGCGGCTCGACCAACACCGGCAAGCTGGCCATCAACATCAACGACGGCAAAACGGGCGAGCTGCTTTGGAAGTATGACAAGAGCCTGAGCCGCGGCCTGGGCTCCGACACGGGCAGCATCATCACGGTGATTATGCGCAAGGCTTCGCGGCAATTTCCGTATTCCAAGGAATTCAAAGGCTAGCTGCGGGGTTAGCAGGCCAACTGAGCCAGTGACCACTAAATTGGCCGCAGATTTGCCTAGCCGGACTTATCGCGTAAATTTGTTTTCCTCCCAATAACCTAATTCTTACCCCTGTCATGACGAAAATGCTGCTGCTGGCCCTGGGCCTCACGTTTGCGGGCACCGCTGCCCAAGCCCAAACCACCAAGCCTGCCAAAGCCAAGCCGGCCGGCCCCCAGATTGAGTTTTCGGAGGTGAAGTACGACTTCGGCTCCATCAAGCAGGGCGACGTGGTCGACCACGTATTTAAGTTTAAGAACACCGGCACCCAGCCGCTCGTAATTTCCAACATCGGCGTGAGCTGCGGCTGCACCACCCCTAGCTGGACCAAGGAGCCCGTGCAGCCTGGCAAAACCGGCACCATCTCGGCCAAATTCAACTCGGCTGGCAAAATGGGCATGCAAACCAAAGTCCTGACCATCGACTCGAACTCGGCCGGTGGCAGCACCACCGTTTCGCTCGTGGGCGAGGTGAAGGAGTCGGCCACGGCTTCGAAGTAGTTTTTGCTTCCCGCATAAAAAAAGGGGCTAGCCAGTGCGGCTAGCCCCTTTTTTGTGGGTAATGCGCAAATAGTTTACAGCTTGCTCACGGCCAGTAGCAGGCGCAGCCAGCCGGCAATCAGCAGCAGGCCGCCCAGCGGGGCCACCGCCCCAAACTTGGTGATGCCCGTGAAGCAGATGGCATAGAGCGAGCCGCTGAAAATGAGAATACCCCCCAGCCAGAGCGCGGCGGTGGTGTCGAGCGGGTCGCGCAGCTCGGGCCGGGCCAGGGCCAGCACGCCCACCGCCAGCAAAGCCAGGGTATGGTAAAACTGGTAGCGCACCGCCGTTTCGAAGGTTTCGAAGCGGCCGCTAGCCTCTAGCATGGGCCGCAGGCCATGCGCGCCAAACGCGCCGATGCCCACGGTAAGCGCCCCCAGCAGGGCCGCGAGCTGAAGAATAAGACGGGGGGACATAAGGTGATTAGTGAAGTAGGGAGATGGTGAGTTGCGAGGAAGGCTAGCGTGAGCTAGGGCTTAAAGCGGGCGCGAAAGCGAATTGTTGTGAGACAAGCCTGCCCGGCCGCTAACTCACCATCTCCTTAGTGCACCACCTCGTCTCTAAAGCCGCGGCGGCAGGTCGCCGGGTGAGAAGTGAAACGGCAGCAAATCGGCCAGGCGCTCGAAGCGCAGCACCGTGCCGCTGAGGCTGGGCAGCAGCAGCCAGATGGGCTGGCCCTGGCGCATTTCGTACTCCAGCATCACCTGGCGGCAGGCGCCGCAGGGCAGGGCGGGGGTGAAGTCGCCGCTGGCCGGGCGGCCCGCCACCGACATGCCCACGATGCGCGGCATGGGCCCCGGCCGGCCGCCGCCCAGCCCAAACAAGGCCGTGCGCTCGGCGCAGAGGCCCGAGGGGTAGGCCGCGTTTTCCTGGTTGGTGCCCTGCACGAGGCTGCCGTCTTCGAGCAGCAGGGCGGCCCCCACGTGGAAGTGCGAGTAGGGCGCGTAGGAGTGGTCGGTGGCGGCGCGGGCGGCGTCCCACACCAGGCGCTCGGCGGGAGTAAGCAGGGCGGCGGTGGCTAGCTCGTGGTAGTGCAGCGAAAGCTGGCGGCGGGTGGGAGCGGTAGAGTCGATAGAAGAGGGAGCCATTGCGGCGGGAATAAAAAGGGGCGACAAGGTAAGGGGGAAATCTGGGATTTAGAATTTGAAATGAAGAATTTGGAATGGGGAAGTGGTGCCCCGCCCTTCTTCCTTGCTACTGCTAAATTCTTCACTACCCTAGGCCCGTACTTTTGCCCGTATGACCCCACCCACCCGTCTGCTGCTGCTGGGCGCCGGCCGCTCGGCTTCGGCGCTTATTCAGTATTTGCTGCGCCACGCCCCGGCCGAGCGCTGGTTCCTGACCGTGGCTGACGCCGCGCCCGCCCACTTGGCGCCGGTGCTGGCCGCCCACTCGCCCTACGCCCGCGCCGTGCCCTTCGAGGCCCAGGACGCCGCCCGGCTCGACCAACTGGTGGCCGAGGCCGACGCGGTGATTTCGATGCTGCCCGCCGCCCTGCACCCCGCCGTGGCTGCGGCCTGCCTGCGCCACCGCCGCCACCTGGCCACGGCCAGCTACGTGAGCCCTGCTCTCCAAGCCCTGCACCACGAGGCCGCCGCGGCGGGCCTGGTTTTTCTCATGGAATGCGGCCTCGACCCCGGCCTCGACCACATGTCGGCCATGCAGATTATCAATGAAGTGCAGGCCAAAGGCGCGCACATCACCGGCTTTCGCTCGGACTGCGGGGGGCTGGTGGCACCCGAGAGCGAGGGCGACAATCCCTGGCGCTACAAATTCACCTGGAACCCGCGCAATGTGGTGCTGGCCGGCCAGGGTGGGCCCGCCCGCTACCTCGCCGGCGGCCACGAACAATTTATTTCCTACGAAGAGCTTTTTGGCCGGGCCGAGGTGGTGGCCGTGCCCGGCCACGGCCACTTCGATGCCTACGCCAACCGCGACTCGCTTACCTACCGCGCGGCCTACGGGCTGGCCGAGGTGCGCACCATGCTGCGCGGCACCCTGCGCCGCCCCGGCTACTGCGGGGCCTGGCAGGCGCTCGTGACCCTGGGCCTCACCGACGACCAGGCGCCGACCGCCTACCCGGCCAGCCTGCCCTGGCGCCAGGTCGTGGCCGATAGCCTGCCGGATTTTTCCTCAACCGACGACCTCGCCGCCGCCGTGGCCCGGCAGCTGCGCCTCGACCCCCACGGCCCCGCAATGACGCGCCTGGCCTGGCTGGGCGTCTTCAGCGAGCGGCCCGTGGGCCTGGCCCACGCTACCCGCGCCCAGCTGCTGGAGCACCTGCTGGCCGAAAAATGGGCCCTTGGCCCGCACGACCGCGACCAGGTAGTGATGCACCACCAGTTTGAGTATGAGCTGGCGGGCCAGCTATACCGCCGCACCTCCTCGCTCGTCGTGACCGGCGATGACGCTACCCACACGGCGATGGCCAAAACTGTGGGCCTGCCGCTGGGCATGGCCGTGCGCCGCCTGCTGCGCGGCGAAATAGCGGGCCGGGGCGTGGTCATTCCCACCACGGCCGACCTCTACGCACCCATTCTGCACGAGTTGGCGGCCGACTACGGCATCGCGTTTGGGGAGGAGGAAATGCCTATCGACTCTCTGTCTGCCTAACTCATGACCTTAACCCCGAGCCCGTTGGCCGCCTACCTGCGCCTGCGGGGGCACTTGCTGGGCCGGCTGCTGCGCGAAATTGGCTGGCTGCGGCTGGCGCTGGTGGTGGGGATGCTGCTGCTCGGGCTGTTGCAGGCGCTGGCTAGCCTCCGCAAGCTGCCGCACGGCCTGTGGGCGGTGCCGGTGCTAGGGGCCGGGGCGCTGCTGGGCGCCCACCGCCGGCGCCCCGACCTGCCGTTTCTGGCCAGCGCGGCGCCCGGCTTCCGGCCGTGGCTGGGAGTAGAGTATGCGCTGCTGGGGCTGCCGCTGGCCCTAGGGCTGTTGGCGTTGCGGGCCGTTGGGCCGGCGCTGCTGCTGCCGGCGCTGGCCGCGCTGGTGGGCTGGGCGCCGCCGGCCCGCCAGGGGCGAGCCACGCGGCAGCGCTGGCGCAGCCCGTTTCGGAGCGAGGCGTTTGAGTGGGTGAGTGGCCTGCGGGCCACCAAAGGCTTGCTTGTGTGGCCGGTGCTGGTGGGCCTGGCGGCCTGGCAGCGGGCGTCGCCGCTGGCCCCGGTGGCGGCGCTGGTGGCGTGGCTGCTGGTGGTAGCGGCCGCCTACGGCGAGCCCGAGCCCCTGCCGATGCTGGCCCTGGCGGTGCGCGCGCCGCGGCCGTTTTTGCGGCGGCGGCTGGCGCTGGGGCTGGGCTACGCGGCGGCTACGGCGCTGCCGTTCTGGCTGCTGCTGGGCTTGGGCGCGGCCGGCTGGGGCGCGGCGCTGGCCGTGGCGCTGTTCTGGCTGGGGTTGCTGGCGATGGTTATTCTTGTTAAATATGCGTTTTACCCCACGGCCGGCCACATTCGCAGCACGCAGGGGCTGGTGCTGGCCGTGGGCCTGCTGGGCGCCTGGCACCCCGCCTACCCCCCCCTGCTGCTGGTGAGCGCCGCCGGGCTGGTGTGGCAAAGCCGCCGCCGCCTGCGCGCCGTGCTGGCGACCGTGGAAGAAAAATAAATGGTTAGTAATAAGTACTTCCGCAGCGCCTCGGCGGGTTAAACCGCTGCGGAAAACTGACTTTGCCCTATGCTCGAAACCATCGACCTGCACAAGGCCTACGGCCGCCACGAAGTATTGCGCGGCGTGAGCCTGGCCGTGCGGCCGGGCACCATCCACGGCCTCATCGGGGCCAACGGCGCGGGCAAAACCACGCTCATCAATTGCCTCTACGGGCTGGAAAACGGCTTCGTGGGCACCGTGCGGGCCGGCCAGGGCCAGCTGGTGCGCGACACGACCGGCCTGGTGCCCTACGAGCCCTACTTTTACCCGCGCCTCACGGGGCGCGAGTACGTGGCGTTTTGCCTGCAAGCGCGCCGCCGCCCGGTGCCCGACCTGCGCCCCTGGAACGAGCTGCTGGAATTGCCCCTCGACCAATACGCCACCGAATACTCGGCCGGCATGAAGAAAAAGCTGGCCTTGCTGGCCGTGCTGGTCCAGGAGTTTGCCTACCTCATCCTCGATGAGCCCTTCAACGGCCTCGACCTCGAAGCCAACCTGCTGCTCAAGGAAATTCTCAAGCGCCTGCGCAGCCGCGGCACGGGCATCCTGCTCACCTCGCACCTCCTGGGCACCCTCACCGAGGTGGCCGACGAGGCCACGGTGCTGGTGGCCGGCCGGGTGCAGCGCCACTACGTAGCCGCCGAGTTCGGTACCCTCGAAGCCGACCTGCTGGCCGCCCTGCACGGCGAAAAGCTGGGGCAGCTGGCCAAGCTGCTATAAACACCGCAGGTAGGTTATTTTCTGTTTTATAAAAAATAACCTACCTGGGCTGGACGCTTCCGAACGCCAGATAAAACTCCGCCAGCAACTCCCGAAACTCCGCCGAATACTGCCCATCGGCCTCCTGAATGACCAGCGTGCTAGCCCGCGGAGCACCCGGCGCCGCAGCCCCAAACTGCCAGATGCTGCGCGTGGTGCGCCCGCCCGGCCGGTGCTGCACGGCCAGCTGCGCCTGCACGGCCAGCCCGCTGGCCCGCGCCACCTCGGCAAACGCCTGCATCTCGGGCGGCGGCAGCAGCACCGTGAGCGAGCCGCCCGGCGCCAGGTGCGCCTCCGCAAAGCCTGCCAGCGCCTCAAACGTGAGCGAGCCCGCGCCCTCGTGGCGCGCCGTGGCCCGGGCCGCATCGGGCGGGGCCAGGCTGCGCCGGAAGAAGGGCGGGTTGCAGATAATGTGGCTGAACTGGCCCGGCCCGGTAGCCGCGTAGGCCGCTAGGCTCAGCGGGTGCACGGCCACGCGGCCGGGCCAGGGGCTGGCCGCCACGTTGCGGGCGGCCTGGGCGGCGGCGGCCGGGTCCAGCTCCACCGCTTCGACCCGGGCGCCGGGCGCGCGCTGGGCCGCCATGAGCGCCAGCAGGCCGGTGCCGGTGCCAATGTCGAGCACCCGGGTGGCGCCCGCAAGGTCGGCGGCGGCGCCCAGCAGGCAGGCGTCGGTGCTTACCTTCTGGGCGCAGGCGCCCTGCGCGATGCGGAATTGCTGAAACTGGAAGTAGTCGTTGGGCATAAGTGCGGGGAGGGGCAGGGCTGGCCCCCGCCCGGCGTTGAACAATCTGCGGCACGTTGCGCCAGATACTTGCCCTGCCGGCGCAAACGGCGGGCCGGGGCCAGGCCGTGCGGCCAGCGGCAGCAGGTTATGCAAGGCCAGGCTAGGGCTGGGTGTCGATGCCAACGCGGTGGGTGGCGCGCTGCATGGCCCCCAGCAGGCCCCGCACGGCGGCTGGCTAGATGCAGCGGGAGTAGTAGGGCTTCGAGTACCAGTTTTAAAATACGCTTCTTTTCGGCGGGTAGCTCCTCCCAAAATGATTGCAGCCTAGCAAGTAAGGTAGCATCCGTGCTGCCTCAGCCCAGCGCCTCGTAGCCCTCGTCTACCAGCAGGCCCTTGCCGAGGGCGCTTTGCACGGCCAGCACGTCGCAGCGCTCGTTTTCGGGGTGGCCGGCATGGCCCTTTATCCACTTAAACGACACCTTGCGCTGCTCGTAGATGCGCAGGAAGCGCCGCCAGAGGTCCTCGTTGGCCTTTTTGCCGAAGTCGGGCTTCTTGACCCAGCCAAATACCCAGCGCTTCTCCACGGCATCGACCACGTACTTGGAGTCGGAGACGACGAGGATGGGGATTTCGGGGCGCGTCACGGCTTCCAGGCCCACTATCACGGCCAGCAGCTCCATGCGGTTGTTGGTGGTGCGG
>Ga0160429_1000495_pt1 | contig 34917 bp, 23 predicted proteins | sample SolpanmetagenomR_FD_108199 | JGI IMG/M metagenome (GOLD analysis project Ga0160429, IMG submission 108199) | Solar panel surface microbial communities from Lawrence Berkeley National Laboratory, California, USA - R | ecosystem: Engineered > Built environment > Solar panel > Unclassified ... | reverse complement strand
TAGCAAGGCCAACGCTTCGGCGGCATCGGCAAAGCCGGCGGCGGCCAGCGCGGCGGCCAGGGCAGTTTGGTGCTCGGTGTGCGCCGTGCGGTGGGCAGCTAGCTGCGCCTGCATGGAGGTGTAGGCATTCTGTTTGATGGCCAGCGCTTGCTGCTGCTGCGTATGCTGCTGCTCGGCGCGTCTGGCGGCGTCGGCTAGCTGCTGGGTGTGCTGGCGCAGCTGCTCGGCCTCGGTAGCCGGGTCGGCTCCGGCGTAGTGTGCTAGGCGGGCCGCCTGCTGCTGCTCGAGGGCTAGCTGCTGGGTGGCAAGGTCGTCGGCCACTGCGGCCAGCTGCTGGCGTTGGCGCGCCAGCTCTTCGCCGTGCGCCTTGTGCTGGGTGGTGCGCTCCAGCAATTGTGCGCGGCCGGTATCAAGCTTGGCGCGCTGCGCTTCGTACTGGGTGGCGTGGTCTTGTAGCGTAGCCAGCAGGCCGTCGTAGGGGGGCTGCGCCGGTAGCGCTAGCCGGTGCGGCCGCAGAATGTCCTGGATAGTGCCCTGGTAAATACCGGCCTGCTCGCGCCATTCGGCCAGTTCGAGCCCCAGCTTGCTTATTTCCTGGGTCGTAGCTTCCTGCCGCTGCACCAGCAGCCGAATTTCGCTCTGCGCATCGGTGGCCGACTTGCCGGCCGCCAGGTATTGCTCGCGCAGTAGGGCCAGCTTTTCATCCAGCGTGGCCAGGCGCCGGCGGTTGGTTACGGCGGTGGCCTGGGCGGTGGTGGCAGCGGCCACTAGTTCGCGCACGGCCTGCGGGTCGGCGGGCTGGGGCGGGGCAGGGGCCAGCCGGGCGGCCAGCTCCTGCGCCTGGTGGCGGGCCGTAGCGGCGGCGGCCGCCGCTTCCTGGTGCTGCTGCTGGCGTTGGCGCTGCTCGGTTTGGCGGCGGGTCACGTCCTGGGTTAGGGCGCGCAATTCGGCGTCGAGGTCAGCCAGCGCTCGTTGCTGCACTGCTACGCGCAGCTCCTGCTCGTTGGCATCGGCGGCAAAGTCGGCGGCAAACGCGTGGTCGAGCGCCCCGCAGAGGGGACAGGGGTGGCCGGCCTGCAATTGCTGGCGGTGCGTGTTGAGGTCGGCCAGGGCCTGCTGCGCGCGCAGCTCACGCCGCAGGCTTTCCAGCAGGCGCTGCCCGTCGCCCAGGCGCGCTTCCAGGTGGCGTACGGCAGTTTCGGCCGTGGCTAGGGGCTGGGCTTCCTGCTGCAAGTGGTGAGCCAGCTCCGCGGCGCGACTCTGCTGCTCGTGGGCGGCTACCGCCAGCGGTAAAAGTAGCTGAAGCTCTTGTAGATAGAGGGTCAGGTCGTCGGCTCGCTGGGCCAGGTCGGCGGCCGTGGTATCGCGCAGCAGCGCGTCGCGCTCGGTGCGGCAGGGCTGCCCCTCGTCCCTAACGACTTGCTGCCGGGCTAGCGCATCGGTTTCGAATTGCCGTTGCCGGCCGAGGTCGGCGGCCACGCCCTGCTGGTTTTTAAGCAGTTCGCTGCGGCGAGCTTCGCGGGTAGCGGCTTCTTTTTGGGCCCCTTGCAGGTCAATAATCTCGCGGCTCAGCTCATTGAGCTGACTTTTCAAATCTGCCTCGTAGCTGTGCGCAAGCAGCCAGCTTTCCAGCGTGCTGTGCTGCTCGGCCAGCCCCCGCAGCTCCTGCGCCTGCTGCTGCCAGGCCGCCTCAGCCTGCTGGTGGGCTAGCTGGTTTTGCGTGTGCTTGGCTTGGCTGGCCCGTAGCTGCTGGCGCGTCGTGGCAATGGCAGCATCCTGCGTGCGGGCGGTTTCCAGCAGCGGGCGCATGTCATCCTCCCGACTTTTGGCGGCGAGGTGGGCGGTGGTAGCGGCTTCCAGCGCGCTGGCGGCCGCAGTGGTAGCCGTGGCCAGGCTGGGCAGGGCTAGCTGTACCTGCGCCAGCTCCTCGGTGCTGCGTTGCAGGGTTTGCTGGGCGGCCTCGGCCAAGGCTAGGGGCGTGGCTAGCTCCTTGGCATTGGCACGCTCGTGGCCGGCTAGCCGGGCAAAGTCGGGCTGCAACGCTTCGTCGGCCTGGCGCAGGCGCGCCACCTCGTGCGCCGTGTCGCGCAATTGCTTGTCAAGCTGGTCGAGGATGGTGCGCCAGGTCAGGCACACGCTCAGCTCCTGCTCTTCCTCGTGATGCTGCTCAGCTTGTTCACTCAAGGCGTCGAGTTGGGCTTCGAGGGCGCTGCGCTCCTCGGCGGTGAGCAGGCGGGTGGCATCGAGGCGGGCGGCCAGCAGCTTGGTTTGCTGCTCTTCCTCCCTGGCTTTCTCAAACGCCGCTACTGATAGCCGCGAGTAGATGCCCACGTTGGTCATTTTTTCGAGCAGCGCGCTGCGCTCTTTCTCAGGCGCGTGCAGAAAGCGCGCAAACTTGCCCTGGCTCAGCAGCACGGCCTGCTCAAACTGCCCAAAATCCAGCCCCGACAGCTCGCCCACCTTGGCCGGCACCGCTTCCTTGCCGCTGATAACGGACTCGCCCGAGGGGCTAAAAACCAGCGTCATCGCGTCCTGGCCGAGGCCGCCCTTGTCCTCGCCGCGGGTTTTGCGCTTCACCTCCCAGCGCGAGCGGTAGCGCACGCGCTGCGCGTGGCCGGTGTCGGCGTTGGTTTCGTGCACCTCAAACTCAACCTCCGAAAACGCGGCCGGCGCGTGGCGGCTCACCATCTCGCCCACCTGGCGGTCGTGGCGCGGCACCCGGCCGTAGAGGCCCACCGCAATGGCGTCGAGCAGCGTGCTTTTGCCCGCGCCGGTGGGGCCCGTAATGGCGAATAAGCCCGTGTCGGCCAGCGGGGCCGCGTCGAACCGGATGTGGTAGGGCCCGGGCAGCGAGTTGAGGTTGGCAAAGCGCAGGCTGATAATCTTCATACCCTAAAATTACGCTCGCCGCGGCGCTGCGGGCCGGGGCGAGCGTAATTTTTTAGCGCGGCGGGCTAGCCTACCTGGTCGGCTCGGCCGGGGCCACGGCCGGCTGGCGGCGGGCGTCTTCGGCAAGGTAAAAATTGGCTTCCTGCTGGTAAACGGGCAGGCTCTTGCTCGACCCGGCGCAGGCCAGGTTCACGATAGCCGTCTGGATGGCTGTGCGCTGCTCGGGCGTGCAGATGGGGACGGTGGGGCTGGCCAGCATCGCCGCGTGGCAGCGGTCGAGCTTGGTTTCCATGGCCACTATCGGCTCGGCGCCTTTCCTGGGCAGCTTGTCGGCGGGCGTGCGCTGCATCGGAAACTGCCGGCCCTCGTAGGCGCTCATGGTGGGGGCGGGAGGCACATTGGCCCGGCGGTGCATGGGGCGGCCTGCCTTGATGCCTACCCCCAGCAGGTTGGCCATTGCCCCAAGCTGCGCGTGGGTGGCGGTCAAGTGGCCCACCCCCAGCAGAAGGGCCAGCGAAAGTAGGAATTTCTTTGTAAAGCGGGTCCGTAGAAAGAAAATTAGGCTGGGGTGAAAACACCAGTAAGGCAAGGTGGTATACTTGAAATGGTGCCGACCCTGTCCGCCAGGTTATTCTTTGTCGCCGCCCCAGGCCAGCGGGTCGGCCTCGGCCAGCAGCTGGCGCAGCTCCTGGAAAGTGGCGGTGAGCGTAGCGGCGCGCTCGGGCGGCAGGCCCGCCACGCGGCGGCTGAAAACCTCTTCTACCGTGAGCTGATGCAGGTGTTCGAGCGGCGCGGCAGCGGGGCCGGTCGCGTCGGGCGCTTCGGTGAGGCGGTGCTGGCGCACGCCGCGCGGGGCCAGCACGTACTCGCGGCGCTCCTTCAGGGCCGCTTGCACGCGGCGCTGCACCTCGGGCGAGGGCTCGTCGGAGCGCACCAGCACATCGGCCCAGGCCACCAGGCTAAAGGCTTCGTTGTCAAAGCTAAGAATAGCCGCCTCCACCTCCTCCAACTCGCCGTGAAAGCGTTGCAGGCGCCGCGCCACCGGCACGGCCAGCGGCGTAATGGTGGGCGCCCTGGCCCCAGCAAACTCCAGCAGCAGCACCTGCTGCTTGTCGTCGGCCTCCGTAAACGACAGTGGCACCGGCGAGCCCGAGTAGCGGATGTGCGCCCGCCCGCCCACCACTTGCGGGCGGTGCAGGTGGCCCAGCGCCACGTAGTCGAAGGTGGCCGGGAAATGCTCGGCCGCAATTACGCCGAGCCCGCCAATGTGCACGTCGCGCTCGGCACCCTCGCGGGCCTCGCCGCCGGCCGCGTAGAGATGGCCGGTAGCCAGTACCGGCACGTCGCGCTCGCGCAAGCGGCGCACCAGGTCGTGCTCGCTCAAGGTTTTATAATGGCCCGCAATGCTGTCGCGGATGCGCAGCTGGCGCTCGTCGGGCGTTTCGCCGGCCACACTCAGGCGCAGGTCGCGGTCGCGCAGGAAAGGCACGGCGGCCACCACCAGGCCCGGCCGGCCGCTGGCCCCGGGTAGCTCAATCAGCTGCTCGCTGGGGTCAGCCGGCACGCCGCCCACCACGTGGATGCGCAGCGCCCGCAGCAGCCGGCGGCTGGCGTTGAGTAGGGTGGGCGAGTCGTGGTTGCCGCCCACTATCACCACGTCGCGACAGCCGGTGGCTTGCAGGCGCACCAGAAAATCGTAGTACAGCTCCTGGGCCGCGTGCGAGGGCGTGGTGGTGTCGAACACGTCGCCGGCCAGCACCAGGGCTGCTACTTCCTGCGCCTGCACGGTGGCCAGCAGCCAGTCGAGAAAGGCGCGCTGCTCGGTGAGGCGCTCCTGGCCGGTAAGAAAGTGCTGGCCCAGGTGCCAGTCGGCGGTATGCAGTACGCGCAAAACGGGAAACGAAAAATGGCTTTACCGCAAGATACGGCCGCCGGGCGGCTCGTCAAGAGCCGCTGCCCGGCCCCTGGCTGCGCGGTAGTATCGCGCACAAGGCGGCAATGCGGCGGCCAGAAAATCAGGGAGCAGCCTTGCGGGCCAGGATGCTCGCTAGCTAGTGCAGCTGGGGCTGCTGGCGCTTGTCCAGCAGCTCACCGGCCACGGGGCCGGCGGGGGCGGCGCTGCCCTGGGGACGGGCGCAGTAGCGCTGCCAGCTCAGCACCAGCCAGAACAGCACGATAACGCGGGGCTCCTGCCAGAAATCCTGGGCCAGGCTGTGCAGCAGGAAGAAGGCAAAGTACACCACCAGCCCGAGTTGCAGCAGCGGCATAGGGCGCCGCCCCAGCTGCCGCGCCAGCTGGCCGAGCGGGTAGGCCAGCACCAGCAGTCCCGAGAGCAGCCCCAGCAGGCCCGCCTCCACCAGCCAGTCGAGGTAGAGGTTGTGGGCATTCATGCGCTGCTGCGTGTCGAGGTAGATGGGGTGGCCGGGGGTGCGGTGCACGTAGTCGAGGTAGCGGTCGGGGAAGGTGCCGGGCCCAATGCCCAGCAGCGGGGCTTCGGGGAAGGAACTGAGGCAGAACCGCCAGCGGTTGAGGCGCTCGGCGTTCGAGTCGTTGGCCGGCGAAAAGTCCTGCACCGTCTTCATTTCCTGTAGCAAAGGCGTATTGTGCAGCGACGCGTTGTCGTGCAGGTGGGTCATCACCTGCCACACCCCGGCAATGACCAGCGCGGCCGCCCCCCACACCAGCAGCAGGCGCCGGGCTGCTGCCCAGCGAGTGTAGGCCAGCAGCAGCCCCGCCTGAAGCAGTAAGGAGCAAAACGAAGCCCGCGAGTAGGAAAACGCCACCACCAGCAGCACCGCCGTGAGCCCGGCGGCCACCAGCCACCGCCGGGGCCCGGTCTGCGCCCCCGCGCTGCCGAGCAGCAGCAGGTTGAGGCCCAGAATGAGGGGCTCGAGCTGCACCGTGAGGTTGGTGTGGCCATTGGCCGAAAACGGCTGGGCAATCGAGTAGGAAAGGCTGAACGAGAAACCCGTTTGGAAATGGTGCACCAGCACGTAGGCCACCAGCACAAAGGTGCCCGCCGCCAGGGCCGCGCCCGCTCGGCGCCACTCGCGGCCCGTTAGTTCCAGCACCCGCGGCAGGCCGTAGCCCACCACCACGTACAGCACCAGCGACACGTAATACTTAGCCGATACCAGGCGGTTGCTCGAGGCCAGGCTGGCGGCCAGCAGCACGGCAAAGTGCAGCCCCAGCAGCAGGTCGAGCCGGGTGAGGCGGGCGGGCCGGCGCAGCCACCCGGCCAGCAGGCCCAGCCCCAGGGCCCCGGCCGTGAGCACCATCAGGGGCTCCGATACCAGGGTGAGGCCCAGGTGCCATTGCGGCGAGAACCACTCTACCGACAGCGGGATGCTCGCCAGCGTGAGGCAAAAGAGCGCGAGTAGTAGCTCCCGGTAGCGGGTAGGGTTCATAGCAAAAGGATTACAGCGCCGGGGCTGGCGGGCGCGGTATGCAAGGTTCTGTTTCGCGCCGGAAGCGTACGCACAGCAGGCTTCAGACAGGCAAATTTAGGTCTACTGCTGGATAAGCGCCCCGCGAACCAGGTGCCTACGGATAGTTTGCCCGCTAAAAAAACGCCCGCTGGCTGGCACCGAGGCTAGACCGGGCCGCCAGCCCCGGCAAGTGGCCTGGAAATGAGGTAGTAACCCTGCTGCCGCCTGAATTATCTTTGGAGTAGGCTCTAGCATAGGATAAAACCTTGGTAGATAATGCGATGTGTAAGATGAAGTTGCGCGGCTGCCCGGCTGGCCAATGGCAGCCAGGCCCTATTTCTCGGCTATTTGTGCCGGGGTTTCGTAAAACGCCTGGCTCCGGCATCGGCTGGAGTTTCACTTCTTCCGATTTCCTTTTCCATAGCTATTTATGAAAGCTGCTCACTTCTTCGGCGCCGCCCTGCTGGGCCTGGCTACCGCATTTTCAGCCCACGCCCAAACGCCCGTAGTAGGTGCCCCCGGCACTGTAGGGACGCCCGGCTCGCCGGCCACGCCGGCCGCTGGCACGGGTACCATCGTGCCCGGCCAGCCGGGCACCGCCGCGCCGCGCACGGCTACCGGCGTAGACCAAGTAATTGGTACGGGCACCCTGCCGGCCGGCACCACCACGCCCATCGGCACCTCGGGCACCATGACCACCCCGGGCGGCCTGCCCAACCGCAACGTAGACGGCGGCACGCTGACCCCTAGCACGCCCGGTTCGCAGCCCGCGCGCCGCACCAACAGCCGCACCCGCACCACTACTCCTAGCGGTACCACGCGCCCCCAATAGGTTGCTGCACCACAAAAAAGCCCCGGCTACTCGGTGAGTAGCCGGGGCTTTTTGCTGAGGGCCAGCCAGGCGGGCTAGCCTATCTTTTTGCCGCTCATGGCCTGCTTGATGGAGATGTTCATCACGCGCTCGGCGAAGGGGCGGGTCAGCTCGTCCAGCTCATCCATGCGCTTGAGGATGAGGTCGCGGTCGTTGCCGGCGAGCGCAGCGCGCAATTCGTCGGTTTTGGCGGTGGTGCCGCTCACTTCGGCGGCTTCGAGGTGCTCGGCGTTCTTTTTGAGGAAGCGCTCTACCTGGTACAGCAGCTGCTCGGCGGCGGTGCGGGCCTCGATGAGCAGGCGGCTGGCCACATCCTGCTTGGCGTTGAGGAGCGAGTCCATCAGCATCTGCTCCACTTGGTCGTCGGTGAGGCCGTACTGCGGCTTGATGTCAACCTGCTGGCGGGTGTTTGAGCGCAGTTCGATGGCCTCCACGCGCAGGATACCGTCGGCATTCAAGAAAAAATTAACGTCGATTTTGGGCAGGCCCGCCGGCATGGCCGGGATGCCCGTGAGCACGAACTCGCCCAGCTTGCGGTTTTCGCTAACTAAATCACGCTCACCCTGATAAACGCCAATTTTTAGGTTCACCTGGCCATCCACGCTCGTGGTATACTGGCGGCCGGCCTTGGTCGGAATCTTGGAATTGCGCGGAATAATGGCGTCCATCAGCCCGCCGAGCGTTTCAATGCCCAGCGTGAGCGGCGTCACGTCGAGCAGCAGCACGTCGCGCCGGTTGCCGGCTAGAATATCAGCCTGAATGGCCGCGCCCAGCGCCACCACCTCGTCGGGGTTGAGCGAGCTGTTGGCCGGCTGGCCGAAGAACTTCGACACCTCCTCGTGCACCAGCGGCACGCGCGTGGAGCCACCCACCAGCAGCACCGCCTGGATGGCGGTAGGGGCTAGCCCGGCATCGCCGAGCGCCTGGCGGCAGGCCGCGATGGTGCGCGCCACCAGCGGCCCGATGAGACCATCGAACTCGGCACGGGTGAGCGTAACGACCGTTACGTTTTCGTCGCCATCGATGAGCTGGGTCGTGAAATCGTCGTGCTGGCTGAGGTAGCGCTTGGCCATTTCGGCAGCCAGGCGCAGCTGTTGTTGCAGGGCCGGCACTTGCCGGAAGGCCGGGGCTAGCGGGAAGCTAGCCAGCCAGTGGTCTACCACGGCGCGGTCCAGGTCGTCGCCGCCCAGCCAGGTGTCGCCGTGGGTGCTCAGCACCTCGAAGATGCCTTGGTGCAGGCGCAGGATGCTGATATCGAAGGTGCCACCGCCGAGGTCGTACACGGCCACGGTTTTTTCTTCGCTCGGGTCGAGGCCGATGCCGTAGGCCAGTGCGGCGGCCGTGGGCTCGTTCACGATGCGCAGCACCTCCAGGCCGGCGAGGCGGCCGGCGTCGCGGGTGGCCTGGCGCTGCGAGTCGTTGAAGTAGGCCGGCACCGTAATCACGGCGCGGCGCACCGGGGTTTTGAGGGCGTGCTCGGCGCGGTGGCGCAGCTCGCGCAGGATGTCGGCCGAGAGCTCGATGGGGGAGTAGAAGCGCTCGCCCACGCGCACTTTCACCAGGCCCTCGGTGTCGTCGTCGATGACTTTGTAGCCGAGCTGGCCGGCGTGCTGGCCCAGGTCGCGGTAGCTTTTGCCGAGCAGGCGCTTCACCGAATAAATGGTGTGGGCGGGGTCGGACAGCAGGAAGTCCTTGGCCTCGTTGCCGATGAGTGGGGTGCTGCCATCGGCCGGGAAATGCACTACGGAAGGCACGATGGTGCCGCGGCCCAAGTCGTTGATGGCCGCCGGCTGGCGGGTTTCGGGGTGCACGTAGGCTACCAGCGAGTTAGTGGTGCCCAGGTCGATGCCCACAATCAGCTCTTCCTGCTGAATGGCGCCGGTGGCGAGGTTGATGGCAACTTTAGCCATAAGAAATAACGAAGGGCCACGCGCGCGCCGCCCCCAAATACAAGTAAAACAAACCGCCGCCCGGCCCGCAAAAGTACGCCCGGCGGCGTGGGGCCGGGCTGGCCCAGCTAGTCCGGCTAGCTACCAGGTAGTAAGCCGGGACGGCCCGAAAAGTTGCGCCTGGGCCGTCGGCTAGCCAGCGGCACGGTGCGAATGAGTCATTACGCCGTTTTCAAGCAGGCAAACGCGGCGAAATTTGCGGTAGCCTTAGCTGTGCGGACAGGTCATTAATTTCTGCTAAAAAGCAATTTGTGCTACTCCGCTAGCGGGCTTTGTCAACGTTTTTCTCTGTAGTTTCATTACCAGCCGGGGCACTTGCTAACCCTCCACCTAAGGCGGCCAGGGTTGCTGCCGGCGCTAGCGTCACTGACCTAGGTGGTGCTGAGCCAGCGCCCGGCCGCGTTGCGCGGCCGCGTCACCGGCTTGCTCTCGGGCCAGCTGCTGCCGGGCGTGTGCGTAGCGCTGGTGGGCCCGCCGGGCGGCGCTGCTACCGATGCGCTCGGGTAGCTTCAGTTGCGCCACCCGTGGCCCGGCGCCGCGGGCATGCAGGTAATCGGACTACCGGGCTAAAAGTCAAGCTGTAACGCTACTGCCCGACGAAAAGAGCGGCCTCACCTTGGCGCTGGCCGCCGCTAGCCCCGACCTGGCCGAAGTGACCGTGAGCCAGCCCCGTGACCCCAACCGGCCCCGCACACCCCGCTAGGGGGCGGCACCCGCCTCGACCGGGGCGGCCTGCCACCTGAAGCTCAACGGCAGCGTCTTTTTTTAAAGCGCAAGTGGTGGCCCCAGGGCCCAGCAGCCGTATTTTTGAGCATATGAGCACTCGCAAGCATTTGCCCACTGCCGCCGCTTGGCTCGGTCTGGCCCTGCTAGGGCTTTTGCCGCAGCTCAGTAGCTGCTCGCGCACCAGCCACGCCGAGGGCCGCGCCACGCCGCTCGCCACCCAGCCTGCCAAAGTGATGCTAGCCTCCGCGCCGGCCGCCCTGCCCGATTCGCTGCGGCCCACACCCGTGCCGGCCGTGGCGGGCGTGCCTGATACCCTGCACCAGGTTATTGCCCAACTGCACGCCGCGCTAGGCCCTGCCGCCGCCGAGCTGCGGCCCGAAGTGCTGGAGCAGGCCTGCGTGGGCTACCTCGTGCTGCACCCCACCGGCCGCATCGAGCGGGGCGGCGTGCTAGCCGTGGCCGACATGGACCTGCCCAACACCACCGAGCGCCTTTGGGTAATCGACCTGAAAGAAGCCAAGGTGCTGCACCGCAGCCTGGTAGCCCACGGCCAGGGCTCGGGCCACCTGCGGGCGCGGCGCTTTTCCAACGTCGAAAGCTCGGAGTGCACGTCGCTAGGCTTCTACCGCACCTCGGGCACTTACGACGGCATTCACGGCTACTCGCGCCGCTTGCAGGGCTACGATAAGGGCGAAAATACCAACGTATTCGACCGTTACATTGTGCTGCACGCCGCCGACTACGCCAGCCCCGACTACGTGCGCGAGCACGGCCATCTGGGCTACAGCCGCGGCTGCCCGGCCCTGCCGCCCACGCAGTACAAGGCCATTATCAGCACGCTGCAAACCGGGAGCATGCTGCTGGTGAGCGGGCCGGGGCTAGCCTCGCGCTGGCTCGACGGGCCGGCTGCCGGGCGCCGCTTTGCCCAGCGCGGCTGGCGCTAGGGCCTGAATTTTTTTCGCGGGCGGGCTGTTTCCTATTATCTTAGCAGAAGGCGTTGCGTATAACAACGCTGAAAGGCTAGCTCAAAAGGCAGACGTCTTTCTCCGATTCTTTCACGCCGAATTTGTCATGAAAAAGCAACATCATTCCAGCGTAGTTCAACGCCAGCGCGATGGCCGTCGCCGCTCGCAACGCTTGGTGCGGCGCGTGCTGCCCTTTGTGGCCTCGCTGTTTTTGGCAACGCCGCTGGCCGGGCCGTTGCTGAAATCGTCGGCTCACACGTCGGCTATTACCGACCCGACCTTGGCGAAAGTAAAAGTCAAGGTCAAGACCAAATCGGCCTTGTCGCCGCTGGCGCGCTTTGATGCCACGCTACGCGAAACCTACGAGCGCCTCGGCGCCGAGCAGCAAGGCCTGCGCTTCGAGGTGTTTCAAAAGGCCATGACCGGCTACCTCAACCTGCGCGAAACCGGCCACCTCGCCGCCGCCCAGCAGCACCTCACGGTAGTAGACTTCGACCTGCCCTCGACCGAAAAGCGCCTCTGGGTGCTCGATTTGGCCAACGATAAAATCGTGTTTCATACCCTCGTGGCCCACGGCCACAACTCGGGCGAAAACGGGGCCAGCCAGTTCTCGAACACCAACGAGAGCAACATGAGCAGCCTTGGCTTCTACGTAACCGGCACCGAGTACGAAGGCAAGCACGGCCACTCGCTGCGCCTGCAAGGCCTGGATGAAGGCTTCAATACCAACGCCTTTACGCGCTCCATCGTGATGCACGGTGCTGATTACGTAAGCGATGCCTTCATCAAGCAAAATGGCCGCCTGGGCCGCAGCCTCGGCTGCCCCGCCCTGCCCCTCGACCAGTACGCCCAGATTATAGACCAGGTAAAAGGCGGTAGCTGCCTGTTCCTGAACAAGTCGGACGCTGGCTACACTTCAAAGTACTTAAATCAGAATATTGCCGTAGCCGCGCTTGTGCTTAAGCGCGCTACCAATTCGTAGGGCTAGTAATCTGCTAAAAAAAGCCTCTTCCCGAATAGGAAGAGGCTTTTTTAATGCCCGGGCCCTGGCTAGGGTAGCCGCACCAGCCGCTGGTGCTGGCCGGCCAGCTCGACATCGTAGAGGCCGGGTGCGGCTGGGCGGCCCTGGGCATCGCGGCCATCCCAGGTGGCGGCGTGCGGGCCGGCCTCGGCGGCAGTGGGTAGCTCGCGCACTACCTGGCCCCGGGCATTGCGAATGCGCAGCGGTGCAGGGCTGGCAGCTGGCACGTAGCGCTCATAGTGTAGCCCCACCGCGTCGCTGAATGTGTGACTATCAGGCACGGTGAGCACTTGGGCAACAGGTTCCAGGTCGGCATAAGATGGGGTGGTAAGTACATGGTAATTTTCAATAACCAACGTAGCTGTTGTCTGCACTGCAAAGCTGACTACCAACTCGTGGGCTGCCTCGTCATAGTGCCAATCTACTTCGTTTTGTGGCAAGGCAAGATGAACTGCTTTTGGCTTCTTATCTATCCGGGCTAGGCGTAACTGCATGAGGCGGGTGGCGGGAGCACCTGGATAAGTACCGTTCACATGAACAGCAAATAGCACATTCGCCTCATCAGCCAGCGCGTGTAGCTCAATAGTGGCATAGTCGTGCCGGGCTACTGCCTGGGCGGAGTGGCCGTCATCCTCGTATAGTGTAAAAGCGGAATTCTGGACCGTTGGGTCGGGAAAATAGCGCACTAGCAGCGTGTCGGGGCGATAGGCAGCAGTGCTATTTCGGTAGGCCGTAGTTGGCACAATAGCCCCTGCCCGCACCAATAGCGGCAGGTGATTGAGTGGCGCGGCCAGACCAACCAATTCTCCGCCCGATAGCGTCTGGCTGGTTTCCCAGTCTATCCAGCCGCCTGGGGTGTTTGGTAGCATCACGTTGCGCCGCCGTTGCCCAGGCTCACTTACCGGGGCCACCAGCAATGAGGGGCCCAGCAGATACTGCGAGTTGAATAGCGAGGTAGTCATTGGTGGTAATGTGTATTCTGCGGCCGACCACCTGGCGTACTCCGGGTGGGTGACTGCTTCGGTAGGTATTCCCCAATACCTGAGTTCAGCTTTGCGGCGGCGCAGCTCTTCGTTGCCAGATGTATAATCCATGGCCCTAGCCAGCGGCGCGCCCGTCAGCGTGTTCTCAGCGGCCAGGGTGTAGAGGTAGGGCAGCAGTTCCATCCGCAGGTGGGCATACTTGCGCACGATGCTTTGGTAGGGCTCGGGGTAGGTGTAGGGCTCGGGCGCTACCACCTGGTCGGAATGCGGGCGCATGATGGGGCAGAGCGCCGCCAGCTGGAGCCAGCGCGTGTACAGCTCGGGGTCCCGAATGGCGTTGGCTCCGAAGCCACCCGCGTCGGAGTGCATGTAGCCCACGCCGGCCTGGCCCATGCCCAGCATAATTGGAATCTGGGCTTGCAGGCCGCTCCACGAGCGGTTGATGTCGCCGCTCCACGGGAATACGGAGTTGCGCTGCATGCCCGCCCAGCCCGAGCGCGCCAGGTTGAAGAGGCGCTCGTTGGGGTAGGCCTTCTGGTAATTATCCTGCAAAATCTGCGCCCAGGTCATGCCGTAGGCGTTGTGCACCTGCGGCGTGGGGCCTAGCCGGTGCTGCATGGCCAGCGGGTGGTTTTCGGGCTCGCCGAGGTCGCTCCACCAGCCGGCGGCACCTTGGTCGTGCAGGCGCTGGTACTGCGCCCACAGCCAGGTGCGCGCCTGGGGCTTGAAAACATCGAGGATGCTAGCCGGCCCCGCCCAAAACGAGCCCACCGTAAAGGGCCGCCCCGCCGCCGTGGTGCCCACCAGCCCCTGGGTGCGCACGAGGCTGTCGTTGCGCGAGGTGCGCATGACGTAGGGCTCCGAGATAAGCACCGTATTCACGCCCTGCGCCTTGAGGTCGCGCATCATGCCGGCCGGGTTGGGGAAGTTGGGGGCATCCCACTCAAAATCGCCCTGCCGCGTGGTGCCGCCAAACCAGAACAAGTCGAGCACCAGCGCATCGAGCGGGAAGCCCGCGCGGCGCATCTGGCTGGCCACGCGCAGCAGCTCGGCTTGGCTGCGGTAGCCAAACCGACTCTGGATGAGCCCCAGCGCCCAGCGCGGCGGCAGGGGCTGCCGCCCGGTCAGGGCCGTGTAGCGGTTCAGGATTTCGGCCTGGCTGTTGCCGGTCACTACGAAGTAGCTCAGGCTGCGCAGGCCCTGCGCACCGTATTCGAGCACGTCGGGCTGCCGCTTGCCCAGGTCGAGGTAGCCGGCGGCGTAGTGGTCGAAGAGCACCAAATAGCCCCGGCTGCTGAGCACCACCGGCAGCGCCACATTCAGGTTTTGCTCGCCATTCTGGTAGCCGTAGTGGGCCTGGTTGTAGAGTTCCAGGCGGTAGCCGCGCCGGTCGAGCGGCAGGGCGCGGGCGCCGGTGCCGTAGAGGCGCTCGCCGGGGGCCAGCCGCAGGCGCACGCCCGTGCCGGCCAGCTCATCGGCGCGGCTGGGGGGTAGGTCGGCGGCGGGGGGGGCGAGGGGCTGGCGGCGGAAAGCCGGGCTGGCTTCGCTAAAAAGCACGTCGTCTCCCCGGCCGATGCTGACGCGCAGGGAGGCTTTATCAATCAGTATTTCCGACTTTTCGGCCCAGCCGGCTGCCCACATGGTTGCTATGCGCAGGGTATTCGCCGTAGAGACGACCGGCAGCTCGCGGTAGAGAATGGATACTTCGGAGTCTTTAAGGAGCCTCGAAAAGGTGAGCGCAGCGGGCGGCTGCACTACACTTAAGGACGAATCGGGAACTACTGCCTGGCCCGGCGCGAAGTAGCTTATTTTTACTACCCCCCGGGCCCAGGGCTGAATTTGCCGGGCGCTGCCATCGGTGGCGTACACGGTAAGTACCTGGCCTTGCACCCGGTGCGACCGGTAGCGCCCGCCCGGCACGACGGGGGCTGGCCGGGCGGGCTGCCCAAACGGGTCCTGGGTGGGTGGCCGGTCGCCCGCGCGCTGGGCGCGGGCAGGGCTGGCTAGCCCGAGCACGGCGGGCAGCAGCCAGCCGGCAAAACGTAAAAAGGAGCGGGGCATATACAAAGCAAACGGGCCGCAAAGGTCAGCACCCCGGCCGGCCCGGGCGCGGCGGGCCCCGCCAAAAAGCCACCGCGGCCCGAATCTTTTATCCAAGCTAGCCCCTCGTGGCCGACCTTTGCCGCACTCGCTCTAGCCTTTGCCACTCAGTACGTTATGTAGCTGGGTGCGGGCCTTTCTATCTACCAATAATGTCTACCACCACTGCCTTTGAGGCGGCCCCGCCTGCGGCGGGAGCTTCGCCGTACGCCGCCGTGTTCATTGATTTTGAGAACGTTTACTACTTCCTCAAAAATCACTATCTCGACCCGCACGACCCGCACGACTACGCCCTCGACCTGGTGCGCGCCCTGCGCGAAGCTCTCAAGCGCGAGCTTGGCCTCGACTCGCTGGTGCTGAATGCCTACGCCGATTTCGACAAAATTCCCACCGGCCCGCAGGGCCCGCTCTACCTCATGGGCGTGAGCACGCGCAACGTGCTGGGCACTGACCACAAAAACGCGGCCGACATGCAGCTCTGCATCGATGCGCTGGAGGTGCTCTATACCCGGCCCGCCATCGGCACCTTCGTGCTGGTGGCCGGCGACCGCGACTACATCCCCGTGCTTCAGCACCTGCGCCGCCAGGCCCGGCAGGTGAAAGTGGTGGGCTTCCGCGAAAGCATATCGGGCGACCTCTTACAGATGCTGGGCCAGGAGCACTTCATCGACGCCCGCGCCCTGCTGCCCGCCGAGCGGCTGCAAGCCCTCGAAGACCACCGCGCCGCCCGCCAGCGCCAAGGCGAGGAAATGCGCCGCCTGCGCGAGCAGGGGCTGGCCGGCGTGCAGTCGGCCGCCGCCCGGCAGGCTGCCCAGGCCGCCAGCCAGCCCCCCGCGCCCGAAGCCGACGGCGAGGCCAGCCCCGCCGCCCCGGCGGCCAGCCGCCCCACCGCCCCGGCCCGCCCCAGCCTGATGGAGCAGCTGCTGCAAGAGTTACCGGCTACGTTTGCGCCCATCCGCCGCATCACGCGCACTGACGAGCGCCGGGTGCTGGAATTCTTGCTGCTGCAAGTGCAAAAGTTTGCCAGCCAGCAGGCTACGCCCGAAATCTGGGCCAGCCCTTTTCTGCGCCGCCTCACCGACGTGCTGCCCGAGCTGCCCGACTGGGAGCGCCGCCAGCTCCTCAACCAGCTGCGCGACGCCGGGGCCGTGCGCCTCGAAAAGCGCGAAGGCGAGCCGCACCCGTTCTCGGTTATCCTCGTCAACTACCAGCACCCCGACGTGCGCGAGCTCAACCCCGGCCTCGCCGAGGAAAAGCCGGCGGGCTAGCCAACCAATAGGCACCAAAAAGGGAGCGCCGCGGCGCTCCCTTTTTGGTGCCTATTGGTTGGGCAGGGCCTACTTGCTGCCCGTAGGCGGGGGAGCCGGCATGGGGCAGATGGCGGGCTTGGGGTCGTCCTTCTTCTTATCGCCGAAGCAGGAAGTGAGCGCGCAGCTTGTGAGCAGGGCTAGCAGTGGCAGGCGCAGGTGAGTAAAGACTTTGGGCATGGGCACGAAAGAAATGAGGATGAAGTCAGCGTGAAGACCCTGGCTCGGGCGCCAGGGTTGCAACCGCGCCAAAAGATACTCAATTTTGCCAACTCCCAACGCGCTCAGCCTATTGGGCTATTTCAAACAGCGGCAAAGGCTTCAGGTTGGCGTACTGGCCCCCCAGCTTGCCCAGGTCCTCGCCGTGCAGGTCCAGGTAGGCATTATAGGCTTTGGCGGCCCGGTCGTAGTGCGCACGGTAGGCTACCACGTTAGCATCGGCCTGCTGAATAGCCTCTACGTAGTCGCGCACGCGTTCGGAAGGGGCGTTGCCGTCGGGCGCGGCCAGGGGCAGTACTATTTTCAGCACCGAGTCCTGGGCCGCGTCGTAGCGGTCGATGAGCGGCGAGGAGGCCATGCTGGCCCGGTCGTAGCGCAGCTTGGCGAGGCGGGCGCGGGCCCCGCGCAGGCCTGCGAGCTGGGCCTGGTTGGCGCCGGGGTACTTGCTAAGGTCTTGCAGCAGCGCGCGCAGGTCGTCGTTCTTTTTATCGTCGCTGGCCACCATGCGCTGCCAGTTCACGTCGGCCGAGTCGCGCAGAATGTCGAACTGGGCGCGCACGGCGGCCGGCGAGGCCGGGCTGTCGGCCGTAGCGGTGGCGGTGCTTTTAGAGGCGTCGGGCTTGCACATGGGCAGCACCGCGAGCACAAGCAGGCTGGCAAAGAGGAGTGATTTCATGAAAACCAAACGATGAACCCGCCGGTACTAATGCCCGGCGCGGCGCCCAAATTTACTGTGCGCTAGGGCCGCCCGCCAGCGCCCGTACCTTTGTCTCCTGGTTTATTCCTCGATTTTCGCTTGATTTTATGGCTGATTTAACGCCCCTTTCCCAGCTCGGCGAGTTTGGCCTCATTCGCCGCTTGCAGCGCGACATCACCCTTACCCAGCCCAGCACCATCCTGGGCATCGGCGACGACGCCGCCATCCTGGCCCCGCCCGCCGGGCAGGAGGTCGTGGTTTCGACCGATTTGCTGGTAGAGGGTGTGCACTTCGATTTATCGTTTTCGCCCCTGCGCCACCTCGGCTACAAGGCCGTGGCCGTGAACGTGTCGGACGTGGCCGCCATGTTTGCCACGCCCACCCAAGTAGTTATCGGCCTGAGTTTGCCCAGCCGCTTTACCCTGGAGGCGGTCGAGGAGTTGTACGCCGGGGTGCGCCTGGCCTGCGAGGCCTACGGCGTGGACCTGGTGGGCGGCGACACCACTAGTAGCCGCGGCGGCTTGGTCATCAGCGTCACGGCGCTGGGGCTGGCCGAAGCCGGCCGGGCCGTGCGCCGCGCCGGCGGCCGGCCCACCGACATCTTATGCGTAACCGGCGACCTCGGCGGCGCCTACCTGGGCCTGCAAGTGCTGGAGCGCGAAAAGCAAGCCTTCCTGGCCGACCCCGAAACCCAGCCCGAGCTCGACAACTACAACTACGTGGTGCAGCGCCAGCTCAAGCCCGAGGCGCGCCTCGACGTGGTGCACGAGCTGCGCGAGCTCGGGGTGCACCCCACCGCCATGATTGACATCTCGGACGGGCTAGCCTCCGAAGTGCTGCACCTGTGCGCGGCCAGCGGCACCGGCGCCCGCGTTTTCAGCGAGTACCTGCCCCTGGCCAACCCCACGCTCGAAGCGGCCGCCGAGTTCAACCTCGACCCGATTATGGCGGCCCTCAACGGCGGCGAAGACTACGAGCTGCTTTTCACCATCCCGGTGGCCGACCACGCCAAAATCAAAAACCACCCCGACATCACCGTCATCGGCCACCTCACCGAAAAAAATGATGCGGTCAATTTAATTACCAAGGCGGGCCAGGCCGTGCCGCTCCAGGCCCAGGGATGGCAGCATTTCTAAGCTAAGCGCTGGCCGCCGGCTAGCGGCTGGCACGAAGTTGGGAAGGGATAGAAACTGGTTGGCTAACTGGTAAGGTGCCTAGCGCCGTACCTTAGTTGCCTTTTTCCGCGCTGCTATCCCTTACCCTTCGCGCTACGCCGCTTTTTATGACAATATCCCTACCCTGTTTTAGCTGCCTGACCCTGCTGGGTGGGCTGGCCTGGAGTACCCCGGCGGCCCACGCCCAGTGCCTACCGTTGCAGCTGCTTACCACCGGCCTGGCCAGCGGCCAGCCCCTCACGCCCCAGGCGCTGAGCGCCAGCCTGCCCGCCTCCGAGTGGCAGCTGCACAAGCCTGCCACGGGGGCCGCCTATTGGGCCTTTAGCGGCGAAGCTGAGGCCAGCACCACGCCCGCCCCCCCCGATACCCGGCTGGAGCTGCGCCGCACCAACCAGCAGGCCCAGCCCGATATCGTGTACAAAACGCCGCGCAAAGCGTGCTTCAACGACCTGCGGGCCGAGCTGCGCCACGCCAAGCTCAAGGCCGAGCCCGTAACGTGCGTGCAGTGCGAAGCCGAGCGCTTTACGGCGCCCTCTTACACCGTTACCCTCTTCAACCAGCAGGAAAGCTTCGCGCAGGGCAAGGCCCCGTACCCGTTTGTGGTGGTGGTGCACCCGCTGGCCGGCGGCACCGGCGGCCCGGTGCCAGCGGCCAACTAGGGGCTGCTACTTTGAAAAGATTAATTTGTATTTTTTGAGGTTTGGGTAATTGCTAACCTGCGTCCTTCAACGAGTTAGCGATTACTATGACCAGCAGGGGGTTAGCAGAGTAGGTTTTGGCCTGTAACTTTGCAGATTCTATCCCTTCCGTAAGTTTTACAAATTAAACTTTTTTATGATTAGACGTTACGTTCTAAGCTTGTGCGGCGTACTTGTTTCAGTTACTACCTGGGCTCAAACGGAGACCAGCCTAGCCGGCATTGTGCAAACTGAGGCAGGCACCCCGCTGCCGGGCGCTACCGTGTTTCTGAAGGGCTCGTACCTGGGCAGCAGCACCAACCAGGAGGGCCGCTTTGAGGTAAAAGGCGTGCAAAACCGCCTGCCGGCCATCTTGGTGGTGTCGTTTGTGGGCTACGAAAACCAGGAACTGAGCCTCACGCAGTCGGACCTGAACCTGGAGGTGACGCTGCGGCCCACGACCCTGCTGACGCAGGTGGTAGTGGCCGCTTCGCGCGTGGCCGAAAGCATTGGCCAGGTGCCGGTTACCATCGATAAAATCGACGCGCGCCAGCTCGGGCAGCTCACTACCCCCGACCTCGTGGCTGGCCTGGCCCGCTACAAGGGCGTGGACGTGAGCAGCTCCAGTATGCTCACCACCAGCTTCAGCACCCGGGGCTTCAACTCGAGCCGCTCGGAGCGCGTGATTCAGCTCGCCGACTACATGGATACGCAGTTGCCTAGCCTCAGCAGCTACTTCGGCAACCTGCTCGGCGCGCCGGTGCTCGACATTGCCAGCGTCGAGCTGGTGCACGGCCCGGCGTCGGCCCTCTACGGCGCCAACGCCTTCAACGGCGTGCTGCTCACCAACTCGCGCGACCCCTTCCTCGACCCCGGCCTGACGGTGCGCCTGCGCGGCGGCAACCGCAACCTGCTCGATGGGCAGCTGCGCTACGCCGTGAAATTCAGCGACCGCGTGGCGTTTAAAATCTCGGGCGGCGCCACCGTGGCCGACGATTTCTTGGCTGCTAGCCAGGACGCCACGGCAGCCGTCATCGACCCCACCAACAACCCGGCGGGCTCGGGCTACGGCTACGACGCCGTGAACCGCTACGGCGACCTGGGCCGCACCTTCACCACGGCCGATGGGGCGTTGGTGGGCAAAACGGTGTTTTTGCCCGGCTATGCCGAGCGCGACCTGATAGCCAACGACAACAAGGCCAAGTCGTTTAAGGTGGCGCCCAGCTTGTCGGTGCTGCTCAGCAACAGCGTGAAGGCGACCATCGACTACCGCTACGCCAACGCCACCACTACGTACCAAAGCGCCAGCCGCTACCGCTTCGTGAACAGCGGTGCCCAGCAGGCCCGCGTGCAGGTAGAAGGCAGCAACTGGTTTGTGCGAGCCTTCTCGACGCAGGATTTCTCGGGCAAGCGCGACCCGCAGTCGGACGGCTCCTACAATCTGGGCTCGCTAGGGGCTTACTTGTCGGCGCAGCCGGTGCTGGATGCCAACGGCCAGCCGGTGCTCACGGGCAGCGGCCAGCCGCTGACCTACGCTGACCGCTACTTCGGTGCCTACAGCGCGGCCTACAACGCGGCCTTTGCCGCCAACGGCGGCAATGCCGACGCTGCGGCCAACGCGGCCTACACCGCCGCCAATGCCAACGCGCCACTGCTACAGCCCGGTACGCAGGCGTTTACCAACGCCCGCAACAGCATCATTCACAACGCTAACCCTAGCCAGGGCGCGCGCCTGCTCATTCGCTCGGTGCTGAGCGAAGGCAGCGCCCAGTACACCTACAAGAACAGCTTTGCCGACCTCACGGTGGGCGGAGCCTACCGCCAGTTTTTGCTGGGCTCGGATGGCAGCTTCTTCGCCGACAGCAAGGACGGCGACCGCATCCGCAACTACGAATACGGCGGCTACGCCCAGGCCAGCAAAACCCTGCTCGACGACCACCTGAAGCTGGCCCTGGCCGGCCGCTTCGACGATTTCAAGAACTTCGGGCTGGCTTTCTCGCCCCGCGCCTCGGCCGTATACTCGGTGGGGGCCGATAAGCAGCAGAACTTCCGCGCCAGCTTTAGCCGCGCCTTCCGCGCCCCGACCCAGACCGACCAGTACGTGAAGCTCGACGTGGGCCGCGCCGTGGTGCTCGGCAACGTGGGCAATGGCTTCCAGGGCTACACCACGGCGCTCGGCGCCGCGCTCGTGCGCACGCCGCAACTGCTGCTGGGCGGCGACCTCAGCCCCTATGCCTACAAGAGCGAGGCCCTGAAGCTCGAAGAAGTGAGCACCGTGGAGGCCGGCTACCGCGCCCAGCTCAGCAAGCAGCTGTACGTGGATGTGGACTACTACTTCAACACCTACAACAACTTCATCGTCACGCAGAACTTCATCGGCAACACCGATGGCTCGGCCGTTACCCAGCCGCAACTGCTGGCCGCCGGCCTGGCGCGCTTCCAGAATCCGGCGCTGCTCACCCGCGTGATTCAGATTGCGACCAACGTCAACAAGCAGGTGCAAAGCCACGGCGCGGGTATCACGGTCAACTACGTGTTCTCGCCCGCCCTGGCGGTGGCCGGTAACTACAGCTTCAACAAGCTGCTGACTACCTTCGACGCCGGCACGCAGTCGTACTTCAACACGCCGCGCCACAAGTTCAACCTCGGCCTCGACGGCCAGGCCCTGGACCGCCGCCTGAGCTACAACCTCAACTATCGCTGGGCCGAAGGCTTCCTCTACGAATCGACCTTCGCCACCGGCACCGTGCCCGCCACCCACACCGTGGATGCCCAGCTCGGTTACACCCTCAAGGCGGCCCACACCACCCTGCAAGCCGGCGTCACGAACCTGTTCGACAACCAGAACCTGCAAGTGTACGGCTCGCCCGGCTACGGCCGGCTAGGGTACTTCGGCTTACTGTTCGATATTAAGTAAGGGCTAGGCTGACGAGGTAAAAAAACGTCTGTCATGCTGAGCTTGCGAAGCATCTTATCACGCCGGAACAAGTCGTTCGAACGTGACAAGATGCTTCGCAAGCTCAGCATGACAGACGTTTTTTGTGCTTGCTCTTTAATCCTCCGGGTAGGGGATGTACACGAAATTCGTGAATTCCTCATCGACCACCAGCAGGCAGCAAAACTCGTCGGGGTTTTTCCAGGTGCCGGTGAAGTCTTCGATTTTCTCGGGGTCCACGATGCCCTGCTGGGCCAGGATTTCGAGGTAGCTGGCGAAGACGTGCCACTGTAAGTCCTGCTCGTCGGCGTTGATGAGCAGGCTGCCGAGCTGCACCGCCTGCCGGGCAAAGATGAACACCGGGTACTGCGAAATCTCGCGCTTGCGAATTTGATACGACGCTTCCTTAATGGTGTCGGACGCGGTGGCAAAATCCTTGGTAATCGTGCCCAGGTATTTGCCGTTTAGCTCGGGGTCGTTGAAGTAGTCCATAGTTTAGACGTTAGCTTGGTTAGGTTTCCAGAGGGTATGTAGAGTCAATCCGAATACAAAACCATTAACCGCTGAAACGGCGAGTAGCAAAAAGGTGAACGAATTCGTGAAATGTTCTAGGTGGATATCTCTAAAAATAAAGCTGCCGAATGCTAACGAAAAAAGTATTATTCCATAGATTGCTGATGCAAGGGCAAATGGAATAATTGTGAGCTTGAAAATCGATATTTTAATGTATTTACTAGGAAGCTGAATAAAGAGAATATGGGCGATTATAGCTACTGGCAAAGAAGCCGCAGCAAAGAGTCCTACATCACCAGCAGCATTAGGTGTTCCATAAGCTAGCCAACGACCAAGTAGTGCACACGCTACTATTGCTGCTAAATAGCCAGCAAGCATAGCGTAAAATGCAGCCCATTCGTAGTGCTTCGTAAGCATTAATTTAAACTCTATTTCAACTCCAGCAGCACCACGTTCTCCACGTGGTGGGTGTGGGGGAACATATCCACCGGCTGCACGCGGGTTACTTTGTACACCTCGTCGAGCAGCTCTAAGTCGCGCGCCTGGGTGGCGGGGTTGCAGCTGATGTAGACGACGCGGGGGGCGCGCAGGGCCACGAGGCGCTTCACCACGTCTTCGTGCATGCCGGCGCGGGGCGGGTCGGTGATGATGACGTCGGGGTGGCCGTGGTGGCTGGTGAAGGCCTCGGTGAGCATGTCCTTCATGTCGCCGGCGAAAAACTCGGTGTTGGTCACGCCGTTGATTTCCGAGTTCACGCGGGCGTCGAGCACGGCCTGCTCCACGTACTCCACGCCGACCACGCGCCGGGCCTGGCGGGCCACGAAGTTGGCGATGGTACCGGCGCCGGTGTAGAGGTCGTACACGAGGTCGGTGGGCTTGATTTCGGCAAACTCGCGGGCCACCTTGTAGAGGTTGTAGGCGCCAGCCGAGTTGGTCTGATAAAACGACTTGGGGCCGATGCGGAAGCGCAGACCTTCCATCTCCTCCTCGATGTAGGGCTTGCCCTTGTAGCACACCACTTCGAGGTCGTGGAAGGTCTCGTTGCCTTTGTCGTTGAGCACGTAGTTGAGCGAGGTAATCTGCGGAAACTTCGCATACACGGCATTGAGCAGCGGCTCGATGGCTTGGTGCTCGCGGTAGCATTGCAGAATCACCATCGTTTCGCCGGTGCTCTCGGCGGTGCGGATGATGAGGTTGCGCAGCAGCCCGGTTTGCTTGATGATGTTGCCGAAGCGCAGCATGTGCTCCCGCGCGTAGTCGCGGATGAAGAGGCGGATTTCGTTGCTCGGCTCGGGCTGCAAGTGGCAGTGCTCCACGTCGATAATCTTGTCGAAGCGGCCCGGCGTGTGGAAGCCCAGCACGCGGCGGTCGTACGCGGCGGTTTCGTCCTTAATCTGCTCCTCCGTCAGCCAGCCCATGAAGCTGAACGTGTATTCGAGCTTGTTGCGGTAGTACTTCCGCTCGGGCGAGGCCATGATGCGGCGCACTTCGGGTATCTCGACCTTGCCGATGCGCTGCAAGGTGTCTGCTACCTGCTGGTGCTTGTAGTTGAGCTGCGCATCGTAGGTCATGTGCTGCCACTTGCAGCCGCCGCAGGTGCCGAAGTGCTGGCAGAAGGGCGTGGTGCGCAGCTCCGAATACTTGTGGTACTTGGTGGGCATGGCCTCCATAAAGCGCTTGTGGGCCTTGCTGATGCGCAAGTCCACCACATCGCCGGGGGCTACCTGGTTGACGAATACGACGAGGTTATTGATGCGAACCAGGCATTTGCCTTCGGCCACCATATCTTGAATCTCAACGTTCAGGAGGGCTTCGGGCGGAATGGAATTGGCGAGCTTGGTGGCTTTACTAGGCATACCGCAGATTCAAACGGATTAAACGGATTTCGCAGATACGCCTGCTAAAGCAGGCTGACTACGCGGATAAAGCAAGCCGGCGCAGGCCGCTTGCAGAAGACTGTTTACTTAAAAAGCCGCTCAAAAAGCGGCTTTTAGAAGGACAAAAGTACGATGGAAGCCACCCCCGAAAATAACCCCGCGTAGTCAGCCTGGCGCAGCCAGGCGTATGGGCGCAATCCGTTTAATCCGGTTGAATCTGCGGTCTAGAATTGGAAGTAGATAAAAGGCTGAATCTCGGCCGATTTCACTTGAATAACCAGCCAGATAATTACCGTCACCACCACGGCCTGCGTCACCACCGAGCGGCGGCCCATGAAGCCTTCGAGCCGGAAGGTGAAGCCGTCGGGCAGGGCGTGGAGCAGGTAGCCCAGCGCCACTAGCGTAAATACCGCCCGGAAGCTGGCCAGCACCTGGGGCAGTAGGTCGGGCCGCAGGTTGTGGGTGATTTGATGAATGACCTGGCTAGCCACCTCGAAGGTGCCGGCACGGAAAAATATCCAGCAGAAGCACACGAAATGGAAGGTGATGACCCAGCCCAGCAGCTTGATGAGCCAGTTGTCGGCGGGCTTGAAAATTTGCTTAAACAGCTTATCCACGGCCAGGGCGGCGCCGTGCAGCGCGCCCCACAGCACAAACGTGAGCGAGGCCCCGTGCCACAAGCCGCCCAGCAGCATGGTCAGAAAGAGGTTGAGGTACTGCCGAAACACGCCCTTGCGGTTGCCCCCCAGCGGGATGTAGAGGTAGTCGCGCAGCCAGGACGACAGCGAAATGTGCCAGCGCCGCCAGAACTCGGTGATGCTGGTGCTCTGGTAGGGCGACAAAAAGTTGGGCGGCAGCTTATACCCCAGCAGCAGCGCAATGCCGATGGCAATGTCGGAATAGCCCGAAAAGTCGCAGTAAATCTGCAAGGCGTAGCCGTACACGCCGAGTAGGTTTTCGATGCCGCTGTAGCGGGTGGGCATGTCGAAAATGCGCTCGACGTAGTTGAGGCTGATGTAGTCGGAAATGACGGCTTTCTTGAACAAGCCCGCCGCGATGAGCAGCACCGCCCGGCCCATGTCGGCGCGCGAAATGAATGGCTTTTTGGGAATCTGCGGAATAAAATCGGACGCCCGCACGATGGGCCCCGCCACGAGCTGCGGGAAAAACGACACGAAAAAGGCGAAATCCCAAATGTTGCGCAGCGGCTTAATCTGCCGGCGGTACACATCGAGCGTGTAGCTCAGCGTCTGGAAGGTGTAGAACGAGATGCCCACCGGCAGCAGCACGCGCAGCACCGGCACCGGCTGCCCCGTTAGGGCCTGGAAACCGCTGAGAAAGAAGTTGGTGTACTTGAAAAAAAACAGCATGCCCAGGTTGACAAGCAGGCTCAGCGTGAGCAGCCGCTTGCGCCGGGCGGGGCTGGGCGAGTCGGCAATCCAGCAGGCAAAGTTGAATTCGACAACAGTCGAAAACACCAGCAGCAGAAAATACAAGCCGCTGGACTTATAGTAGAAAAACAGCGAAAACGCCGTCACGTAGAGCAGTCGCGCCCGGTGGTGGTTGCGCAGCAATTGGTACACCCCCAGAAAGCCCAGGAAGAGCAGCAAAAAGAAGCCCGTGTTGAAAATGAGCGGGCTTTTGGGGTGATAGGCGAACTGGCTGGCCAGCCGCCCGAAGTCAACATCAGCGAAAAGGGTGCGCAGAAAATCCATCCTGGAGAGCGAGGTAAAGCAAAAGGCCCTGCACGTCGTAGCCTTTGGTGGTGAAGTGCACGAGGTCGGGGGCGGCCAGGCCGTGGGCCTGCCAGGTGCGCATGCTGCCGGCGCCACCCTGCACGGCGGCAAAATCCCAGTAGGCGAGGTCGTGGGCCTGGGCGTAGGCGCGCAGCACGGCGCGCAGGCGGGGCAGGTCGGGGTTAGCGTAGCGGCGGTGGCGATACGAGTCGGCGGGGGCGGTGAGCAGCACCTCGGCCTCGGGGCAGCGGCGGCGCAGGCGGCTCACCAGCGTATCGAGCTGCTGCGCGAAGGCATTAGGGTTGAAGCCCGGCTCGTAGGCATCGTTGGTGCCGAGCGAGAGGATAATCAAATCGGGCGCCAGCACCGGCAGCTGCTCGAAAAACAGCGGCGCCCGGTTGTAGTGGCGCACGGCCGCCCCGTTGACCCCAATGGTGTGGTACACCACGCCCGGCTGGCCGTTATCCAGCAGCAGGCCGTAGACCTCGCCGCTAGCCTGGCGCAAAGTGCTGCGGGTGGCGCGCAGCTCCACAAAGTCGCGCAGCGAGTCGAGCACCAGTGCCGCGCCCACGCCCGGCGCCCGGCCCGGCAGCGTGCCCAGCAAGCGGCCGTGCACCGAGCGCACCTGCCAGTCGAAGGCCGCCGGGCCGGGCCGGCGCAGCAGCGTGAGCCGGTTGAAGGCGTAGTTGGGCCGGCGCAGGGCCGGAATGCGGAGCCTAAAGGCGGCGCCCGAGTCGGCCGTGCTCAGCACGAAGCCGGCCAGCCCCACGCCGGGCAGCAGGCTATCGGGCCGGGCCAGCACGCGGCGTACCCGCCACTGCCCCGCCGTGGCCGCGCTGCGAAAGCTGGGCGAGCCATCGGCCTTGGCCACCCCGAAGGGAAAGGCCAGGCCGCGCCCGGCGTTGCCGTAGGTGCGTTGCAGCTCCTGGCGCACCCGGCCCGAAAACACGTCGGCTTGCAGGTGTGAGTCGCCGAGGTGCACCACGGCCACCCGGCCGCCGGGTAGCCCCGCCGGGTGCAGCGGCAGCCGGGCCAGCCGCTGGTAAAAGCGCTGCAAGCCGATTTCGGCGTTTTCGATGTGGTTGGCCGACGTGCGCAGAAAGGGGTAAGTGGCCTGGAGGCTGTCGAGGGGGCTAGCCGCCTGCGCGCGCGCCGCCCGGCTGCTGACCAGCAGCAATAGGCAAAGCAAAAGCGGGCGCGCGAGGGAGGGCATGAGGGGAGAAAGGGATTTTGATTTTAATGAGCGAGAAATAGCATGGCTACAAAAGAACGTCAGGCTGAGCCCCGCGAAGCATCTCGCTCGCCTCGTTGGGATTAGTGACGCTGGCGGCGCGGGCGAGATGCTTCGCGGGGCTCAGTCTAACATTCTTTTTGAGCAATCAGCACTCCGCGCCTAGCGCGAAGCCGCGCCCGGCGCCGGGCCGGCCGCACTATCGGGGTGGCTGGGGGCTGCCGGCGCGGGCGCGGCCGGCCCGGCGCTGGGGTGCGCGTACTCGCTCATCAAATGCTGGTAGAGCAGGTCGGCGATTTTGCGGCCGCCGCGGCTGTTGAGGTGGGTGTAGTCTTTATTGGCCAGCGGGGGCGTCTGCTCGACCCAGTCCACCATCGAGTTTTCGCCGCCCATTGCCTCAAATAAATTCCAGAAGGCGGCGTGGGTGCGCTGGGCCAGCCGCCGTTGGGCGGCCAGCAGCCGCGGCACGCTGGGGTCGGTCACAAACTCGCCGTCGATGCGCGAGCTTTTGTCGCTCATGCCCACGATGAGGATGCTGGCGTGCGGAAAAGCGCGCTGCATGCGGTCAACCACCCGGGTCATGGCGCGCTCGTAGAAATCGTAGTTTTTGTTGCGCGCGTCGGCCACGTTCACTCCGTAGTGCAGGATGATGAGGCGGTAATCGAGTACTTTGGCAAAGGCGGCGAGCTGGTCAAACGGAATCTTGGTGAGCGACATACCGCTGTTGCCCCGAAACGAAAAGTTATCCAGCACCACGCCCTGCGGGCTCTCGAAGCTGACGCCGTACACCGGGCGCGGGCCACGGGTGGCGAAGGCCAGCCGCATGCTGCGGGCGGGCGTGCCGGGGCGCAGCAGCAGTTCATTCACCGGGGCGGTGCCGGCCAGGGGGTGCGGCACGCGGTGGCCGTCGGTGGTGACGAGCACTTGGTCGCGCCGCCCGCCGGGGCCGTAGAGCAGCCGCGCCTCGACAAAGCGCCGGGTGCCGGGCCAGCGCGGCACGGCCCGAAACTGCACCCAGCTGGTATCGCTGCGAATGCCTGAGCTGTCGAAGTTAGATACCTCGCGGGGTAAGAAAGCGTGGCCCGAAATGCCCAGCGGCACGCTGTTGGCCCGGCGGTCGGAGAGCAGGTTATACTCGTACCAATCGGGCGAAAACGACTGGTGAATGGTGCCCCGAAACTCGGCCGTGATGGAATTTATCGGCACAAAGCCTACGCCGCTGCCGCCAAACTCGGCTTGCAGCAGGTTGCGCAGGTCGCCGGTCAGCAGGTCGCCCTCAATCATGGAATCGCCGAAGTACGCGATGCGCGTTTGGCTGCCACCAGCCTTGGTAGCGCGCAAGGCCGCTAAGAAACTGTCGAGGCCCGGCAGGTTGGCCGGCGTAGGGCCCTGGGCCTTGGTGCGGGCGGCCTTGGCGCGGGCCAGGGCCAGCGAGTCGGCGGCCAGGGCGGCGTGCAGGCCGGCCGTATCGGCGGCTACCGGCGCGGCGCCGGCCGGGCCATTGGGTGGGGGCGGGGCCAGCTGGTCGGCCAGGGCGGGGTCTTTACGCAGCACGTCGGCCAGCAGGCGCACGGGGCGCAGCGCCACGCCGCCCACCGTGAGGCCCGGCTTGAGGAGGGAGAGCAGGCTCAGCAGGCCCACCGTGAGCAAAACCAGCAAAAACGGGTTCTGCGAACGCGACGAATTCATTCTAAAATAGTAGTAGCCGTAAAGGTACGCTCGCCTTTAGCCGGAAATCTTCAGAATTAACTCAGTAGAATAAACGCGGCAGTTTTCGCTGGCTGGTGCGTCGCGCCCGGCACCTGCCCACGAGGAGCCAGCGAAAACTGCCGTAGGTTTGCAGGCCGGGGCTAGCCTGCGGACTACTGATTTTTATTTTTTGCGCATGACAACCAGCGTAGTTCTGATTACGGGCGGCACCTCGGGCATTGGCCGGGCCTGCGCCCTGGAGTTTGGCCGGGCCGGCGCCAGCGTCGTTATCACCGGCCGCGACGCGGCCAAACTGGCCGACACCGCCCGCGAGCTGGCCGCCGCCGGCATCGCGCACCGCACCGTGCAGGGCGACGTGGGCGTGCTGGCCGATGCCGACCACGCCGTGGCCGACACCATCGCCGCCTTCGGCCGCCTCGACGTGCTCATCAACAATGCTGGCCTGAGCATGCGGGCCAAGTTTGCCGACGTGGACGTGAAAGTCATTGAGCAACTCATGCAAACCAACTTTTTCGGTACCGTGTACGTGACCAAGGCCGCGCTGCCGCACCTGCTGGCCAGCAAGGGCACCATCGTGGGCATGAGCAGCATCGCGGGCTTCCGGGGGCTGCCGGGGCGCACCGGCTACTCGGCCTCCAAGTTTGCCATGAACGGCTTTCTCGAAGCCCTGCGCACCGAATTGCGGCCCCAGGGCGTGCACGTGCTCACGGCCGCGCCGGGCTTCACGGCCTCCAACATCCGCCACACGGCCCTGCTCGCCAACGGCCAAACGCAGAATGAAACGCCCCGCGACGAGGGCAAAATGATGACCTCCGAGGAGGTGGCCCAGCACCTGCGTCAGGCCGTGGCCCAGCGCCAGCGCAGCATGGTGCTCACGGGGGAGGGCAAATTGGTGGTCTTTTTAAATAAGTGGCTGCCGGGCCTGATGGACAAGATGGTACTCAACAAGTTTCGCAAGGAGGAAGGCGAATTGTAGGGCGCCGGGGCCGTTTCCTCACCACAGGTTCATTTTCTGAGCCGGTCCTTTGCCGGTCCTGCCTGCCCAAAACGGGTATGCAGGACCGGTTTTTTGCGTTCCCATTTTCCCCTTTTGATGAAGCAAGTACTACTGCCCGTCGTGCTCGGCACGGCGCTCACGTTGCCCGGGCTAGCCCAGGCGCAAGCCCCCACCACCCCACCGCCCACCCAAACTCAGGCCGACCAGGCCACTAGCTACCCGCAGCCCGCCGTGGCCGCGCCCACGTTTTTCCTCAAGGATGGCAAGCTGCCGCTCAATGCCGACGCCAGCCGCTACGTCAAGTTCACGCTGCTCAACCAGGTGTGGCTGCGCTACAACGAGAGCAACCCCGGCTCGACGGTAGGCGGCTACAACGTGCCCAATACCTACGACATCGGTATCCGGCGCTTCCGCATTCAGTTCTACGGCCAGCTCACCGACCGCGTGTTCATTTACTCGCAAATTGGGCTCAACAACTTCAGCTACAACGCCGACCGCAAGAGCGGCGGCACGCCCGGCGCCAACCAGAGCGGCACCGGCGGCTTCTTCCTGCACGATGCCGTGGCCGAATACGCCATCGTGAAAAACAAGCTGTCCTTCGGCGCCGGCCTCGGCGCCTGGAACGGGCTGGCCCGCTTCGCCTTCTCCTCGGCCGGCACCATCATGGGCCTCGACCTGCCCACCCTGGAGGAAGCCACCAACGACGTCACCGACCAGTTTGGCCGCAAGCTCAGCGTGTACCTCAAGGGCAAGCTCGGCAAGCTCGATTACCGCGTAGCCATTTCCGACCCGCTGCTTTACCAGAAAGCCGCTGGCTTCGTGACCGCGCCCGGCCCCAACGCCTCGTTTGCCCTCACGCCGCCCAAGCCGCAGTACCAGGGGTATTTTTCGTATCAGCTCAAAGACCAGGAAAGCAACCTGACGCCCTACACCGCCGGCACCTATCTCGGCAAAAAGGCCGTGTTCAACGTGGGCGCCGGCTTTGTGGTGCAGCCCGAGGCCGTGTGGTACACGCTGGGTAGCCCCACCAACGTGCAAACCAAGGCCATGCAGCAGTACGCCGTCGACGTGTTTTACGACGCCCCGCTGACCACCGCGCCCGACGCGGCCAGCGTGAGCTTCTACGCCGCCGCCATTCACTACGATTTCGGCCCCGGCTACATCCGCAATGGCGCGCCCATGAACCCCGCCACCGGCACCTCCAACCCCAGCAGCAACACCATCGGCGGCTTCGGCAACGCCTTCCCCGAGTACGGCACCGGCAACTCAGTCTATTCGCAGCTCGGGTACAAGTTCAAAGATAACCTGGTGGGCAGCACTACCTTCATGCCCTACGTGGCCTACCAGCACTCGCGCTACGGCCGCCTGGCCGACGACGTGAATTTCTACGACGCGGGCGTGAATTGGCTCGTGTCGGGCCACACCTCCAAGTTCAGCCTTGCCTACCAGAACCGCCCGTATTTCACCACCAATACCGCCGGCGAAAACGTGGTAGACTCGCGCCGCGGTGCCGTCATTCTGCAATACCAGGTGTATTTCAACTAGGGTAGCAATAGGCCAGGCTAGGAAGCAATGGAGGCGGGTAGGAAAGAGCTAAGAAGCAGGGGCCAGCTCGGCCGCCGCTTTTCTTTGGCTCCTTCCCACCCGCCTCTCTTCCTTCCTCGCCCTACATCATTACTCCACTACCAGGGCGTCGGAGGCGCGCACGTAGGCTACGCGTTCCTGCCAGCGCACCCGCAGCCAGATGTCGTTGTGACCCAGTACCGGCAGGCGGTCGCCGGGCGCGGCGGTGCTTAGCCAGGCGGCACCCGCGCCGGGGCCGGCCATGAGGGCCGCGCCGGCCCGCGTCACCACGCCGATGGGCACCGGGCGCAGCAGCAGCAGGTAGGCGCCCGTGCCCAGCAGGTAGGCACCGTAGGCTAGCCAGGCTCCCGGCCGGGTACGCTGCCGCCGCACTAGTAGCAGCACGGCCAGCAGCACGGCCAGGGTTAGCAGGGCCTGCAAGCCGGGGTAATAGTAGCGCTGCGCCTGCACCCGTAGCTCCTGCTGCCAGGTGGTAGGATAACCCACCAGGCGCTGCCGCTGGGCCAGGCTGGCCAGCTGCTGCCAGGTGCGCAGGCGCGGCTGCCGGGCCTGCGCTAGGTTGAGGTACAGCATTTCGGCGGCGTAGTGGCCGAGCTGATGCTGGGCGTAGGCCATGCGCAGTAGCACGCGCGGCGACACCTGCCGCTGCCCCCACACTTGGGCGTGGTAGAGGGGGGCCGCCGCCGCGTAGCGGCCCTGGCTAAACAGTAAATCAGCCTGTGCGAGGTGGCCGGTGGCCGCAACCGGCTGGCTGCCCGAAAAATTTATTTGCCCGCATGCCGTAGCCAACGCCCACAAAGGCAAGAGAATAAGCGCGTGCCAGCGGCCGGCGCGGGGCCGACCAGTAGTTTCTTTTTGCCTGGGGGTTGTCAGATTCAAAATGTCGCTGTACTTTTGCACCCACAAAAACGGTAACGCACCGCGATTGTAGCGCAAAGATATTGGTTCTGTAGCTCAGCTGGTAGAGCAGTACACTTTTAATGTACGGGTCCTGGGTTCGAATCCCAGCGGAGCCACCACTTCCTCTTTAGCCGCCTGCTAAGTAGGATGATTTTAACCACAAGGCATTGGTTCTGTAGCTCAGCTGGTAGAGCAGTACACTTTTAATGTACGGGTCCTGGGTTCGAATCCCAGCGGAGCCACCATTCACCCTCGCCCCACCCGGCGAGGGTTTTTTATTGCCCTTCTAGCCTGCGGGGCTAGGGCAAAGCGCTAGGCAAGCAGCTAGATTGCCTTGCATTAACAAAGCCTCGCCGGGCTACCGGCGAGGCTTGACAGCTCTGGTTTGGAAAAGGAAAGTGTTGGAAAGGGCGGTACCCAGGGAGGGTAGTAGTGGGCACAAAGAAATAGGGTGCCGGTAGTCATCAAAAGGACAATGCCTTGGCATTTGTGACACCTAATGAGGCTTATTGGTGTAAAAATAGTGCAAAAATTAAGATATTAAATGCAAAATTCGGTAATCTGACAGCCTAGTGTATTCGTTTAAACCTGGTGACCAGCTTTTTGGGCAGAAGAGCTAATCTGAGTTTAAATGCCTGTTGCGTGACTTTGAGCGACGCGGCAGGCGGCTGGGTTTTGGCTAGCGAGCCATGAGTTGCATCTAAAAAACGGTGGCTCAGCAGCAATAAGACCTGCCGCGCCGGTCGTTTAACTACTCGCGCTAACTAGCTGCCGGCCTATTTTAGCCAGCTTTCCTAACGGCTACCAGCGCTGGGCAACGCCGGGGCCCAAACGCCGGCTGCAACCCAGGCGGGGGTATGCTGCGTATACGCCCGATGGAGCAGAACCTGTTGAGCAGCCCGCTGTCTTCGTCGCTACGCACGGCCGAGGCTCCCCCGGCTGGCGAGCCGACGCCGAAAGACCTGATATTCATGCACGACCTGGGTTTGGTACCCAAGCGTTTCGTGCTACCAAATGTCCCTGGCCGACGGCCCGCCGCCGAGCGCAAGTGGCTAGGCACAGATTTCTCGCACGTTATCGTGTCGCAGTAAAGCAGATTCTTTGCAAGCAGTACCTGCCATAGTAAAGGCTAAAAGTAGATTTGGGTGGCTAGCTTCCCCTTTCTGGTGCCCTCTCTAATGCCGTAGTTTTCTTCCAATTGGTAAAGCCAGGGTCGCCGCCGGCGGTTCACTAACCTTTTGCCTAGCCGCTAGTCGGCAGAATACGCGTGCCAAGTGAGGGGCTGCCCGGCGTGGGCGCTACCTTTGCCGGCCGATTGCGGCCCGGTGCCGCGCCTGCCTTATGCTGAAAAACGACCTCCTCCTCCGCGCCGCTAAGGGCGAAACCACCGAACGTACGCCCGTCTGGCTCATGCGCCAAGCCGGCCGCATTTTGCCCGAGTACCGCGCGTTGCGCGGCCGCTTGTCGGGCTTTAAGGAATTGGTTGAAACACCAGCGCTGGCCGCCGAAGTTACCATTCAGCCCGTCGATGCGCTCGACGTGGACGCCGCCATCATCTTCTCCGATATCTTGGTGGTGCCCGAGGCGATGGGCCTTACCTACGAGATGGTAGAGGCCCGCGGCCCGCTCTTCCCCGAGGTAGTGAAAAACGCGGCCGACGTGGCCAAGCTGCGCGTGGCCGACCCCGAAGAACACCTCGGCTACGTGCTCGAAGCCCTGCGTATCACCAAGCGCGAACTAGCTGGTCGGGTACCGCTCATTGGTTTCGCGGGCGCACCCTGGACCATTCTGGCTTACATGGTGGAGGGCCACGGCTCCAAAACCTTCAGCAAGGCCCGCCGGATGCTGTATCAGGAGCCCGCGCTGGCCCACCAACTGCTCGAAAAAATTACGGTCACGACCATCGCCTACCTACAGGCGCAGGTGGCCGCCGGGGCCGACATCGTGCAGATTTTCGACTCGTGGGCCGGCATTCTGCCGCCCGCGCACTACGCCGAGTTTTCGACCGCTTACATCAACCGCATCAGCGCGGCGCTGGCGCCGCTGGTGCCCGTTACGGTGTTTGCCAAGGGCGCGTGGTGGGCCGTGGAGGACTTTGCCCACTCGCCCGCCCGCACCATCGGCCTCGACTGGAACCAGTCGCCGCGCCTCGTGCGCCAGCAGGTCCCCGGCAAAACCCTACAGGGCAACCTCGACCCCTGTGCCCTTTATGGCACCCCTAGCCAGGTAAAGGCCGCTACCGAAGCCATGCTGGCCGAGTTTGCCGGCGGCCCCCACATCGCTAACCTTGGCCACGGCGTTTATCCCGATACCAATCCGGATAACGTGAAAGTGTTCGTGGAAACGGTGAAGGCGTGGCGGGGATAATTTGGGATTATGGATAAAGCCAAATTAATAGCTACGGCAATTGCTGAAATCAAAAACCCC
>Ga0160429_1000494_pt1 | contig 35025 bp, 20 predicted proteins | sample SolpanmetagenomR_FD_108199 | JGI IMG/M metagenome (GOLD analysis project Ga0160429, IMG submission 108199) | Solar panel surface microbial communities from Lawrence Berkeley National Laboratory, California, USA - R | ecosystem: Engineered > Built environment > Solar panel > Unclassified ... | reverse complement strand
TGTTACGCACCCGTGCGCCACTATGGTATTGCTACCACCGTTCGACTTGCATGTATTAGGCCTGCCGCTAGCGTTCATCCTGAGCCAGGATCAAACTCTCCATTGTAAAATATTCCTACACCTTACCGAAGTAAGGCTGATGTCGAGATGCTATCCTTGCTCGTATTTTCGACGGTTGTTCGTCTAATTCGATTTCGCTTGTTTCCTACCAGTTGAAACTGATAAGACACTTACTATTTTGTCTATTTCCGTCATTCAAAGAACGTGTGTTACTCCCATTTGAAGTAACCGTGTGACTATTTAGGTAGTCTAGGTAACAATACTGCTAGTACGTTTTCTTATTCCCTATAGAGACAAGAATGTGTAGCTGTTTGGTTCCACCCTTTTGCAAAACTTGGTGTCGTTTGAGATGCCTTGTTCTGTTTGGGGATGCAAAGGTAAGAGTATTTTTTGGTGTGGCAAGTATCCCGCAAAATATTTTTCTAATGTCTAACATACTTTTTAAATGATTTTATCCATAAAGTCCAGAATTTCAGAATTATAACATATGATTCTGAGTGCTTAAATAACATATTAGATGAGCAGTGAAAGAAAACGGCGCTTCTACTTCGTAGCTGAAACTGGTCCCCATACACAACATTATACTTGTGGCAACACTAACACCCTCGCTTTATATACAAGAACATACTTGTTCGTTTTAAAAGTCAAGACACATCATGGACTCGCCATGCTATACACAGCGCTAGTGAAAGCACGCTTATTAAAGCTGTCTTCACTGCTAGTTTACTCGAATTATGCGTTTGCCGAGTACTGTTCTGCTAACCTATTACTGTAATGATATGAGTTATTAGGACTCTACTGCTTGCTAATCTTGCGATTAACGTGACCATACTTGTCAATTAGTTCTAGCTGATAGAGACCGACAGCTAGGTCAGCTAGGTCTAGGGTGCTTTCGTTACCGGCTATGACCTGACTGCGAACCAGCTGCCCCAAGCCGTTGCGGATAGTTATTTGACCATTACCCGTGTGTGCTAAAGGTCGTCGGATTGTCAGTTGGTTGGTGGCCGGGTTGGGAAAGATGGCCAGATCGACGGCCTCATCAGGTGTAGTTGTTAGTGTTTTCAACGTCCCCGCAGCCGTGCCATATACCTCAAATTCATACAACGAGAAGCCATAGCTAGTGGCTCGGTTGATGCAGTATACCTTCACGTATCGGGCGGTGCCCTGGAGGCCGGTGAGGTCGTCGGCGGTGGCCGAGGTTTTGCCCCACACGTCCTTCACGGTGATCCAGGTGCTACCATCGGTCGAAAACTGCACTTGGTAGTCTTGGGCGTAGGCAGCCTCCCAAGCCAAGCGAACGCGGCTGACATTATAAGTGCGCCCTAGGTCGATATAGATAGATTGATTGTTAGCATAAGCGCTTTCCCAGCGGGTGTTGCCATCAGCGTCCACGGCGTTGGAGGCTGTATTGGCGCTGGTATAAGTCGAGGTAACCGTGACGGGCCGCTGGTAGGCGAGGTTAGGCGCCAGGGCAGTGGTACCCCAACCGGGCATTTCGTCTTGGCTCACCACGTTGCTGGCACCGTAGGCTTGCTGGATGGCGGTCGTAGAGTTTTTATCGAATACCAACTCCGACCAACCCATGAAAAAGCTCCACTTGGGCTGCGCGCTGAGCAGGCTGGGCGAAGGCAGTACTTCACACTCGCCGATGGCGATGGGCTTGCCACCGGCGGCATTGACTATCGCATTGTACTTGGCCATGGTGTAGCCCTGACCATCGCTGTAGTACATGTCGAGGGCTAGGACGTCCCAGTAGCTGCTACCTGGATTGTAGGCGGCAAGGTCAGAGGAGAGCGAGCTAAAATCCTGCAAGTCCCACACCCAAATGAGGTTGGTGAGGCCCTTGGTGTTGCGCAGATAGTCGCGCGTGATTTGGAAGAGCCGGGCGGTGCCGTTGGAGCCAGTGCGGCCAGCCCACCAAAATACGCCCTGGTTCATCTCGTGCAGAGGCCGGAAGTAGACTTCCACGCCACTGTTTTTGAGGTCTTGCAGGTAGCCGGCCACCACGTCGAGTCTCCGCTTCCAGTTGGTGTTGAGGGTAGTGCCGTTGGTAATCAGTTCCTGCCACTGGGCGTCGCTGAGCGTGCTTTTTACGCCACCCTCCCATTGGCAGGGCTCGGCCTGGGTGGGCGGGCAGGCGTGAAACATGATGTTGATGAGCGAGCCGCGGGCCCACTGGGCTTTGGCTTCGTTTATCATAGTTTGGCGGTTGGCCACGTCGGCCGATGCAAACAGGAAATCGCCGCTCCACAGTGCTGGGTATACGCCAGCGGTGGCTTGCACCCGGTTGGTCCAGGTGGCGGGCGCTGAGTTAGGCTCGCGGTTGTGGATGCCGGAAGCCGTTTTGGTGCCCGAAATGCCGTAGAGGTAGTTCAGGCTCTTGTAGGACGTTTGGGCGTGGGCGGCCCAAGGTAGCCCAACCAGCAGGCCTAATGCAGCAGCGTAGCGAGTAAAACGCATGAGGGGGGTAGGCAAAGGAAGTGAGGACTGCGCTACCCACGCCTCATAGGCAGAGTAGCGGCAGCAAAGGAATCCGCCGCGTTTGCCTGCCCGACCAAGTGGTTAAAAATGAACTAGTAAATGCTACGAATGTGCCAGCTGGTGGTCTGTAAAATCTCCCGTTCGACAAGCTCAGTATGGCTGTTCCCCCTACCCCCTCCGCTTAGGTCAAATAAATACCCGCGTTCCCGAGAAACTCTGGCGAAATAGCTTGGGCGTGTAGTTCTTACGCTTCTTGAAGATGCGGTTGAAATTGGAAATGTTGTTGAAGCCGCACTTATAGGCCACCTCTGCAATGCTATGCGTAGTGTCGATGAGCATGCGCGAGGCATGGCCCAGCCTAATTTCGTTGAGGCTGTCGATAAAGGTGTTGCCGGTGCGCTTCTTAATAAAGCGGCTGAACGAGGCTTCCGGCATATTGGCAAGCTTAGCCACTTCAGCCAGGGTGATTTGCCGGCCGTAGTGAGCGTTGAGGTACTCGAAGACCTTCTCCACGCGGCGGCTATTATAGTTGAGCTGCTCATTGGTAAAGGACGCGTCGGAGAGCATGCGCATGTTGCGCGAGGCCGACAAATCGTGCAGGATGGAGAACAGCTCTAGCACTGAGTCGAAGCCTAGCTTCTGCTCTAGGGCCAGTATGCGGCCACGCAGTCGCTCGGCCGTTTCGAGCGAAAAAAGGATGCCACGCTGCGCATTCTCAAACATCTTTTGAATAAAGTGGAGCTGGTTGCGTCGCAAGAAACGCTCATCTAGCAGGTCGCGGTGAAATTGGATGGTCAGCTCCCGGATTTCGCCGCTACGGCACTCGTGCGTAAACCAGGCATGGGGCAGGTTGGGGCCTACTAGTACCAGCTCCACGTTGCCGATGGTCTCGATGTGGTCGCCCACCACGCGCTGCGCACCGGCTGCCCCGAGTATCAGGTTCAGCTCGTACTCTTCGTGGTGGTGAATGGGGAAATTGAACTCCTGCTTCACCCGCGAAAAGAGCATAAAGCAGTCGTTTTGGGTGAGCGGGGTAATCTCCCGCATCAACTGGTGTGACATAATAGGGTGGGGAATAGAGGGTAGAATGGGAGCTATGTGGTAAAATAATACCGACCTGTATTCAAGTGGTAGTACCTCAAATTAAGCACTAAAACCCTAGTAGAAGTCCTTAAAGCTGGCTCAATTAGTAGCTACGGCAAATCAGTACTATCTAAGGTTAAAATATCATTACTTCTGCTTACACAGCAGGTCTAATTTTGACCCAACAATTCATAGGAAAAACACTAAGGGTTGCACGGCCTGCTTTTCCTGCTTTGACTTAGGTACCCACTGCGGCACCCTATCCTTCTCTATCCCCACCCTCTTTTCTATGCGCTTGCGCCTACCTGATATTCTGCTCATTGTTGCCTACCTACTCGCTACGGTCGGCATTGGGCTTTACTACCGCAAGAAGGCTAGCCAGGATAAGGACAGCTACCTGCTAGGAGGCAAAACCCTACCCTGGTATAAGCTCGGCCTCAGCGACGCCTCCGACATGTTCGACATCAGCGGCACTATGTGGATGGTGAGCCTCTGCTTCGTATATGGCATGAAAAGCATCTGGATTCCGTGGCTGTGGCCGGTCTTCAACCAGGTGTTTTTGATGATGTACCTCTCACGCTGGCTGCGCCGCTCCAATGCTAGCACCGGCGCCGAGTGGCTAGCCACCCGCTTCGGCCAAAAGGGCCCCGGCGTGTGGGCCTCGCACCAGGTGGTTATCGCGTTTGCACTGTTGAGCTGCCTAGGTTTCTTGGCCTACGGCTTCGTGGGGCTAGGCAAGTTCATGGAAATTTTCATCCCCTGGAACGTGGTGCAGCCTCACGTGCCCTTCGCGGTATCGCCGCAGTACGTGCCCCATTTATATGGCATCGTGTTCACGCTGTTTGCCATGTTTTACTCCATCGTGGGCGGTATGCACAGTATCGTGTTGGGCGATATTATTAAGTACTGCATCATGACGGTGGCCTGCGTGGCTATTGCGGGCATTGCCTATGTCAAGTTGCAAGGCCACGAGTTGGCTGTGCCCGATGGCTGGTTCAATCCCTTCTTCGGTTGGCGCCTGGGGCTCGATTGGGCCAAGCTCATCCCGGAGGTCAACAGCAAGATTTCCAGCGACGGCTACTCGCTATTCGGCGTGTTTTTCATGATGATGGCCTTCAAGGGAGTGTTTGCCTCGCTGGCTGGCCCAGCGCCCAACTACGACATGCAGAAAATCCTGAGCACCCGCTCGCCCGAAGAGGCCAGTAAAATGAGTGGGTTTGTGTCGATTATGCTGCTACCCATTCGCTACGCGCTCATCATCGGCCTCACCATCCTGGGGCTGCTCTACTACCAGCAAATGAACCTAAAGGCGCCCGACGGTACCATTGACTTCGAGCGCATTCTGCCGCTAACTATCAATAATTTTCTACCCGTTGGGCTGGTGGGCCTGGTGCTGACTGGCCTGCTCGGGGCTTTCATGGGCACCTTCAGCGGTACGGTGAACGCGGCTCAGGCCTACATCGTCAACGACATCTACCTCAAGTACTTCAATCCGCAGGCTAGTACGCGGCGCATCATCACGATGAACTACGTGGTGGGCGTGCTGGTGGTGGCCGTGGGGGTAGCGCTGGGCTTCATTGCCAAAGATGTGAACACGGTGCTGCAGTTCATCGTGTCGGCACTATACGGTGGCTACATCGCGGCCAACGTACTGAAGTGGCACTGGTGGCGCTTCAATGCCACGGGCTTTTTTGTGGGTATGAGCGCGGGCATTGTGGCGGCGATAGTATTCGGGGTGTTCATCCCGTCGGGCAGCCTACTCTATTGGTTTCCGCTGCTGTTTGGCATCTCGCTAGCAGGCTCGGTGGCGGGCACCTCCCTAGCGCCGCCTACCGAAACGGCGGTACTGCACCACTTCTACACCACAGTGCGGCCCTGGGGTTTCTGGGGCCCGGTGAAGGCCCAGGTGCTAGCCGCCGACCCCAGCTTTCAGCCTAATCGTAACTTCCGACTCAACATGTTCAACGTGGTGCTAGGCATCATAGCACAGCTGTGTCTTACCATTTTGCCCATGTACCTGCTGCTTTCGCAAACGCTACCCCTGCTTATCACAGTAGGTATTTTGGTCGTGACCGGGTCGATTCTGAAAAAGACCTGGTGGGACCGGCTCGCTGAGTATTAGCGCCTGCGGGCCCAGCGCCAATTCAGTATCATACAAGGGTAACAAACCATTAGTCCGCCTCTTCGCCGGCCCACTAGATTTGAGTGTAGCCTGTGGAAGACTTGAGCACAGATAAGCTCAAACAGGGGGGTAGGGCGCTGCTCCACCAGGCGAACTGGTGCTGGGCCATAGTAGCCTGCGCTACGACACGCCATCTTTTAACACTTAGAATAAAGCAAGTAACAGCTTGCTTGCCAAGCACCTGATTTTTTCCGAAGTATATCCGATGAAGAATCTTTTCCAGCAGCGCCTGCACGATTTGCAGTACCAGCACGCCGCCCTATTGGCCCGCCCCAACTCTGTGCAGCCCCTCGGCAACGGCATTATTGAGCGCTATCAGCACCCGGTGCTCACGGCCCAGCACGTGCCCTTGGCCTGGCGCTACGACTTGAACCCCGGCACCAATCCCTACCTGATGGAACGCATAGGGGTCAACGCGGCCTTCAACGCGGGCGCCATCCGGCTCGATGGCCGCTACCTGCTGGTGGCACGCGTGGAGGGGCTCGACCGCAAGTCGTTTTTCGCGGTGGCCGAAAGCCCCAACGGGGTGGATAATTTTCGCTTTTGGGAGCGGCCCATTACCATGCCCGAAGCTGGCGAGCCTGATACTAACGTGTACGACATGCGCCTGACTCAGCACGCAGATGGCTGGATTTACGGCCTGTTTTGCACCGAGCGCAAGGACCCTACTGCCCAGCCCGGCGACGAGTCGGCTGCCGTGGCGCAATGTGGCATCGCCCGCACCCACGACCTCGTAACTTGGGAACGCCTGCCCGACCTACAAACCGCCTCGGCTCAGCAGCGCAACGTAGTACTGCACCCCGAGTTTGTGCAGGGCAAGTACGCCCTTTACACCCGCCCGCAGGACAGCTTCATCGAGGCCGGCGCGGGTGGCGGTATTGGCTTCGGCTTGGCCGATTCAATGGAAAATGCAGTGGTGACGCATGAGCAAATCGTGCACGCTAAGCACTACCACACGGTGTATGAGGCCAAGAATGGCCAGGGACCGGCGCCCCTCAAAACGCCGCTCGGCTGGTTGCACCTGGCTCACGGCGTGCGCAACACTGCGGCCGGCTTGCGCTACGTGTTATACCTGTTTTTGACCGACTTACAAAATCCCGTCCAGGTCACGCACAAACCCGGCGGCTACTTCCTGGCACCGGAGGGCGACGAGCGCATCGGCGACGTGTCCAACGTAGTATTCAGCAATGGCTGGGTTCTCGACGATGACGGCCGCGTGTGCATCTACTACGCCTCGTCAGACACGCGCATGCACGTGGCTACCTCCACCGTGGCGCAACTGCTCGACTACGTGCAGCACACCCCGGCCGATGGGTTTACCTCGGCCGCCTCGGTGCGCAGCATCAACGAGCAGATTGACCGCAACCAGGCGTACCAGGCCGCCCAGCAGCTGGTCCCTACGTTCGCTAGCAACGGCGTCGGTGTATGAGCACCTTTTCGCTAAGCCACTCCACTGCCCTAGACGCCTTCTCGCTGCTCGCCACTTACCAGCAGGAAATGGCGTTCGAGCTCACGCGCATCACTGACTTCTGGCTGCGCCACGCCGTGGACGAACTGCACGGCGGCTTCATCGGCCAGATGGACGACGCTGGCCGGGTAGTAACCAGGGCCAACAAAGGTGCCGTGCTCAACGCCCGCATTCTCTGGACGTTTGCGGCCACGTATCGGCACACGCAGTGGCCTGAGCACCTGGCGGTGGCTACCCGTGCCTTGAATTATGTCCTGGGTTCTTTTATTGATAAAGAGCACGGGGGCGTGTACTGGCTACTCGATGCCCAAGGACAGGTCCTGAACCCGCGCAAGCAGATTTACGCGCTGGCCTTTGCTATTTATGGCCTCAGCGAGTATCACTTAGCTACTGGTAACGCGTCGGCGTTAGCCGTCAGCCAGGAGCTGTTTGAGTGGATAGAAGCGCACAGCTACGACGCCACCCACGGCGGCTACCTAGAGGCCGTGGGCCGCACCGGCGAGCCGCTGGCCGACCTGCGCCTGAGCGACAAGGACCGCAACGCGCCGAAAACCATGAACACCCACCTGCACGTGCTAGAGGCCTACGCCAACCTCTACCGCTGCTGGCCCGATGCCCGCCTGGCCGAGCGCCTAAGTGGCTTGCTCAGCATATTTCTGATGCGCATCATCGACGCACACACCGGCCATTTGCAGCTTTTCTTCAACCAAGGGTGGCAGCCGGTGGCCGACTTAGTTTCCTACGGCCATGATATTGAAGCTGCCTGGCTACTGCGCGAAGCCGCCGAAGTGCTGGGCGACACCGCCCTGTTAGCCCGGGTAAACACTGCCGCCGCCCGGCTGGTGCAGGCCACAGCCGCTGCCCAGCTCGCCGACGGTAGCCTACCCCACGAGCTAGACCGCACGACCGGCCACCTCGACCAGCATCGCGAGTGGTGGGTGAGCGCCGAGGCGATGGTAGGCTTTCTCGACGGCTACGGCCAAACCCACGAGGAGGCGCTGCTACAGCGCTCGTACCGGGCCTGGCAGTTTGCGCAGCATCACCTGCTTGATACTGACCTAGGCGAGTGGCGCTGGGGTGTGGAGGCCGATTACCAGCCTATGCAGAGGCAAGATAAAATTGGATTCTGGAAATGCCCCTACCATAATGCTCGCGCCTGCCTCGAAGTGCTGCACCGCTGCAAAACGCTGGCCACACTGCGGTGAACTATTGCGCAGGCCAAGGGGGGTAGGGAGCCGCTGGCGGTGCAGGAAAGTATTCACTGGTGGCACCAGCTAAGTAGTTATCATAGCGCACTTAACTAACCAGTAACAGAAGCAAATCGCCTGCTTAAGTCAACTCTTTGTTAAAAAAGTATTATTGCCTGGTACACCATCAGATTAACTTTGCATTACTTAAATCGCTCAACCGATGACGATTGCTGAGCGGCTCTTTCTCGGTTTTTTGCCCCGCCCAGCAGGCTGCTGACTTGCCCTGCTGGTGGCCCAACCAAGTGGCAGACCTGCGCTTTAATTGCACTATGCAAAGCATGGGGCTAGCTGGCAGCCCTTTTCTATTTCCCACCCACCTTCCTGTGTTATGCTGATGAGACATCGGTACTTCGTTTTCCTACTTTGCCTGCTGCTAGCCCCCGTGCTAGCCTGGGCCCAGGCCACCGCCACTCTGCGAGGCGTGGTAAAAGACGCCGTGACCGGCGAAACCCTGCCCGGTGTGACGGTGCTCGTGAAGGGTACAACCCAAGGTACCACGTCGGGACCCGACGGCACCTACACGTTAGGTGTGCCGGCCGGCGGGGTTACCCTGGTGTTTTCCTCCATTGGCTACCTGGCCCAAGAGCTGCCCGTGAGCGAGGGTGGCATTAAGGACATTAACCTCAAAGCCGACACCAAGCAGCTCGACGATGTAGTGGTGGTGGGCTATGGCACTGTGGCCAAGAGCGACCTCACTGGCTCGGTGGGCGTACTGAAAGGCAGCGAGATGAATAAAACACCGGCCTCGTCGGTCGACCAATTGCTGCAAGGCAAGGTGGCGGGCGTGCAGGTAATAGTGCCTTCGGGCGAGCCGGGCGCGGGCGCCACAGTGCGCATCCGGGGCTCTAGCTCGCTCAACGGCTCGAACAGCCCGCTGCTGGTGGTAGACGGCTTTCCGTGGGGCGATGCTGGCAACCTCAAACAGATTAACCCCGACGACATTGCCAGCATTGAGGTGCTGAAGGACGCTTCGTCGGCGGCCATCTACGGCTCGCGGGGCGCCAACGGCGTAATTCTGGTGACCACCAAGCGCGGCAAGGTCGGCAAAACAAGCATTACGCTGAGCACCCTCAACACGCTTTCAACACTACCCAGCAAGCTCGATGTATGGAGTAATCCTATCGACGAGGCCACTATCAGCAACGAGGCGCGGGCCAATGCCGGCCTAGCCCCGCTCTACACTGGCCAAAACTACCTGGGCACTTACTACCCCTCGCTGGCCGAGCTACGCGGCACCGACCCTAGCAAGCCACTGTGGCCCTACAGCACCTACTGGCCCGATTTGGTATACCGCAATCCCTTGTCGCAGAGCTACACCCTCACAGCCAACGGCGGTACCGAACGCACGAAATTCTCGGTGTCGGGCAACTACTACCGCGAGGAAGGCCTGGCCATCAAGAACGCCTACGACCGCTATAACGGCCGCCTGAACCTAGAGCAGAAGCTGTTTGACAACGTGACGGCGGGCGTCAACCTCATCCTGACGCACACCCAGCGCACGGGTGGCAACTTAGGGGCCGGGCGCTCGTCCATCTTCCCGGTTTACAACACCGATGGCTCGTACTTCCGCATCGGGCCGCTCGACTACAGCAACCCAATTGGCATTGCCGAAAACGTGACCAACAAGAGCCGCGGGTTTGATGTGCTGGGCACACTCTTCGTGAGCTGGGACCTGACCAAGTGGCTTAACTTCCGCACCCAGATTAGCGACCGCTACGGCAACTCGGTGGACGACAACTACCAGCCGCGCAACATCACCTACACCGGCTACCAGTTCAACGGCTTTGGCACGATAAACAACTTTAATAACAACGAAATTCTCAACGAGAATTATTTCACGCTCAACAAGCAACTTGGTATTCACGGCTTCAACGCGGTGGCAGGTTTCACCACGCAGTCGTTCAACGTGCGCACCTCGGCCCTCGAAGGCCGCGGCTTTATCAGTGACGTGCTGGGTAACGAAAACCTGAATTCGGCCACCACCCAGGTCATCAACAACGGCGGCAACAAGTCGCTGCTCAACTCCTTTCTAGGTCGCCTCAACTACTCGCTGCGCGACCGCTATCTGTTCACTTTCACCGGCCGGGCCGACGGTTCGTCCAAGTTCGGCGCTAATAATAAGTGGGCTTTTTTCCCCTCGGCCGCGCTGGCCTGGAAGATGCAAGAAGAGGAATTTATCAAAGCTATTCCGAGCATTTCGGAAGCCAAGTTGCGCGTGAGCTACGGCCTCACCGGCAATCAGGGCATTAGCCCCTACCAGACCCTCGATCGCCTAGGGTTAGCCCGCTACTACACGGGCGGCACCTTTCAGACCGGCTACGGCCCCGGCGTATTTGCCTACGATGGCTACAACAAAATTTGGGAAGGTGTACCCAACCCCGACTTGAAGTGGGAAACGACTTCGCAAATCGACGCCGGCCTCGATCTAGGCTTTGCCAACCAGCGCTTTACGGTGAGCCTTGATTATTACTACAAGCGCACTCGCGACTTGCTGCGCCAGAGTTACATCACGCCGTCGTCGGGCTACGACCGAGTGTGGGTGAACGACGGCGTGATTGAAAATCAGGGTGTAGAGTTGGGCCTGAACGCCGAAATCCTCAACGGGCCGGTACAGTGGAGCGTGGGCGGCAACTTTACCCTGAACCGCAACAAGCTGGTGAGCCTGGGCGCCGACCAGTTTGTGTGGAACGGCGCCAGCATCGAGATGCTGCGCTCGCCACTCAACGCCTACATCATCGGCCAGCCCGTCAACGTGTTCTACGGCTACCGCACCAACGGCGTGATTCAGACGGCTACCGAAGGCGCCGCCTCAGGTTTGACTGGCGACATGGCCAAGCCCGGCGAGCTGCGCTACGTGGACCTGAACGGCGACGGCAAGATTACAGAGGCCGACCGCACCATCATCGGCAACCCCAACCCCAAGTTTCTCTACAGCTTCAATACCAGCCTGCGGTTTAAGGGCTTTGACCTGGCGGCCCAGCTCTACGGGGTGTATGGCAATGACGTGTTTGACTTCAACAAGTTCTCGCCCAGCCGCCAACTCCAGCGCTGGACGCCTGACAACCCCACCAACGCCTTCCCGAGCGTGAACTCGAACCGCGCCTACTACGGCTCCGATTGGTTCGTGACCAGCGGCTCCTTTCTGCGGGTGCAAAACGTGACGGTTGGCTACAACTTTAAGACGGGCCTCATCAAGGGCGTGCAGACGCTACGGGTATACTTCTCGGGCAATAACCTCTACACGCTCACAGGCTTCCACACCGGCTACGACCCCGAAGTGCAGGCCAATGGCCAGGCCGGCGGCGCCTACCCCCGCCCGCGAGCCCTGTCGCTGGGCGTCAACATCGGTATCTAATCCATCGGCTTTTCCCACCCTCGCGCTATGCAATTTCTCAAATACCTAGGCTTGGCCGTGGCCCTCACGGGGCTCGCCACCGGCTGCTCGCTCAAGGAGGAGCCCTACGGCTTTATCTCGCAAACCAACTTCTACAAAACCGAATCGGACGCCAATGCGGCGCTGGTATACGCCTACGCCATCTTGCCCGAAATCGAGTACTACTCGCGCGGCTTCATCACCATCACCGAGCTACCCACCGAGGACATCACTCTTAAGCCCGACGCCGGCGCCAGCAACTTCGAGTTTGACCGCCTGGCCGTGCGCGCCGATAACGTGGACCTGACCACGACCTGGCGCTACGCCTACATCGGCATCAACCGCGCCAATGCCGTGATTGGCAACGTGCCTGGCATCACGGCGATGGCCCAGGCCAACCGCGACCAGTTGGTAGGCGAGGCGTACTTCTTGCGGGCGCTGCACTACTTCAACGTGGTGCGGTTGTTCGGGGCTGCGCCGCTACACACCACGCCCGTTACTTCGCTCAGCCAGACGGCCGCCACTAAAGGCACGATGCAGGAGATTTATGCCCTCATCACCGATGACTTGAAGAAGGCCATCGCCATGACCGACGTGACCCGCCGCGACGGCCGCGCCAACAAAGTGGCTGCCTGGGGCCTGCTGGCTAAGGTAGACGCTACCCTGGCTTCGGGTAAGAATACCGGCGTGCCGGGCTACGAGTTCGTGACCGATGCTGCCGCTCTCTACGCCGAGGCCAAGACCATGGCCACCAACGTGACGACCAACCCTAGCTACGGCCTCGACTCGGACCTGAAGGCTGTGTACGACGTGACCAAAAAGAGTGGCCCCGAGCACATTTTTGACGTGGCCACTGACCGCAGCGGCCTTACGGAGGGCAATTTTTCGAAGCTGCCGCTGATGTTCATTCCCTACATCGACGGGGCGGTATTCACGCTCAACGATGGCACGGCGCTGAAGTCGGGCTACAACCACTTCGTTACCGAGCCGGCGCTCTACAACAGCTTCGACGCGGCCGATAAGCGCAAGACCGACCTGATACCCAACCAAGTAACCGTGGGCGGCAAAACGACCACTCTCGGCATCAACGATTACAGCCGGCCCTTCACCCGCAAGTTTATCGACCCTGGCCAGGTGGGCGAGCAAACCAGCACCAACACGCCTGTGCTGCGCTACGCCGACGTGCTGCTGCTGCTGGCCGAGGCCAGCGGCCCCACTACCGAGGGCTACGCGGCCATCAACCGGGTGCGGACCCGGGCGGGCTTAGGTGCCCTTACGCCGGGCCTCAGCGCTGCGGCCTTTTTCGACGCCGTGCTACAAGAGCGCGCCTGGGAGCTGTGCTTCGAGGGCCACCGCCTCTTCGACCTGCGCCGCAGCCACAAGATGGAGTCGGTGCTGGTGCAGAAGTACGGCAAGACCATCACCGGCGACGCATACTACTTCCCCATTCCGAGCCGCGAGGTTGACCTGAACTCCCTGCTCTAACCCTACCCCCTAGCCATGAATCAGAAAATCACTATCCTAAGCCTGGGGGCGTTGGCGAGCTTGGCCCTGCTAGGCAGCTGCAAGCAAGACCCGTTTGACGGCATCAAAAGCCACGAGCGCGCCATCACGGGCTTTACCCTTGATAAAGGCCAGATTGGAGTGGCCGAAATTGCGCGCACCACCGCCGACACTAGCAAAGTGACAGTGTACGTGGTGAAAGGTACCGACCTCTCGAAGGTGACGCCCACCATTGAAACTTCGTACAAGGCTACTGTATCGCCGGGCTCGGGCAGCCTCACCAATTTCGCATCTGGCCGTAATCGGGCGGTGTATATGGTTACATCCGAGTCGGGCGAAACACGGCCTTGGGTGGTGCAGGTCAAGGACTACCAGTCGGACCTAGATGGTACCTGGAAGGTGAGCAGCCTGATGTTTCAGTACTTCATCGGTGAGGGCCAAAGCTGGGGATGGAACGGCACCAAAAGCGCGGCAAGCAATATGCCCGACGCCGCCAAAGAGCTAGATAATACCATCACCTTCGCGGTGACGGGCGTGACAGCCACCGGCAACCTGACGGGCACCTTCACCCACAACGCCGGCACCGATGCGCAGTACGGCAACTTCCTGAACCAGAGCAGCGACTTCAATTACAAATTTCGCCGGTTGCCCAAAAGCTCGGGCACGTTCCTGCGCGACTTCACTGATAATACGCTGACTTTCAACCCAGGCGCCAGTCAAAGCAAAACTATTCCGCTGGAATTCAACGCCGATAAATCGCAGCTCAAACTCTCGTTCAACGTGCAGCCCTACGATATCGACTGGAACGGCAGTGGCGCCAAGCAGGAGCTGGGCGGTGCCAAGTTCTTCTGGTATCAATTGCAGAAGTAGCCTGCCTGTTTGTGGCTTAGCAAAGTCTCTTTACGATTGTCATGCTCAACATGACAATCGTTGATGTAAGAGCAGGTTAAATTCTTTACGTGTAGTTGTCCAAAAGAGAAAGCGGCCGGCTGCCTGGCAGCAGCCACTTTCTCTTTTGGGCCTCTGTTGCCCTTTTCCATCCCTTATGTTCCGACATTTTTTCCTGGTTTTGCTGGGCGCGGCGCTGCTAGCAGCCCCTAGGGCCTTTGCCCAATCGACCAAGGTATTACCTTATCTCCAGCGCATTGCGGGCACCAAAACTCTGGCTGGCCAACACAACAAGGAGCCCAACGCCGAGCCTACCAAGTGGACTGACTACATCTACCGCACTACTGGCAAGTACCCGGCGCTGTGGAGCGGCGACTTTCTGTTTCAGCAAGAAAACATCGACAACCGTTGGAAGATGGTGAAGGAGGCCGAGCACCAGTACCGGCAGGGGGCGGCCGTGAACATCATGTGGCACGCCTGCCCGCCTGCCGCTGGCGAGCCCTGCGGCTGGGACCCCGGCTTGCTCAACCAGCTGCTCACCGACGCGCAGTGGCAAGAGCTCATCACCGACGGTACGCCGCTGAACAAGACCTGGAAATCGCGCATGGACGATATAGCAGTGTACTTGCAGTACCTGAAAGATAAAAAGGTAGAAGTGTTGTTCCGGCCGCTGCACGAGATGAACCAGGGCAAGTTTTGGTGGGGAGGGCGCCCCGGCCCGCAGGGCACGGCGCGCCTCTACCAAATCACCCACGACTACCTGGCTAAGACCAAGGGCCTCACTAACCTCATCTGGGTCTGGGACATGCAGGACATGAGCCGCGATTTTGCCCAATACAACCCCGGCGACAAGTATTGGGACGTGTTCGCCTTTGACGTATACGACAAGGGCTACGACCAGTCGTGGTACGATTACATCCGCCCCATTGTGGGCCCGAGGCCGATGGCTATAGGCGAGTGCGCCGTGCTGCCTACCCCCGAATTGCTGACGAGCCAGCCACGCTGGGTGTTTTTTATGGATTGGGCCGAGCTGGTGCAGGAGAAAAACTCGGTCGAAGCCATCCGGCACCTCTACAACGACTCTAGGGTGCTAACGCGCGACGAGCTGCCGAAGTGGTAAGCTAGATACCGTTCGGATGTGGTGCCTCCCCCTCCCCTCTTCGGCCTACCCCCTTCCAGATAGGAGCAGAAGTAGGAAATCAACTATACCACCGTCATGAAAAAATGGGCCACCCTGCTCGGGCTGCTGTTGGCGGCCAGGGCAAGCTACGCACAGCAGCCATTTGGCGCCATCACGCTCGCCACCCCTACCCCCCGCCAATACGCCAAAACGGAGTGGAATATCGCCATCAGTGAGCAATACAAGCAGCCTTACAATCAGCAGGAAGTAGCCCTGGACCTCGTACTAACGGCCCCCAACGGCCAGCCGGTAGTGGTACCCGGCTACTTTGACCATAATGAAGGCGCCAGTTCGTGCTGGAAGGTGCGCTTTGCGCCCCGCCAAACAGGCACCTATACCAGCCACTTCCGCCTCACACGCAAGGGCAGCACCCAGGAATCGGTGCCCAAGCGCTTCGTGGTGGGGGCGAGCCAGAGGTCGGGGTTTCTGCACAAAAACGACTTGTACACCTTTCGTTTTGACAATGGGCAGCTGTTTCGAGGCATTGGCGAAAATGTGGGCTGGGAAGCACGTTCGTTTGAAAACCAAAAGTTTACTTACAACTACCTGCTGCCGACGCTAGCGAAGAATGGCGCCAACTTCTTCCGCACCTGGATGTGCTATTGGAACCTGCCGCTGGAGTGGCCCAAGGTCAGCTCGACCAAGCGCTATGTCAATTCTACCGACTACTTCCACCCTGGCGCCATCCGGCGGATGGACGAGCTCGTGCACCTCACCGACTCCTTAGGGCTGTATTTCATGCTCACCCTCGACTGGCACGGCCACTTGATGGAGCAGGGCGGCTGGCGCAGCAGCCCTTATAACCAGGCCAATGGCGGCCCGGCGCGCACGCCCACTGAGTTTTTCACCTTGCCCGCCGCCCAGCAGAAATACAAGAATAAGCTGCGCTATGTGGTGGCGCGCTGGGGCTATAGTACTAACATCGCCGCTTGGGAGTTCTTCAACGAGGTCGATAACGCCGTGTTCACGCAGCAGGACAGCCTACTGATTCCGCACGCCGCCGTTACGCTCTGGCACGCCGAAATGAGCCGCTACCTTAAGGATATTGACCCCTACCAGCATTTGGTCACGACTAGTATTTCGCACCGCGATATCTTGGGGATGAACTCGATACCCTACCTCGATTTCAACCAGAAACACATCTACAAGCATACCGAGAAAATCCCAGCTATTTACCCCGACTACATCCAGAATTTCGGCAAGCCTTACGTGGTAGGCGAGTTTGGCTTTCGGTGGGAAGACGCTAACCCTATCTATGCTTCCGACTTTAACTACGACTACCGGCGTGGGCTCTGGTACGGTCTGTTCAGCCCTACGCCCGTGCTGCCCATGACATGGTGGTGGGAGCTCTTCGACGACCAACAGATGACGCCTTACTTCCGGGCCGTGCGTACTATCAGCGACCAGATGCTGGCCGCTGGCCGGGGCCAGTTTCAGCCCTTCGCAGTGCAAGCCGGCGTGGCGCAAAGTTTTGGGATGCGTTGCGGCAACAAGTACTTTATCTACTTGCTCAATGATAGCCCTGCGGCTACGAGCGCGTCCGTTTCTTTCAACGTTGCCACCACTAAAAAGCTGCGGGCGCAAACCTTCGTGCCCAGCCGCCAGCAATTCACTAAGCTCGGCGACTTTACCACCCGGAATCAGCACCTCACACTGCCCACCCAACTCCTAGGGCCCCGACAAGAAGTGGTACTGGTCCTGAAGGAGCTTCCCTAAAGCTGATCATACCAAATGCTTATTAACGAAGAGTAGGCACTAGTAGAAAGTAGCTTGCTGCTGACTCTTGGGTGAGAGTGGTAATCAAAGTTTCTCGGACCACCTTAGCATTAGCTGGTCTATTGCTGAAGTAGAGACTCTGGTGCGGGTATGGACTCAGTATTAGAAAATTACTTCCCTAAGGCGGCTACGGTAGTCGATGGCTTTATAGACTTGGGCGGGTGAGCGGCCCGGCGGTAGGTGTACGATGGCCCCGCCACTGGTAGGAAGGCCTGCTTCTTCGAGTAGCACGCGGTAGAGGCTGATTTGTAACGAATAAATATTATGCTCGTGGTCAGCTAGGTCATCGAACGGACCCCACATCATGCGCCAGATTGTATCGCGGTCGGAGTGGATGGCCTTATTAGTTTTCCAGTCGAGCACGTAGAGCTGCTGGGTGGGCACATGCCAGCCCAGAAAATCGAGCGTACCACACAAGCCCGTGGGCTCATGAAAAACACGCAGCTCTTGGGCTACTGGTAGAAAGTCCTGAAGCCGCTCAGCATGCAGCGCTAGAAACTTTTGGCAGCGTAGCAATACCTCTCTATCATGTTCGCACGTAGCGTTGGCATCTTGGTAGTAAGCCTCAATGTATTCGTGCGTTTTGGTACCTATCCAATTACTACGCGTCCATTCAGCCAGCACCTGCTCTGTAGTTAGGCCCCGCTTGGTAGCCGTGCGTGGGGCCTGGACCTGGGCGTCGAAGGTTTCTTTGTATTGCTTAATCCACTGGCTCCACGGCGTGAGCAGCCGTTGATCGAGATAATACTCGTGTAGCTCGGCGTGAAAGCGCAGGCGGGGGTCAGCTAATTGGTGAAGGCGTTCGTAAATCCAGCTTGGTATCATGGGTTGGGCCTGCCCGCTGCTGCGTGAGGTGATTGAGTACTGTTGCAGTAGGCAGCACTTGATTATTCATTTTCAGATGACATTCGCCGCACATGAGCAGTTCGGTTAGGAGCTAATGGGCACTAGATTTCTACATCAGAGCTGACTACCTGAAGTCATCAGTTGGCCTACTTGTAATGTTACTGCCCTAGCTAGTATCAATATCGGGTCCGATGCGCAGCCAATAGCTTCGTGACTATGAAAAAACTTTTTTAGGAGCCTCCCTAGTGGACTTCGCTTCATCTCCGGCACGAGCACAGGCATCTAGCTCGCAAGTAGCTGTGGTGCGAATTACAGAATATCCCAGTACGGTCTATGTGAGCTTAACCCAGTCAGAGGCAAAAAGCGAGCAGTGGAAATCTGATAGCGGCAGTACGGGTAAGCGCTTAGATGACCCTGGGCAGGGCTATTACAAGCTGTTGGCTAACCTATACCAGCGAGGTTATCGCTTGCAGAGCACCTTTAGCGCAGCATTGGATCCAGGTGTTAACCGCACAACGCTAGTATTGCTGAAGAGTCAGTAGTCCGCAACTATTTACCAAGATAGTCTCTCCATTGACACTGGCAATAAGTTTAATAAGTCGAGAAAGCTTAATAATTAAAATAAGTTACTTGACCTAATATTTGATTAACCATTCCTCGTTAGCTCGTAGTTCGACAAGAAATCCATCGGCTAGATAGACCTGTTCGACGTGTTGCTCGAAGGTTTCTCCCTGACGTTTATTTTTTAGAAAAGGGCCCGGATTATCATAGATTTCGCGTACCTCACTCATACGAAAAGCGATTTCTGATTCTACAATTGGGTTTGTCGAAAGAAGCTTTTTCTTGGGTTCAGCTTGTTGCTGGCCTTCTAGATATTCCTCGAGCAGGTACTTTTCTATTAGTGCTTTATAAATAGCGCCGGCTAGTTTCTTAACTTTTCCTAGACTGTGCTGCCGCTGAATTCGAGCTAATACAAAGTCTACGTATCCTAAGTCGTATTCTCCAGTTTCTAGCTGCCGAGCAATCTGGGTTATGCTGCGTTTACTTACTCCTACCTGTTGAAGTGAGGCAGCCCAGTCAGTCGCCTTACTCTCGGAAGTACTGCTATCATCAGGAGCACTAGCTTCGGCGGTCAACGTCTTTTTTGTTGCACCCTCGCTTAAGTGTAATAGGAATTTGATACGCTTTACTACTTGACTCTGCCGTTCTAATTCGAACGTAAAGGGTAAGTCCGTATCAGCTAATTCATCCTGCGCTTTGTCAAGTACTCGTGCCTTAAGCGAGCTGAATCGTGGATACTCATGTTCAGCTATGTTGAGTACGAAGCGTAGTTGATCAACACTCATGGTGCGGCGACCAAAATCAGCGTACTCTTTTAGCAACCAATAAATGCGTAGGGAATAAGGGCTCTTAAGCTTACGTAGCTGTGCCAATGCCGCTGTTGTAAAATTGCCACTCTGCCGTAGTTGGAGTAAGTAGGGCATAATCAGCGGATTGAATATAGCCAATACGCCGCCTAAATCACCTCGGTATTCCGCCTTTGACATGAGGGGGAGATACTGATAGTTGGGTTTTTTACGTCTACGTCTGGTGCCTTCTTCCAAGTCCTCGATATATAGGGTGAATTGTGTCAGTTTCTCGCACATCTCATCCACCTGCTCATAGGCGGACCCTCCGCGTCGGTCAAATACTAACTCGCTGACTGGCACGAAATGCTCTTTGAAGTCTGCATCCTCGAACTCAATACGAGCCAGTAGTGCCAAAAACAGACGCATCTGCAAAGGCAAGAAGCTAAAGCGCGCATTAATAAGGGCATTGTGCTGAGCGACAATTTTATCGGGCTCTTCCATAGTGAACGTCTTTTTTGTTGCACCCACGTCTTTTTTGTTGCAGCCTATTGTCAGCACAACGTCTATTTTGTTGCATCTTGACGTCTATTCTGTTGCACCTTGACGTCTATTCTGTTGCATCCTGACGTCTATTCTGTTGCACCGGAGCGTTACAAATTATTTATAGACAATTAGTTATGGCACCTGTAATACTATTATAATAGTAGTAGTAATAAGGAAAAGCTAGCTTTTAAAGGAACGTCTTTTTTGTTGCAACTGAGTTAGCATTTAAAGTATAAAATAGCACAAAGACAGATAAAAAAAGTTGCGCTTTATGCTATTTTATACTTTGATTTTCAGGCTTTTGTGCGATTTATTTTCTTTATAACGGCTGCTAATTGCTCCTCAGGTAACGATTGCTGCGAATTAGGTAATTCGGCTAATGCGGCAGTCAGTACTTTATTTACGAACTTACGAATCTCGAAGCCTGGCTCCCAGAATTCAGCTTGTTTAAGTGTCAGATATACCTGGTCGTGCAAGTAAGTACCAAAGGGAATCCACCGGTCCCCTACAATGCCCTCTCCTACCCCACTATTAGCAGTTGGAGCGACAACTGGGACAATGGTGGGGGACGCTGCCACAATTGGCAAGCGAGTGCCGTACAGCTTCTGGTCGTTCTCAGCCTGTATCCGCTGTTGCTCCTCGGGCGACAGCGAAGGAGTAGATGGCTGCTCACGCAGCAGGGCAGTCAACGATGGACGCTTGGGTTTGCTGTTCATAGACGGGCAAGAATTTCGCGGGTGAGGGCTTCGTAATCGCGGGCCCCATTACTAGTCGGGGCCCAGTGGTAAATGCTTTCTTGCTGAATTTGTGCCTCAGCTAGGGAAACATTCTCTCGGATAGTAGTATCAAGTACTAGCTGTTCTGAGGCATAGCGCTCCCCAATCAACTCTACAATCTCGTGGTGGAGCCGCCGGCGATACTTGGACGAGTATTTAGTAAAGAATAACCCACCCACTCGCAACTGCGGATTAAAGTGTTCGCTGACGCGCGCGCAAGCTTCGAGTAGGTTAGTCAAGCCAGTGTATCCGTAGAATTCAGGCTGACACGGAATGAATACCCGGTCACTGGCAACTAATGCGGCGTAGGTTAGGGCAGAGAGTCGGGGCGGTGTATCAAGCAAGCAGTAATCGAACTGGCTGTGCAACGGCTCAAGTCCAGTACGTAGGATGTGCTCGTAACCGAACTGCTGGGCTAATACTTTCTCCAGAAAATCTAGCTCCGCTGTCGCGGCTACCAAGCTTAGCTTGTCATTGAGTGGTAACACTACTTCCGTCAGCGAAGCCTTCTTGCTTAACACCAGTCCTAAGTCAGGATACGTGGCTGGTAAACGAAGTGACTGCGTGAGATTGCCCTGAGCATCGCAATCTACCAACAGGACTCTATGACCATCACGCACGAGCGTTTGTGCCACATTTAGGGTGGAAGTAGTCTTACCAACTCCCCCCTTGTGATTAGCGAATGTAATAATCTTCATGGCTGGGCAATTGATTAATAGTCCACAATGATAGGAATGACTTGGCCATTAGCTTACCTAGATTACTCAATAAGCTAAAGTTATTGGGTAATCTAAGCTTTCTGCTAGTTTCTTATTATCCTGATAACCAAATTTTTAATTAAAGTAATTAAAATTTATTGTGTTTGTCAAGTTTATTTAACTTACTCAATAAGTTAAATAAACTTGACAAACACACCTTATCTAGTAGACATGTATAGCCTTGTTTGAAGTGGTCAGTACACCCCTTGTCTAAGCAAGTATGGACTGTAGCAGGTGTCCAATTGCTGAATTGAATTTTTAGCCAGCTTGCTATTTGACAAAAGAAGTTGCTGACCAACTTCAGCTGTGCTACAGAATAGCCGACATAGCTTAAAAGTGGCAGTACGAGTAACAATGCATTGCCTGAAGACTAATACGTCTTGATTAACTAACCCCAACTACTGCTTGAATAAATAATATATAAGCTTAATAATTAAAACTTACTGGACTTATTATGACAACTTAGTTTCAATTCTATGTGCTGAATTAATAGTTGCTTAGTCAGGTAAGAAATCGAGTAAATGAAGATAGCTTAACTTGCCTAGTAAGTTGAATAAGTCAAGTAATTTTAATAAGCCTCCAGCTCCGTATTCAAAGTGCTACTTTATGCAGCAACGTACAGCTGCCACCTTTACTCCCATACAGTATGGCTAACTACCTTGACGAACCAACAGAATATACTGTTAGCTAACCTAGATGATTCTGTGGCCTCTTCTGAAAGTCTGCTTATTGAAATTATCTGACTTATAAGGTTTATTCAACTTATTATAAGCGTCGCATCCCGTTAATCCACTTACGCCTATCGGCGGGAGCTACTGTAGTATAAACTGCATCAAGCTTGCTTAATACATAGCACACCAGGAATAATTACCGGGGTCAATAAAGAGCCAGTTCGAGCAAAATCAGCCCACAACTGACGCACCTGCCGACCCGCCTGATTCACCTGTTCCCAAGTGGCCTGCCCAAGTAATGGCGTAGTTGCCCAGCTAGTCGGCGTTCCTAGTAACAGCGGTAAGTCTACGACGTGTGCCGCGCCAAAGGGGCTACCGGGCGCTTGGTAGTGTATCCGAAACTCGTAGGCGCGACCGCCTCCTCGGGCATGTCGCCGAGCGAAGGTCCGGGCAGGCCCTTTGTAGATAAGGTATGAACTAATCCATATCAGTAGCCGAGAAAGCCCCCGCCCGAGCAGAGGCAGGCGAGCCAGCCTGCTGAAGGTAGGGTCGATGACGGCAAAGAACCTGGTTTCCTCTGCTGTGGCTCCAATGAGCACATCTACGTGGGGAGCTACGGCAGTCCAGCCCCGTTCGATAGTCGCTTCGGGGGGTAGGGGTAGGGCCCCGTACTGCGGACCAAATGGCATGGCACTTTTCAGCCCAAAGCCCTGGGCTGCCTTTACCACATTCTGTTCGCGTGCCAGCACGTTGCTGAGGGCGTCGGTGGGCCGCAGTGACCCGGCCGCCCGACGCATGGCCCGGATCATGGCCTGGCGGTGGCGTGTGAGACCCAATGGCGCACTGTGCAGGATAACGCGTCGAAACAAGCTGGTACTGCCAGAGACTAGCAAGAGCTGCGCAATAGCATCCGCGCCAGAAGAGTGCCCTAGTAACGTGACGCAGCGTGGGTCACCGCCGAAGGCAGCCACATTGTACTGCACCCAGCGTAGGGCCGCTAGCACGTCTAGTAGCCCCAGGTTGGGTGGAGAGCCACCTTCGGTGCCCAGAAAACCCAATAGCCCCAATCGGTAGGTGACAGCTACGAATACAACGCGCTGCTCCTGAACCAACGTAGCCGGATCATAAAGTGGCAAGTCACCGGCCCCAGTCACGTAAGAGCCACCGTGCACCCAAACCAAAACGGGTAACTGCTCACCCGGCTGCCAGTCGGCCGGCAGGGTAAGGGAAAGTCGCAAGCAATCCTCTGTGTAGCGCAGCGTGGCAAACAGCTTTCCCAATACCTGGTCCAGCAGTGGGTCAGCCACCTGGGGGCAAGCTGGCGCGGGAGTTGTCGCCAGGATGGGCGTAGTTGCGGCCGGCTCAGCCACCGGCAACCCAAATCGCTCGGCGCGGGCGTACCGAATGCCGGTAGCGCGCACTACTGCCCCGTCGCGCCACCCCACAATGAGGCCTGCCGGCGCTTGGAACTGAGGAGCCTCAGGTGAAAAGGTCATACTATTAAAAACAAAGGATTATGACCGCACACTTTCGAAAGGGATCCACCAGACAAATCGAACTCGCGCAGGACCGTAGTGACTTATCAACTTCCGCCAACGCTAGAATGAATACACTCAGGCGGCAGCTAGCGGCGCTGCTACATAGAATATCGACCAACTAAACAGGATTCGCAGAGCTATCAGGTAGAGGGAAACTCTAAAAAACAGGAAGGGGGTAGGGAAGCTGAGTTAGTGAACAGTGCACTAGTACAGCCATCGGGTAGCAAGGGGTAACCAAAACCATCTTTTCGCATCCTAATTAGCAGCGAGAGTAAGCGCAGGCAGGCATCTAGGTGACGCATTCTTTGCTCCCTTGCCACAAGAGAATCTTATGGTTTCACCTGGGGGTAGGCCTGCTTACGAACGGCCACATGCTCGACTTAAAGTGTGATGCACCGGTCAGTGAGTATAGCCTACCAACAAGAAACTTGTACTTACTGACCCCACCTATCGACTCAGCCAAAATGAAAACTTAGATTTCTAAACTGGGGTAGGGGAGGGGGCCCAGCAAGACGCATCTCGTTGTAACCTTCTCCTATACACAAGAAGAGAAAACCGGGCACTTGTCGGATACCACCCGCTGGCGAGGCACTCCAGGCACTCACTGGCCCATTGCGTACTGCAAGCCGCCCAGCAGATGGCGCATGAATAACGGGTCAGCGTAGTTTTCGCTCAAATGGCCACCCGCCGTGTAAAAAGCCCGTCCTCCACCGTACGTGTGACACCAGGCAAAGGGGTGCTGCTGGCCATTCAGCCCCCCCTTGTAAGAGGTTTCGTCGACCGTAGCTAGGACCCGCAAGTCCGGCGCCAAATTGCGGAAATTGTACCACTCGTCCGTTCGCTGCCACCGCTTGGGCAAGAAACTAGTCGCGGGATGCTTTGCATCGACTACGACCACAGTGGCGGGCTGCACCTGAGGATGATTTTGGAAGTACGCCCCTACTAATCCCCCGTACCAGGGCCAGTGGTACTCCGTATCGGTTGCCGCGTGCACACCCACAAATCCGTGGCCCTGCCCGATATAGTGCTCAAAAGCTACCTGCTGAGTAGAGTCGAGCACGTCGCCAGTGGTGTTGAGGAAGACAACGGCGGCATAGCGGCGCAGGGTGTCGGCCACGAAGCGTGCGGACTGCTGGCTGGTATCCACGCGCCAGTTTTTCTCACGGCCCAATTGCTGCAGAGCAGCTAAGCCAGCAGGAATAGAGGCATGGCGGAACCCCAGAGTTTTATAGAAAACCAACACGGCCGGCCGCTCGCGCGAAGGTGGGGACTGAGCAGACTGGGAGCGCGAACAGCCGGCGAGCAGGCCTGCCAGCAGCAGCCCGCAATAGTGAGAAAAACGCATAAGGCACCAGGGATGGGAAAGGAGCAGCCAGAATAAGCAGGCCCTAAAATTAGTGTTGGCTACCTATCCCGCGCTAGGTGGGGTAGGTAGCCAACAACGGGAACATCTAAAAGCTAACGCAAAGGCAGCGTTCGCCTCAATAGCCAGCCTCTGGCTGAGTATGGCTTGATTGGATGGCAGCCGACAATGTTACTTGCGCACTAGACTCAAGTAACATTAGTGAGGACACTACTACGCCTGTAGAAACAGCTCTTATTTGCCCAGCACGCTGCGCAGCCTGGGGGCACGGCCATTTGCTGCCGCAAAGAAAAATCTGCGGTCTTTACTCACCGCTAGGTGCCTACTTCTTAGGCCTGCTCCATGCCGTACTGCTTCAGTACCTCGGGCGGCACGCCGGTCCAGCGGTTGGGAGCGTTACCAACGTAGCCAATATCGGCCATGCCCATCTTGCTGCTAAAGAAGCCGGTAGCCGTCAGGTCGCGCATTCGGTTGAAGAACGCCACGCCCGCCTGCATATCGGGGGTAGCACGCTTCGGATAGGCAATTTTGTTTACCAGCTCCAACTGCTGCGGGCCAGTGCAGGCCACGAATGGCTGGCCAAAGCGCGTGGCACTTTGCAAGTCGAGCCAGCGGAGACCACCGCGCAGGGGCAGTTGGTGCTCGGGCATATCCTTAACAATGAACTCGATAAACTCGGGTACCTTCGCGTCGGAGGCGCTGCCCGACTTCTCGTCTTTGGGAATGATGATGTCCGCCAGCGTGGTGATGGTGGCCATCTCGTGCGGGGTGAAGAACGTATCGGCGTGCAGCTTCTTGTCGCGCGCTAGTTCGTAGGGCTGCCGGCCAGCTTCGTCGGCGGGCGTTTCGCCAGCCGCGGGGGGGGTAGGGGCCTTGGCCGTATCGGGGCGGCAGCTATCGAGCAGTAGCCCGCTGGCAAGGCCAGCCAAGCCGATGGCTTTTAAAGATTCGCGTCTTTTCATTAGAGATAGCAGTGAACTACGAAAGAATCAGGCGCTTGCGCTGGTCCAGGATGTACTCGCTGGTGCGCATCGAGAGCGCCAAAATCGTCCAGGTGGCATTCTTATCGCCTTGCTGCACAAATGGCGACGCATCGACCACAAACAGGTTGCGGCAATCGTGGGCCTGGCACCACTTGTTGAGCGCCGACTTCTTGGGGTCGTCGCCCATGCGCACCGTGCCTACCTCGTGGATGATGCGGCCCGGCGCCTCCAGGCCATAATTAGTGTCCGCACCGGGTATTTTAGAAGTGATAATACCGCCCATGCCGTGCATAATGGCCTGAAAGGTTTCCTGCATGTGCTTGGCTTGCTTGATTTCAGCATCGGTCCACTTGTAGTGGAAGCGCAGCACCGGAATGCCGTACTTATCGACCACGTTGGGGTCGATTTCGCAGTAGTTGTCTTCGCGCGCAATGGCGGTGCCCCGGCCGGCCATACCCACCTGCGTGCCGTAGAAGCGGCGGTAGTCATCCTTTAATGAAGCGCCAAAGCCGCCCGCTTCTTGGGGCTTGCCATCGCGGCCGGGCACCAGGCCGTTCAGGTTCTGAATGCCACTCCCAAAGCCGTAAGCTGGCATGTGCATGCCGCCGCCATACTCGATGTGGTAGCCGCGCGGGAAATCCAGCTTCTTGTTGTCTAACCACCACGGGCTGTAGATATGCACGCTGCCCACGCCATCCTCGTTGTAGCGCTTGCGGTCCATGAGCTGGGGTAGGAAGCCACTCAGGCTAGCCCCCGTTGAGTCATGCAGGTACTTGCCCACTACCCCGCTACTGTTGGCCAAGCCGTTGGGGTGGCTTGTGGATTTTGAGTTGAGTAGCAGTCGCGCCGACTCGCCGGCGCTGGCCCCCAGAATCACGATTTTGGCCTTCACCTCATACTCCTGCAAGTCAGTTTTGTCCACGTACGACACACCGGTGGCCAAGCCGTTGGCGCCGGTCAGCACCTCGCGCACCATGGCGTTAGGAATGACTTTCAGGTTGCCGGTTTTCAGGGCCGGAATCACCAGGCAAGACGAAGCCGAAAAATCGGCGTAGACCTTGCAGCTGCGCCCACACTGCCCACAAAAAAAGCAAACGCACCGGTCGTTGTTGCCTGGCAAGGCTTCCGTGAGCACCGAGCCGCGGCCGGGCAGCACCGTCACGCCGGCTTTGGCCGCCCCTTGCTTGATAAACAGTTCGTTGAGCCGCGGCTTGGGGGGCGTTAGGAAGATGCCGTCGGGCTCATTTTCCAAGCCTTCTACCGTGCCGTACACCCCAATCAAGCGGTCTACCTTGTCGTAGAAGGGCTTCACCTCATTGTAGGTGATGGGCCAGTCGTCGGTCAGGCCATCAAGGTGGTGGCTTTTAAAATCGTTTGGGCCCATGCGCAGCGAAATGCGCCCCCAGTGGTTGGTGCGGCCGCCCAGCATGCGCGCCCGAAACCAATTAAACTCGGTCTTGTCTTTGGTGGTATAGGGCTCGCCGTCGAGCTCCCAGCCGCCATATGCGGCGTCGAAGTCGCCAAAGGGCCGGGTAGTTGAAGCGCCCCGGCGCGGCGACTCGTACGAAAATTTCAGCTGCTGCGCATCCGTGCGCGGGTCAAAAAACGGCCCTGCTTCCAGCATCAGCACCTTCAGGCCGGCGTGCGCCAGCACGTAGCCCGCCATGCCCCCGCCTGCCCCCGAACCCACCACAATGGCGTCGTATACTGTCGTTGATTTCTTGATTTGAAATGCGTCCATGTCTGCGTTAAGTCTTAAAGCTGCTGGATGGTGATGGCGCGGAAAGCTACCTGGTGGCCGTGGTCTTGCAGGGCAATGTGGCCTTTAGGGTAGGCACCAAAGTTTTTCCAGGTTTTGAATTTGCTGTTGTCTAGTAAAGCTTTCCACTCGGGGCTACCCATCTGCACGTCCACTATCTTGGCCTTATTCAGCCAGAAGGTGAGGTGGCCGTTTTGCTTGCGCAGCTTCACCAAGTTCCACTCGCCGGCGGGTTTGGCTACGTCCTTGGCCGGAGTCTGCATGTCGTAGAGCGAGCCGGCCAAGTGGGTGGCTTTCTTGTTGTCCTCGGCGTCTTTGTTGTCGAGCACCTGCATTTCGATGCCTGTTTCGTAGGTGGCGTGAAAGGCCGGGTCTTCGTGCACCCCGAAGATGATGCCGCTGTTGCCACCGGGCGCAATCTTCCACTCCAGATTCAGCTCGTAGTTCTCGTATTCGCCATCCGTCACTAGGTCGCCCTGCCCGGGCGCCTGCGTATTGAGCTGCAACGTGCCATCTACTACCTCCCAGGCGGGCTCGGCCGTGGGCTTGAGGTAAGTGTGCCAGCCCTTTGTGGTTTTGCCATCAAATAGGGCTTGCGGCTTGGCTTTGTTCGGCTGCTTAGCAGTAAGAATTGGTTGGCTTAAACTGGCCAGGGCCAAGAGGCTACTTAAGAAAATATTCATGCGTTTCGGGTGGGATTGGACGGTGTAGCAGGCTATTCGCGTCTAAATATATACTGGCCACCATTGCCACTGCTAGCTAAAAAAAACCGGTTTTTTTAGCTAGCAGTGGCAAGCAACCGGAAGGTGCGCGCTACAAGCGTGCCCTACCCCCCTGCGGTGGCCTAAATGCCGGCCAGTCTAAGAACGACCGGGCTGGTTGCCGCTGCTGGGCGGCTCGCTAGGGCACAAGCTCTAGGCGGGCCGCGAAGCCTCCGTCTGGTACCATTGTTAGGGTAATGGTTTCGCCTGGCCGAATGGGTTGCACGAGGCGCTTAAAGTCCATGGCCTGCACCTCGGCATTTACTCCATCCTTTAGTAGCGTGAGCTGGTAGCGTGCTCCTTTGTCCAGAAAATCAGTATGCAGCACCACCTCGTGGGCCTTCTCCGCGCTCATGCCGCCCACAAACCAGGTAGTGCCTTTGCGCTTGGCCGTGACGATGTAGTCGCCCACGGCTGCCTCCAGCACGCGCGTCTCGTCCCAGGTTACGGGCACCGACGTGATGAAGGATGTGGTTTCGGGCTCGCGTAGGTAGTTGAAGGGGTTATCCGCCAGCATCTGCAAGCCGCTGCTGAACACGATGTACATGGCCAACTGGTGGGCGCGGGTGCCAATACTCATTGTATTCACCCAATCAGGTCGGTAGTCCTTGGGGTGGGCCGATAGCATAGCCCCGGGGGTGTAATCCATAGGCCCTACTGCGTTGCGCAAAAACGGCAAAAACAAGTTGTTTTTAGGCGTAGCCTTGCCACCGCCAATGTTCTGCTCCATGCCTACTACCCCCTCGTAGGACAGCACATTGGGGTAAGCCACTTCTAAGCCAGCGGGCTTGAAGGCGCCATGAAAATCAACCAGCAAATGGTGCTTGGCGGCGGCCTGCGCCACGCGTGCGTAGTAGTTGACCATCCACTGGTCGCTGCGGTCCATGAAGTCGATCTTCATGCCCGCAATGCCCCACTTTTCCAGGGTTTCAAACACGGTAGGATTATTCTCCACGGCCAACCAAGTAAACCACAGCAGAATCTTAACATTCTTGCTCTTGCCATAGGCAATGAGCTCCTGCAGGTTGATAGTTGGGTTAGACTCAAATGGGTTGAGTGTCGTCTTAGCCCAGCCCTCATCCATGAGGATGTATGGGATGCCAAACTTGGCCGCAAAATCAATGTAGTACTTGTAGGTCTGCTGATTGTAGCCCGACTTGAAATCGACCCCGTACACGTAGGCATTGTGCCACCACTCCCACGTCACCTGGCCGGGCTTAATCCAGCGGGTGTCCGGCAAGCGGTTGGGCGTGCTGAGGTTGTAAGCCATGTGATTGGCCGCCAGCTGCGTATCATGCTCCGTGATCACCAGAAAGCGCCACGGAAAAGAGCGCGTGCCGGCCGTTTTAGCCAAGTAAGGCGCTTCGGCCACAATCTTCCGGCTCCGGTCGCCATCGGGGCCGAACTGCACCGGTGCTTTCGGAAACGTGGCAGTAACTGTTTGCCCATCAAGGGCTTTTACAAACAAGCCGGGATAGTCGTAGAGGTCGGCTTCCGAGAACAGCACCTTATACTTTGGCGTGGCAAAGAGCATCGGCAGTACGCTCATTTTCTCCCGGTTCACCGCCTGCAGCGACTGGCGTTGGTACAGGATTTCGTAGGCGGTCTTGAAGCTGCTCGTTTCCAGGTAAGAAGTTTCGACCGGGTCCGCAAAATGCAGGTACACGTCCTCGCTATTAACCTCCAGCGAATCCTTTTTAGTGGTTATGAATCGGTACGCTACCCCCTCGTTGTATGCCCGAAATTCTACGCCGAAATCGTTTTTGAAAGTCAGCTTCAACACGTTGTACGTGTTGTGAACGGTACTGGCAGTGAAGGCTACCACCGGTTGCGAAGTAGTGTTCACCGCTGCCAACGACTTCTTAAGCAGCTGCGGGCGCTCGCCCAGGTGTTGGTTGGCCAGGTTGAGCTGCAGGTAAGAATCGCGTAGTAGCGCAGTGCCGTTCAACGAAACCGAGTAGCTTATTTTTCCTTTTAGGTCGATGGAAACAGTAAGGCGCTTATCGGGCGATACCAAGGTGATGGGCGCTGCTACCAAACGAACCGTGATAAACAGAAACCAAAAGGTGAAGCCGAGTATTCGTTGCATACAGTGTGCTTTATGGTTGGTTGACCCCGTCGTGCTTGCACGCCAGGCTTCAGCCATTGGTTAGCGCGCAAAACCAGACCTGGCTTTGCGCGCTAACCAATGGCTGAAGAGTGAGCTGATAGCTGCCCCGATTAGTAGCCGGGGTTTTGTTTAAGCTGTGGGGAGGTATTCAGCGCGTTCAGCGGGATAGGAAAGATTTTGGTGTGGTCGTCGGCGTCAGCCACTTTATCCCACCAGGTGCCGCTGTTGAACTGGCCAAAGCGAATAACGTCGATGCGGCGGCGGCCTTCCGCGATAAATTCACGGCCCCACTCGTCAAGCAGCTCTTGCTCGGTGAGCGTGGATCCGCTGGCGGGGTAGAGGCTGGCCGAGCCCGTGGGGTAGTTGCGGCGCCGCACCGTGCTTAGCAGTTGCGCGGCGGTGGCACGGTCACCCGCCCGAAACTTGCACTCGGCCAGCATGTAGTACGCTTCGGCCAAGCGGATTTCGGCGTAGTCCGCCTCAATTTTATTGGGATCGGAAGAGGGGTAGAACGGGTATTTTATCATGTGAATACCCGAGTTCGAGTCGGCGTTGTTCATGTCCGACGTCTTGTTGGCCAGCACCTGGTTGGGCTTGGTGTACTTAAATAAGCCCACCTGGTCGCGCAGGTATAGGTTGTAGCCGCGGGTGCTTTTTATCGTGTCCCGGCCGTTGGTAGCAATCAGGTAGCCCTGCAAGAACATGCCTTCGCGGGTGCTGTTGCCCAAGTTTTTGTAGGTCTTCAGGCGCACGTCATCGGCGTACTTCTGAAACTTAACGAACGGCTTACCCTGCACAAACGAGTATTCCTTATTGTCAACGTCGCGGCCCGGCTGAAGCGCGTAGCGCGAGTTGCCGCCGCCAAAATCAGTGAATCCTAAGTAGTTGACGGGCACGTTGGGTGGCAGCATCCAGAAGTACATACCGCCTTCGTACTGCCAATGCGAGCGGCCAAACGAGCCGGGGAAAGCAAAAATGGTTTCCGACGACTGGTCGTTGTTCCAGTCGAAGGGCGCGTCCCAGCGATTTTCGATACCGTAGGGGCCATACTTACCGCTGACGATATCCTGGCACAGCGTGGCGCAGTCGGCGTAGTGGTCCTGCCCGATGTAGACGTTGGCGTTCAGGTAGAGGCGAGCCAGCAGCATAGCCGCGCCTGCTTTGGTCCAGCGCCCCTGAAACTGCGCCGTGCCCTGGTCACCCTTGCTGAGCAGCGTTGGGAGCGCCTCTTTCAGTTCCTTTTCGATAAAGGCAAATGCTTCTTGAGGCGTCGACTGCGCGGGGCCTTTTACCTCGCCTTTTACCTTGGTCACAATCTGAATATTGCGAAAGAGGTCGAGTAAGCGCAGGTAGTACCAGGCGCGCATCACGCGCAGCTCGCCAATGAGCTGGTTTTGCTCGGCCACGGTCATGTTGAACCGGGCTGGGTCCAGCGCTTGAATGTCTTCGAGCGAGTTAGTATCCAGCGTGATACCCTGGTACATTAGGTTCCACGTGTCATTGACGTAGCCCTCCTGCACAGTCCAAGTGTGGTAGTGGGCCCGGGCGTACTGCCCGCCGTCGAACCAGTCGCCCTCGCGGTTGGGCGTCATGAGCTGGTCAGCAGGCAATTCCTGAAGCTGAAAGGGCGAGCCCTGCACCGTGTTGTAGCCGTGCTCGAAAGTGCGCAGAAAGTCGCGGTATACGTCGTCCTTGGTGCGCAGAAAATTATCGGGCGTGATGCGGTCGTAGAGCGTTTCGTCCAGGTTGGTGCAGCTGCTAAACCCGGCTAGCACCAGGGCCGCCGAAAGGCGGGCGTATGTTTTAAAATAAGTCATGACTGCGTGGGTGGGAAAGGATTACAGGCCCAGCTGAAGGCCAAAAAGTACCTGCGTGCTAGAGGGGTAGTACTGGCGGTTGCTGTTGATGCCCGGATATAGCCCGTTGATGGGCAGGATGTCGGGGTCGCCGCCGGTGTAGCTCGTCACCGTTAGCACATTCTTAGCGGCGGCATACAGGCGCAACGAGCGAGCGTACTTCGAGGTAAACTGGAAAGTGTAGCCTAGGCTCACGTTGTCAAGCTTCACGAAGTCGCCCTTCTCCAGAAAGTAATCCGAAAGCACGTTAGAGGTCGCAGTGCTAGTGAGCTTAGCGTACTTGCTGTCGCCGTAGGCCGAAGTCAGCACGTTGGCCTCAGACTGCGTGGCCGGCGTGCCTAGGTAGAAAGCACGGGTATTAAACGCATCGAACCCCAGCACACTCCGAATAAAGATGGACGCGTCAAATTTCTTGTATGTAAACGTGTTGCCTAAGCTAAGCGTGTACTTGGGCAGGCCATTGCCTACCACCTGCCGGTCGGCCAGGGTGGCGCGGTTGCCTAGGATGGTGCTGCCGTCCTTGGCATACACCAGTAAGCGACCCTGGTCGTCGACACCAGCCGACTTCAGCATGTAGAACGTGCCAATACGCTGGCCCTCCTGTAAGCGCTGCGCATTGCCCGGCGAGCCCGGCGAGGGTAGGCCTACCACGTCGATGAACGTCTGGCCTTGGTAAGTATCGTTGGAGAACGAAACGAACTTGTTGCCATTAGTAGCGCCGGCAAAAGAGATGGAGTACTGGAAATCAGGCTTGCTAATTATGGGCGCACTCAGCTGCACCTCCAAGCCCGAGTTGTCTAGGCTGCCGACGTTGGCAAACGTGCTGCCCTGCGTATTGGGCGGAATAGGCACTGCGTAACTGCCGAGCAGGTCTTTGTTGCGGCGGGTGTAATAGTTGACGCTACCCGTCAGCTTATTGTTAAATAGGGCAAAATCCACCCCCACGTTGAAGCTCTGAGCTTGCTCCCAGCGCAGGTCCCTGTTGAGGTTTTGGGTTGGGCCATACACCTGGTAGTACGTGCCCCCGAGCAGGTAGTAGCCGAAGCCCCCGTAAAGATTCTGCGACAGGTAATTGCCAAAATCCTGGTTACCGGTCACGCCATAGTCGGCTCGCAGCTTCAGGTCATTTATCCACCTTTGGTTGGCTAGGAAGCTTTCTTGGCTGATGCGCCAGCCCACCGACACGGCCGGGAAATCACCCCATCTATTATCAGTACCAAACTTTGAGGAGCCTTCGTGCCGCAAGCTGGCCGATAGCAGGTAGCGGTCTTTGAAGGAGTAGTTGACGCGCCCAAAAAAGGCAATCAGTCGCGAGTCGTTTTTGTAGCTGCTGCCATCGGTGCGCCCCGCCACCTGGCCGTAGAGCCCGGTGCCGATGTTATTATACGTAAAGGCATCGGATGGAAAATTTCGGTTGTAAATGCCGTTGCCCTCCGACACAAAATACTGATACGAATAGCCCCCCAACACCTGCAAGGAGTGATTTTTTAGGGTGAGCACGTAGTTGCCAATCCACTCCAAGCTGCGCTGGTCGCTGCGGTTGTAGTTGCGGCTAGCTGAGTTCATACTCCCTTCGTTTTTGGCGGCAAACGTGGAGGTGGAAGGCCGGAAAGCGTAGTCGAAATAGTCGCTCGTAAACTGCCCGTAGGTCACCTGCGTGGTTAGCGAAGGCAGAATATTGAGCTTGACATTGGCGTCGAAGTTCAGGATTTTACCCTCAGTGCCATTCAGTTCGGTCCGCAGCCGTTCTACTGGGTTGAACGGGCCATCGAAGCCGGATCTGATATCGTAGTAGAGATTTGGATTCGTGAGGCTTTGAACAGGAATTGTGGGGTTGAGCGTGAGTGCCTGCTCGAAGCTGGCGTAGTCAGCGTTGCGGGCATTGATGTAGCGCGGCGCGAAATTTAGGCCGATGGAGTAGAGCTTGCTGGGCGCGGTATGGTTCAAGGAAATGCGCGCGCCGTACTCCTGGCGGCCCGAGCGGATGTCGATGCCCTTGGCATCACGGTAGTCGAAGGTGGCGCGGTAGTTACTGTTTTCCGAGCCCCCTGAAGCGGTAAGCGAGTGCTTCTGTGCAAAGGCGTAGGGGCGCGAAATTTCCTTCAGCCAGTTCGTCCGTGCGCCGAAATCCGTGCCGCGCTTCTGAGCCAAAAAGTCTTCGGCGGAGAGCACCTTGGGCTGCATTGTGGCGTAGTCGAACGTAGTGTAAGCGTTGTACTCCAGCTGGTTGTCCCTGGTGCCCTTCTTGGTGGTCACCACAATCACACCGTTGCTACCGCGCGTGCCGTAAATAGCGGAAGCGGCACCACCCTTCAGCACGTCAATCGACTCGATGTCGTTTTGGTTGATGTTTTCCAGGTTGCCGCCTGGCACGCCGTTGATGACGATGAGCGGCCCGAGGCCGGCGCTGCGCGACGATACGCCCCGCAGCTGAATGCTGGGCTGCGAGTTGGGGTCGGCGGCCGAGC
>Ga0160429_1000493_pt1 | contig 35088 bp, 9 predicted proteins | sample SolpanmetagenomR_FD_108199 | JGI IMG/M metagenome (GOLD analysis project Ga0160429, IMG submission 108199) | Solar panel surface microbial communities from Lawrence Berkeley National Laboratory, California, USA - R | ecosystem: Engineered > Built environment > Solar panel > Unclassified ... | reverse complement strand
TTATCTTTTTAAAGATATAAGTAAAGAGAAAGGTATTATTTATAACTAGTTAAGTCTATAGAATAGTAAAGACTTATAATACTATATAAGATTTTAATAATAAATATTTTACTTAAGATTAAATAAGTCTTTCTATAAATCCTTTATAATATATATGTATTATAGATAGAAGGTACTACTTAGTAGTAGTAGAATAGAGTTATTAAAATTGTGTTATAGGTGAAAAGATTTTTATGCTTAGCATAATTTAGTAATGTTATTTTATTTTTTATAAGAACTTTATAAAAGTAACTTACTTAAAAGATGTACTATTTTTAATCACTTATAACTCCTTTAAATATGAAGTAATAAGTCTAGTATTACATAAACTATTAGCTAAATACCTAGATTAGACTTAGGCAAAATATTAGCTCTGTAAGACAAGTTTCATTAAGAACATTATTAGAAAAACCTTAAGAACATCATTAGACTTTTTTTCGAAAATAAGGTTAAAGTTCACCACTAAATAAGAATATCATTAGAACTTTTTGTCTAATAATGTACTAGGTATAGTATTAGGTTCTAGGGATAAGAGTAACGAAGAGAAAAATAAGACGTGACGCTTATAAGAGACCTTAGTAACGGTAGCTTAGAGGCCTTGAATCTCATTAAGTAGAGTATATATCTCATTAGAAAGAATATTAATATTATTAGAGTACTCTTATTTTAATTTAGCTAAAGTAGCCTTATAGTCCTGTTTTATGTCCTATATGCCCTACTTAATTTCCTATAAGGTAGATAGAACATTTAGATCTACTAAAACAATAGAAATAGTAGAGGTAATAAGTACTAGAGCGACGATAGAAAGAGGGGTTATTAGAGATACTATAGACGTTTTATTTAAAGGAAAACAAGTTTTAAGATTATTATAATAGTTATTAATAACTTTATAAAGTTTCTTCTTATTCTCTATAGATCTACGCTCCTCTCTAGAAGCATAACGGCGAGTATAAATTGCCTTAATAGAGGCCTAAAGGGTAGCTAGTAGATTAGTAGTAGTAGTAAGATACTACAAAAGATGTTAATAAAGTACTAGACTAGTAAAGGAACTAAAACACTTACATAATAATAAGCATACTTTAAGTTAACATATAACTAGCAATTTTTCTAACGCCTAGTATAGTAGAAATACTTAGGAAACTCGCGGACGTCTTAATAGCCCTTTTTAGTAGACCTAATAGTACTATAAATATAAGAGTAATAAGAGCTATAAGGAACATTAAAGGCTAAATTCTCCTAATTAAGAGAAGGATAAAATTTAATGCTAGGTATGTTTAATAGTCTAGTACTAAACTAGGACAAAGTATTTTAAGGAAAAATTAATATAAAAAGAAATAGAAGAGAAGAGAAGGAAGAAGGGAATTTATAGATCTAGTAACTTATCTTCACACTTATAATAAAGAATAAATTCACCTTTATAAATTCACAAAAACAATAAGTAAAAAACAATTAATAATAAGAATAAAGAATAATGAAAACCTTATTTAAGTAAATAATAATACTAGACTATTATAAGAGAAAGAACGAAGATATAATAATAAGGAAATAAAGAATAATAATGAAAACGATTGAATCTAGCTAGACTACCTACGAGTTACGAATATACGCTCTTTCCTAATTTTCCCTCTATAGTTTATAGGTTTTACTAAGGTATAAAGAATAATAAGAGGTTACTTTAGCTAAGTAGTAAAAGACCTATATTAAAGCTTAACTTTATGAAATAGGAATTCGTACTATGACCTTCACGGTACGTAGTTAGCACTCTACGACACTAAATATAAGAAAAGGTTAAAGGTAAAAAGAGAGGATAGTTATAAGGTATAACGCTAATTACATAATATAACGCTATGCCTAAATAGCCCTTATACTAGAATAACGTTAGACTAAAGGTCTATATTACTAGAAGTATAAATGTTATATATATAGAGAATTCCCCTTAGACTTCTTAGAGATTAGTTTCTATAAGAAACCTAGCTATAGCTCTACGATATCTATATCTATATCTAGTATCGTTCTACTATAGGTTATATTAGTCTCCTTACCTATATCTAGTACTTAACTATTATAGTTTCCTAATTAGCTTTAGTGTTAAACTCATTATCTACGTAGATACGTTTAAGCTTTCTAGGGTTTTACTAATTAGAGTTTTAAATAAAGCTATTAATAGGTATATCTATATGTTCTTAGTTTAGTAGAAGCGCTAAGCTAAGATATCTAGTAAGCGAATCTAAAAACGTTAAATAATAACGTTTACTAGTATTTGAAGTAGGTCTAATTAGACCCCTAATATCTATCGTTACCTTCTCTAGGTAATTTTGAGCCTTTTTGGTTTCAGGGCTTGATTTTATGTTAATTAAATTAGCTTTTATATAGATTTAATAGGTCGAGAAGTCTGTAGACCCTTATTTATCCTGTTTAAGGTTTTCTGTTACGTTATTAAGTTTCATAATAGCTTTAGTACCTACGTAGCTTATTTAATAGTACTAAAGATTAAGATCTTTTATAGCTCTAATAGTCGAGTTAATTTGTTTAGTACGGTCGTACTAAACTACTAATAAGCTATTTTTGTAATAGCTAGTAGTTAAAAGTCCTCGATTATAAGGTTTCCAAATTTTAATTAATTTAGAGTTAAAATCGACCTAAAATCCTTTCTTAATTATGACGCCGAGGCTTATTAAGTTCACTTTGATTTCTAGTATATATAAAACCTTTTCAAATTTTACTAGTTTACTATTAAGGTTAATACTAATTGTACTAATTCCTAATACTTATAGCTTAGTATTAGAGTTCTCTCCTTACTTTATTATTAAATTAGATAGCGATAATTCGTTAAATAAGCTTCTATCGTAGCTAATATATATAGTAGCTCTAGAATCAAGAATAAAGTAAGGTTTCTCTAAGCTTAATTACGCTACATACTCTATTATAGATAAGGTTATATTTTCTCGATTATTACGATAATTGCGATCGCGGCGTGTAGGCCGTTTTTCTAGGTGCTTTTTATAGTATTTAGTAGATTTGTGCCCTGTTTTCTTATAGTAATCGCAAATAAGGTTTGTAGTAGCACTAGTTCAGCCGAATTTCTTGTTTGTAATTAACGTTATCTCTATATCTAGAGATGCCGAGGCCGAATTTGGGGCTTCTATTAGCTCCGCTAGCACGTATGACGCGTAATTAGTGTTTTTAGAGTTTTTGAGACCCTTAATACGTATAGATTCATCTAATAATTGTTGAAAAATGACGTTAATATCGATATCGGATGTATTTCAGATATTTTGTGTAATAATAGTCGTTATAAGGTTATATTCTAAATCTAAATTGTTGAGGATTAGCGTACTAAGGAAAGTAGCTAGAAGTGTAATCTTTTTAACTTCTAAATCTATGATTAGCTCGTACGTAGTGTTAATAAATGACACTATATTCCCTTTATATAACGCTAGGCTATTATTAATTAACCTTTTTATAGCTAAAAAAGTGGTACTAAAGCCCTTAGCCTAGTACGTAGCTTTTAAATAGTTAATTAAGGTTTTTGGATTATCGTAGTTCTAAGATTATATTAGCACGTTATTAGCTAGTAATAACCTTATTACTACTAAGGCCTTCTAGTATCCTTTAGTATTAGCTTCTAAATTAAGTAGTATAGTATTATAATACTACTAATAGCCTTTTTCTAATAGTATTAATTAGATATAAATAAACTAAATCTCGAAATTTAGTACGCTAGTAAGTTTCAGAACTTTAAATAGATCGGTATTCGTCATTCTGATGTATCGATTGAATTTTTTACTTTCTAGTTACGTAATCGTCCTTATAGAAAGGAAGCCTTTTTGGTTCTTAGAGTGTTTTTCTAAGGATATACTATAGTTCTAATTTAAATAAACTTTGTTATAAGTCTAGGCTTATAACCTATAGGAAATAATGACGTATAATAACGTAAGAACGATATAATAAGGTTTATAATATTATAAGAATATTAGTATAGATAAGACTTAACTAAAAATAAACAAATAAGAAGTAACTAGACCTCCTTATATAGACTAAGGAAAAACTCTATTTAAAACGTTATTAGGAATAAGACCGATAATTTCCTGTTAACCGTGTTTTAATACTTTAACTAGTTATATCTAATTTATCGGTACTACGGTTCAGTAACCGCTAACTATACTATAGTCTAATATTTATAACGGCGTCAAATAGCCATAATTTTTGAGAACAATTTATGTAGCTATTTAAATAGAAGATAGCCTACTTTATAATTCTACGCTCTTTTTCATAGATTCGACTAGAACTTAGAGTATACTATTTAAATCGTCTATATTAATAGTTGAATTCGACTATTAAGTACGCTATCTATAGCTAGAGGTTCTCCTCGAGGTACGTTCGATTATAGATATAGAAGAATTCTCTTTATTTATTACTATTTCTTTAGACTATGTTACATTAGCTATGTTAACATTAATATCCTCGTGAATTTCCTCAATTACTAATATATATTTGCTATTAGCCGTCACATTAGACCATAACTCGTCGCACTAAGTCTCTTACTTAAAGCCTTTATTTTGAAACTATATAGCCTCTAGATAGGCTTAAAAATACTTATTTATTATGGCTAGCTCTAAGTAATATACTCCTATATTAGAGACTGTCTAACTAGATAATTCCCTTAAAGATATCTATTACTTCTACTTGCTCTTTAATATATTATATTTGTTCTTATATTAACTTTTACTAATTTAAGATATAGAGCTACTTAGTGTAAATACTTATTTATTTATTACTATAGCCGCTGCCCTAAAGTACTTTGTTTTCTATCTAGTCTTAGAGTACTAGCTAGACTACTTATAGTCTAATAGTATATTAAGAAGTTTTTTAGTTAAGTCGTTAGTCTAGCGTATCGCGTCTATATTAACATTACGGCTACGACTACGGCTTAGGCTATTTGACTCGTTTAGTAACTATTATTATTAAGGAGATAGTATAGTTAGTTATTAAGATAGTATTAGTTGCGTCTAAATATCGTAAGGCCTAATACTTAGCGTTAGCGTACGACTAAAGAGGAAAGGATCATTTATTATCTATGTACTATATACGTAGTAATAATATAGTAGTAATAAAAAGTTATAACTCCGTTAATACACGTGATTATTTATTTTTCAAAAAGTACCTTAATAGAAGTTTTTTCTATAAATACGATAAATAACCTTTTTATAGCAATTTAGCTAATTATAGTACGAGGAATAAAAGAGGGGTTTAAAGTTTAATCTTTATAGAATAAACAGCTAGTCTTATTAGACACTTAGCGTTTTTTGAAAAGTTTTTATAAACTTAATTAAAAAACTAAAATAAACTATGTGCTATCGGACAGGCTCTAAGGTTAAATCACTAGTTTCTATCCTTTAAAATTTATTAAATAACACTCTATCCTATTAGTTTTTTAATAAGCTAATGTCTATTTATTAATTTCATTTATTAGTTTTGCTATCTTATTATATTATAGCTAATATTTATCTAGTCTATTCTTTTTATAGTTATTTACTTTGTTATTTAATTAGTGCTTTTATTAGGACAATTTTAGATTATAATTATTTTAGAATTTCTTCTTTATAGAATTATTAATTTATTAGAAAATCTCTATATATAACTTTACTTTATTTACTATTTCTCTCTCTTTCTAGTAAATTATCTCTATAATCTATTATTATTATTCTAGGTAAATCTATAAATAATTAGAATGTCTAGTATATTCCTATTCTATAAAGCCTAGTTAATCTTATTTATACATGTCTACAAAACTATAATAGTCTATATATACTAAGCTATTATAGGATTTGTTAGATTAATTAATGTTAGAACTATAATAAAATGTGTATTAACATTATTAGTAATAATAACATTTAATTAAAAAGGAATATATAGTAATGTCTAGTTTAATAGGTTAGAGTTTCTAGAACTAGGAAAAATTAAACTATTTAGAGAAAGATTAGAGTTAGGAGTATTATTATTAGAACTAGTAGTATTACTAATAGAATTAGTATTAGATCTTAATTACCTTAGAGTTCTTATAAACTCTATATATCTAAAGGTAAGTACAAAATCACACCTTATAAAAGCATTCTAATATACATAGTTTATATATACACTATTTAAAAATTGTCTAATAAAGGTCCTTAGTAAAGGTGTAAAAGTAATATAGTCTACATACTTACTATTTCTATTTTTATAATTAGAATATTTAGACCTAGGTAGGTAGTAAACAGATCTAGAAGCCTTAGAGGCTAGTAAAGATAGTAAGTAATTTATATTACTTAGGCGCAAGTTTAGAGTAGTTATACTACTATTTAGATTTAAGATAATTAGAATAGTAATATCTAATTAAGGAAGGTCTAACTTAGAATATCTTAAGGTTACTATCTAGAGACTACTTATTAAAAGATTATTAATTACATTAAAATAAGTAAGAAATTAGAGATTAATTTTAATATTATAAGCTATCTAAGTGCTTAATAGAATAGTAGTCCCCTTAAGTAATAAGAGTCTATTAATTATATTAGTAAGCTATACTTTATTTAGAATACTAGCACCTTATAGTAAATTACTAGTAGCTAGATTTAGATTAATTAGAGGGTTACTAAGATATAGAACTATAGAGTTTTAGTTATTTTAAACTATTAATACTATTATAAATAATAAATACTAATTAGAATCTAATAAATAAGCTAATAGAAGTTCTTTTATTAGATAAAAGGAAAAGGAAGGTGAAGAATTATAAGTAAAGCTAATTTATAAGTAAACATATGTAGAGAAATCATAAGACTAATAATTAATTACTTACTAGTAGATGTTGTAACATCACTACTTACTAATGTTTATAGCTAAAATTATAGCTTTATAAGACTATAACTATAAGATATGTATAGACATAAAATATCTAAGTAATAACTACTAGAAGGAGGAGTGTTATAATATCTGTGGTTATTGCTAAGACATAGCTATATAAATACTATAGAGTAGATAGAACCTTAATACATCACGCACGTTAGCATCTATTATATTTACAACATATATTACTTACTTTATTAAAAACCTCGTAGAAAGTAATTAATAAGCTATATAAGCTTATAGAAAAAGTAAAAAGATATGACCTAATAGTTTATAAGCATTTTTGAATATATTTAGAAGCTCTTCTTACGTTATTTCGTACAATATTATAACTTGAGAGTCCGTTCGCTAGTGCTTTTGGAATTTAGTATATTGTGATTGCTTTTACCTAAACCCACTAAAATGGTGTTTCCTGCACGTTCCTAAACTTCAACACACCTCGCAGGCTTGTAAACATTTTCAAGCAGAAGAAGGGGGGTGCTTTCCGTAGTCCATGTCGTACGATCATCGTACTTTCCAAAAAGTTCTCAGACGAGTCACTTCAGGTCCCATGGCGCCCGGACCAAGAAGTCAGCAATTGTTGCAGGATTACGACGAACAGACCGCCGGTAGCGATAGAAGCGAAGAGGATAATCTTGTCATGAAAACATCCGCCAAAAGCTCTAACAATCGTCATTATCTGTATTCCCTGCTTGCTACTTTACTTTGCGTCAGTGCACTCGGTCTCACAGCTCGGTATGTAAGCTACTATCCAAATATGAGCTCAAACTATGTGGAACGACAATCAGACTGTGAGATAACGGCGCCTTACATATTCGACTCCGTGTTCGGTCTTCTTAAACAATGGAAGAATCTGTATGCACCAAATGGGCATTCCGTAGTCGTTGCGAGTATCCCACCGGGAACGCCGCTTTATCATGCTCGTCCTACTTCCTGGACTGGCACTCCCAAGAAACCGACTTTCTATGCACTTGATGCGTAAGTAGCTTGATCTGGTAAGCAGAGCTATTGTTGATCATTGCTGTCTAGCGAAATGTCTCTTGGAATTTACGGAGCTTCGGGTACGCCGACGATTCACACTATGGTCACTACCAAGCGGCTTTCCGTCCTATATTTTGACGGCACGTCGGCGTCGCTAACTAACACTGGAAGCCTCGATTCTCAAACTGCTATTCTACGAGGCCATGTCTTGGTCGATCCCGGAGTTCCGTTCGTGTATAACGAATCGGCAAGAGCTCATGAGCTATGCGCTTTCGTTAACCACTTACGAATTGACGGTATTGTTCGTATGGACGCTGGCTTTGAGCTCCTGGTCTGCGACTACGATGCTGCTGGTATAGTCTCGAGCTTTACGAGTAACCTTACCTTTCCGGGGCAAGATGCTCGCGACTCGGATCCCGATCTTCCGAAAGATCCCAATCGGAGTCCGCCGCATGGCTTCGGCAACTGGCACAGTGAGCAGAATAGTTGGGAATGGTTTCGCAGCAGCACGTGGCATTACGGTAGCTCAATTAGTGGTGGAGGAAGCACTAGGGAGCGGCGTGTACAACTTGACATGTGTGGTTTCATGACCTACTATAGTCCTAAGCTCAAAAGTCTCAGTGGCCAGCATCACGGTGGTATCCAAAATAAAGAAACCTATCAGAATGGCTGGGGACTGCGTAGAGGCCACAGACTTCTCTCAATTAGCGTCGAGGATACTCAAACAATGCGCACTTGGATAGAAAAGTCTATGACGCCAGGAGGGAAATGCTCTGGAGTGGAGTGGCAAGCTTTGACAGAGACTATTGTCGATCAGCATGGCACTCGGGCGAGAGAGATAGCTGCAGTTTTTGAAAGAGCTAACGAGCCTGAATGGACTACTCCACGTAAAATCATCAAGGTACATGAACTAAGTCATGCAATTCTGCATAGCTACCTTGAATATCCTGCTATAGTAGGTAAAAGTTTTCAAGAGATTGAGAATCAGACATTGGCTCGTTGTAGCTCGATCTACACCGATTACATCGACAAGGGTCAATTTAACGAGTTCGAAATGCTCATCAGAGACTCGACCAAGCTGGTACTCGAAAGTCTTTGCAAGTGGGAGTGGGAACTCTATGTTTGGAGTGAAGCCAGAACAACCAACCAGCTCAACAACCTGGAGTCAGCGACTAGGCAGTTCTCCTTCAAAGATAAGGACGCTGAACTCAATCTGTATGGTCAAAAAACAAAAAATATCATGAAATGGATAGGATGGGATCTCTGGGAGGGTTGTGAACGGATGTGCAATTGGGATGTAAGGACTTCTTTTTCATCTATGCGTTCAAAGGCTAATTCTACGGAGGAACTATGTTATATCCCTATGTGGCCAGTAGTATATGCGCCGCATCAAAGACAAGGCGGTATATACGCTGGTGAACCGCTGGATGAGGACCAGTTGCGCGATTTTTTTGCGCCGAAATGCATCAGCCGTTACGACTTCGACCGCGGGGGTGGTCGTGGAAGAGAGCCTAACTATCAGCTGCCCCCTGTATGGGATGTACCATACGACGACTCGCTTCGCGATCACTCGAGATTCTGATGCAGCACTGATCGACGTCGGTCTTTGCCTAATGGGTTGGGCCTAGGTAGGCCAGCCGACACGAAGTTACCTAGATCATCGTAAATTCAGCCGAAACGAGACTAAGTAACTAGTAACGCTATATTACTTAATAAGAAGGTAGACAAGCTATTAGGACTAACATAATGCCCGGTATATTATTAGAACTTTTGGTCTAATGAGTTAGAGTGAAAAGAGGACATTATTTGAGTCTATCTAATACCTATATAAGGCTTCGCATACTTCGGTCGTCAGGTCAGGATTTCGTCAGGATCAGGAACGGTTTCCAGACCAGAATCCAAGGGTTTCCTCTTTAGGACGAAAACCTAAAATTTTCTGATTTTTTTCTTCACGGACGAAATTTTCCTAATAGCGAAATTTTCATGATAAGTAATACTTTAGATAATTTCAATTCACGCCGTTGTTTAATGCTTTTAACGAGTGATTTCTTCATTAATAGTTCTTTATAGTAGTAATAGCGATATAATCTTAATATAGCTAGTCGAGGCTAGGACACATCTCGCGCTAATGAGCTTAGCTCTCGTAGTATAGCTAATACTAACATGCTACCCCTACTAATACTACTACTAAATCCTATAGTTACTACCTTTAGTAGTTAGAATCCACGCGCTGCTTTTGCTAGTTCTGTTAGTGCTACGCTCACCTTAGCGACCTCTACTACTATACTCTTAGCATTAGTAGGATCTTCTACACGTGCTTGTAAACGTAACAATACTAGACTACTTCCTAGTAAACTACCTTTATAAAGACTAGTAGTTACAAGACTTCGTTAGACTCCTAAGGGAATAGAAGCTATATTAATAGACCTCGTAGAGCTAATGAATACTAGGAAACAAACTAATAATTCTAGGTTCAAAATGTTAGATCTTAAGGATGTTTTAAGGGGACTCGTAACCTATAACCACAATTACACTATAGCTCAAATCCGTAGCAAATTTGATAAGTTCAAGAAGATCTAGAAGGAATAGAGAGCGCATATTGGTCGCGTATCTAGCTAGAGTAGAAATGAAGAAGACGTACCTATAAATACAAAAGAGGTTTTAGATAGTTACTATACATAGAACTAAGAATTAAAGCAGTTCTGTTATAAAGGTCCACTAAATCGCGAGTTGCTTAAATAACTATTAGGATTAGTTAGTCTAACTAGAGAGCACGCTACTAGAGTTAACGATATTCTTGCTAATCTTAAGGGAGACGGTAGAGCGGTCCTAGATAACGACGCAGCTTTTGATAAAGAAGATAAGTAAGCTAATAAGTTGATTAACCCTCTAAATAATGAATTAGCTACACCCTAAGATAGTAATGACATTTCCTTAGAGACATTAAGTAGTGAACGAACTTTAGATACATAATAATCAAGCATCTATAATCGTAGAAGCCTTTCATTATTTAACCCTAATAAGACACCTTTAATAACACCTTCGCGTAGCCGTGGGCGCATTACTTCACTAGCTACGCGTACTAACACTCTACGTTGTCTATCTCTTATAAGATCCTATAACAAAGAGGATTTGATAGTAGCACTTATTAAAAGATCGATGTAGAAGAGTATAGTAGTAATATTAGAGCTTACAAAAGCACAAGTAGCGCTAATTGAGAGTACGCTTACGCGAGCTACAATCCGTCTAACTGCTTCCCTAAAAATGTAAGAGCTTAGTCCTAGCATCTACATGAAGTTAATAAGAGCTTTAAATAAGGACAGAAATGCTAACATCATTCTTAGGCTAGCTAATGCTAATATTAAGCATTATATTATAGAGATGTTAGCTACGATCGATGGTCCTGCCCTAGTACCATAACCACAACTACTATAAATGCTATTAATACCTCGCTAAATGAATTGTCCTAGATCATTAATAATAGGTTCTCAATACGCTACTAGAATAGTCTACGATAGGTACAATCTAGGTCTATATAGAAGTGGTAGTGCTCCGTATCTAAGGCAAGGTCCAAGTTATTAGGAGCATAACGTAGGAGCGTATTAAGGCTTTAATGAAGGTTTCTAGTAGTCGGCTTAATAATTATTCCATATTCTTGTAGCTAGTTAATCTCTAAAAGTAATTATACTAGCACTAACTAGACTACTAGTAACACTACCTTCTACCCCTGTTTCTTAACGTAATATATTGTCGTTATCTTGTATTTCATCGTCTAGTGTAACACCGCGTAGAAGTTGTTCGTCCTCCTCTATAGTTATACTAGCTATAAGCGCAAAATTGTGTACTACTACGAGAGCCTAAACGAACGTCATCTATAGTAGTACTATCTATCTAATCTCTAGACCGTCCCTTAATACTCTCTATCTCTTTTTCATAACACCTATTAAACGCTTAATATAGTTCCTAAGCACTATATAGCGTAAATTAAATAACTCTTCCTTTATCTATAGGCGTCTTTAAGCGTCTACATTCTCTCGTAGATAGTATCGAGTCTTTTAATAAGGTACAAGTAACATATAGTGCTTTTTTGAATAACTACTATTGCTAAGATAATAATAACTTAATAGAAGATTAAAGCCTTTATTAATAGCCCTTTTTAAGACAGTACCATCGTAAGCTAATCCTTCATAGCCTAGTTGTACGAATATGATATATATATCGAAATCGTAAGCATATAACATATTCTACGAGACAAACCCTTTTCTATTACGCTATTATACTAGGTCGACTTAGGTAAGACGTATTAGAATATAAGAACCGTCTACTACGCCTACTACACTACGAAAATATCTGTTGTAACTAGTATCTATTATTTTAGGGATCTAAGAAAGATCAGGCTTACTAATAATTGAATCTTAGTATAATTTTGTAAGTGCTATTATAACAGCACGTATATGTTAAGAAAAGGTTTTAAAAGAGTGTTAGTATACTCGTTGTAATTCTCGATACGTCTTTTTGTAAGCTAAATAGTTAAGGAAGATAATGACTTTTTGTGTAGCACTAATTCTACTATCTACAAGTCTATATCTCTTAGTAAGTATATTAATAAGCCCTTTTAGCACATCTTAGGTGAGACGCGTCGTACTTTAATAGTATTATTAATCATGATTCAGGATCTAGTTTACCTTAACCGCCCCTTAGAGAGGTTCAGTTAGCGTAGTAGGTATACTAGGACAGTGCCGTTATTCTGCGACTACACGAGCCTGTTTAAGCTACTCTAACTATTCTGCTATAAGGCTATGTAAGCCGTAGACTAGATTCTATATAGCGATGACATTATATCTTACGTAATGTACTTAGCGAAGTACTAATAATGTATTTATTATTAACATGTTTGTATTTTGTCGTTATTATAGACTTTGTCAAAAAACTACGAATTAATATCATAGTTTTGCCTAAAAAAGCTTAAAAAAACGACTTCCTAGAAAAAATAGGTACATGTTTAGGATGTCGTTAGGGAAATTTCAGGAAGGGTCTAATTTCCTAATTAGGACGTTTTTAGGGACGGAACTTATCCTAAAAAAGGCGAAGTATACAGAAAAACCAGGGATCAGGAAGTTTTAGCAAATGTCGGCATAAGTCTAGATTAGGCAAGTCTTAGCGTCATCCTGATCCTGACCTGGATCCTAACGGCGAAGTATACGAAGCCTAAGTAAGAAACCTAAAAACAATTAATTACAAAATTTAAAAACAATTAATAAAATGTTTAAAGCAATTCGTGAAAACTCTCACAAAATTTTACAAAAAAAAGAACAAATTCCTAAAAACACACATAAAGGTAATCCTAAAAGAAGAAACCTAAAAATCATTGAAAAATATATTAAATATAGTTATTGTATTATAAAAAGAGGTTCTTAATCTCTATATTATACTATATTATTAGTTATATCTCTAGCTAGCTAAATCTATTAATTTATTTAGGCTCTTATACATACTCTAAGGAGTAGGGTAGATAAATAGTTATTAAAGTATCTAACTTATAATAGTTTTAAGATCTTTTAAAGCCTTTTAAAGGTCTAAGTAGCGTTCGAGAGTATAATAGGCGTAAAACTTAATCTAAAATACTAGTATTTATTTTCTTTTTTAAGTTCTAGTAGTTATACTAGCGTTTCTACTATTAGTAAGATTAGAGCCTCTTTATATGATCTTTATCTTCCTTATTATTTACTTCTACTCTTTTTATACTAGATAGTTACTTAAGTATAAAGCCTATAATTTTAAAGGTTCTCTATATAGTACGTTATTTATAGTATACTTAATTTTTTTAATTCTGTATTTTAGAATACTTAGCTATAGTATTTTAAGTTTATCTACGTTCTAAAACGAGTATAAGCTATCTAGTAGCGCGATAGGTAGCTCTATTAGTAGAAACATAAGCTCTAGAGATCTTATATATTAATCGGGACCTAGCTATACTATAGTAAGTTAAAGTTAGCTATTTTAAAAAACTAGTATTATATATTCTAAATAATATAGATAGAATAAAAAACGATGTAACTATAAAGGAAGTATATATACTTACTTTAATAATAGTAATAGGAAGAATAAATAAAGATATTATAAGAGAATAATAAAGAAAATATTTTACTATAGATCATTATATAATAAATAAGTAAGTATTTATTATTATACCTACTAAGAGGACTTATTAAACACGATAATATGTCGTGTAATAGAGGCATTAGTAGCTATTATAAGGTGTTACTTAATAGCGCTCAATAAGTACTCTTATATTAATCCTAGAATTAATAATAGGAAGCTATAATAGTACGTTAATAGCTCGTGAATGTTGTTATTATAGCTAAATAATGAGATTTGACGTTATAGGATTTCTGAAATAAGATTTATAGTATAACATAGGCCGACTATTATAACATATAGCTTACTATCATTTTGTTATCTAGGTTATCGAAACTTGTTTAAGGCGGGGAACTTGTGACGGCAGGCCGTAGTAACTACTAGTTAATAACCTTATTTCATAAAATCTGAAAACGTTATATCTCAAAATACATAATTAACGTCTTTATAGTACTATTCTAACTAGTATTAACGTAGCTACACTTAGCTTCCTTATATGTTATAAAGCTACTATAAGCGTACTCGTTACGTGCTATTAACTAATATATTATAATAGCTACGAATGCCTTTGTTATATATGCTATAGTTATTCTTAATTAGTTCTTTAGACTTTACTATATGTATTTACTTTTGTTTATTTTATTACTATTTTTAATAAATATTCTCTTTATTATGCTTTTTTATTATTCTTAGTGCTATTATTAGTACGAGTATATATTCCTTCCTCGTATAAGTCCTTCTCTCTTCTTTTATAAGACTCGTTATAAAAAAAATGATAGATCTTCTATAGTATAGATAGGTACCTATTAACATACCTCTTAGTAGAGCTTAGGAGGTGTCTAGAGCTCGTGTACGTACTAAAAACGCTGCTCGCCGTACTGCTAGTTAGCCTCTACTCTCGAATAAGTCCTACTATAGATTCTCTAATACATAAATATAGTAATTACACTATAAGTAACGTACTATATAGGAAATTTTTAAGATTATAGGTATTACACCTAATCCTACGAGTACTAAGGGGTTGATTTATAGCTTCGAGGAGGATGATAATAATAATAATAACGACGATGAAAGTATTAATAATAGCGATATTAAGGAGATCGAAATAGCTAAATTAATAGCATTAAAGTAAGTATAATCGTTGTTTTTACTTACTATATATTAATTTAACTAACGAGTATTATAGAGTTCCTTACGTACGCTCTAGTACTAATAATGTAGCCGACTTCTAGTACCTAGAAAAGACTCGTTACGTTAAATTAGCGGTATTATAGTTATTTAGAGGTAAAGGAAGTCGTTATTCTAGCTAAACTCTTAAAACTTACAACTCCTATAGCTATATTATAGAAACGAATAAAGGGATAACTACGCCTAATCCTTATAAGGCTTATGAAAAGGCTAGTGTAGCTTATAGAGTCTTTGCATAGCGTGTAGATAGTATATATATATACTATAAACGCTATAATAAGGCTTATTATAATATAAAACTAGCTATATAATTATAAGTATAACTACGAGTACGATAAGAATGTTTCTTTTGTTATATAGCTTTATAACTAGTACGAGAGGGCTTTTCTTTTATTATATAGTATCTATAACGATTATAAGACTATGTTATTTTATGAATTAAATGTATATTAGATTAAATATATATTAGATAGAATAGAAACTACAAAATCATAAAAACGCCTTAAATAGCTAAGAAAATCTTTTATTATCTCCCTTCCCTCTTATTTTATTTACTTCTAGCACCTTCTAGTAGCTCTACTAACCTTATACTATTACTATAAGTATTGTAACTAAAACTACTATCATAGATTACATAGCTTATACGAGTCTTTACTCTAGCTCCTATAAGTATAATAACTCTTCTCGTTCCTTAAATAGCTCTAGTAGTCTTCCCCTCTTTTAAAGTTATATTCTCTACCTCTTTTAAAGTTATAGTAATAGCTATACTAATACTAGTATCTTAATTAATATTATTAGAAACTTCTTAAAGAGGCTAATAAGTATTAATTATAGTATCGTTGTTAATAAGACTTATTATTTAAGGAGGCCTATTATAGCTAATAGTCTACGAGTAGCAATTAGTTTAGATTCTTAATAATAAGTATAATTCTTTACTTACTATAGTTTACTATAACTTCTTAGTCTTAATACTTATACTTATTTCTTAAAAAGGGTTAGTAGGTAAATCTAAAGGTAATATAGAAGGTAATACTAGTAATTATAAAGTGAATAGAGTACTAGCTAAAGCTAGAGTTAAGTATAAAGGTAATATCTTTAGTAGTAAGACTCTTAGTAGAGTTTTAGAGAGTACCTCTAGTAAGATAAAGCCCTTTCTCTTTATTACCTTAATAGCAATATTAAGGTCATATTTACCTTTTCTCTTTCTCTTATCGTTATTAAATAGCTATAATATCTTTATTAGATCAAAATAAGGAGAAAATATAGCTAAGCTTATCTCTATTAGCTAATCTATCTTATTACTAATCTCTTTAAATAGATATATATACTTTAGGCCCTTCTAACGGCTATACTAGCGAACGTACGCGTAGAGGGATCTCTTAGTAAAGAAGTCGATTATATCCTCTATACTTAAGCTATAAAAGTCTAAATTAGTTATAAGATTATACTATTACTTAAGGACTACTAGTAGTTTATTCTCTTATATAATCCTTCCCTTTTTCTTAGATGTTATTATAAGTATAGTATAAAGTAATAAGTACACGTTAAGACATTAAGGTAGAGTAGGAGCTCGTACTATATAAGTACTTATACTTATAGTTAATATTAGTGTAAGTTTTAGGGCTTTCTCTCTACGTTATAATATAGTAAGGCTACTAGCATATATAGTTAGCATTTAAGGTCGATCTCGTATTCTTTCGTTATTAGATATTAGTAGTATAGTAAAGAAACGACTTAGAGGCTTAGACAGACCCCTTATAAAGGATTAGTAGCTAGAATAAGTAGTTAAATAAATAGTTAAACTAGAAGGTGTAGTAGTAAGATTACTAAATACTTCTTCTATCGACGTAACGATAGTAGTGCTTAGTAGTTATGTCTATATTAATCTAAATATAGTTAATTCTTATATAAAGGTATTACTAATAAGTCTTCGAGGATTAATAGCACTATAATTACTATAGTACTTATATTTACTAAATTTAGACTTGTAGTTATCCTATGTTATTATATAAAGACGTAACTACAGCGCTATATTATAAAGAGTATAAAAGTAGAAGAATAATAGGTATAATAATAAGGATAAGTAATAAATTAGATTAAATAATAAATAGATAAGTGAGAATTTACAAATTATTAATAAAGGAGAAGAAGAAAGATAAGAGGATAGCTTTAAAATATACTTCTCTATAGTACTTGCTACTAGTACTTATTACTATACTATCTTACTACTACTAGTACTCGTTACTATACTATTATATTAAAATCTAAGGCAAATTATGGCCGTTTTTTAATAATTTTAATTAAATTAATAATATTATTAATAGCTTATTATATTTTCTATCTAGTACTTATACTAGTTAAAGTTATTATTAATTTCTATAATAAAGTCCTTACTACCTATATAATACGCACGCTATATAGCCTCGCTAAGCTACTAGTCGTAGCTATATAACGGCTTAGAAGATTACTATAGTTCTACTCCTATTTATTTAAGTAGAAAAGCTTATTCTCTAAGGTGTAGATATACTTAGTAATAAATTAGATTTCCTTTATTATTATAGCTTATATTATCAAAATCGCTAAAGACTATAATAGCTAATATATAGAATGCTAAGGTGTTTATAGGGAGATACTCGTTAAGATCTATAATATAAAGTAGCTAGAGTTTATTTATAGCTATAAGTATTAAATACTAAAACCGTTAAGTATCTACTAATAGTCGTTAAGTATAGATTCTAGTACTAGTATGCCTCTTTTTTTATCCCTCTATATCTCTAGATAATTATATAGATATAACGGCTAGCTATAAATAGCCTAAGGTCGTTTCCTTTAACGTCTAATCTAATGACTATTCTAAAGCTCTATAAAGTAATTAAGCTACTTCTAAAGTATTAGTATATATATAGCTAGAAAAGAGACTCGATCTATTATCTTATTAGCGTTATATAGACTATCTACTATAAGTTTAATAAAGTACTCCCTCTAATATCTAGCTTACCTCTTAGCTATTTAACCTTACTAGCTCTTAATACGTTGATTTTGCTTACTAGTACTAAATCTAAAATAGTTACTTAGCTTAAGAGGTTAGCTATTAGTCTATAGATAAAGTAAAGAGCTTAATTAATAGTAAGTATCTACTACTAGTATAGTTTTAGCTTTATAATTAGTTTTTAAAAGCTCTAGTATTATGTGATTTTTATTATCTATTAGTCGTTTAATATACTAAGCTATAACTAACACAGAAGTACGACTAGTAATACCGATATATATCTACGTAATTATCCTTAAATACACGTCGATCGTAGCGTAGATTTGTATTCCCTATAGCTCGAATTTATAATAGCTATCTATAGACTATGTAAAGTTTAGTCCTAGTATAATAATAGTTCTATTAGTACTCTTCATCTTTTGTAACTAAGTGAGTATAGCTTCTAGATTAAGAAGTTTTGCTTCTCGAAATATTTGGTTTCTTTAAGTACTAGTTAGCTTTATATTAATATTTATTTATATAAGAAACTTACCTTCCTACGCTACTATACTTACGCCGCATATATAAAGCAAGGAATTCTTTACTATAATACTTAATTATGCCTTTATTATACTTAATACGTAAAATTGAACTTATCTTCTAAGAATATTCAACGTTAGTATTAGCACTAATTCGTTTTAATAGACTTATACCCTGTAATAGGCATATATAGACGGGTTACGTATAAACGGTCGCAGGGATAACGCTAGTAGATTACATACGTTATATCCCTAGATCGACGTTACCTCGTATTTACCTCGCTCGTATTTAGGTCCTCGATAAAGCCCTTAAGACCCGTATATAGAACGCTAGAGGAACCTTCAAGGATAATAGCGTAGAATTATATAGCCTTTAGCTATATACGAGATATTATTCTTCCTTACGTACAAAACCCTTACATTATTATCCTTCTCTTAAATACGTGGTCTAAGAATAGTGTTAACTCGTGTAGATACGGCACGCTTAATAGCTACTATAGAGTTATAGGAGGAACGTATAGAGAATGTAGCACGTATAGAAAACGTTGCAGATTTAGGTTTAGTAGTTAAAGCTATTCTAGGACTAACGGTTAAGGAAACGAACATCGAAGAACACATCTAAGCTATAAGTAAACGCTATACTTAATTAGAGTAAGAACGCTAGCTTAAAATGTTATATAGACGTATCGTAGAACTAGAACTCGCGAATAATAAAGAGGTACTAGCGACACGCCTACGTGCTATCTCTAATCTAGTAGTGCTACTACTAATAGCACCTAGATTAGTTCTATATTATATAGTAGTATATAACGACCCTCTTAATTAGGTTATTACTAATGTACTACCTGCGCCTAGAGCGTAAGTTAGGGCATCGCCCCTAAGATATCTGAATCTAGAAGATCGAAATTATGAAGGTTAACTATATGTTCTATAGGTAAAACGTAATATTCACCCTAAGGACCCTATTCTATATAAGGGAAAAGGTATTAAGTACTATAGAGAGTTTATATAAGAATGTGAGAATACATTCTAACTAACACCTTATAACTTCCTTATAGATATAGATAGAATCAATTAGGCTAGCTAATTTTTAAGTAGAGATCTAAGAGACGTATAAAGTACATACGTAGAACGCTACTATAGAGAAATTACTAATACTTAAGAGATGTTTAAATCTTTCCTTCTTAATATTATAGCTAATCTAGTAACTCGCTTACTAAACGTAGCTAAGCTATATAAGTTAGCTAGGTAAAATCTAAGCTAGACTATTCGGAATTTCTCTACTTATTTAGACTCTCTTAAGTAATAGATCGACCCTTATACTAAGACTTAACGAGTCTTACATTTGTTTATAAAACTATTACTAGGTATACGCTAGTAGATCTTAAATTACTACGTGCTTCCTACAACTAGGGAGTAGTTAATCGCGCTAGTAGGAGTGTCTAATAATACGAAGGAAGTACGCTATACCGCCCCTTAAACTAATAGTATAACTATATATAAATTCAAAAACACTAGAAATCATAAGAGAAAGAGATCTATAGATTCAATAGATAATAAGGCACCTTATTAGCTACGCGCGTATAACGTACCTAGCACGGTAGCTCCTTATAAACTAAGTATACCTAAAAAGGATTAGGTAAAAGAGTTAAACTTAGAATATTACACTTATTACTAAAAGAGACATATCTCTCTAGACTATCCCTAAAAGGAACTAGCTAGTAGATTAAACGCTAGACTAGTGTAAGCACGTAAGACAAATATATATTTAAAAGGAAAAGCTCTACTAGTAGCTCGAGCATAGTAAAGTAGAGAGCTTTAGAAGTATTACTAAGCATAAAGAAGAAGTGTAGCGCTAGCGTAACGTAAGCGCGTTAAGATAAGGAAGTTATAGCTATACTAGATCCTTAAGTAGAAGTTACCTTAGTTAGTAGGGAATTATACTTACTATTAGATTTGAAAAGGATTAACGCTAAATTACTAACACTACTCTAGCTAGGTGCTAAACGTAAAACCACCTATAGGGCGTATAAGTTCTACTTACGACTTACTAACAATGTAGGCATCGAGAAAGTGTTAAAAATTCTAGCATATAATATAGACTAAGAGGAAGATTAAGATTAAGTACTATTAGGAAATCTCTTCTTATATTAAGAAAACATTTAGTACGATTATAGTTAGTAATAGTAGCGCTAGGGTATTATACTAGAGACGCACATAAAGTATATAAAGGCCGCGAATTTCCTAGACAGAGTCCTACTAGAAGAATAAATACATTTCCTAAGAAGTCTATAAGAGGGAATAGCGTAAGTGCTTTATATAGCCTTTAAAAGTGAAGCTATAGTAGAAACTATATTACCTTCGGAACTTAGAGAGTTTAAGAACGTATTTAATATAGCTAAAGCTAGCATATTACTATAGAGTATAAAGTAGGACTATACTATACTACTTATACTAGATAAGGAGCCCTTATATAGACTACTATATAACCTCTTAAGTAAGGAACTTAAGGTACTAAGAGAATATATTAAAAGCAGTCTAAAAAAGGGTTAGATATAATATAGTAATAGTCCTACTAAGGCACTACTTATGTTCGTCCCTAAAAAAGATAGTAGCCTTTATCTATATGTAGATTATCGTAGGTTAAATATAGTTATAATTAAAGATCGATGTTCTCTACCTTTAATTAGTAAAACGTTAGACTACCTATATAACGTACGTTATTTTATAGCGTTAGACCTTAAAGATACGTATAACTATATTAGGATTAAGGACGGCGACGAGTGGAAGACTACGTTTCGCTCGCGATATAGGCATTTTGAGTATTTAGTTATGCCTTTTAGGTTAACTAATACTTTAGCCTCTTTCTAGGCCTATATTAATAGGTCGTTAAGTAGCTTATTAGATTGTATCTATGTAGTTTATCTAGACGATATATTAATATATACTTATTACTAAGATATCGAGAAACACTAGGACGTAGTTAAGACAGTACTATAACGCTTATAAGATGCTTAACTATATATGAATTTAAAAAAATATAAATTTGCTACGAACAAAGTATTATTCCTTAGGTTTATCGTTAGCACTAAAGGAGTGTAAGCGGATCTAGAGCGAGTCGCTTATATAAGAATAGCTAGCACCTTTAAATCTAAAAGCTATGTAGTTATTCCTTAGTTTCACGAACTTTTATAAAAGATTTATTCATTATTACGTAAGCGTTACGCTACTATTAACAGAGCTTCTAAAGAAAGACTAGGAATTCTCGTAGATAGATAGAGCTTAAAAGGCTTTTGAAGAGATTAAGAAACACTTTATAGAAGCACTACTAATATAGTACTTTGATACGACGAAGGCGATTTGTATAAAAACTAATATATTAGTATTTGCTATTATAGGTATTATGTCGTAGATTTACGAAGATAAATACTAGAGGCTAGTAGCATTCTATTCTAGAAAGCTATAGCTAGTAGAACGTAACTAGGACACCTATAATAGAGAGTTACTTACTATAGTTAAAGCTTTTAAAAACTAGTAACACTACTATAAAGGTGCTTAAGATATTATTAAAGTTATTACTAACTATAATAACCTATAAGCTACACGCGATATGAATAAGATGAATCTACGGTAAGCCTAATAGTTAGCATATTTAATAAGGTTTAATTTTAAAGTAGTATACTAAATAGGGAAGAGAAACCTAGCTAACGCGCTATTAAGACGTAAGGACTACTTTAAGGAAGATATTACCCTTAGGTTATTAGTACTAACACTTTAAGATAAATTAAATCTTAAGGATAATAAGAATTTAACGTATATAAGACGTATACGAAGTGTAGTACATAGTAGTGATAGTAGAGCTGTAGCTAGGCCTAAGAACCTAGAGCTAAGGGACAATACGCCTAAAGTAATTATTTGTAGCTAGTCTATAGCTACTAGTATCGCGAACTATAGATCGCGTATATTACGTCGCGAAGTGAGAGCCCTACTTTCTACTAGCGATAAACTTATAAATAATGATAGAGGACCTTTAAGGTAGAAACTAATAGATCTCTAGAAGTAGGACGCTAGTTATAAAGATCTAATAGCTAAGTATATTAACAAAGGTTACTAACTTAGAAGTAGAGGGACGTAGGCATAGCGCTAGGACTAAGATAGCCTCGTCGTATATAAAGATAGAGTATACGTTCTTAACGTGCTAAGTCTTAAGTAAGAGATACTACGTAATTCCTATAATTCTATAATAGTAGGCTATTATAGAAGAGACAGAACTCTCGAGCTTGCCTCCTATAGTTATTACTAAGAACGTATATAAGATAACGTTAAAGAATATGTAAGTATATATAATATATGTTAAAGAAATAAAGTATCGAGACAAAGACTACATAGTGAGTTATAGTCGTTGCTAATCCCTTCTAAGATATTTAAAGAAGTATTATTAGACTTTATTATAGGTTTATTACTATCAAAACGCTAGGGAATTATATATAACGTAATTTTGGTAATAATTAATAGATTATCTAAAATGTGTATATATATACCTTTAAAGAATACATAGAATATAAAGGACTTCGTAGACGCATTCTTTACGTATGTAATTTGTAAGTTTAGAGTCTCTAAAGGTATAGTATCTAATCGTAGGAGCATTTTCACCTCTAATTTCTAGAGTGAACTATGTTACTAAATAGTAATAAAGGGACGACTAAGTACCGCATACTATCCGTAAATAGATAGATAAACTAAACGTCAAAATTCTGTTTTAGAAGTATATTTACGATTTTTTATTAATAATAAATAGGATAATTAGGTAGATTTACTCCCTTTAGCAGAATTTTCATATAATAATAGCGTGTATAGCGCTACTAAAACGACACCCTTTTAAGCTATAATAGGTATTAATCTAAGAATAGATGAAGCTCCTAGGGACACTCGCTTAGAGGAGGAGGTACTTAACGTAGTTAACAAAGTATAACGCTTCTAAGAAGTACGTGAAGCGCTTATAAAGAACTTACTTTATATAAGGTACAACGCTAATTACGTAATGTAACGCTATGCTCGAACAGCCCCTATACTAGAATAACGTTAGACCGAAGGTCCATATCGTTAGAAGTATAAATATTATGTATATAGAGAATATCCCTTAGACTTCTTAGAGATTAGTTTCTGTAGGAAACCTAGCTATAGCTCTACGATACCTATATCTATATCTAGTACTATTCTACTATAGGTTATATTAGTCTCCTTGCCTATATCTAGTACTTAACTATTATAATTCTAATTTCTTCTAAAACCTAAATAAGGTTAAAGGTAATTAGACAGAATATAACACTAGTACTTAGATCCTACGCTAGATCTATAGCGGACATATAGTTACCTAGAAGTATACCTTAAGGATCTACGACAATTATACATGAACCTAAAGCTAGCTATTATAGCCTAGAAGTGTTTATATAAGGTCCTAAGGTCGTATAGACAACTAAACTAATTCTAGTAGTTTATGTAATACTAAACTTAAACGACGAACTATAACGTTAAATCCTTAACTGTTTAGCAGAACTTTAGTTAGAAGTTATTTAGGTTAGAGCTAATTAAAGACTAACTACTAAAGGACCGACTATAGTTCCTCTAAGATATAGCGTCGTCCCTAATATTAGAGAGTATACTCCCTTAGTAGTTCCTTAAGGATATAACGTTATCCTAGAACTTTAAGGATAAACTCTTATGCTAATTCGAACCTATGCCTCTCTAAGACTAATACTAAGCATAGATGAGGATGTAATTTACTAAGAAAGATAAAGAGAAAAATTAATATAAGTTAACTTCTTAGAACGACTTTATTAAGGTTATAATTTCGTAAAGGTAAAGGACTTCGTAGAAGTATGTACTTATATCTTCGAGGCTTAACTATATATCTACTATAATAATGTCGATAAGGTCCGCTACGTAGTTACCTTTTTAGAAGGTAACTTATCTATACGTTAGCGTACTTACATAGAGGAAACGGACCGTGCTACTTACGAGACTTAGCACTATCTATAAGACTAGTTAAAGAACTTAGTACTAGACTAATAGGAAAGAAGCTTTAAACACTAGAAATAGTACTCTATAGACTAATAGAAGTATTAGAATACTACAAATCTACGGACTACCTTAAAGGTGTAGTACTATAGATTCTAGAAGCTAGATTTAAAGACGTTTTTCGATATAAAGAAGCTAGAAAACTACTAGAATCCATAGAGTTTAACTACGTAATTAATCTAATTCTAAACGCTAGGCTACCTTACGGACTTATATATACACTTAGAGATTATTAACTAAGTGTACTACAAGAATATTTAGATAAGGAATTAAAAGCAGGCTACATCTAGCCTAGTAAAAGTCTAGTAAGAGCACTAATTCTCTTTGTCCTAAAGAAAAATACGACGGACTTACAGCTCTATGTCGATTATAGGAGGTTAAATAATATAACTATTAAGAACTAGTACCCTCTACTATTAATTATAGAAATGCTAGACAGAATTATAGGGAAGAAATGGTTCACAAAAATCAACATAAGGGACGCCTATTATAGAATATGAATAAAGGAAAGGGATAAATAGAAAACAGCATTTTAGTGCTAGTATAAGTACTATAAATACTTAGTAATACTATTTGGACTTACAAATACTCTAGCGACGTTCTAGAGTTACATAAATATGATACTAGAAGAATTAGTAGATAGAATTTATATAGTTTATATTAACGATATACTAATTTTCTTAGACATAGAGGATTAGCACAAAAAGGACGTGTTCACGGTTCTAGAATAGCTACGAGCGTACAAATTATTTCATAAGGTAATAAAATACGTATTTATAGTCTAAACTATCGATTTTCTAGGCTACGTACTTAGCGTCACTAGAATATCGATAGAACTAGACTAGATTAGCACTATTAAAGATTGGCCTATCCTTATAAGTATTAAACAAGTTAAAGAGTTCCTAGGATTTGCAAATTACTACTAAAGGTTTATTAACAACTTCGCGAGTTATTATGTACCTCTTAATATGCTTATAAAGAAGCTAAAAATGAAGGATAGTAAGAGACCTCCCTTATTTAAATAGACTAATAAAGCATAATAAGGATTCGATATACTAAAACGAGCGTTTTAAGAAGTAGTAACGCTCTAACACTTTAATAAGAACAAAGAACTACGAATCTAGATAGATGCTTTAGACTATACGATTATAGGAATTGCCTTATAATTGCACGTCTTTAGCACCGGCCTAAATTAGTACCTATTTATATACTATAGTTAAAAAATAAGCGACGTAGAGTACTAGTACCCTACCTACGACAAGGAGTTACTAGCTATTAAATAAGTCACTAGACATTAGTAGTACTACCTCTATTCCACGAAATCGACTACTAAGATACTTAGCGACCATAATAACTTAAAATACTTCTTATCTACAAAAAGTCTCTCTTAAAGATAAGCTAGAATAGTAGAGGAGTTATCTTAATATAATATAATTATTAAACACACTCTAGGAAAGACTAATCCCGCTAACGGTCTATTAAGAAGACTAAATTACTATATCCTAAGCGAAATGTAAGCTAAATATAACTTAATGACGTCCGTGTTATAGAACCTTATAAGTAGTAATAACTACTAGAATACTAATACTAGCGTGTTACTTATAGCTATAAATGTTTTAAATTTAAATAAGGTATATAACACTAGAATAGAAGGTTCCTCTCTAATAAGCAACGACCCTTCTAGCACTACTAGCGCTAGAGACTACGGTTTGCCTATCTTATAGTCTGCCTCTAGGGCGATAAGTGAACCTATAGTTAGAGGTAGTTTACGCCTAGAGGCCTACGTTATAGGACGTGTTAGCTACACGGATTCCACTTCTATAGTTAATGTATATTTAACGATTAAATTAGATAAGGTCTATAAAGAAATACTAGTAAGCTTAGTAGACCTTATTAGTTCTATATAATCCTAGTTACCTTCCTATATTAAAGTAATCTATAAGCTTAATAATAGTGAAATTACCTTATCGTATAAGAAACGTAATAATAGTATCTTATACTATAAAGTCAGAAATAGAGAATTAATCATAATCCCTAAAAATGAAGTACTTATAGGCCATATTCTATACTAATACTATAATAATCTAGTATCTAAGTACCTAGGAAACGATAAAACTATCTTTGCCTTAGAACAGAAATATTAGTAGCTTATATTAAGAAAGGACGTAAAGAAATACCTTAAACTATGTGACGCGTGCTAAAGGCACAAACTATCTAGACACTAGCCCTATAGAGAACTAACCTCCTTACTAATACTAGGTTTAAATGAACTCTTAAAACATTAGTCTACTGATTTTATAGTAGGACTACTACTAGCTAAGCATAGGGACTCTATAGTTAATAGCATAATAGTATAAGTATGTTAGTTGTCTAAATACGTAAGATATATCCTTATAGACATAGAAATGAAAGCCTATAACCTCGTAGATCTTATAGAAAAAGAAATTTGCTCTAAATAAGGGTTCCTTACATTAATAGTTACTAATAGGGGTTCGTTATTTATTAGTAAATACTAGGTAAACTTATGTTAGAGATAGAAAATAAAGCGCTAGCTAAGTACTACCTTTTATCTATAAACTAACGGCTAGATAGAGAGATAAAACTAGGTTATAGAACAATACCTACGTTTATATATTAACTACTACTAAGATAATTAGCTATATTAGCTACACTAAGCTAAATTTTCCTATAATAATTCAAAATAAGTATCTCTTAGAACTACGCTACTCTAGTATATAATAGGTATAGACCTAAGACTACTTAAAAATATAGAAGAAAGAGAAAAGGAACCTTTAACTAAAGTCCTAGAAGTAGAGGAGCGAGCTACGAAGCTAAAAGCAATACAAGACGAGCTATAGGACCACCTACACTTTGCGATCGAAAGTTAGTAGAAGTACTTTAATTAAAAACATACACTATAACATTATAATAAAGGACAAGAAGTAATATTAAATTCTAAAAATCTACGATCCCTTAGGCCTAAGAAAGAGTACGCGGCTAAATACGTAGGACCTTTTGTAATAGAAGAGATAGTAAGCTAGCAAGCCTATAGATTAAAATTACCTAATAACATAAGGAGAATACACCTAGTATTCTATGTTAGCTTATTAGAACTATACTACTAAGGTCCTAACGTAGAACCGCCTTTAGACGAGATAGATAGAGAAAAGGAATAGGAAGTAGAAGTAATAATAGAGAAAAAAGAAATAGGCAAGCCTAAAAGAACTTACTACTTAGTCCGTTAAGTTAGCTAGGAAGAACTAGATTAAGAACTAATAGAACACATAAGAAACGCGCCTAAAAAATTAGACGACTTTAAAGCAAAAGAAAAGTTAAAACCTCTATACGAGTCTAGTAAGGGACTAGTACGTAAAGTATAGGGAAAGAAAAAATAAAAAATACACATATAAAAGAAGAAACGAATTATAAGAAACAAATAATAATTAATATATGCTAATTACAAATAGTACTTTTAAAATATTTTCTAAATAATAAACTAAAAAAAAAAAACACTATAATATAGGACTAATACTAGCTAAACCCTTTTCACATAACTAAAATCCCTTAATACGTTTTTGAGGAGTAGTCTTTGCCTTTTTACTCTTGTTTCTACGCTAATTACGAGTTATCTTAGAAGTCCCTACTTAGACTATTACCTTACCCTCTTTATTAGCTATTTTAACATTACTACTAGAAGCATTAGAAGGTCTAGCCTTCGTAATAACAGACTTAGATATAGTAGTAGTTGTATTAACATTCGTTTTAGCTACATCGTTAGCTCCTATAGTAGAAGTATTAACTATATTACTAGTATTAGACTTCGATACTCTTTATATAAGAGTACTAGGTTCTAGAGATAAGAGTAAAGAAGAGAAAAATAAGACGCGACGCTTACGAGAGACCTTAGCAACGGTGGCCTAGAGGCCTTAAATCTTATTAAGTAAAGTGTATATCTTACTAGAAAGAATGTTAATATTATTAGAGTGCTCCTATTTTAATTTAGCTAAAGTAGCCTTATAGTCCTATTTTATGTTCTATATACCTTACTTAATTTCCTATAAGGTAGACAGAACATTTAGATCCGCTAAAACAACAGAAACAGTAGAGGTAGTAGGTACTAGAGCGACAACGGAAAGAGGGGTTATTAGAGACATTATAAACGTGTCGTTTAAAGGAAAACAAGTTTTAAGATTATTATAATAGTTATTAATAACTTTATAAAGTTTCTTCTTATTCTCTATAGATCTACGCTCTTCTCTAAAAGCACGACGGCGAGCATAAATTACCTTAATAGAGGCCTAAAGGGTAGCTAGTAAGTTAGTAGTAGTAGTAGGATACTACGCGAAATATTAGTATAGTACTAGACTAGTAAAGGAACTAAAACACTTACATAATAATAAGCACACTTTAAGTTAATATATAACTAGCAATTTTTCTAATGCCTAGTATAGCAGAAACACTTAGGAAACTCGCGGACATCTTAATAGCCCTTTTTAGTAGACCTAACAACGCTACGAATATAAGAGTAATAAGGACTATAGAGAACATTAAAGGCTAAATTCTCCTAATTAAGAGGAGGATAAAATTTGATACTAGGTATGTTTAGTAGTTTAGCACTAAACTAAGATAAGGCAAATTAAGGAGAAACTAATATAAAAAAGAAAAAAGAAAGAAGGGAAGGAAGAAGGGAATTTATAGATCTAGTAACTTATACTTACACTTATAATAAAGAGTGAATTCACCTTTATGAATTTAATAATAAGAGTGAATTCACCTTTATGAATTCACGAAAACAATAAGTAAAAAACGATTAATAATAAGAATAAAGAATAATAAAAAACCTTATTTAAGTAAATAATAATACTAGACTATTATAGGACAAAGAACGGAGATATAATAATATAGAAATAAGGAATAATAATAAAAACGATTAAAACTAGCTAGACTACCTACGAGTTACGAACATACGCTCTTTCCTAATTTCCCCTTTATAGTTTGTAGGTTTTACTAAGGTATGAAGAATAATAAGAAGTTACTTTAGCTAAGTAATAAAGGACCTACACTAGAGCTTAACTATTATGAAATAGGAATTCGTACTATGACCTTTATAGTATATAGTCGTTACCTTATGACACTAAATATAAGAAAAGGTCAAAGGTAAAAGGAGGGGATAATTATAAGGTATAACGCTAATTACGTAATGTAACGCTATGCTTAAATAGCCCCTATACTAGAACAACGTTAGACCGAAGGTCCACACTATTAGAAGTATAAATATTATGTATATAGAGAATATCCTTTAGACTCCTTAGAGATTAGTTTCTATAGGAAACCTAGCTATAGCTCTACGATACCTATATCTATATCTAGTACCGTTCTACTATAGGTTATATTAGTCTCCTTACCTATATCTAGTGCTTAACTATTACACTTTATGTATAAGAGTTTCAGAAAAAATATTACGACTAGAAACATAAACTTATACACTTCTAAATTAGAGATCTTATGTAGTTAAGTAGCAAGAATTTAAGTGTATTACATGCGAGTAAAAAGTTATTAAGTAAGTTTATTAGACCCTTTTATGTAAGTAATACTATTAGTACGTAAGCGTATTACTTAGTATTACTAGCGTACTACTAAATATATAATGTTTTTTATGTTTCTTTACTTAAGCTAGCTCGAGAACGCCCTAAGGAACCCCCTTCTAACATATTAGCACTAGAACTATCTATAGATAGTAAAATAATATAGTCTATAGAAAAAATATTAAATGAACGTAGGTAAGCTAGTATTAAAGAATACTTACTCTAATAGGAAGGCTATAGTAAGACCTAGGATTCATAAGAGCTAGAATCTAAATTCGACAATATGATAGACTTATTAGAAGTATAGGTATAAGACAAAAAGGGGAAACGTAAGTAAGAAGCACGAACAGTTATTTATACTAGGTTTTTTATATAGTTTTAAAGAAGCATCTCTAAGATATGTCGTAATATTAAATAAAGGAAAAAATAAACAAAAATAAGGAATCTATTATTATCTCTTAATTATCCCTTAAGTAACCTATATCTAAGTATTAAGCATTATCTGTTTCGAAGCTATCTTCCTCTTCGTTAAGCCTCACTTCCTAGGAATTCCCTAGAAGATTATCCTTAACACCTTTAGGGAGTAGTAATAATACTAAAGACAAAGGAGAAGGAGGTAGAGGAATAAGCGTAATACTAGCGTTCTACTTTAGTTAGTTATTATTATTAAAAAAAAAGAAAAAGGAAAAACATACTAAGCTAAATTTAGAGGCAATTTAGGCGTAGTACGTAGCTACATCGCGAGCAGAAGTAGTAGCTTCCTTAAGATTAGTAGCTATATCCTTAATAGAAGTAATTATAGAAGTTACTAATTCTATAAGGGTAGTAGCATTTATACTACTAGTAGTAATTTCTAACTTCTATAAAGAAGCACCTATAGCGCTAGCGGCAGCAAAAGAGGTTTCTATACTAGAAGTAATCTTCTTTTGCTCTATAAGTATTAAAGAAAGAAAATCAAGAGTTAAGATAGGGTTTTTTAAAGGTTAGCTAAAAGGAACACTAGTAAGTTAAGTACGTTTATAGGCAACTTTAAGTTAAGAATTAAAGGTACGTTAGAGACGTACTAGCTTTAATCCGTAAAGCTACACCTTAGGGTTAGTAGTAATAGTAGCGTCGTCATCGCCTAAACGTGTAAGCGTATTAGCTACGGCTATAGTGTAATCGTTATAGACATTATAGAGACGTTCGACACGTCTATTAAATTTAGAGAGAGTATTAATACACTCGTGTTTTAAGGAAATACATTATTTACACTTACGACCAGAACTCGCGTCGTAGTTACATTAATCTCCCTTAATAGAGATGTTTTAGACATAACGAAGACAAGACGCACGTTCTATGACGTTATGTATAGTAATAGCTTTAAGAGAAAAATTAACAATCTTTAAAAAGGCAACTTTATAGTCAATAAATAGTAGTACTTCGACAAATACTATAGTAAATAAGCTTACGTATCGTAAGTAAGTAGAGGCGTTAGAGTTAAGTTACTAAATTAATAGCTAGATTTAAAAATAGAAAAGGAGATAAAAGAGAGAGAAGAAGAAAAACATAAGGATATAGATCCTACCTTTTATGTTATTTATAAAGTAAATGCTATAATACTATTTATAGTATACGTGAGTGTGAATGTGAAGAAGTTGTAAAAGAGAATGAAATTCACTTTTAATAATAATAGCTAAGACTCACAAATAAAGAGGTAAACATAAAGAGTGAAAATATAATAGGATAGTAATAAAGAATAGAACTTAATAAGCGAATTACATACGTCATAGCTGATGCCGTAGACACTCTTTTCCTTATAGAGGTTTTTATTAAGGCTGTAAGTATATACTACTAGAGACATTAGCGTAGACAAGAGGATACTATAATAGGTATATATAGATAGGTCACGTGTAAACGGTCGTAAGGATAACGCTAGTAGATTACATACGTCACATCCCTAGATCAACGTTACCTCGCATTTACCCCGCTCGTATTTAGGTCCTTAATAAAGCCCTTAAGACCCGTATATAGAACGCTAGAGGAACCTTCAAGGATAATAGCGTAGAATTATATAGCCTTTAGCTATATACGAGACATCATTCTTCCCTACGTACAAAACCCTTACATTCCCTTCTAAATTCGTTATAAGGCTCGTATAGCTATCTTAAAGCCTTTAGTAACGAGTATCTTTATAGTCTCGTAATTATTAGCGTTAGAATCGTAAAATAATTCTTAGATTCGATCTCTTAACTCCTTTATATCGACGACGTAAGGTTTTGTACTAACTCCCTAGCCTTGTAGCTATAACTTTAATATTATATAACTAATTCTAATTACGTGCTAATTCTATAATAATCTAAGGATATTATTATAAGTATTTTCTTTATATAGTAATTCTTTGATTTCTAACTAATATAGCTCGAGATTAGTTTTCTAAGGTAGTATGTTAGTAAAAGATAATATAGAGAGCGTAAAGTACTTATAAGAGGGGTTATATTAATAGATTTAATTAAGCATAGCTCGTAACAAGGGAAATTATGTCGTTTTTGACGTTATTTTACAAAATTAGATAATTATTATAACTAATAAGCAAATTTGCAAATTTAGATTATTACGTAATCGACTAGTGGTACATATGGCCTACTATAACGTACTCTACCATGAAATGAACACACCTAGATCTTAGCATTTTTTTTGAATAATAAGTAACTATGTATATATGCTAATAACTACTTTAATACTAAAGCTATATAGATAATTCTGATATCTCCTAATTCTCCTTATTCTACTCTATCTCGTGGTGTAAATTTGAAGCTATGATTGTTGTTATAACCTCTCCATTTTGCTGATTATTTATAATATTTTTTCTAATATTAATAGTAGTATAAAACTGCTAATTTAGAGGCTTTTAAGTACGCCGGCGGCCTTTCTTCTCTTTAAGTTAGTTAATATGTTCCTCCTTTTATTATAATGTAGCTTTTAACACTATAAGCTCTATATTCTGCCTATCTATTCTATCTCTAACTCTTAATATAATTAAATAGTTAATTAATAATAATAATTCTAGAGTAAATTATGCTTAAATTTAAACTCTTGTTAATAGTGTATGTAATATTAAAGTGTAGCTAATATCTCTTTATAGTAGTAGTGTAAAAGGTCTATTAATAGGTTATAGAATACTAATTTTAACAAAATCTAATAAAAGAGCTTTATCTCTATTAAAAGGGTATAATCTAGTTACTCTAAATACTAACCTAATGTTCCTTTATGTAAAGGCTAATGTTCTTGCTCTTATATAACAATTAATAAACCTTTGCTTATTAGTAAGTAAAGCATTATTAATTATTGCTATTTCTTAATAAGCTACTTTATAGCCTTGTTTTAAAGGTGCAAAACAAGCTATATCTAAAGGTTAAAGTATATGTGATATATAAGGAGGTAGATAGACATAAAATACATTATTTACTACACTTTTAACTATAAAATTAATATATGTATAAGTTATGTAGCTATCTAAAATTAGAAGTCTGTTTTTTTAATCTCTTTTTAATTCTAGTATAAAAACATCTCTTAACTAGCCTACACCTATATTAGAAGATGTCTATATATTAGGAGAAGTAGTAAATAGCTAGTCTAGTGTAGCTTTCTTAAACTACTATTCTTAAAGATTCTAACCTTTAAAAATTACTAAAGGCCTTATTGTTTTACTTATAACACTAATACATTTAATAATTATGACCTATTCTCTATTTGTAGACTCTTTTATAAGTGTAGATAATTTATCTAATAGTCCATACACCTTAGCACTTAATTTACTACTAATAGCTAGGCTAGTTTTATCTATATTCTAAATATCTTTAAATTTAATTAAATATTGCTCTTAAACATGTTAAATTAAGTCAAAAAACGCGTTTAATGCCTCTAGAGTACATCTATTAACACGCTATATATCAACTGATCGTCCTATAAGCGCGTGGACATCGTGATACCTCTTAATAAATCGATATAACTAATTAACTCCTAATTTCCCTAGATCCTTATTTATATTTCTTATATAATTAGCTATTCTAAGTATCTGTAGCCAATTTAGCGCGTGTCCATCGTCGTCTATATGTCTTATCTATTAACATAAGGCCTCCTCTTAAGTTATAGTTAACCTCTGTTACTTTTCATATAATTTTCTTCTTATTTAATGACCTAACTATCTATTTGTTAAAGTTGTGCGATTAACACGCTAATTTCGCGCAGTTTTGGCTATTGTTTAGAGAGGATATTAAGAAAGGTCAGATAAAGCTGCCTGCAAACGTGCTTCATAATCAGATATCATGTTGTGAAGTTATATAAGTTTGAATACAGAGGTATGTCATACAATTAATCTAATAATTATGCCAAGATCTAGGTGTGTTCATTTCATGGTGGAGTACGTTACTTGTCTCTACACAACTGTGGCAGATTTTTTTTCGTTGTCATCCTTTCTCAATTCAATTTTTGTGTGCCAGCACAAAGTCGTCGCGACATGCGACATGGATTTGCAGCACGACGATGACGTCTTTGGCGCTGCCCGCATGGTCAAAAGCCTTGATTCTACCTCATCTCTGCCACATGCTAACAGATCAAGCGTTTTGACTGATGCTGTGTACATTTTACATCCTGGCTACTCAAGTCCAAATTTGTTGTTCTCTTTGGCCGCGTCAGACAGCAGGAGAGCGAC